>Ga0308171_1004242_pt1 | contig 12031 bp, 11 predicted proteins | sample PhyGR1_FD_202135 | JGI IMG/M metagenome (GOLD analysis project Ga0308171, IMG submission 202135) | Phyllosphere microbial communities from UC Gill Tract Community Farm, Albany, California, United States - DLSLSG.R1 | ecosystem: Host-associated > Plants > Phyllosphere > Unclassified | place: USA... | reverse complement strand
GGCGAAGCGGAAACCGGTTCTCACCAGGGCAAAGCAAAACCCCCGCGGATAGAAGCTCCGCGAGGGTTTCTGGGGTGACGTAATGATCACCCGTGTGGCTCCGACGGGCGTCGATCCCGTGACCTCACGATTTTCAGTCGTGCGCTCTACCAACTGAGCTACAGAGCCGCATGGCGTCATAGAAGCCATGTCCTAGACGAAAGGCCCTCTGGAAACCAAAGGGCCCGTCGCTTTAGAGCGACCCTGACGGGACTTGAACCCGCGACCTCCGCCGTGACAGGGCGGCACGCTAACCAACTGCGCTACAGGGCCATGCTTATTAAGTTGTGGGAGTGACCCCAACGGGATTCGAACCCGTGCTACCGCCGTGAAAGGGCGGCGTCCTAGGCCGCTAAACGATGGGGCCGAGCGAACCCAGACCCGGGAGTCTCCGTTCACGCTTACCGAGGGTCAAGCATATGCGATCCGCCGCGGATGTGCGAATCGAGCGCGTGGCGTCCGCCGGCCGGGCGTGTCTCGGGGTCACAATGGCCGGGTTCGCTCGCTCCGGAGTGCCGACGACGGCGCTACCGGTGTTGTGACGTGTGTTGCTACTGTGAACGAAGTTGCTCACGCGATATGGAGGATCACCCGCGTGCGATACGAGAGCCTCGAATCTCCCGAAGACTGCGGTTGCGCCCCGACGCCCGCAGAGAGCCGGAAGCTCTCACAGTTGATCTCGCGCCGCGGTGCGCTCGGCCTCGGCGCCGTCGGCTTCGTCGCCGCGACGGCGTTCCTGGCTCCCGGCATCCCCTCCGCCTTCGGTATCGAGGGCTACCCGTCGTGGGATGACGTGCAGCGCGCCATGGCCAATGAGTCGGCCAAGGCCGGCGAGATCTCGCGCATCGAGAAGCTCATCGCCGATCTGACGGCCGATGTCGCGTACAAGCAGGCCGAGGCCGAGCGCCTGGCCGCCGTCTACGCCAAGGCGCAGGCCGACTTCGAGGATGCCGCCTACCGGGCCGATTCCCTGCAGGCCGAGGCCGACGCGCAGTCGGCCGTCGCGCTCGAGTCGGCCCGACGGGCGGGGAAGCTCGCCGCGCAGCTGTACCGCAACGGCGGCGACGACACGAGCCTGAAGCTGTTCTTCTCAGACTCCGCTGCCAGCGCCGACGACCTGCTCGCCCGACTCGGCACGATGGACAAGCTGCTGCAGGCCAACCGCGGCGTGTACACGGATGCCGTCGCCGCCCGCGAGACCGCGCAGAGCCTCAGCGACCAGGCCGGCGTCGCCCGCGACGAGCGCGACCGCCTGCAGAAGGAAGCCGAGCAGACGCTCATCGCCGCCCAGGAGGCCGCCGTCATCGCGCAGGCCGCCCTCGAGGAGCAGACCGCCAACATGGCGACGCTGCAGGCCCAGCTGGCGGCTCTGAAGGACGAGACCGCGACGACGGTGGCCGGCTACCAGGCCGGCGTCGAGGAAGAGCGTCGTCGCGAGGAGGAGCGCAAGCGCCGCGAGCGCGAGGAAGCCGCTCGACGCGCCGCCGAAGAAGAGCGCCGCCGACAGGAAGCGGCAGCCGCAGCGGCTGCCGCTGCCGCCAACAACGGCGGTGGTGGCGGTGGCGGCGGTGGCGGTGGCGGTAGCGGCGGCGGTACCCCGGCCGGCAGCAGCGGCGGCGGCGCCGGACAGGTCCAGCCCTCGGGTTGGGTCCGCCCCGGCCCCGGCTACATCAGCTCGTGGTTCGGCAACCGCGGCACGATCTGCTCGAACGGCTACTGCACGTCAGGCCACCGCGGCATCGACTTCGCCGGCGGATGCAGCGCTCCCATCTACGCGGCCGCCGGCGGCACCGTCGTGCACGCGGCCTACACCGCCGACTGGGGCAACTACATCAAGGTCGACCACGGCGGCGGCATCATCTCGGGCTACGCGCACATCCAGAACGGCGGCTACAACGTCCGCTACGGGCAGCGCGTGTCAGCCGGACAGGTCATCGCGTACGCGGGCAACACCGGCGTCTCGCAGGGCTGCCATCTGCACTTCGAGATCTACCAGAACGGCGTCCGCATCGACCCGGCGCCGTTCCTGCGCAACCGCGGCATCTCGATCTGACCCCCCTCGCTGGCGCGGACGGACGACAGAGGGGCGGATGCCGCAGCATCCGCCCCTCTGTCTACGCCCGGGCTCAGAGCGAGTTGGGCGCTTCGCCCTCACCCTGCGTCTTGGTCTGGCCCTCGTGCTCCTCGAAGCGCTCGAACGCCTCGCCGACGAGACGCTCGGCCTCGGCGGCACCGGCCCACTCGTCGACCTTGACCCACTTGCCCGGCTCGAGGTCCTTGTAGTGCTCGAAGAAGTGGCCGATCTCGCCCTTGGTCCACTCGTCGATGTCGCCGACGTCCTGGATGTGAGCCCAGCGCGGGTCCTTGGCGAGCACAGCAACGACCTTGTCGTCTCCACCGGCCTCGTCGCTCATCTTGAGCACGGCGACGGGACGGACCTTCGCGAGCACGCCCGGGTAGATGTCGCGGTCGAGCAGCACGAGCACGTCGAGCGGGTCGCCGTCTTCGCCGAGGGTGTTCTCGAAGAAGCCGTAGTTGCTGGGGTAGCCCATGGGGGTGAACAGCACGCGGTCGAGGAAGACCCGGCCGGTGCCGTGGTCGACTTCGTACTTCACGCGGCTGCCGCGGGGGATCTCGATGACGGCGTCGTACGCGCCCATACCTGTGCTCCTTCGGTGAGACGGCGGAATGCCGCCCCCAGCCTACTTGCGCAGAACTCCTGCAACACGCACGGTCAGGCCGCCGCGGGCGCCGGTCTCCGGGTGTCGGGGCGCCGACTGCAGGAGTTGTGCACGCCGCTGCTGCGGCCGGCATCGACCCGGGCGGATACCGTGGGGGCGTGCCGTCGCTGAACCCCGCCATCGCCGAGACCCGTCGCGCCGTGCGCGCCTCGCTGTCGGGCCTGCCGGAGGGTGCCGTCGTGATCGTCGCGCTCTCGGGGGGCGCCGACTCGCTCGCGCTCGCCGCGGCCACCGCCTTCGAAGCGCCCAAGCTCGGGCTGCGGGCGGCGTCGGTCACCGTCGACCACGGGCTGCAGCCGGGGTCCGACGAGGTCGCGCTCGCGGCGGCCCGCGCCGCGGCGGCGCTGGGCCTGGACCCCCTCGTCGTCCGCGTCGAGGTCGACGGCGAGGGCGGGCCCGAGGCGGCGGCCCGTGATGCCCGGTACAGCGCCCTCCGCGACGCCGCGGCCGACGCGGGCGCCGCCGCCGTCCTGCTCGGCCACACCCTCGACGATCAGGCCGAGACCGTTCTGCTCGGGCTCGCCCGCGGCGCCGGGGCCACGAGCCTGGCGGGCATGGCGCCCGACCGCGTCGAGGAGGTCTCGGAGGTGCGGTGGCTGCGGCCGCTGCTCGCCGTCCGCCGCGCGACCACCGCGGCCGCGTGCGCCGCGGACGGCCTCGACCCCTGGCACGACCCGCACAACGACGACGACCGCTTCGCGCGGGTTCGCGTACGCGAACGGGTGCTACCGGTGCTCGAGCGCGAGCTCGGTCCCGGCGTCGCCGCCGCGCTGGCGCGCACGGCCGAGCAGCTGCGCGAAGACGCCGAGGCCTTCGACGACATCATCGCCGAGACGATCGAAGACATCGTCGAGCCCGCCGAAGCCGGCATCGCGATCTCCGCCGCCGCCCTCGCGGCCAACCCGCCGGCGCTCCGGCACCGCATCATCCGTCACGTCGTGCGCAGCGAGTTCCATCAGAGCCTCACCCGGGTGCAGACGCTCGAGGTCGCTCGCCTGGCCACCGACTATTCCGGCCAGGGGCCGATCGACCTCCCCGGATGCCGCGCGCGTCGCGTCGGCGGGCTCGTGGCGTTCTCGGCGGGTCCGGGCGACGCCTAAACTCGTGGCATGCGTGCCGCCGAGATCGCCGACCAGCTCACCGACGTCCTCGTCACCGAGGAGGAGATCCAGGCCAAGCTCGTCGAGCTCGCCGCCCGGGTCGAGGCCGACTACGAGGGCAAGGACCTCATCCTCGTCGGGGTGCTCAAGGGTGCGGTCATGGTCATGGCCGACTTCGCCCGCGCTCTCAAGCGCGACATCACGATGGACTGGATGGCGGTGTCGTCGTACGGCGCCAGCACGAAGTCGAGCGGTGTCGTGCAGATCCGCAAGGACCTCGACGCCGACCTCCACGGCAAGCACGTCCTCATCGTCGAGGACATCATCGACTCGGGCCTGACCCTGAGCTGGCTGCTCGAGAACTTCCAGTCGCGCGGGGCCGAGTCGCTCGAGGTGCTCGCCCTGCTGCGCAAGCCCGAGGCCGCGAAGGTCGAGATCGACTGCCGCTACGTGGGGTTCGACATCCCGAACGACTTCGTCGTGGGCTACGGCCTCGACTACGCCGAGAAGTACCGCAACCTGCGGGATGTCGCGGTGCTCGCCCCGCACGTCTACAGCTGACGGGCTCGCGAGCGCCCGCTCGCGTGCGGTACGCCCAGGACGAACGCACAGATCCCCCATAGTCCGCGCGGGGTAGCCTGATCGCACCATGGACGTCAAGAAAGTCACGCGCAACCCGCTGATGTACGTGTTGCTCATCGGCGCGCTGCTGCTGATCGGCTTCATGCTGATCTCCAGCCTCACCGGCGCGAAGCAGATCACCACTCAGCAGGGATTCGAGCTGCTCGGCGGCGAGACGGTCACCGAGGTGCAGACCACCGACGGCGACCAGCGCGTCGACCTGACCCTGTCGGAAGCCTTCGAGGGCTCCACGCAGGTGCAGTTCTACTACACGTCCGCCCGTGCCGACGAGGTGGTCTCGGCCATCGACGCCGCGAACCCCTCCGACGGGTTCAACGACGTCGTGCCGCGCGCGACCTGGTTCGACGGCTTCCTCTCGCTCATGCTGCCGCTGGTGCTGCTGGGCCTGCTCTTCTGGTTCCTGATGTCGAGCGCGCAGGGCGGCGGCAGCCGCGTCATGCAGTTCGGCAAGTCGAAGGCCAAGCTCGTCACCAAGGAGACCCCCACGGTCACCTTCTCCGACGTCGCCGGCTCCGACGAGGCGATCGAAGAGATGCAGGAGATCAAGGACTTCCTCAAGGACCCCACGCGCTTCCAGGCCGTCGGCGCCCGCATCCCCAAGGGCGTGCTGCTGTACGGCCCTCCGGGAACCGGCAAGACCCTCCTCGCCCGTGCCGTGGCCGGCGAGGCCGGCGTGCCGTTCTACTCGATCTCGGGATCGGACTTCGTCGAGATGTTCGTCGGTGTCGGCGCGAGCCGCGTGCGCGACCTCTTCAAGGAGGCGAAGGAGAACTCGCCCGCCATCATCTTCATCGACGAGATCGACGCCGTCGGCCGTCACCGCGGCGCCGGCATGGGCGGCGGACACGATGAGCGCGAGCAGACCCTGAACCAGATGCTCGTGGAGATGGACGGCTTCGACCCCAAGGTGTCGGTGCTCGTCATCGCGGCCACGAACCGTCCCGACATCCTCGACCCGGCACTGCTGCGCCCCGGCCGCTTCGACCGGCAGATCGGCGTCGACGCGCCCGACCTGAAGGGCCGCCAGAAGATCCTCGAGGTGCACGGCCGCGGCAAGCCGCTCTCGCCCTCGGTCGACCTCGCGGTGATCGCGCGCAAGACGCCCGGCTTCACCGGCGCCGACCTGGCGAACGTGCTCAACGAGGCCGCTCTGCTCACCGCCCGCTCGAACGCGCAGCTGATCGACATGCGCGCCCTCGACGAGGCCATCGACCGGGTCATCGCCGGCCCGCAGCGTCGTACCCGCGTGATGAAGGACAAGGAGAAGCTCATCACCGCGTACCACGAGGGCGGACACGCCCTCGCGGCGGCGGCGATGAACCACTCCGACCCGGTCACGAAGGTCACGATCCTGCCGCGAGGCAAGGCGCTCGGCTACACGATGGTGCTGCCCCTCGAAGACAAGTACTCCGTCACCCGCAACGAGCTGCAGGACCAGCTCGCCTACGCCATGGGTGGTCGCGTGGCCGAGGAGGTCGTCTTCCACGACCCCACCACCGGTGCGTCCAACGACATCGAGAAGGCTACCGGCATCGCGCGCAAGATGGTCACCGAGTACGGCATGACCACCGAGGTGGGGCCCGTCAAGCTCGGCTCGTCCTCGGGCGAGGTGTTCATGGGCCGCGACATGGGCCACGGCCGCGAGTTCTCGGAGCGGGTCGCCGAGCGCGTCGACAACGAGGTGCGCCTGCTCATCGAGCAGGCCCACAACGAGGCCTACGAGGTGATCAACGCCAACCGCGACATCCTCGACCGGCTCGCGCTGGCCCTCCTCGAGGAGGAGACGCTCGACCACCTGCAGCTCGCCGAGATCTTCTCCGACATCAAGAAGCTTCCGCCGCGTCCGCAGTGGCTCTCGAGCCAGGACCGCCCGGTGTCGACGCTGCCCCCGATCGACGTGCCCAAGCGTCGTGAAGAGGCCGGGCTGGCGGCATCGACGGTCGCCGAGACCGAGACCGCCGCATCGGCCGAGCGCGCGCCGCAGCGTCGCCCGTCCGGGCAGGCGCGCCCAGCGACCGCGTAGGCTCGGGGCGTGGCCGTCGATCGCGAACGCGTCGCCGCCCTCGTGCGCGACCTGCTCGAGGCGATCGGGGAGGACCCCGACCGCCCCGGGCTCAAGCAGACCCCGCAGCGGGTCGCCGACGCCTACACCGAGTTCTTCTCGGGAGTGGGCGCCGACCCGGCCGCGCCGCTCGCGCACACCATCTCTGTCGCGCGCGGCCCCGCGCCCGACACGCTGCCCTCGGGGGCGGTGATGCTGCGCGGCATCCGGTTCCGCTCGTTCTGCGAACACCATCTGCTGCCGTTCGCCGGGCGCGCGCACATCGCCTACCTTCCCGGCGAGCAGGTCGTCGGCCTCGGCGCCCTGCCGCGCGTGGTCGACATCCTCGCCGCCCGCCCGCAGGTGCAGGAGCGGCTCGGTGAGCAGATCGCCGACACGATCGCCGCCGCCCTCGACGCCCGCGGCGTGCTCGTGGTGCTCGATGCCGCCCACGACTGCGTGACGATGCGCGGTGGCCGGCAGACCGATGCGACGACCGTCACCGTCGCCGCCCGCGGCGACTTCACCGAGCCGGCCGCGCGGGCCGAGCTCGTGGCGCTGATCTCGGGCGGTGCGCCGTGACGGTGATCATGGGCGTCCTCAACACCACGCCCGATTCGTTCAGCGACGGCGGGCGCTACCTCGATCCGGATGCCGCCGTGGCCCACGCCGTCGCCCTGCGCACCGCGGGGGCCGACATCATCGACGTCGGCGGCGAGTCGACCCGGCCCGGCGCCGAGCGGGTCGCGCCCGAGGTCGAGCGCGAGCGCGTGCTGCCGGTGATCGAGGCGCTCGCCGCGGCGGGTGTCGTCGTCAGCATCGACACGATGAACGCCGCGACCGCCGCCGCCGGTGTCGCCGCCGGCGCCCGCATCGTCAACGACGTGTCGGGCGGCCTGGCCGACCCCGACATGTTCGCCGCGGTCGCCGCGTCCGACGCCGACATCGTCATCGGACACTGGCGTGGCCACTCGGCCGACATGTACGCGGCGGCGCGATACGTCGATCTCGTCGCCGAGGTCGTCTCGGAGCTGCAGGAGCGGGTCGGCGCCGCCGCCGCGTCGGGCATCGCCCCCTCGCGCGTCGTGCTCGACCCCGGTGTGGGCTTCGGCAAGCGCGGCGACCAGAACTGGGCCGTGCTGCGCGACCTCGACCGCATCGTCGGACTCGGCAAGCGCGTGCTCGTGGGCACCAGCCGCAAGGGGTTCCTGCGCGACGCGCTCGGCGACGAGCCCGACCTGCACCGACGGGATGCCGCGACGGCCGTCACCAGCGTGCTGGCCGCCGACGCGGGTGCGTGGGGCGTGCGGGTGCACGAGGTCGCCGCGACCCGTGACGCGCTCGCCGTGCGCCGGCTGTGGCGGGAGGGCGGCACATGAGCGATCGGATCACCCTCACCGGCATCCGGGCCGTCGGACATCACGGCGTCTACGACCACGAACGCCGCGACGGGCAGGAGTTCGTCGCCGACGTCGAGCTCGAGCTGTCGTTGGCCGATGCCGCCGCGAGCGATGACGTCGCCGACACGGTGCACTACGGCGAGCTCGCCGAGCAGGTCGTCGCGATCCTCGCGGGCGAGCCCGCCGATCTGCTCGAGACGGTGGCCGACCGCATCGTGCGCGCGGTGCTGTCGTACGAGCGGGTGGATGCCGCATCCGTCACCGTCCACAAGCCGCAGGCACCCATCCCGGTGCCGTTCGGCGATGTCAGCGTGACCCTCACCCGTCGACGGGAGCCCCGATGAGCCGCCGCCTCGCTCAAGACGCGCCGCACCCGGGCGCGGCATCCGCGGCGCCCGCGCAGCGCGCCGTCGTGGCGCTCGGCGCCAACCTCGGCGACCGTGCCGCGACCCTCGCCGGCGCGCTCGCCGACCTCGACCGGCTGCCGCTGACCCGCCTCGTGCGCGCCGCCGAGCCGATCGAGACGGTCGCCCTCACCCTGACCGGTCCGGATGCCGCGGCGCCGGCCTACCTCAACACCGTCGCCCTCCTCGACACGCGGCTCGCACCGAGCGTGCTGCTGAGCTACTTGCACGCGATCGAGGAGCGGCACGGACGTGCGCCGCGCGCGGCCGCCGAGCCGCGGTGGCAGGACCGCACCCTCGACCTCGACCTCATCGTGCACGGCGACGTCGTCTGCGACACCCCCGCTCTCACGCTGCCGCACCCCCGCGCGGTCGAGCGCGACTTCGTGCTGCGGCCCTGGCTGGCCGTCGACCCCGACGCCGAGCTTCCGGGCCACGGTCGCGTCGACGCGCTCGCGGCGGGCCGGCGTGACGGTGGGGCGACGGGGGAGATGTCATGAGACGCACCTCGCCCACGACGCTCGTCGCCGCCGTCGTCATCGGCCTGGCGGTCGGCTTCGTCATCGACCAGGTGCTCACCGGGTCGGGGCGGCCGACCTTCACGCCCTCGATCATGCTGCCGATCCTGTTCGTGCTGCTCGGTGTCGTCCTCATCGTGCTCGCGCTTCCGATCCGCCGGGCCACGCGCGGCATGGCCCCGCCCGTCGACCCGTTCCGGGCGGTCCGGGTGGCGATGCTCGCCAAAGCATCGAGCATCGTGGGCGCGTTCGTCGGCGGTGTCGGCGGCGGTCTGCTCGTCTTCCTCCTCACGCGTCCGGTGCCACCCTCAGTAGGCTCGTCGGGAGCGGTCACCGCGACGATCGCCGGAGCGGTCGTGCTCATCGCGGCGGGCGTGATCGCAGAGCAGCTCTGCACCATTCGGAAGGACGACGATGACGACCAGCCCGGACCACCCGAGCCCGACGCCACTCCCTCCCACCACTGAGGCCGCGGCCCCGGGGGCGATCGAGCAGACGCTCGACGCGGGGACCTACGACCGGCTCGTCGAGCCCCGCAGTGCCGGGCGCCTCGCGCTCGAACAGGGCGTGTGGCACCAGATCTCGCGCAAGTACCTCATCGTGCAGCTCATCGGCAACGCGATCTGGCTGGCGGTCATCGTCGCCGTGGCGCTCGTGCTCGTCTTCGCGCTCGACCAGACCTGGGCCATCTGGCCGGGTCTCGCGGTGTCGTTGGCGACGATCGCCGGCATGGCGATCCTGCCGCGGCAGGTGCGCTCCATCGGCTACCAGCTGCGCGAGGACGACCTCGTGTTCCGGCGCGGCATCCTCTGGCAGCGCATGGTGGCGGTGCCCTACGGCCGCATGCAGCTCGTCGACATCACCCACGGCCCGCTCGACCGCGGCTTCGGCATCGCGCAGCTGAAGTTCGTCACCGCGGCCGCCGCGACCGGCGTCGTGATCCCGGGGCTCACCCAGCAGGCGGCCGATGCGCTGCGCGACCACCTCATGTCGGTCGCTGAGTCGCGGCGGACCGGACTGTGACCGACCCGAACGCCGTCCCGCCGCCTCCCGGCGCGAGCCCGGACGCCGGTGCCGCCACCGGCGCCGCGGCCACCGGCGCCGCCGCCCCCGCTGCGGCGGATGTCGCTGCCGGTGCACCGGGCGGGGAGACCGCCTCGGCGCCGCCCGCCGAGCTCGTCCGCTCGCCCCTGAGCGACGGCGCGTGGCACCGGCTGCATCCGCTCACGCCGCTCCTGCGGGGCGGGCTGGCGCTGTTGGTGGTGCTCGGTGTCGTCGTGGCGAACATGCGCGACCGGCTGATCGCGATCTTCGTCCCCGCCTTCGCCCCCGACGCGCCGGTCGACGACTGGGAGGACTACGAGGCGGCGGGCGATCCGATCAGCTGGGTGCTCGCCAACAACCTCATCCTCATCGCGCTGCTGATCACCCTCGGGGTGCTGGCGCTCATCATCGGCGGCTTCTACCTGTCGTGGCGGTTCCACACCTTCCGCATCACCGACGACGATGTCGAGGTGCGCAGCGGCATCCTCTCGCGCACGCAGCGCCGCGCGCCGCTCGACCGCGTGCAGGGCGTCAACCTCACCCGGCCGGCGATCGCGCGGCTGCTCGGCGCGGCCAAGCTCGAGATCGTCGGGGCCGGCGCCGACGCGAACGTGAAGCTCGAGTACCTCTCGACCGGCAACGCCGAGACGATCCGCGCCGACATCCTGCGGCTCGCGTCGGGACGACGACTCGCCGAATCCCGCGCGGCGGCCGCCGGCGGGACGGGGCGTCACGCCGTCACCGACACGGTCGCGCGCGGTATCAGCGGCCTGATCGAGGGTGATGACTCCGACGCGGCCGAACCGGCCTCGGTCGTCCGCATCCCGGCGGGGCGCCTCATCGGATCGCAGGCCGCCAGCTGGGGAACCGTGATGATCCTCGCCGGTGCGACCGCGCTGGCCATCGCGATCTCGCAGGGCGTGTTCTGGGTGCTCTTCGCCTATTTCCCGGCCCTGCTCGGTCTCGGTGCCTACTGGATCCGCACGATCGTGCGCTCGCTGCGCTACTCGATCGCGCCGACGCGCGACGGGGTGCGGGTCACGTTCGGTCTGTTCACCACCGTGTCGGAGATCCTGCCTCCCGGCCGCATCCATGCCGTCGAGGTGTCGCAGTCGATCCTCTGGCGCGGCTTCGGCTGGTGGACGGTGCGTATCAACCGCATGACCGGCCGCAGCGCCGCCGACACCACCACCGACCAGTTCACGACGGTGCTGCCGGTCGGCACGCTCGCCGACGTCGAGCGCGTGCTCGGGCTCATCCTCCCGTCGATCGGCGAGGCCGAGCGCGCGGCGATCATCGGCGAGGGCGTCCTCGGCAGCGGCCGGGGCGATGCCACCGCCGACGTCAGCGGCGGCTACGTCACGACGCCGCGCCGTGCCCGCATCCTCCGCCCGCTGTCGTGGCGCCGGAACGGTCTGGCGATCGCCGGCGACCTGCTGCTGCTGCGCCGCGGCATCGTGTGGCGCCGGCTCGCCGTGCTCCCGCTCGCGAGGATGCAGTCGATGGCCCTCCAGCAGGGACCGATCGACCGGGCGCTGCGCGTGGCGACCCTGCGTGCCCACACCGTCACCGGGCCCGTGATCGCCTCGGTGACCGGAATCGACCGGGACGATGCGATCGCCTCGTTCGAGCGGATCGCCGCGGTGGCCGTCTCGGCCGCCGCATCGGATCGCTCGCACCGGTGGGCCGAGGTGTCCGCGTCGCCCGAGTCCGTCTTCCCGGTGTCGGGCGCTGCGGTGTCGGGCGCGGTGTCGGGCGCTGACGTGTCGGGCGCGGTGTCGGGCCCGGAGGTGTCGGGCGCTGACGTGTCGGGCGCGGAGGTGTCGGGCGCGGTGTCGCCGTCGCCGTCGCCGTACACGCCGCCGCCGTACACGCCGCCGCAGCCCGCCGCTCCCGGCCGGGCAACCGCCCTCCCGCCGGGTGCCGTTCCGCCGCCGCCCTACGCCCCGGCCCCGGCCAGCGCCCTCCCGCCCGGCGTCGTCCCGCCGCCGCCGTACACCCCTCCGACGCCGGCGCCCACGGCCGAGCCGACCCAAATGGATGCTTCCCGCCCGGCGGAGGAGCCCTTCGCGTCGGGTGAGCGCCCGGCGGAGGACGCGACC
>Ga0308171_1004240_pt1 | contig 12037 bp, 13 predicted proteins | sample PhyGR1_FD_202135 | JGI IMG/M metagenome (GOLD analysis project Ga0308171, IMG submission 202135) | Phyllosphere microbial communities from UC Gill Tract Community Farm, Albany, California, United States - DLSLSG.R1 | ecosystem: Host-associated > Plants > Phyllosphere > Unclassified | place: USA... | reverse complement strand
AATCGATTTTCTTTCAGAATAGGGCGTTACAGGGGTATCATCAATGCCGTGCGCTTTTTTCCACAGGACCGCGCCGTTTTTACCGATCATTTGCTGCAGGACATCAACCGGCATTTCCGATAAGGTCTTGATGGTCTTCACTCCTAATCGCGAAAACAGCTGGAATGTCTCAGGTCCTACCATAGGGATCTTTTTAATCGACAACGGATTTAAAAAATCCTGGATCCCACTTTCCTTGACCTCAAACCTGCCGACAGGTTTTGATTCTCCCGTTCCGATCTTCGATACCGTTTTATTGGTTGACAAAGCAAAACTGATGGGTAGGCCTGTATTTTTTGTTACAGAAGCTGCGATCTCTTTCGTCCATTGGTAGCAGCCAAAGAATTGATCCATTCCTGACAGGTCCAGATAAAATTCATCGATGCTGGCTTTTTCAAGTACCGGTACTTTTTCCTGAATGACCTCCGTAACCAGATGGGACAAGTTGGAATAATGATCCATATCCCCTTTGATCACTCTGGCCTCCGGACATAATCTCAAAGCCATTTTGATAGGCATCGCACTACGCACACCAAAATATCTCGCTTCATAAGAGCAGGACGCTACCACACCACGATCTCCACCTCCAATGATCACCGGTATTTTCTCTAATTCAGAGTTTTTCAGTCTTTCACAGGAGACAAAGAACGTGTCCATATCCATATGTACAATTGCTCTTTCCATTTGACAAAATTATTACGATTTGTAGCAAAAGTTTGTATATTTGTTGCTATAAATCATAGCAATGTCAATTTTATCAGAAAACATGCGGTATTTAAGAGGTAAACTTAACCTTTCACAGCAAAAGGTAGCTGATGATCTCTTAATTACCAGAGGCAGATACGGTAAGTATGAAGATGATGCCGCAGCACCTCCTCTTGAGCTTCTGGTCAAGATCTCAAAATATTACAATGTGAGCATCGATCTACTCTTGACCATCAATGTCAGCAAATATTCTATCGATGAGATTATGGAGCTTCCGGATAATAGGATTGTTCTGCCTATCAGAGTTGATAATCACGGGAATGATCAAATTGAGATCATTTCACAAAAGGCTTCTATGGGATACCTAAACGGTTACAGTGATCCGGAATACATAGAGAATCTTGAAACTATATCCTTACCTTTTTTAAAGGGAGGAAAGTTTCGGGCATTCCCAGCGGATGGAGATTCTATGCCACCCTATAAGAACGGCACCTACATCGTAGGGAAATACGTTGAAAATCTTTCTGATCTGAAAACAGACAGGACTTACGTTTTTATCACCACCAACGACGGTATCAGTTACAAAAGATTTCAGTTTCACGAAGCAGATGGAATTTGGGTGAAATCTGACAACAATTTCTATGAGCCCTATCAAATTCCATTATCTGAAATTAAGGAGATCTGGGAATTTGCCTGTAGTATTAATACAAAAGAATATGAACCTGATGAATTTTCAGAACGTAATATTCAAAATTTCATTTCAGAGATAAAGACCGACATCAAAAAGATCAAAGAAAAAATAGGAGATAAGAATTAATTTCATTTGAGTAAGGTGTACAAACGAAAATTATTTAAAGCTAATTGCTTAACCAAAAATTTCCCTGATGGGAAGTTAAAAACACAAATGATGAAAAAAAGTCCCATCGAAACAGGACATTGTAAAGGTAATATATTAAAACAAAATTCCGATGACCCAATTGAGTTTATTTGATGCAGAAGAATCGTATGAATTTCCGAAGGACCTTTTGGAATACAAAGAGCAATTCCTGACTATTGAAGAATCAGACTGTTTAAAAGACCATCTGCTTAAAACCGCTCCCTGGAAACAGCATACCCAGAAAATGTATGATAAAACGGTTTTAACTCCACGATTAACGGCTTGGTATGGTGATACAAAATCTTATGATCTGCCGGATAGCAAACCTGATTCACATCCCTGGACTCCTGAACTGTTTTCCTTAAAAGAAAAAATAGAAAGAGAATTTGGTCATCAATTCAATGGTGTATTGCTTAACCTTTATCGCAACAACAATGATTCTGTTGCCTGGCACAGGGATAAGGAAAGCAGATACGGAAAACGTCCTGTTATTGCATCCCTCAGTTTGGGACAGACAAGAAATTTTGATTTTAGAAATAGGGATCACCATCAAAGTAAATACAGCTTACCGTTACCAAATGGTTCACTACTTATTATGAAAGGTGACCTTCAGGAAAATTGGGAACACCGGATTGCTAAATCAACCATACCAATGAAAGAACGAATTAATCTTACCTTTAGATTGGTACTATCTTCTTAAAACTATGGGAATCTGTATTAATCTATTAATGGAGTGATAATTCATTTGAAAAAATCACTTTTTTTTATCAAAGTTACTGATCAGATGATCTTTTCATTTTTTACTATAACAGCGAGATGAAAAAGTGATTTTGCACCCAGTGATTTCCTCAGAGTTGTCAGCCTTTTTTCTATGTAACTCTTGCTAATGGTCAATGAATGGTCACTTTCGAAATGTAAAGGTATTTGACCAATTTGTACACCCTTTGCCAAATATTTAAGTATCAATATATCCCGTTCGTCCATTGTACAAACTTACGAATTATGATGAGAAACAATTTACATGAAATTTGAAACTCCTGTAAATGGCATAAAAATTTCAATTATTCAGATCAATTTTTGGAATATAGAGAATGAATGAAAAGTATATGAAAGTATTGGGTTGGGTAGCAACCGTAACAGCAATGGCAATGTATTTTTCTTACATTCCACAAATCGCACATAATTTAAATGGCGAAAAGGGAGATTGGCTTCAGCCGTTGGTTGCTGCAATCAATTGCAGTTTATGGGTTACCTATGGATTCATCAAAAAACCTAAAAAGGACTGGCCGATTGTCGTGGCAAATTCTCCGGGTATTTTATTTGGAATATTTGCTTTTATTACTGCATTATAGGAATAAATTAATGTTCAGAATGGGATATTTTTATTCGCCTGAATGTTGTTTCTTTTGATGTCCTATTGGGTAAGTCAAATAAAACCGATGTAAAACAAGATTTCTTAGAGTTTTAAAATGCTTTAAATCATAATCGTTTGTCAATGAATGTAACCCATTGTTTTGTAAATTTATGTAAAATTATACACAATGGAATTCTTAGATAATTTGATTGAAAAACTCATAAAAGTCGAACACGGATTTTTGTTATTTGAACAGGAGGCTCGAAGTATTGCCAGCTACAACACGGTGCAGGAAAGTCTGGATACGGCATCACGACTGATAGAAAGTGACTACTATCAAGTTCGTTCAACCGCTGTGTTTATTTACGGTTATATAGCCCATCGATACCCACCTGCGATCAAGATACTGTATGATTTGGCTTGCTCAGATACCAGCTGGCAGGTTCAGGAAATGATTGCTAAGGCATTTGATCAGTTTTGCAAAGATAACGGCTATGAAAAATCACTTCCCGAAATAAAAAGATGGGTTTTTGATGATTATCCAAATGTTTGCCGCGCAGTAACTGAAGGACTGAGAATCTGGACCGGAAGGCCTTTTTTTAAAGATCATCCCTCAGTGGCGATTGAGTTGATAAGCTTCAACAAGTCGAATGATAGTGAGTACCTCAGAAAGTCGGTCGGTAATTCTTTGAGAGATATTGCGAAGAAATTTCCTGAACTTGTTGAGCGAGAAACTTCCACATGGGATTTGACGGATGACAAAATAAAATTGACTTTCAAGCACGCCCTCGTTAAAAAGAATATCGGCTGATTCCCGAAAGCAATTCTACTATTGGTAAATTAATGCTAACCGTGATTTTTTTTCCAGTTAATTTTTAACTGCGAATACTTTTCGTCCGCTTCAGCTTCTTTCCATTTTTTGTAAAAGATGTCTGCCGACTTTGCCTTTTCAGGATCTCCGGTCCCCCGTTCAAACTGCTTATAGTCTTTGTCAGCATCATATTTTTTTCCGCCTTTGTAATTGAAATACCGTCGGGCTCTAGTAAAACCCATTTGCAGGTGTTTTCTTGCCATATCTGCACCTACAAAGTCATTGTCCGCTAAATATTCTGTAAACAGAGAAAATATTTGCGCTGAACTTTCAGTGGCTATCTCTCCGTTTTTAAACCGCCAGTATTTTCCGATTTCGCTTTTATAGGGTTCGCAGATCAGAACGCCTTGCTCTCCTTTCCCGACTCGATAGTTTTCAGGATGTTTCCGGTAATCAATATCCGGTTTCCACGGATAATCTTCAGATTTAAAAGTAAGATAACTTGGTTTATCACTGCTCATACTTATCAGTTAACAAATGAAATGCCTTATCGCTTTTTAAAGCACCATTATTTATAGAGCTGATTCAGAAAGATTTCTTTAGAAGAGCCTAAGAAGTAAATAATAAACCCTGTCAAAAGCATGGTTTATTATTTTGAAAGATTGACGAAATCCCGCAGCTGTTAAATAATCATATTTTCTAACAATATAATTATTGACACAATTCCCTTACTTTTCCTTTTAGTTCCATACATGGGAAATGACCAACCGAACGCTGATTGATCAGCACTGCGGTATTCTTCTTTTTTCTGAGAAGATCAATGTGACTCTTAAGAGCATGTAGGTTAAATTCGTTGAAATATTCTGAAAATCTGAATTTGACATAGGCTTCCTGCTCTTTATACACCAAGCTATCATTGCAGATTCTATAAAATTTTCCGAAGTGGGCAGTTCCATTTCGAGCAGCTCTAGGTACATAATCTTTGTAATTGACGATGTCATAGACCATCGAACCATATTTCTCGCGCATTTCTGCATTCACCTTACAGGTAACGGCTAACGGGGGTGCAAAATGATACGCCCCTTTAAAATTTAATTGGTGATATTGCAGCGGAACAATGAATAATTGTGCTAATGCTGCACCCAAAGAATGGCCCGTCAGATAGATAGGGAAAGTTTTTACATCAGCCTGTGGATTAACCTCTTTAATTTTCTTTTTGATTTCCTCTATCAAGTTTTTCTCTTTCAGCAGTCGAATCATAGACCTTCTGAATCCACCGTGGCCGGCCGGTAAATAAGATAATTCTTCATTATAACCTTCTGCATTTTCATAATTCCAATATTTAGCATCCGTGAGCCAATCTTTAAGTACAGATGGCTCAGTCCCTCTGAAAGCAACGACCATAAAGTCTTTATTTGCCCATAACAAAACCTGATTATGATGGATTCCATAGGAGTCTTCAATCAAGGTGTAACTAATCTGGCTTTCCGGATAAATCTGATTCACCTGTTGTTTGAGAATATCAATATTGCGTTGGTTCCAATAAGCCACTTCAGAGATCTGTGCACAAAATAAAGCGGTTCCTTGGCTGTATTCAGAGAAATCCTGATTGAAATTGGAAGAATTAATATCTGATAACAGTAGATCTTGCGCCGGGAAAAGACCTGCCACCGCAATAAAGAGGAATAATAGTTTTTTCATGGTTTGGTTTTTAATTATTAAATATAAATGTACAAAAAATTAACATTCAGCATGTTATGTTTTTTAACGCTCCTTTAAACGATATTATCTTATCGGTACTACGAAAAGGTAGTGATTTTATCTAACGGGCAATTTTCACTTTTACATCAGCAACAAAGCCAACCCTAAAAAAATCACTGCTATGAATATTGAAAGAACAGAATTTATTGCCTGGATGGAACGCATGATGGATCGGTTTGATCTCCTCAAGGAACAGGTCAATAACCAGCGTTCGAAATTTATGGAGATCGACGGTGAACAGCTGCTCGACAATCAGGATGTTTTACAGCTTCTCAAGATCAGTTCCAGATCCTTACAGAGGTACCGATCCGATGAGAAACTGCCGTATTATACCATCAGCGGAAAAATATATTATAAACTTTCAGATGTCCATCAGCTGGTCCGGGACAGTCTCAGCCGCAAGCATTAAGGACAGCTACTGCCAAACTAGATACGCATCAGGTCATTGACCAAGCAGCGTGATCAAGGCCTCTACTTTCGTCCAATCAATTCGACATTATGGAAGACCAAAAGCATAAACCTGAAGAATCCAAATCGACAGAGCCCGATTCAGAGACCCTGATCGCATTGGGTAAGAAGGATAGCAATTTGAGCGTAACCCAGAAGAGTGTGCCCAAACCTAATAACAGGAATAACAAAACACAGACTCAACGGGAGGAAGACTTCATCCGTGTCGATAAAAGCGGCGATCTGATCTCCAATTTCTTCTCCAACTTCTACAGACAGTTCAAAAACCCGTCGCATTTCAACTTCTTCAAGGTTTCTGAATTTGAAGCCAAACCTGACCAAAAGAAACAAGCTACTGATCCCAAGACCGACGAAACTCAGAGATCAATTGAGAATCAAAGCAACAACAAAATTAACCCCAAAAATCATACAACAATGGAAAACAAGAACCAGACAGAACAACAGGAGTACCGTTACACCAGTGAGCAGATCGACTGGAAAACGATGGACAAGTTAGGACTCAACAGAGAGAAGCTTGAAAAATTAAATGCCTTGGATCCTCTGCTAAGAGGCTTCAAGACCAATACGCTGGTACCTATTACCATTCAATTGGGAAGTGCCATCAGTAAGATGGACGTAAGGTTGTCTTTACAGCCATCCGATACTGACGGTGTTTCGGTTCAGCTGCACGCCATCCGCAGGGAGCCTAATCTTAATCTCAAATTTCTAGGTCACGAGTTCAGCGATGAGGACAGGAAAAACCTGATGGAAAACGGCAATATGGGAAGGGTAGTTGATCTCATCAATCCCAAAACCGATGAGATCATCCCGTCGGTCATCAGCCGAGACCGACTCACCAATGAACTCGTCGCCTATAAGGTAGAGTATATGAAGATCCCCGATGAGATCAAAGGAATCCGGTTGGATGACCATCAGAAGCAGACCTTACTCGAAGGCAAGCCCCTTTATCTTGAAGGAATGATCTCCAAGAAAGGAGAACCTTTTGATGCGACCGTACAGTTCAATGCCGATAAAAGATATGTTGAATTCATCTTCAATAATAATCAGGGACAGCAAAAATCTGAATCCCAAAACCGATCTCAGGAACAAAACCAAAATCCAGAATCTGAAAACAAGGTCAAAGAACCTTCCAAAGTTTTCAGAGGCCAGGAACTGGATGACAAGCAGTATGAAAAGTTCAGAGCTGGTCAAACGGTCTATGTCGATGGGCTGACCGACAGCCAAGGAAAAGCCTATCAAGGTTATATCACTTTCAATAAAGAAACTTCCAAGACCGATTTTTCGTTTACCAATCCCAACAAGCTCAAAGAAAAATCCCAGCCGACTGAGGATCACAAAACCCAGAAAGCAGTCAATACAGACGGCAAAACCAATGAGGTAACAAAGAATATCAAAAAACCTCTGGCATCCAAACAGGATCAGCCTGCCAACAAACAACAGCAGGACGAGCAGCAGAAGCCTGCCAAATCCAGAGGGCGTAAAATATAACCATACAAAAAATCAAATCCATACCCTATGAAAGCCATTATTGCTGAAAAGCCAAGTGTCGCACGAGAGATCGCCAGTTTGCTCAATGCGCAAGAGAAGAAGGACGGATATCTGCAGGGAAACGGATACTGCATCACCTGGGCACTGGGTCATCTGGTGTCCTTGGGAATGCCGGAAGATCATGGCATCAGAGGTTTTGAAAAAGCCTCTCTGCCTATCTTCCCCAATCCATTTATCCTGACCCCGAGAACCATCAAAAAGCAGAATCATAAAGGTTATCAACCTGATCCATCTGCCTTAAAACAACTGAAGGTCATTCAGAATGTCATCAACCAGTGCAGCAGTATCATCGTCGCCACCGATGCGGGAAGGGAAGGCGAACTGATCTTCCGTTATATCTATGATTATCTAAAATGCAGAAAACCATTTGAAAGACTCTGGATCAGCTCACTGACTGAGAAAGCACTGCAAAAAGGCTTTGAACAACTCCAACCCGGTTCAGCGTTTGACGGACTGTACCATGCCGCAAAAGCCAGAAGCGAAGCCGACTGGCTGGTCGGTATCAATGCCACTCAGGCATTGACGATCGCAGGAGGCAATGAGGTCTATTCTTTAGGCAGAGTTCAGACGCCGACCCTTGCGATGATCTGTGGGCGATTTCAGGACCATCAAAATTTCCATTCCAAAATGTATTGGCAGATCCAATTACAGCACAGAAAGGACTATCTGGATTTTACGAGTTTGTCATCCAACCGATGGGAAGATAAAAAAGAGGCTCAACTGGTCTTAAACTCCATCGAAAGAATAGGGAGAGAGACAGTCGAATTGGTGACCAAAAAAACAGTTCAGGAAACGGCACCGCTGCTTTTTGACCTGACAGGACTTCAGAAAGAAGCCAACCGAAAACTGGGACTATCTGCCGATGAGGTTTTACAGACCGCACAGAGCCTGTATGAGAAAAAATTCATTACCTATCCAAGAACAGGAAGCTCTTATATTCCCGAAGATATATGGGCGGACATCCCTGATCTGGTCAGGATACTGAATGCGACCGACCGATTTAAACCCGCTGTTTCCACCTTAAAATTCGGGAACTTCAACAAGCGGATGGTCAATGACCTTAAAGTGACCGACCATCATGGGCTGCTCATTACCACAAAAATACCCTCTGCCTTGACCGCCACGGAAAAAGCCGTTTATGATATGATCGCCTATCGTCTATTGGAAGCACTATTGGAACATTGTACTAAAGAAGTCAGCCACATCACCGTCAAAGTCCATCATTATGAGTTCAGTATCAGAGGATCAAAATTGATCAACAAAGGCTGGCGTGCGATCCAAGGTATCCTGTCCGAAACCAGTAAAAACGACCGTAACAGTAAAAATCCAACACTCAACAATAACAATTCCCAGAGCCCAACGGTAGAAGAGGTACTGATCGATCTTCCGGAGCTAAAATCAGGCGACGAGCTTAAGATCTCACGAGCGGAATTGCAGGAAAAGATCACCCGGCCTCCCAAACTGTACACCGAAGCCGATCTGTTATCCGCTATGGAAAATGCAGGCCGATTCACTGAGAGTAAGGCCGAGCAAAGCATCCTTGCCAACATCGGTATCGGCACTCCGGCTACCAGAGCGTCCATCATTGAAACTTTACTCAGCAGAAATTACATCATCCGTAAAAACAGATCTCTGTTACCGACCGATAAAGGATTACAGGTCTATGACCTGATCAAAGACCGGAAAATAGCCAATGTGCAGATGACCGCAGAGTGGGAGAAGACCTTGGATAAGATCGAAAAAGGAGAATTCAGGGCAGGCCAATTTATCAACGATATTCAACAGTACACCACGGAGATCACGCAGGAACTGTTGGCATTGTCCATCGCTAAAGAAAATATTCCGGAACTCAAATGTCCGAAATGCCAACAACAAAACCTGATCATCAGAGAAAAAACGATCCAATGTCCTGATAATGCATGCAACTGGTTTCAATACAGGATCATCTGCGGTGTACAATTGAGCCTTCAAGACATTGCTGCACTCATTACTGAAAGAAAAACACCGCTGATTAAAAATATGAAGGCCAAGAACGGTAAAAAGTTCAGTGCAGTTCTCATATTGAAAGATGATCAGAAAACGGCCTTTGAATTTCCGGAGCGTTGATCATCCCAGCATTGATCGATAACAGGAGTAATTTAATCGGGACGGTCAAAGATGATTAGAATTAGCAGCAGCTCACCTTTTGATCAATCTAAAATGCTGCAAGGTATTATATTGGATTTTCAGATCCGGACGAAAAGTCTGTACGCCATTGAGAAAATGACGATAAAGTTCAAATCTGTTTTTCATTGCATAATAAGACCATTGAAAACTCATGATATGCTTGACAGTCCTATTGGAATCATCCTTCTTGTAAAGAATGATCCTGGTGATATTATATTTTATGTTGAAGAGGAGGCTGATATCGAAATGATGATCTTCATTTGACGGCAGTAATTCTGCGTACAAAAACTCTTCAGAGAGGGTTCCGTCCGGAGAAAAAATAATGGCACCCTTATCATTGACCACAACACTGTATCTATTATTTTTTTAGCATGAATAAGATATCTGCCAATTAAAAAACTGCCGGACAAACAGAGGGTTTCCATCACGATCAACCCCCAGAATTTACCTGTTTTATCCGTCATATAATCTATAAATCCATAACGGTTCAGTTCATAGACAGGAAAGAGCGCAAGCCCTGCGATGATCAATACACATAGCCACGCAAGGGCGGCACCTGCATGAGTTGAAAGATAGTTGATCTCAGATTCCATCGTCGGAAATTTTTCTGTCAGTTGTATCATTATTTAAACCAATAAAATTCAGATCCTACAAGATGGACCTGCATCAAATTTACTGATTTTAAATCTTATCAAACCGTTCGCAAAAGACAGCTTTATTATCTGGCGACCAACGTATTCTTCTTGTAGCTCAGATAAAGAAGAACAAGTGTTGCAATCAAACAAATAACAGTCGCCTGAATACTTCCTTCGGGACCGAAAGCACCGCCTGTGATAAAATCCGGTCCATTGATCTCAGCTGTCAGCCAACCTGTTGTTTTTTCGTTGCCTGAGGTGATTGCTCCGTAAATACCGGACTGCGCAAAATTCCACGCAAAATGCAGGGCGATCGGAAACCATAAGTTCCTTTTGTAGATAAATGCAGCACCCAGCATAAAGCCTGCGGTGGTAATACACAGTGTCGATAAGACCGTACTGTTGGCATTGGCCAAATGCAACGCTCCGAAGATCACAGAGGAGATGGACAATGCCCAATAGCTGCCCAGTTTTTCTTCCAGCAATCTGAAAATAATTCCACGCACCAGTATTTCTTCAATGATGGCTACGGTAAACATAAGTGCCAAGGGTATCAGGATGTATGAGATCGGGTTGACGAAAAGTACTTTGTAACTGTCACTCAGATAAATAACCAGAATTACGGATGACTGAAGTACAAACCCGACAAGTGCACCCATCATTAGATTTCCGACCAATCCTTTAGACGCAAACTCGGTAATGCTTCTCCTGTCATACTTTTTAAAGAAAATAATATAGGTTGAAACTGCGGCGGTGGAGACCAATATTCCCTTTAGCAGATTTCTGTAGTCCTTGTCCAGCGGAGTCAAAGCCAGCAATCTTGATGCGATCTGTTGTCCGATGACGACCACCGCCATAAAAATAAGCAGGGCAAATATTATTTTGGTGATGGTCAGATTAAAGAATTTCTGTTTTTTGGTAAACGTTTCCATTCGTTGGTTCAATTTTAATTTCCAACAAATGTAGACCAAGGGAAAATCAAAAAATAGAATGAAATTTGCCTCGCTACAATTTCTGAAACTGCTTGGGCAAAAAGCCTGTCTGGCTTTTAAAAGTTCTGATAAAGTGACTCTGATCCGAGAATCCACACTGCATGGCGACTTCCGTCAACGAGTAATTTGAATCCTGTACCAACGCCAAAGAACGGTCAATCTTCAGCCTGCGCATATACTCTCCGTACGTGCAGCCGAAGTATTTTGGAAAATGCTTGGATATGGTAATCGGGTTAAGCTGCAAAACTTCAGACAGATCAGTCAGACTGGGATTTTCATTCCAGCAGTCATTCAGCAATTCCTCTACATTCTTTACCCAAATCGGAGCGGTATGATAACGTTTCAAAGACTGATCTGTATCCGATAACTGGGAAAAAAGCATCATAATACTATCCCCAGAATAAGCATCGGCATTAAGTGTCTCCTTAAAGATCTTCAGGATTAAAAACTTGGTATGCAGGCTGTTTTCAAGTGATCTTTCAATCAGTTCTTCGGAGAGGTTCAGTCCTTCAAGCAGATGATCTTCCACTTCAATATTGATATTACGGGAAGGAAAAAGCGTATTCTGATTAAGGTGCGATTCGTCACTGTGGTAAAACAACAGTGATCCCGGTCCGACAATCTCACTTCCTGATTTTCTCTTCTCAGTTGTTCCGCCCTTCAAAAAATAGGTGATATGGG
>Ga0308171_1004238_pt1 | contig 12055 bp, 6 predicted proteins | sample PhyGR1_FD_202135 | JGI IMG/M metagenome (GOLD analysis project Ga0308171, IMG submission 202135) | Phyllosphere microbial communities from UC Gill Tract Community Farm, Albany, California, United States - DLSLSG.R1 | ecosystem: Host-associated > Plants > Phyllosphere > Unclassified | place: USA... | reverse complement strand
AGGCCGATGCCGGCCGCCGTCAGCGGCTCGGTGAGGATCTGCTCGATCGTCATCGACGGGTTCAGCGACGAGTACGGGTCCTGGAAGACCACCTGGATGTCGGCGCTGAGGGGACGCCGCTGGCGCCGGTTCAGGTGCGAGATGTCGCGCCCGTCGAAGTGGATCGTCCCCTCGGTGACGGGGGCGAGGCCCAGGGCCGCGCGACCGAGCGTCGTCTTGCCCGATCCCGATTCGCCCACCAGCCCCACCGTCTCCCCGGGCAGGATGTCGAGCGACACGCCCTGCAGCGCCCGGAACGGCTGCGCGCGCAGGCCCTTGCCGGGGTACTCGACGACGAGATCGGTGATCTCCAGCAGCGGAACGGTCATGCGTTCGCCCCCTTCGTGGCCAGTGCGGGGCGGGCGGGACCCTCGTCGAGGATCGCATCCAGCAGCGCCCGCGTGTACGGATGACGCGCGTCGTTGAAGATCGCGCGCACGGGACCCTGCTCGACGAAGCGGCCGTTCTGCATCACGGTCACCCGGTCGCACAGGTCGGCGACGACGCCGAAGTTGTGGGTGACCAGGAGCATGGCCATGTGGTGCTCGGCCTGCAGGTCGCGCAGCAGGTCGAGGACCTCGGCCTGCACCGTGACGTCGAGGGCCGTGGTGGGCTCGTCGGCGATGATCAGCTCGGGGTCGGTCGAGACGGCGCCGGCGATGAGGACGCGCTGGGCCATGCCGCCGGAGACCTCGAACGGGTACGCGTCGAACGTGCGCTTGGGCTGCGGGATGCCCACCCGGGCGAGCAGGTCGAGCGAGCGCTCCGTGGCATCCTTCTTCGACAGCCCGAGCGTCGTGCGCAGCGGCTCGACGAGCTGGCTGCCGATCGTGAACGAGGGGTCGAGGTTGCTCATCGGCTCCTGTGGGATGTAGCCGATGCGCTTGCCGCGCACCCCCGCGTAGACGCGGTCGGACGCGTCGGCGAGCTCGATGCCGGCGTAGCGGATCGACCCGTCGGTCACCCGGCCGCCGCGGGGGAGCAGGCCCAGGACGCCGAACGCGGTCTGGGTCTTGCCCGATCCGGACTCGCCGATCAGCCCGTGCACCTCGCCCGTGCGCACATCCAGCGAGACGCCGTGGACGACCTCGATGTGCGAGCCGTCGGGCTGGTCGTAGCCCACTCGCAGATCACGGATCTCGAGCACCTTCTCGGTGGCCTTGCTGCGGGCGTCCTCGCGGTGGATCGTGACGCCGGCGCCCTCGATCACGGGCAGCTCGTCGAGGTCCTCGATCGGCTCACCGCCGCCGGTGGCCACCGAGGTGGTCACCGCCGCGATCGAACCGGTCGCCGTCGTCACCGCGCGGCGGCGCTTGCGACGCACCGACACGGTGCGCTCCAGCTCGTCGCGCATGACGTTGGCCAGCAGGGTCAGCGCGATGCAGGTGAGGGCGATCGCGAGCGAGGGCCAGATCATCAGCACGGGCGTCTTGTAGATGTTCTTGAAGCCGTCGGTGAGCATCGATCCCCAGGTCGGGACGTTCACGTCGCCGAGGCCGAGGAACTCCAGTCCCGACTGGATCGCCAGGGCGATGCCCGAGATGATCGCGCCCTGGATGATGATCGGCGCGCGGACGACCGCCAGCACGTGGCGCCCGATGATGCGGCCGTCGCCCAGGCCCGACACGCGCGCGGCGTCGACGTAGAGCTCGCCGCGCACGGCCGTGACGGCGGCGTAGACCAGGCGGAAGAAGGCGGGCGCGAGCAGGATGCCGAAGATGAACATCGAGATCCACACCGACGGGCCGAGCACGGCGCGGGCCGCCAGCAGTACGACGATCCCCGGAAGAGCCATGTTCAGCTCGGTGACCCAGGTGGCGACGGTGTTGAACCAGCCCTGGTAATACCCGGCGATGAGGCCGCTGACGACCCCCAGCACGACGGCGACGACGACGGCGATGAGCGCGGCGGCGACGCTGGTCTGGGTCGCCGCCAGCAGGCGCGAGAGCACATCTCGGCCGCTGCCGTCGGTGCCCAGGAGGTGCGCGCCGCTCGGTCCGGCGAGCACGCTGCGGATGTCGGCGTAGTTCGGGTCCTGCGGGGCGATGAGCGGGCCCACGATCGCGATCGCCGCGACGAGCACGAGGAACAGCGCCGACACGACGCCGAGGGGTTTCTTGACCAGGCGGCGGAACAGGCTGACCCGGACCGGGGCGATGGGGACGGCGGGAGGGACGTCGATGGCGGTCATGACAGTCTCACCTTCGGGTTCAGAGCGGCCTGGGCGAGGTCGATCAGGAGGTTCACGATGACGACGATGATCGCGAACGCGATCACGAGCCCCATGACGACGGGGACGTCGCCCAGGGTGGTGGAGCGGACGCTGAGCTGACCCATGCCCGGGATGGCGAAGATCTGCTCGACGACCACCGCCCCGCCGAGGAGCCCGACGAACTGCACCGCGAGGACGGCGAGGGCGGGGCCGCCGGCGTTGCGCAGCACGTGCTTGTAGATGACCGACCTCATGCCGAGGCCGCGCGAGCGGAGTGTGCGGACGTAGTCGCGCGACATCGCGTCGATGACCGAGCCGCGCACCTGCGCCGCGACGGTCGCGATGGCCCCGAGCGAGAGCGCTACGACGGGCAGGGTGACCGAGGCGATCCACCCGGTGGCGGACGTGGTGATCGGGACGTAGCCGGTCGCCTTGAACCAGCCCAGGTTGATCGCGAAGATCAGCACGAGGAACAGCGCGATGAGGAAGCCCGGCACGGCGAAGCCGACCAGGGAGAGGAACTGGACGGCGCCGTCGATGATCCCGCCGCGGCGAGCGGCGAGCACGCCGAGCACCACCGCGAGGATCGCGGAGACGATGGTCGCCCCCAGGACGATCGACAGCGTCACGGCGAGACGGCCGCTGACGCTGACCGAGACGAGCTCGCCGGTGAACCAGCTGCGGCCGAGGTCGCCGGTCACCGCCGAGGTGACCCAGTCGCCGTACTGCGCGAGCAGCGGGCGGTTCAGCCCGAGCTCCTCGGTCTTCTTGGCGACGGTCTCGGCGGTGGCGTTCTCGCCGAGGATGCGGCGGGCGATGTCGCCCCCGCCGGCGTAGAGCAGCACGAACGCGAGGAACGAGATCACCGCGACGAGCACGACGCCCGAGGCCAGGCGTCGCAGGATGAATGAGAGCATGATGCCTTCCCGAAGGTGGAGCCCTCCGGCCGGGCGACGTGCGGCCGCCCGGCCGGAGGGAGTCGGATCAGTTCTTCGGCGAGAAGTCGAAGATCGACGGGTAGGCGTTGGTGGGCCAGAACTCGAGGTCCGTGTTCGCGTCGGTGGCGAACGTGCCCTGCACCCGGAAGAAGGGCGCGAACCACGCCTGGTCGACGATGTACTCGTTCAGCGACGCCAGCGCGGCATCCGACTCCTCCGGCGTGCCGAACTGTACCGCCTGGATGTAGCCGTCGACGGTGGGGTCCTCGTAGCCGAACGGGTTGAAGGTCGCCGAGGGGGCGATCATGAAGTTGATCAGCTGCCAGTCGGGGTTCTGCTCCAGCGCCATCCAGGTGGCGGGGTACTTCGGGGCGAGCATGTCGGTGATGAAGTTCCCCGTGCCCGGGTCGGTGTAGTTGACCGTGATCCCGATGTCGGCGAGCTGCTGTGCGACCAGGTCGAACGTGGTCTGGAAGGCCGGCGTCGACATCATGTTCAGATCGAAGCCGTCGGGGTAACCGGCCTCGGCGAGGAGGTCCTTGGCCGCATCCGGGTCGTACGGGTAGGTGTCGTCGAGGGCCTCGTCGTAGGCGACGGAGGTCGCCGGGAAGACCTGCTCGGTGACGGTGCCGTAGCCGCTCTGCAGCGACTGCAGCAGGGCCTCGCGGTCGAACGCCATGTTGATCGCCTGACGCACCTTCACGTCGGCCAGCTCGGGCGCCATCGTGCCGGCGCGGTCCAGCAGCAGCAGCCCCTGGAAGTCGAGCTCGTTCGACTCGATGGTCCAGCCGGCGCCCTCGACCTCCGAGATGGTGTTGTTGTCGGCGATCTTGGCGCCGTTGGCCTCGCCCGCCTTGATGGCGTTGACGGTGGCGGTGACGTCCTCCAGGACGTTGATGGTGAGGTTGTCGTACTGCACCACCTCGGCGTTCCAGTAGTCGGGGTTCGCGGTGTAGTTGTACGTCGTGCCGGTCACGCTCGACGCGGTGTCGAGGATGTACGCACCGGAGCCGACCGGGTCGGTGGCGGCGTCGGGGTTCTCGAACGAGGACGGCGCCTGGATGAGGCCCGGCGCGATGGAGAGCAGGTTGACCAGCGAGGGGTCGGGCGCGGTCTGGGTGATGGTGACGGTGGTCGCGTCGACGGCGGCGAACTCCTTGCCCGCCATCGTGGCGGCCTGGGGAGCGGTGCCGTCGCGGAAGTGCTCGAGGCTCGCCACGACGGCCTCGGCGTCGAGGGGCGTGCCGTCGCTGAACTCGACGCCCTCGCGCAGCGTCAGGGTCAGGACGGTGTTGTCGTCGTTGTACTCCCACTCCGTGGCGAGCCACGGCTGGGTCTCTCCGGCGGAGTCCTTCGACAGCAGGGTGTCGAAGACGGCCTGGAAGAAGGGGCTGCGGTTGCCCCACTCCGCCCCCTGGCCGATGTCGTAACTGGTCGGAGCGGCGATCGCCGTGAGGGTGAGTCGATCGGCGCGACCGCTGTCGCTACCGCCCGATCCGGTGTCGCCGCTCGCGCATCCCGCCAGGGCGAGCGCCGCGACGACCGTGAGGGCTGCTGTGGCCTTCCATCGGAACATCATTGGTCCTTTTCTCAGGAGGCGATACCCCGGTGGATCGCCCTGGCGCTGGACGCTAGCAGCAAATCCGAACGGTGACTAGGTTTTGAGAACGAATTTCTACCGGTCGCTAGGTTTTCGGCGTCGGAGCGGGCAGACTGACCTCGCGTTCGCCGACGAGGGCGACGACGGACAGGTGGACGACCATGACGACGACCGACACGACCGTTCCCGCGCGCGGCGGTCGGCGCGGCAGCTACGCCAAGACCGGCGCCACCCGGCAGGCGATCCTCGATGCCGCGCTGGAGGTGTTCTCGCAGTCCGGCTACCGTTCCGGCTCCCTCCGCGACATCGCCGTCCGGGTCGGTATGAGCGAGGCGGGTCTCCTGCACCACTTCCGCAACAAGGGCGCGATGCTCGAAGCCGTCCTCGAGGAGCGCGACGCGCGGTCGCGGGCTCTCGTCCCGATCGAATCCGACGACGGCGCGGAGGTGCTGCGCGGGCTCGTCGCGCTCGCCGCCCACAACGCCTCGAGTCCGGGGGTCGTCGAGCTCTACACCACGCTGTCGGCCGAGGCGACCTCGCCCGACCATCCCGCCCACGGCTACTTCGTGCGCCGCTACGAATACACCCGCGGCAACATCGAGCGCTCGTTCCGGCGCCTGCGCGACGAAGGCCGGCTCCGGCACGGGATGACGCCGCGCCGCGCCGCGGTCGCCGCGGTCGCCCTCATGGACGGGCTGCAGGTGCAGTGGCTGCTGGACCGGGACGCCCTCGACATGGCCGACGAGCTGCGCGCCCTGTTCGCGACCTTCGTCGACATCGACTGGACGAGGCCGTGCGGTGCTCCCGAGCCCGCCCGCGACGAGGAGGTGGGCCGGTGATCCGCACGACCCTGCACGACGGCTGGACGGTCGGGCCCAAGCTCGGCCCGTTCGAGGCGGCGGAGGGCGAGCGGCGCCCGGTCCCCGTGACGCTCCCGCACGACGCGCTGCGCGACCTGCCGCGCAGCGCAGCCGACCCGCAGGGGGTCCACACCGGATACACCCCGGGCGGCGTGTTCGAGTACGTGCGTTCGCTCGAGGTGCCGGAGCACTGGCGCTCGCGCACGGTCGTGCTCGAGTTCGAGGGCGTGTACCGCGACGCCGTGGTCTTCGTCGACGGTCAGGTCGTCGCGCACCAGGCCGACGGATACGCCGGATTCTCCGTCGTCCTCGATCCGTTCCTCTCGTTCGGATCCGTCAGCCGCATCAGTGTCGAGGCACGGGCGCACCGCGACTCGCGATGGTATTCCGGTGCGGGCATCTATCGACCGGTGCACCTGGTCGTGGCCGATCCGGTGCACATCCCGCTCGACGGCGTGCACGTCCAGACCCCCGACATCGACGACGAGCGGGCGGTGGTGACCGTCGCGACCACCGTCGCCAACGCCACGCGCCACACGCGCACGACGCGGCTGCGGTGGCGGATCGAGGGGCCCGACGGCGCACCCGCAGCCGTGGGGGAGTCGCCGGTGACCGTGCTGCCCGGAGCGAGCGTCGTGGCCCGGGCGCGCCTGGTCGTCGCGGATCCGCAGCGATGGGACATCGACACGCCCGCGCTCTACCGCGTGCACAGCATCCTCGGCGACGGCGACGGCACCGTCCTCGACGAGGATGTCACGGCCTTCGGCATCCGCTCGTTGCGCCTCGATCCCCGGCACGGGCTCCGCCTCAACGGGCGGTCGATCGATCTTCGCGGCGCCTGCGTGCACCACGACAACGGTCCGCTGGGCGCGGCCACCGAACCGGCCGCCGAGGACCGCCGGGTGCGTCTGCTCAAGCGCGCCGGGTTCTCGGCGCTGCGCAGCGCCCACAACCCCATGAGCCGGGCGATGCTCGAGGCCTGCGACCGGCACGGCATGCTCGTGATGGACGAGCTCACCGACGCGTGGACGCGGGCCAAGACGCCGTTCGATGCGACGATCACCTTCCCGCAGCGCTGGCGCGACGACATCGCCGCCCTGGTGTCGAAGGACCGGAACCATCCGAGTGTGGTCATGTACTCGATCGGCAACGAGATCCTCGAACTCGGCACGCCGATCGGTGCGACGTGGAGCCGGCGCCTGGCCGAGCGCGTGCGCGAGCTCGATGCGACACGCTTCGTCACCAACGGCATCAACGGGGTCATCGCCAACCTCGACCGCGTCGCCGAGGCGCGCGATCAGGTGCCCGACGCGAACACGATGATGGCCGACATGGGCGAGCAGATGGGGCTCATGAACGCCTCGCCCCTCGTCAGCGCCTCGATCGAGGAGTCGGCCGCGGTGCTCGACGTCGTCGGTTTCAACTACGCCGACTCGCGCTACCGGCAGGACGCGCTCGATCACCCGAACCGCGTCATCGTCGGCTCCGAGACCTTCCCCGAGCGCATCGACGTGATGTGGGCGCTCGTGCGCGAGCTGCCCCACGTCATCGGCGACTTCACCTGGACGGGCTGGGACTATCTCGGCGAGGCCGGCATCGGCCGCGTCGACTACACCGACACGGCGGGGTACGTCGCCACCGGCACGGCCGGGCCCTTTCCCTATCGTCTCGCAGGCTGCGGCGACATCGACATCACCGGGCACCGCCGTCCCGTCTCGTACTACCGCGAGATCGTCTTCGGTCGTCGCCGCGACCCGTACATCGCCGTGCACCGCCCCGAGCATCACGGGCGCCCCACCGCCACGACCCCATGGTCGTGGACGGACACCGTGTCGTCGTGGACGTGGGCGGCGGAGGTCGGCGCCCCCGTCACGGTCGACGTCTACGCCGACGCCGACGAGGTGGAGCTACTCGTCGACGGCGTGAGTCTCGGCGTCGCGCCGGTCGGCGAGTCGAAGGCCTTCCTGGCGCGCTTCGAGACCCGCTATCGTCCCGGCGTGCTCGTGGCGGTGGCCCGTCGCGGCGGGGCCGAGGTCGGCCGCCACAGCCTCGCGACGGCGGGCGAGGCGACCCTGACGGCCCGGGCGGAGGCGGTCTCGGTCGGTTCGGCGGGCCTGGCGTTCGTCGCGGTGACCCGGGAGGATGCCGCGGGCATCGTCGCGGGCGATCGGGACGTCCCGGTCACGGTCGAGGTGCGCGGTCCGGGCCGGCTGGCGGGCATCGGATCGGGGCGCACCGACAGTGAGGAGTCGTTCGCCGGGCCGACCGTGACGACGTTCGACGGTCGGCTCCTCGCGATCGTCAAGCCGATCGGCGTGGGCCCGGTCGTGGTGACGGCATCGTCTCCGGGTCTTGCCCCCGCCACCGTCGACCTGGTCTTCACCGCCTGATCGCGTCGGATGAGAGAAGCCTCATCTGAGAAACCTGAGGCTGCGCTTAGGCTCGTCGGAACGCAGGAAAGCGTATTCCGATGGGATTGATTCAATGACGAACAGACTCCGATCCACGCTGCTCGCGAGCCTGGCGGCGGGCACTCTGGCCGCCGGCGGCCTCGTGACGATCCCGTCGGCGGCGGCGCAGCCACCCGCCGCCGACGCGCCGGTGCCGCGCCTCGAAGCGCTCGATCGGGGGCTGGTCGCGGTGCCGACGACGGAGGGCGTCTTCCTCAGCTGGCGTCTGCTGGCCGGTGAGGCCGACGGGGCGGGCGAGACCGGACTGACCGGCACCGACTTCGTCGTGTACCGCGACGGCGAGGCGATCGCCACGGTGGACGACAGCACGAACTACCGCGACGAGCAGGGCACGGCGGCATCCCGCTATCGCGTCGCACCCGTGACCGCGGGTGTCGAGGCCGCGCCGAGTGCGGCGGCGATCGCGCTGGACGACGGCTTCCTCGACATCCCGCTGCAGCGTCCGGCCGACGGGGTGACCCCGGCGGGCGAGGCCTTCACGTACGCCGCCGGAGACGTGTCGGTCGGCGACGTGGACGGTGACGGTCAGTACGAGTTCGTGGTCAAGTGGGACCCCTCCAACGCCAAGGACGTCTCGCAGGTCGGCTACACCGGCAGCGTGTACATCGACACCTACGAGCTCGACGGCACGCTGCTGAACCGTCTCGACCTGGGCCCGAACATCCGGGCCGGTGCCCACTACACGCAGTTCCTCGTGTACGACTTCGACGGCGACGGACGCGCCGAGACGATGCTCAAGACCGCGCCCGGCACGAAGTCGGTGACCTACGCCGGGGACGGTTCCGTCGCGTCCGAGCAGTCCATCACGATGCCCGCCGACGACATCGCCGCCGGCTACGGCCACGACGACGACTACCGGATGAGCGCGGATGACTACTACGAGCACCTCGTCGAGATGTTCCGCGGCTGGGCGACCCGCGACGAGGTCGTGTCGGGTCAGTGGCCGGCGACGCTCGAGGAGGCCTTCGGCATCGAGGCGCAGTACGCCTACCCGCTCTCGGACGCCGACGCCCGCGCCCTCGCGGACCACTTCATCGACGTGTACGCGCCGAGCCGCAGCGCCCGCAACGTGCTGCGCGACTTCGAGGGCTTCATCCTCGACGGGCCCGAATACCTGACCGTGTTCGACGGTGCGACCGGTGCCGAGCTCCAGACCGTGCGCTATGAGCCCGGCCGCGGCGACGACGGCCTGCTGTGGGGCGACTACGCGATGTCGCGCATCGAGCCCGGCAACCGCGTCGACCGCTTTCTCTCCGGGGTCGCCTACCTCGACGGTGAGCGTCCCTCGGCGGTGTTCGCGCGGGGCTATTACACCCGCACGACGATCGCGACCTACGACTGGGACGGCGAGAACCTCGCGCAGCGCTGGTTCGTCGACAGCGGCCACGCGCCGATGTCGAACCCCTTCAACGACGGCCCGCACGGCGTCGACGGCACCGATCCGGTCTACGGCACGATCACCACGCAGGGCTTCCACAGCCTGTCGGCAGCCGACGTCGACGGCGACGGCCGGCACGAGATCGTCTACGGTTCGGCGACGATCGACGACGACGGCGGGCTGCTCTACAGCTCGTTCGCCGAGATGCCCGAGGGGTCGGCGACGCCGGGCGAATCGGCTCGGCTCGGTCACGGCGACGCGATGCACGTCGCCGACATCGACCCCGACCGGCCTGGACTCGAGATCTTCACGGTGCACGAGGGTGGCGCCTACGCCCCCTACGGGACGGCGCTGCGGGATGCCGCGACGGGCGAGGTGATCTTCGGCGCCTACTCCGGTCGCGACACCGGCCGCGGCATGATCGGCGACGTCCGGGCCGACACCCCGGGCATCGAGGTCTGGTCGAGCATGCCGGGCGGGACGGAGGCGTCGGGCCTGCTCTCCTCGAGCGGCGACGTGCTGTCGGCGGCCACGCCGGGAACCAACCAGTCGATCCGCTGGGCGGGGGATCTCACCACGCAGCTCGTCAACGGCGCGGGGACGGTCACCCCGACGATCGACGACTGGACCCGCGGCACCGTGCTGACGGCATCCGGGACCCTGACGAACAACGGCACGAAGGGCAATCCCGGCCTCGTGGCCGATGTGCTGGGCGACTGGCGCGAAGAGCTCCTGGTGCGCACGGCCGACTCGTCCGCGCTCCGGCTGTACACCTCGACCGAGCTCACCGCGCACAAGCTCTACACGCTCATGCACGACCCGCAGTACCGGGTCGAGGTCGCCCGCCAGCAGACCACCTACAACCAGCCGAGCTACACCGGCTTCTTCCTCGCCTCCGACATGGACTTCGGCGGGGTGCCGCTGCGGCCCGCGCCGGCACCCGTGGCGGCACCGGGCATCGGCGTCGACACCGCCGGGGTCAACGTCACCTGGAAGGCGGCCGATGCCGGGGCCGAGGTCTCCGGGTACACCGTGTCGCTGCGTTCCGAGGGCGGCGGGACGATCGAGCAGCGCGTGGGCGCCGACGCGCGGTCGGCGCGCTTCGCCGCACCGCCGGCGGGGGAGTGGACGGCCACCGTCACACCCCACGGGCGGTACGGGGCCGCATCCGGCTCGCAGCCCTCGGCCACGGCGACCGTGCGCGCCGGGCAGCCGGTGCCGCTGCGGGTCAGCGCCAGGTCGCAGTGCGTGGAGGGCAACGCGCAGGTCGCCGTGCACGCCGCGAACGGATCGGACGCCGCGGTGGACATCCGCCTGGCGGCCGTGGGCGCCGAGGTCAAGCAGTCCCGGGTGGCGCCCGGTTCGGCGGCGTACCGGCTGTTCGACTCGGGGCGCGACTCGCTGGCTCCCGGATCGGCCACCGTCACCGCCTACCAGTGGATCGACGGCGTCGGCTACCACGCGACGTACGAGGTGTCGTACCTGTCACGCCTCTGCTGACCGGCCTGCGCCGGCAGCCCGCGCCCGTCCCGCCGCTCTCGCGAGCGCGGGGCGGGCGCGGTGGCGTCGATGGGTGCGGGGCGCAGCGCGCCGGCTGGCGTCAGCGGGCCAGGGTACGTCAGCGGGCCAGGCGGCGGCGGCCGATGCACTCGGGACCGTCAGCCTGGCCAGGGTAGGTCAGCGGCCCGGGCGGCGGCGGTCGATGCTCTCGGGGGCGTCCGGCAGCGGGATCGGGGTCGTGCCGGCGACCTCGTCGCTGAACTCCTCGGGGGCCACGACGGAGATCGGGCGGGTCTCATCGAGCGACAGCGCGAACCGGCGGGTCTCCGAACGGTGCACCCGGCCCGACACCAGCATCCAGGTCACGCCGACGCCGAAGGCCACGAACGCGGCGATCGCGCCGAGTCCGATGGCCGCGCGGGGTCCGAACTGGTCGGCGACCCATCCCACGATGGGGGCGCCGACGGGGGTGCCGCCCATGAGGATCGCCATGTACAGCGCGAGCACGCGTCCGCGCAGGGCCGGGTCGGTGGTGGTCTGGACGTAGCCGTTGGCCGTGGTGAGCGTGGTCACGACGGCGAACCCGGTGAACATGAGCGTCAGGGCGTACAGCCAGTACGTCGGCATGAACGCCGACACGGTCGCCGCGACGGCGAACAGCCCCGCTCCGACGATCACGACGCGGATGCGGGCGCGGTCGCGGCGGGCGGCCATCAGGGCGCCGGCGAGCGACCCGATCGCGAGGATCGAGCTGAGCAGGCCGTAGCCGTCGGCGTCGCGACCGAACTCGATCGCCATCGTCGAGGCGAAGATCGGGAAGTTCATGCCGAACGCGCCCAGCAGGAACACCATCGCGAACGCGACGAGCAGATCGGGCCGGCCGCGGACGTAGCGGAAGCCGTCGGCCAGCCGCGCCGCCCCGGGCGAGGTCGCACGGGGGATGAGCTCGCCCGGCCGGATGAGGAACAGCGCGACGATCATCGCGAGGAACGTCGCGGCGTTGATGAAGAAGACCCACCCGGTGCCGACGGCCACGATCACGATTCCCGCCACGGCG
>Ga0308171_1004237_pt1 | contig 12056 bp, 15 predicted proteins | sample PhyGR1_FD_202135 | JGI IMG/M metagenome (GOLD analysis project Ga0308171, IMG submission 202135) | Phyllosphere microbial communities from UC Gill Tract Community Farm, Albany, California, United States - DLSLSG.R1 | ecosystem: Host-associated > Plants > Phyllosphere > Unclassified | place: USA... | reverse complement strand
CAGTTCGTGTGCCTTTGATTTGATGCTGACGAAAAGATTTCTTAATCAGTTGACGTTGTAATGAGGGTTGCCATTCAGTGTCCCAACTATCCACTGAATATTGCCATGCCAAAAAAGATAAAAACTGATCTGGTGCCTGGTCTATTGAAGATAAGGTTTTAATTTCAACAGCAAGATTGGTATTTTTAGCTGCAACATCTGTGAGATTGCGTTCAAATTTGGTGCTATTGGGGGGAAGTAGTTTACTCATTCAATACCGCCAATCACGACTGAAATGTTGGTGCAATAGGACGCTTGAGCTGGAGTTAGAACAACGTCTGCAGTTGGACTGATTAATTCGACTCGACTGACTCCGTCTATATGTAGAGCTGCATAAATTGCGGATAGTCGAATGGATCTGCCTAGTCGTTTTTGCTTAGTCGCGTAGTCATTTACGTTTCTTACAGCTTGCTGAAGTAATGTTGCTGCTTCCGGGTCTTTGCCGATGTAAAGTTTCGCATTGATTGAATAATTTATGATTTGTGCAGATTGAACTGTGACACGGTCACCGATGGGGCGTTTATCTTCAGCAGTTACGGCTTTATTTACGATTTGGATCAGTTCTGGTGATGCAGAGCCATCTTGCGAATCTGCCTGCAGAATGGTCAGGGTGATATAGGCCGGCTGCGGTGAAACAACACTGACATCTCCGACCCGACCATCTGAATCTCGGGCAATTTTTTTATAGGCTGCTTCTGGACCAGCGACGGATAATGTATCAAACGCGAGTTGGATACGTTCACGAAATGCGTCATCGGACTCATAAACGGCTGGCGTTGGTGGGGTTTTGGACGTATCTGCAGGCGTAATAATCAGACGTTTTACATTGAAGTTAGCACCGATTTGGTCGAGATCGTTGGACGTTGCAAATGCTAGAAGTAAGGCTCTTGCACCAGTGTTGATGCGATTACGAAGTACTATTTCTCGATATGCATTTTCTTCTAAAAATTTGGTTAAGGGTTCGCTTTCTCGATTGAGTATTTCGGCGATTTGATTTTTTTTATCGTCATCAAAACGCGCAATAAGATCATTTTTTCTTTCGAGCAAAATCGACTCATAATCAACTGGTTCAATGATATCTGGAGGTGCTAATTGGCTGAAATCAATACTCATGATGATGCACCCATTTGTAATGGAATATTTAAGTTTAGTGACTGGCCAGTGATGGTATGGACTGACTCTAGATCGAGCTGCAATAAGCCTGAACTAATCTTTGAAATGCTGATACTTTCGATATTGATGCGGTTTTCCCAACGTGAAACGGGGGTATAAATTGCGCTATACATTTTCAAAATAAGTACATCATTCATGGGTTGGTCGATCAGATCTGGAACGATCGAGCCGTACTCTCGTCGCATAGGACGACTACCCAAAGGCGTGGTGATAATGTCTTCAATTGACTGAGAGATGCTTTCAATTTCTGAGAGTGTTGAACCCGTTTCGCGAGAGATGGTCATGGCACGGGTCCTCCCGAGGTATCTCCGCCAGATTTCACACCTGAAGTTTTGTGTGATTTCAGACTGATATTTCCAGCTTTGACATCAGCATTAGTTGTAATATCTTGAGTTACGTGCAATTTTCCATCGATTTCAACATTTGCGACTAATTTTGCTGAACCACCCTGAGGCAAAATCGCTTGTAGAATATGATTTTTTGTGTCGTAGCTGATGACGGCACCATCTTCAAACATACGCAGCTTAATATCAGAATTTTGTGATGGTGTTGGGAAATCTTCATTATTCAAACCAACCAAAACCACACCGAGCTCCAAAACGCCACAGACACTCAAAACAAGACATTCTTCACCGATACTGGGTAAATCATGTGTGGAATCTTTACCCGCTCTCAAATTAAGCACACGTAACTCTTTGGTTACGATGTCACCTAAATTGACTGTAACGGTATGGAAAGGTTTAGACGGAGTTACGGTCTTGATTCGTCCGACTCGGATCAAATTTTCGACGCGACGATAGATATCTGCATTCATGCTGCAATCGTTATGCAGCTCAAGAATTAATGCATTTGATTTTGTTTGTATATGAGTTATATACAAATGGGTTTATTTTGAATTGAGAAAATTCAAAGCTTCATGCTCAAACATTTCTATTTCTGCATCTGTAAATCCAAGCAAGATCCGCTGTGCATATCTGACTTTAAATGTTCTGCCGTTGTACTTTAATGTATCGATTAATCCATCCTGGTGAATACGAGCAAGTCTTGATACTCGTTGATCAAATCCAATAGTCACGCCATCTGGAATTTTTTCTATTTTCATGAATTTTGCCGTTTTAAGCTTCATGAACATTTTTTGTTTTATTTTGCCTTTACGTGCACGTAAATTTTTTCGCGGTGTGTATGAACTACCATCTGGGTTTTGCTGACGTGTAATGCGTTGACTTTGGCTTGCACGAATCTTTCGAGCGATCATCATTGCAAATTTACGTTTTTCAGCATCGCTTAAAGATGCAAGTAATGCATTGAGATGCTCAGAAAGATATTCGAGTTCAGCCATTACAGATAACGCCCTTCTTCAGGTTCACGTGACATCCAAGATGCTAAGACGGTACCATCTTTATCATAGAGCGTGACTTCTTTGGATTCTTCAGCTTTATGATATTTTGGCTCGTCAGGATAACTGACATTTAGACCGTCATTGGTCTGTTTTACAATGACGCGCTCAGTTAAAGGCAGTTGAATCGCTAGATCGACTTTATCATTTGCTAAAATTTCTGCTTCAAATTTTATGCCTTTTTTGACGTGATCAAGATTGGCCATTAGTTCAGATTGATTTTCTCGAACCCAATCGAGCACCGGAATACTGACTGCAGCTAAATCACCGGCGTAATCAGTTAAGATCATCGTCAGTGTGTATGCATATTCAAATGATAGGCCGTTCGCTAAAGTACTGCGGACATTGCCTTCGTCAACAAAAATAAGAACACGCTCAGGATCACGCTGCAGTTCTGGTATCGCATTTAATAAATGTGTTCGAAGGCTCTGTGGTTTTTTCATGCTGCTTTGGCTCCACCATAAATTTGTTCCAAGTGGTCCCATTCTTTTTGGAACTTCGCATGGTACCCAAGTTTTTTATAATTCGGTCCGTTATAAAGCGTAAATACAGCGTCCCAATTTTCAGCTCGCAGCGCATCAATCAAAGTGACTTTTTTGCCGTCGATAATGCCTGTTTTCCATTCGATGAATCGAATAAAGGCTTCAAGCTGATAAGACTCACTAGCAAATTGTTGATCAACAAAATCTTGGGCAGATGTATAACCTAGATCTTTCCAGTTTTCGCCCATGATTTGAAACTGACCCCATGATGCTGACATGAGAGCGCTTTCAACATCGATCTGTTTCGCAAGTTCGAGACGGACATATTCAGCTTCATTGCCCTGATAACCACCCGATTTTTTATTGACAATATTTGGACGTTCAACTGCCATTTTGTTTGCAAAAGCAGCTCCTTTTTTCAGACGCAAATAGGCATACATACGGTGACGTTCAAACAAAATTTTAGGCTTTCCATTTTTTAGAAAACCCACTCCCCTGCCTTCGACTGCACCAAAAACCCGAATCGCAAGCTCAGAAACTTTAAGGCGCGCAGCTGCTGCTGTGTAGTCACTATCTTTAAGTAATTTCGAGATATTTTGTTCAAGGAGAGCTGCTCTTGTCTTGTCTCCGACTTTGCCATCCGCAACCAGATTTTTTTGCTTCTGAAATGTAATGACAGCGTGTTCAGTAGAAGCACCAAAATCACCATCGATAGAGAGATCTTTACCCTTTACGCCTTTAAAACCAAGTTTTTTAAGCTGCTGCTGAATTGTAATGACATCATTACCCTTTGAACCAAATTTTAAGATCATGATGTACTCCAAATCAGTTTGGCCACATTACCTTTTGCTCGATAAATCAGAACAGCCAAAAGTACTGCAAAGATCGCATCCCATAGCGTAACTGGATCTTTAAAAAATAAAATATGCACTGACTGACCAATGAACGCTGCAATTAAAATCGTGGCCAGAATTGAGAAACCATGTCGGTGACGTAGACCTTCAGCATCAAAGCAGATGATACGAATGCCACAAATCATGTATGCAATTAGGGCAATGAGTTGAAACATAATTTCGATCATGATTTTCCTCCTCCACGAAATTTATTCCAGATATCAGATAGGCTGGATTGATCTACCCAAACCATCATTTTTAAGACAATAGGTAATGAAAAAATGGATGCGATCATGCCCGCAGTTGCATCATTTGTAATAAGCGTTCGCATCGTAATTTCTGGTGCAAGTAAGTACCCAAAACCAACCGCGATGATCATTGTTGAAAGCCGTTGTAAAGGTTTTAAGTCTTTTTTGGTTGTTGCAAATAGAGCTGCTCCAAAGACAGCACCAAGCAATGCATTCCCGTTTACAAATGGGAGTAATGAAGCTGCACTGATAGTGACTGCTGTTGCCGCTGCTGTTGTAGTTGGTTCTGGCATTATTAATCCCACAGTTGTATTGTTTGTTTGGTTTGTTGTGGTGTATCGATGTCGGGAAGAATCACGGATGTACCGATTGGCAGAAAAACACCGACGTCTGCCAGATTTGGATTCGCTTCAAGTACTGACTCGACGACGCCAGAACTACGACCGTAATATCGCCAGCAAATTGAATCAATCGTGTCATTTTGGATTGCTGTGACGGTTCTGCTCATATCAACTCGACCACGCTGTGGTTTTCGCCTTTAAGCTGCTGAATCGCCCACATCTTGTTGCGTCGATAATCTTCTACAGTCAAAAATGCATGTTCGGCTTTTTTGTTGCCAGAATTGGTGCTGTCATAGGTCCTATAGTTTTCATTTACTTTTGCTGCTACACCATTGGATACTGCAGAAAAATACAGAACTTCGGTATCTGGCTTACCATCGATGATGTTTTTTGCCAGATCTGCCAATGTGTCTGCTTTCATAACCAGGCTTGCAAGTAAACGATTTGTATCGATGATTTCTTCAAGTATTAATTGACGGAGTCGTGCATCTGTTACTGCACCATCGATACGAACCACATCCCGAATTTGATCGAGTGAAATACTTGGGAAAAAAGTACCACTGGTAATATTAATATTGCTTGGCGTGGTATTGCCGTTTGCGACAAAGCCCATAGGAATCTCCTTAGGGCACTGGGAGGGGCAAAGGCTCGTTGAAGATTTACTGTGATGTGAAGATCACGACCTTTGCACTCCAGTGCGGTGCGGGGCACTTATTCAGAAGCTGGTACCATACTGCCGTGATCATCTACGACAGGCGTTCCGTTTTGATTGAGCAGAACGTTGGTGGCTTCTGGTTGTTCGGTTGTCCCTTCTGGATTTAAAATCTCGATGGGATTATTTTCTAGGGGTTGGGCTTTTTGCTCTTCTGGCTTAGTCTCTTCAGATGTTTGAACTTCATCTGATGGTGCGTAAACAGCTTTTAGTTTGGTAAAAAGCTTGGTCATTTTGTTGAGATCTGTTCGTCCACCGCATTTATCATCCAGTTCAACTGCCTTTTCAAGAAATTTCTGAGCATGAGCTGCATATGCAAAATCAAGTTCAGATTCACCTTGAATAAACCGCATATTTGCTTTACCCAATGCCAAGTAAAGCTTGGCTTTTACTTCGTCAGGCATATCGCGACTCGAAGTTTCTAAAGATTCATCGTTGAGCAAATCATCTAAACGGTACAGTTGATAAAAATCATTTTCACTGATGGCCACGTCGGTTTTCAGAACTTTTAAGTAAGCCTCAGCGATGTCTTCTGTGATAAAACATGCTTCAGAACGTTCAAATCGATCGGGAAGTTTCAATCCGAACTTAAGCACATATTCAGCAAGATCTAGCGCAAAGTCGTATTCACCAACATCGATAGACCAGACCAGCATTTCTGTTACTACTGCATCCTGTACACCCGGCTTCACTTCTAGAATGCCTTGAAGATATGGTTTGTAATTTGGTAGTAACTGGCGTTTCAGTTCGACTTTGTTTTGTTTTGACTGAATATTTTTCAGACGGTTTTTATCGCTATTGAGCTGCATTAATTGCTGTTCATAAGCGTTGGTATTTTGCATCGTTCCGAACTCCGCAGCTGATTCAGCTGCAGATTTGGCTTGATGCTGTTGAAAGTGCTTTCGAGCCAAGTTCATAAAGATTACTCCGCCTGAATTTCGATGTTTTCAGCCATACAAGCCAAGCCGAGATCTTCAATGTAATAATCTTCGCTTGAAGATTCATAGTTTTCGATCTGGTCACGTTTTGGATTGTCGATGACTGTTCGACGCATTGCACCTTCCTGCATGTAAATCGAAAGGTTATCGAAAGTTGTGACTAAAATGCTGCCTTCAGGAAAAAATGGCACTGAATAAACAGGAAGATTGCCCATGCGTTTTTGGCTGATAATGGTATCTGCAGCCAATTTTTCAGTGTTTGGCTGATCTTTATTGACCAATGGAAAATATTTATCTGATACAGTTTTACGGTTACACATGACCACCAGATCAGGGTTGTCTTGATGGACTTCATCAATCATTTCATCAACAATATTCATGACCAAAGCATCAAGGTTTTTAAAATCACCTGTTTTGCCTACAGTGATTTTGCCCTGAACAGCACCCGAGGTCATTACGCGAGCTTTATTCTCCTCTCGCATTTTTTGTAACCAACCTTTGTTGACATCTTGAAGTTTTGGATTAGCAACAATATCTGTATCGGTTGCAATACTGGTACCATTCCAGCCAATCATAATGCGATCGAGTGCTTGGCGTTTGATGATCAAACCACGGAACATTGCGTAGAAGTTTTTAAACTTGGCCCATTGATCTAACTTTTGATATTTAATTGCTGTATCAAAATCTGTTTTACGGCAAAAGTAAAAACGGTTATCTAGAGCTGTAGGATCTTTGGTTTGTCGATCTGAATTATTGGTATTCGTGCGCGATGCAATTGGACGAGAAATACCCATACCAATTGCTTCAGCGGACTGCTCTGGAACGATATAGATGTTTATTCGACCCAAAAATGCGGAAGATTCTTGAAGTTTTTCCTTGAGTTTTTGCTGCACAGAAGGTGTGACATTAAATTGTTGCGTGACTGTTTCAACACCGTTTAGCTCTGCTAATTGTGTCATTACCTTATTGTATTTTTGACGGGTAAGTAATTGCATTATGTTTACTCTTAGAAATTTGGAAAGGGAGACATGTCGACCGAATTAACAGTCGACTTCTTCTTCGTCATGTTTGAATTGGCTGTTGTTTGAACCAGGGCGTTTTTGGTGTTGTGGTTCTTGATCCAGCTTTGTTTTCAATTGATTGAATTCTTGCTCCAGCTGCTCATGCTTTTGCTTTAGCTGATTGAATTCGGTGCCCTGCTCGGCAGTTTTTTCAGCGATGGCAATAATCGCTTGTTCGCTTTGACTGAAATTTTCCTGATTTTGCTGCTGTTGCTGCTCTTGAGTTTTGAATAAGTTTTTAATTTGGTTTAGAAAGTTAGCGCCAAAATTTTCTTTGACTTCTTCAAATTCAAATGCGGTTTCTTGAGCAGCCGTGATCACATCTTCAGGCCGTAATTTACGAGCATTAAAAGGATTGGTTGCTGCACCCGCTGCAAATTGCAGCATTTCTGTACCCAAAGATGCTGGACTATCAGTAACAGCAAGACCAACCAAATAAGCTTGGCCAGTTTTAGCAAAGTTCGGATCTACTTCGATAGATGTATAAATTTTTTGATTTTTTTGATTGAGTGCAATCAAATTTTCGTTTGGCTGAATTTGAGCAAACAGTGCATCTTTTTCTTCACCATTAATGGTGACTTTTTCTGTCTTTAATGCAATGACATCGCCATAAGCACCAAATGTACTATCAGGAAAATAACTACGAATATGCTCAACATTAATGCGAGCACCGTATGTAGTAGGGTTATAACTCTGAGCCATTTGCGTGATCCATTCTGCCGATATTTCTCGACCGTCAGATGTATCTCCAGCTGTAGCTACTCGAAACCATTTCGATTTAAATTTTTTCGGCTGTGTTTTGTCAGTCATTCTGCTGTACCTGTTGCAAGGTTTTTTGGGCAATTTCAATAGGTGCAGAATGGGCAATATTGCGTAGATGCCGCAATTAAAAATCCTTGTATATAACTGATATACAAATTGCACTGACTGATAAAAGACCAAGTGCCTGCCATCGTTTGCGGATGAAATCAAATCGAACCGCAGGACATGAACGAACTCTCTCAATTAGCCAATCTTGAGCTGATACTCGATAACAAATTAAAGGCAAAGTTTTTATTTTGGCTTGGCTGGAAAATCGTTGATATAGCTGAAGCGTTGGACGAAAACGAACGTACAGTTCAGGCTTGGAAAACACGAGAAGAATGGGACAAAACGAGATCTGACAGTCGTGTTGAAGAAGCACTGACCGTTCGCTTGATGACACTCACACTTAAAAACAAAAAATCGAGTGGCGACTATAAAGAGCTTGGCGAATTATTTAAAAACTACAAAGAATTTGCGCGTATTGAACGCTACAAAGATGGTGGCAATGAAGCAGATCTAAATCCGAATTTAGTCAAGCGCAATGCAGCACCGAAAAAGAAAAAAGAAAGTAATACGTTTACTGAAGAACAAGTCGAACAACTTATTTCAGCTTTTGAAGATAGCCTTTTTGATTATCAAAGAGATTGGTACAAAGCTGGTAATCAGCGTACGCGAGTGATTTTAAAAAGTCGGCAGATCGGTGCGACTTGGTACTTTGCCCGTGAAGCGTTGGTCGATGCAGTCAAAACTGGCCGTAATCAGATTTTCTTATCTGCTTCAAAAGCTCAAGCGCATATCTTTAAAGAATATATCAAAGGTTTTGCATACGAAGCTTGTGGTGTTGAATTGGTTGGAGATCCAATTGTTCTACCAGATAACAATCAAGCCACTTTGTCATTTCTCGGAACAAATTATCGTACAGCTCAAGGTCACCACGGTAATTTTTACTTTGATGAATTTTTCTGGACGTTTGGTTTTAATGAATTAAACAAAGTCGCATCTGCAATGGCTTTGCATAAAAAATGGCGTAAAACGTATTTTTCTACACCATCCACAATGGCGCATGAAGCATATACATTCTGGACTGGCACGCGAGCCAATCGTGGTCGATCAAAAGATCAAAAGCTCAATATCGATGTATCTCATGATGCATTGAAAAATGGACGCTTATGCGAAGACCGGATGTGGCGTCAGATTGTCACTATTCTTGATGCTGAAAATGGCGGTTGTGATCTGTTCGACATCGAGGAGCTACGCTTCGAATACTCACCAGAAGAATTTGCCAATTTGTTGATGTGTGAATTTATTGATGATGGCGCATCAATATTTCCATTAGCCATGTTACAGCCATGCATGGTGGATTCTTGGGAGGCATGGGAGTTTGATTTTAGACCATTTCATACACGTCCTTTTAGCGATAATCCTGTATGGATAGGCTATGACCCAGCTGAAAGTGGCGACAGTGCTGGCATGGTTGTCGTTGCACCGCCTAAAGTTGCAGGAGGTAAGTTCCGAGTACTAGAACGCATTCAATTCCGAGGAATGGATTTCAAAGCTCAAGCTGAAATGATTCGACAAACAACTTCGCGTTATTACGTGACTTACATTGGCGTAGACATCACTGGAATGGGAACGGGTGTATCTCAACTGGTTAAGCAATTTTTCCCAAATGTGACTGAATTCAGTTATTCACCTGAAGTAAAAACACGGCTTGTATTAAAAACAATGGATGTGATCCGTCACGGTCGGCTTGAGTATGACGCAGGCTGGACAGATCTATCTCAATCTTTAATGAGCATCAAAAAAACATTAACAGCAAGTCAAAGACAGATGACGTTTACAGCTGGTCGTTCTGAAGAAACAGGACATGCGGATCTAGCTTGGGCATTGATGCATGCAATTCACAATGAACCGCTTGAAGGCCAAACACAAATGAATCAATCATTCTTGGAGATCTATTAATGAATCCCCTATCGACAGCGAAAAATTTGGTTAGTTTTGCAAAAAGCCAAATCCCAATGTTTCAAACCCAAATGAAACAAACTAAGCATGAGTCAATGGCCTTTACATTCGGCGATGCTGTACCAGTGCTAAATGGCAATGAATTATCGGATTATTTGGAATCTTGGTTCAATGGCCGTTGGTATGAACCACAGGTCAATATGAATGGCTTGGCAAAGTCTTATAAATCGACGCCCTACTTGAACAGTGGCATTATTTTTAAACGTAATTTTCTGGCCAATTTATTTATTCCGCATGCCAAATTAAATCGAAAAGCATTTGAACAGGTCGCATTAGATTATGTTTGGTGCGGTAATACTTATCTTGAGGAAGTGAAATCCAGACTTGGAAATGTGATGCAGTATAAACCTGCACTAGCAAAATATATGCGTCGTGGTGAGTATGACGATCAATTCTTTTTACTTTGTAATGATCATCTTGGCTATCAAGAATATGAATTTTCTAATCGAGTTTGTCATATCCGTGAAGCTGATATCGATCAAGAAATTTATGGATCACCGGAATATCTATCCGCATTACAAAGTGCATGGCTTAATGAATCGGCTACTCTGTTCCGTCGCAAGTACTACAACAATGGATCACATGCTGGATTCATCTTATATGTAAATGATGCTGCTCAAGATCCGAATGACATCACAGCATTACGACAGGCTCTGAAAGATAGCAAGGGACCAGGCAACTTCCGTAATCTATTCTACTACGCACCAGGAGGGAAAAAGGATGGTATACAGATCTTGCCTGTTTCTGAAATCGCTGCAAAGGATGATTTCACAAATATTAAATCCATCACACGTGATGATACTTTGGCAGCACTTCGTATACCACCTCAACTAATGGGTATCGTACCAAACAATACCGGTGGGTTTGGATCTATCAAAGATGCTGCAGAGGTCTTTTATCAAAATGAAATTCTTCCACTTCAATCGCGCATGCAGCAATTAAATGAATGGGCTGGTGATGATGTGATTCGATTCAGAGAATATGACTTAAAGAACGTCACATGACACTCTAAAAAGCATTAAAGCCAGCATTAGCTGGCTTTTTTTATGGATTTTCAGAAATCTCGATCAAATGATAAATATTCTCATCTAAACCAGTCAGACCGTGGCCCGGCGCAGTCACCCGCGCGCCTGCGGTTCGTCTAAATGAGTCAATTTCACTGCAGCAAGATGCACTATTGGATAAAACGGCAAGACCTATAAAACTTAGGCTATTGAGAGAAAAATAAGGAAATTTTCATACTGCATATTACTACGATACTACAGTTTCAAGCTAATTCGAACCAAAGGGTAAAAAATTTGATGCTTATTTAATACTTAAGAACATAAAAATGTCTTTTTAAAGAATCTGGAATAGATTTGAAGTAATAAAGTAATACCAATAGATAAGTAATTGAAAATTAATAATATAAAACCTTACTTCTAAGAGTAATTTTTTGTAATAACACAAGTAATTTTTTATAAGTCATTGTTTTTATTAACACTAAATCTTAGATAATAATACTTTTTTTCACAGTAATATCTTACATAGTTATTACTAATAATATTACATATGATTAATGATATAAATTATTGATATATATAAGTATTAATTAAAATATTACTTTATTACTTCAAAAAAACGCTATACCCAATTTATTTTCAATATATTCAAAAACAGCCTTTTCGCTGATTTTACACGCAATACGAAAAAAATACATGGGAGTAGGTTGGGAATGGGAATAAGAATTTAACGTGGTATGTCATTTACACGATCGGGAAGTAATTCACCCTATGATCAAGGTTATCAAAGCCTGTACTTTGATATTTTTCTTTTAATTTTCAAGAATATGGTCGGAGCAGTAGGATTCGAACCTACGACCCCCTGGTCCCAAACCAGGTGCACTACCAGGCTGTGCTATGCTCCGAAATTGGGGTGAATGACGGGATTCGAACCCGCGACAACTGG
>Ga0308171_1004232_pt1 | contig 12077 bp, 12 predicted proteins | sample PhyGR1_FD_202135 | JGI IMG/M metagenome (GOLD analysis project Ga0308171, IMG submission 202135) | Phyllosphere microbial communities from UC Gill Tract Community Farm, Albany, California, United States - DLSLSG.R1 | ecosystem: Host-associated > Plants > Phyllosphere > Unclassified | place: USA... | reverse complement strand
GCCAGCACCATGCGCGATGCCGAACTGGCCGCGCGCCGCGATGCACGTGGCTGCCCGCACTGCGGGCTGGAAGGCCACGAGCCGGATGCGCGGCACTGCCGCAAATGTGGCGGACCATTGCCGGATACGTTCAGCCACTGACGATGAGGCCAGCCGGCGGCCGGCCCCGACCAAGCCTGTATCCCAGCAGATCCACGCGATACGTGGATGCAATCTCCTGCATCCACGCTTGGGGCCAATCACCGGCTCACACCATGCCGTCGCTGGTGGTCGCCAGATCGTTGCAGGCCGCGGCCTTCTTCGACTGTGCCGTCAAGGTGCCCGGCCTCAGCGGATCATCCAGTTCGTGCAGCCTGCACTGGCGCTGGTTACTGGCGGTTGCTCTGGAAAACGAGCGAGTTGTACTCCTGCATCAGCTTGCCGGCAGAACCGCTGGGCGCCATCGAGGGCGAATCCAGCATGCGCCGTTCGAAGTCGGTGTAAGGCGTGTTCGCACTGACGCGCTGCAGCCGCTCCTTGCCTTCGCGACGGAAATTCTCCGCTTCACGTTCGAAGCCTTCCCAATCCGACTTGCCCGGCTCCTGGTCGGCAACCTTGGCATGCGCTTCATCGGAAATGCGGTTGAAGGCATCCAGGCGTTCGCGCGCCTTGGCCTGATCGAAGTCATCGTCGCTCATCATCTCCACGATGGCCTTGGCCTCCAGCATCATCGCCAGACGGTAGTATTCCCGGGTACGTCCTTCGGCCTGCTCCAGCGCCTTGAGCTGTTCGCGCTGGGCAGCGTCGTTCTGGCGCTCCAGTTCGGCGTTGAACGTTTCACTGGCAACCACGAAATCCTTGAAGGCAGCCATCAATGGCGCGTGCAGCTGCTTGCCCTTGGCGAACTGGTCGTCTTCGTAGTCCTGCCGATCGTAGTAGTCGTGAGCTTCCTTGCTGATCGGCACCAGTGCTTTCAGCGCCTGCTGATAGTGACCCGCAGCGGCATCGAGATCGGCAAGCGCCGGCTTGGCAGCGATCGCCTCGGTCACGGGGGCGTCGCATTGCTTGAGGTCGTAAGCGCTGATCTCGAACGGCCCGTACACGTGCGTCTCGCGCCCGCTCGGGCCGGCCTCGACGTCCTTGATCCAGCGCGTGTAGGACTGGATGCTGCCGTGCGTCTTCGAATCAAGCGCGTTGAAGCAGCCGATGTAGGCATTGAGCTTCGCGGTCAACTGCTGCTGGGCGTCGGCCGGCGCCGTGCTGGCGTCCGGCTTGCCGGCGGAACCCGCGTCGCCGGCGGTTGCGGGCGCCTTGCCACCACAGGCAGCCAGGACAAGCGACAACGAAGCGGCCAGCGCCGCGATGGAAAGAGTACGTGACATGGACCCACCTCCCTGTTGAAAACGATTACAGCCGCGCATTCTAGCGCAGCAGGCCTGGGCTGGCAGCCCTCGGCCACTGCCGCAAACCAAGGTCAATCCAGGAACAGATCCGGCAGCAGCGGGCGCGATGCATCCACCGCATATCCCGTCAGATCGGTCACGCCGGCTTCGGCCAGCACTTCGTCATCGATCAGGAAACGGCCGTGGAAACCGGCCGCCTCGCGCACCAGCACTGCGTGTGCGGCATCGGCCATGATCTGCGGCGTGCGACAGCCGCCAGCATCCACGCCGGGAATCATGTTGATCGCATCGGTGGCAATGACCGTGCGCGGCCACAGCGCATTGATCGCCACGCCCTGCGGGCCGAACTCCGCAGCCAGGCCGAGGGTGACAAAGCTCATGCCCATCTTCGCCAGCGTGTAGCCGGTATGCGCGCCCCACCACTTGGGTTCAAGGCTCGGCGGCGGCGCGAGGGTCAGGATATGCGGGTTCGGGGCCTGCAGCAGGTACGGCAGGCAGGCCTGCGCGCACAGGAAGCTGCCGCGCGAATTGACCTGCTGCATCAGGTCGAAGCGCTTCATCGGCGTGTCCAGGGTGCCGCGCAACCAGATGGCGCTGGCATTGTTGACCAGGATGTCGATGCCGCCGAAGGTGTCCACGGTGGCGGCAACCGCCGCCTGCACCTGGTCTTCCTCGCGGATGTCGCACTTCAGTGCCAGGCCCTGGCCACCGGCTGCGGTGACGGCCTCGGCGGCGCTGTGGATGGTCCCCGGCAGCTTCGGATTGGGGACCGACGATTTGGCAGCAATGGCGACGTTGGCGCCGTCGCGCGCGGCGCGCAGCGCGATGGCCAGGCCGATGCCGCGCGAGGCACCGGTGATGAAAAGGGTTTTGCCCTGCAGACTGCCCACGTTCCACACTCCAGCGTATGCAATGAGCCACTAGTATGCCGCGCCGACGTGGAGTTCACCGCACGTTGACGATACTGGCGTCCCGGTCACTGCACGAGGTCCATGCCATGCGCTGTTCCCGCCTGTTGTTGCCTGCCCTGGGCCTGGCCCTGCTCACCGCCTGCCAGGGCCGCTCGCCTGAACCCGGCAGCGCGCCGGCCAAGGATGACGCCGCCAGCGTCGACAAGGCCACCGGTGATGGCAAGCTGCGCTGGAGCGAGGCCGTCGTCTGGGATGGTGACCTCAACGCCTGCCGCCAGGGCGACAGCGCGGCCACCCGCGATTGCCTGCGTGATGCGATGCGGTCCGGTGGGGCCAGTGCGGATGCGGTCACTGCGGCCGAGCAGCTGTCTACCGGTGGCGAACTGGCCTACGTGACCGCCTGGCATGAGCACGACGGCCTGGGCGTGGCCACCGTCGAATATCCGTTCCGCGCCAATACCAATGAAGGCACGCGCCTGGTCGATGCTGCGGGCAAGCGTATCGACGTGGATGCGGTGCAGCTGGACGACACCCTGCGCGCCGATCCCGGCGTGCAGGAGGTGCTCAAGGCGCATCCGCAGGCCACGCCGTTCGCGCCGGCGCAGGCCGCGGGTACCGCAGCGCTGGACGGGGGTGGCATTCGCCTGCTGTACCGCACGCCATTGCGCGACTGCCACGCGTGCCCGGATGTGGGCCAGCTGCAGATCGGCTACGACTTCGATGGCAAGCGCAACTTCATCGGCCAGCAGGTGGTGCCGGTGACGCCATAGGAGTTTGCCGCGTCATGCGGCAACGCGCATCCACGCATGGCGTGGATCTACTGATATCCGCGCACCTGCTTGCTCAGCAGGTGCGGCGCGATCCATCGATGCACCGGCGCCACCGGCAGCATGTACAGCCGGCCGAACGCGTTGTGGGTGTGCACCACCGTCGCCACTTCCAACGTATCGCCGTGCCATTGCAGCGCCAGCTGCACGCGCAGATGGCGGTCGTTGTCTTCCAGCACGATGGCATCCTCGCCCAGCGCCTGCAGGGTGAAGATGCCGAGGCGTTGCCCGGGCTGCGGATCGGCGGTCTGCTGCACCCTGCGCAGCGAGCCGAGATCCTTCATGCCCAGCAGCCGCATGCCCCTGTTGCGCAGCGCCATCAGTCCATCGAACCAGCCGGGCACCGCCGCTGCCATATCGCGGTAGGCCTGCAGCGCCGTGCGTCCGTTGCGTGGCACCGACGCCTGGCAGGCATGGACGAAATCGGCACCCGGCAGTTGCCAACGCAGCACGCTGCCTTCGCTCAGCTCGGCGCTCACGGCTTGGGGCCCTGCCCTTCGTTGTCTTCCCAATGCAGGATGCGGCGGGTGATGAAGCGGTAGACCGGCTTGCCGGTGGCGAACCAGAGATCGCGTACCCACGAGGTGCGCTTGAGCACGCGCTTCTCCACCGGCGTCAGCGACTCCCGGCAGTACATGCGCTTGTGCTTGAGCAGGTGGCGCAGGTCCTCGCGCGCCAACAGGCGCATCCAGCGCGAGCGCGGGTCGCCGATCACTGCCAGCTGGAAATCGATCAGGGCCGGTCGACCATCTTCGGTCACCAGCCAGTTGGCTTCCTTGGCCAGGTCGTTGTGGGCCACACCGCGCTGATGCAACTGCTGCAGCAGGCGGCGTGCGGCGCGGAACCAGGCCAGGTCACCGCGCGGCGGGCGCTGGTACATCGCATCGCCGGCCATGAAGCTGCGGTCGAGGTGGCGGCCATCCCAGTCCAGCAGTTGCGGCACGTCGGCCATGCCGTGGATATGGCGCAATGCGCGCGCTTCGCGGCGCGCCAACCACCACGCAGGCAACCGCAACCACAGCGGCGTGGCTCCCAGATCGCGGCGCACGAAGGCGCCTCCAGGCCCCTGCACGAGGAGGATCCGACCGAAACTGTCGGCCTTCAGTGCATGCGTTGGCGCGTCGTTGGATACAGGCATGGCCACATTCTAGGCGATGGCGCCGGTTGCAAACGGTCACCAAGCGGCTGGGAACCAGTCACCTTCACGCCCCTATAATCGGGCAATGGACTCTTCATGGATCGACGCCACCCTCGCGTGGATTGCCGCTCATCCCGTGTTGGCGGGTGCGGTCATCTTTCTGATCGCCTTCTGCGATGCGGTCATCATTCTTGGCGCCATCGTGCCGGCGCTGCCGTTGCTGTTCGCCGTTGGCGTGTTCATCGGCCTGGGCCAGATCTCCGGCCCGTACGCGGTTGCCGCCGCGGCGCTCGGTGCGTTCGCCGGTGATGGCATCAGCTACTGGATAGGCCGGCGCTGGGGCGACCGCCTGCGTGGCGTCTGGCCGTTCAGCCGCTACCCGCAGCTGCTTGACCGGGGCGAGAACCTGTTCCGCCGCAATGCGTTCAAGAGCATCCTGATCGCCCGCTACGTCGGCGCCATCCGGCCATTCGTGCCCGCCATTGCCGGCATGATGAAAATGCCCGCCAGCCGTTACGTACAGGCCAGTGGCATCGCCAGTATTTCCTGGGCTGTGCTGTTCCTGGCACCGGGCTGGATTCTCGGCGAAGCCTATGATGCCGTCGCTGCTGTTGCCGGCCGGCTGGTGGTGGTGGTGGGCCTGTTGGCGGTGATCCTCAGCCTGGTCTGGGCCATCGTGCTGTACGGCTATCGCTGGTCGGCCGCGCGCATGGACAGCTGGCTGGCGCGGCTGCTCGACTGGTCCAACCGTCACCCGACGCTGGGTCGCTACACGGTGGGCGTGCTCGACCCGAAGCGCCGCGAATCGGTGCCGCTGGCGATGCTGGCGCTGATGCTGCTGTTGTTGGGCTGGGGCTGGTTCGCGCTGCTGACCGTCGTGGTCGCCCATGGCGAGCCGTTGGCGGTGGACCTGCTGGTGCACCAGGCGATGCTGGCACTGCGCAATCCGCTTGCCGACTACCCGATGGCCGCGCTGGCCTCGCTCGGCGCGTGGCAGGTGCTGCTGCCGGCAACCGCTGCAGCGATGGGCTATCTGGTCTGGCGCCGGCGCTGGATGGCGGCCGCCCATTGGCTGGCCGCGCTGGCCTTTGGCCTGGCCCTGACCAAACTACTGGGCACCACCGTCGATGTGGTGCGGCCGATCGATGCCAGCAGCGGCTTCGGCTTCCCGTCGGTGTCGGTGACCATGGCCACGATCACCTTCGGCTTCTTCGCGGTGCTGATCGCCCGCGAAATGCCGGGCCGCACCCGCGTCTGGCCCTATCTGGTGTCGGGCATCGTGGTCAGCCTGATCGGCTTTGCGCGCCTGTATCTGGGCGCGCACTGGCTGAGCGACGTCATCGGCGGCATGTTGTTCGGGACCTTTTGGCTGCTGGTGCTGGGCATCGCCTACCGCCGCCGCTTCAACCGCTCGTTCTGGGTAAAGCCGGTGGCATGGCTGTTCTATGGCGTCTTCGTGGTGGCGGCGATGTGGTACGCGCCGCGCAACATCGCCATCAAGCTGGAGCGTTTCGAACCGACCCTGCCGGCGCCGATGGCAATGGACGCGCAGGCCTGGTGGCAGCACGACTGGGCGAAGCTGCCGGCGCGTCGCAATGAATTCGACGATGACCAGCGCTGGCCGCTGGACGTGCAGGTGGCCGGTCCGTTGGCGCCGCTGCAGGCGCAGCTGGAAGCGCGCGGCTGGCAGGTACAGGCCCAGGCCGGCTGGCAGGAAGCGCTGCTGATGCTGGACAAGAACACCGGCGCCAATGAACTGCCGGTACTGCCGGCAACACTGGATACGCGCGTTGAAGCGCTGCTGATGGTGCGCCAGGGCGCGCAGGCCGACGAGCGTTACGTGCTGCGCTTGTGGCAGGCGCCGGCGCAGCTGCAGCCGGGCGATACCCCGTTGTGGCTGGGCAGCGCACAGACCCTGCGCTACGAGCGCCACTTCCAGTGGATCGGCATGTGGCACCCGGTGCGGGGCATCGACCCGGCGTTGAATGCGGTCAAGGAAGCGGTGCAGTCATTGCCGCAGCGCGAGAATATGCAGCCGGAGACCGGGCTGCCGGTACTGCGGTTGAAGACCGCAACGCCGTAACGAGGCCCGCCGGGCATGGTCCGGCGCTACCGTCCCGCCCCGGTGGTCGCCAACCTTGGCTGGCGCTTTCGGGGAAGGCTGCCAACCCAAGTTGGCATCTACCGACGACGCCGGGCCATGCCCGGCGAGTACAGCGGCCGGTTCTTACGGCATCCAGCCCAGCAGCTGCTGCAGGCGCTGGTGCGGGTCGTCCAGCTGCAGCAGCTGCAGGCGCTGCTGTTCGCTCAGCGGCAGCAGCTCGGCCAGGCGCCAGCTGACCCAGCTGGCCTGGTCCATCAAGGCCGGCGAGGCCGGTGCGAACGCTGTGCCCGCCTGCTCGATGATGTGGTCCAGTACCGTCGCCAGCAGCGCATGCTGCGGACGCAGTTCGTCATCGGGATCCTCATCGCACCAGCGCACATCGGCAACCACCAGCCCGTTGTCGCGCACGCGCGTGCGCTCGACGTGGAAACGACGGGTGCCGCGCAATCGCAGCTGCAGCACGCCATCGGCGCCGACATCGAAATCCTCGATCTTCACCTGCACGCCGAAGGCGGCCGGCGTCGCCGGCGCTCCCACTTCGTTTCCGTCCAGGATCAGGCAGACACCGAAACCTTCACCGCTGCGGCCGGTTTCGCGCACCAGATCCAGGTAGCGTGGCTCGAAGACCCGCAGGCCGATGGCCGCGCCCGGCAGCAGCGTCGTATGCAGCGGGAACAGCGGCAGCGAACCCTCACTGCTCATCGTGCCTGCAGCCCTGCAAGGAAACGGCGCGGCGCGCCGTCGAAGCCGCCGTTGGACATGAACACCACATGGTCGCCGCTGCGCACATCGGACTGCAGCTGCGCCAACAGCGCATCGGTGTCGGCCACGGCATGCGCCTGTCCGCGCACCGCCGCGATCACCGCTGCCGCATCCCAGGCCAGCTCGGGGCGGTGCAGGAACACCACCTCATCGGCGAGTGCCAACGAGGGTGCCAGCGCGTGTGCATGGGCGCCCAGCCGCATCGAATTGCTGCGCGGCTCCATCGCCACCACGATGCGGGCATCACCGACCCTGGCGCGCAGACCTTCGAGGGTGGTCGCAATCGCGGTCGGGTGATGGGCGAAGTCGTCGTAGATCGTGATGCCATCGTGGTTGCCGATCACTTCCATGCGGCGCTTGACGCTGCGGAAGCGCGCCAGCGCCGGGATCACCTCGGCCGGCGCGACACCCACCGCGTGCGCAGCGGCCAATGCAGCCAGGCCATTGAGCACGTTGTGCCGGCCCAGCAGCGACCAGTGCACCTCACCCAGCGCCTGCCCACGATGATGGACGCGGAACGCGCTGCCATCGGCAGCCAGCAGCTCGGCATGCCATTCCAGCGCAGGGTCGAAACCGAAGCGTTCGACCGGGGTCCAGCAGCCCATCGCCAGCACTTCGGCCAGGTGCGCGTCTTCGCCGTTGACGATCAGGCGGCCACGCGCCGGCACGGTGCGCACCAGGTGGTGGAACTGGCGCTGGATCGCCGCCACATCCGGGAAGATGTCGGCGTGGTCGTATTCGAGGTTGTTGAGGATGGCCACCAGCGGTCGGTAGTGCACGAACTTGCTGCGCTTGTCGAAGAACGCGGTGTCGTACTCGTCGGCTTCGACAACAAACTCGCGGCCCTGGCCCAACCGGGCGGACACGCCGAAGTCCTCGGCCACGCCGCCGATCAGGAAACCGGGGGAGCGACCGGCATTCTCCAGCAGCCAGGTCAGGATGGTGGTGGTGGTGGTCTTGCCATGGGTACCGGCCACGGCCAGGGTGTCACGGCCTGGCAGGACCTGCTCGGACAGCCACTGGGCGCCGGAAATGTAACGTTGGCCGGCATCCAGGACGGCTTCGACGGCGGGATTGCCGCGCGACAGCGCGTTGCCGATCACCACCTGTCCGGTGCCCTCCGGCACGCTGTCGGGGCGGTAGCCCTGGTCCAGGGCGATGCCCAGCTGCTCGAGCTGGGTCGACATCGGCGGATAGATGGCCTGGTCACTGCCACTGACCGTATGGCCCAGTTCCCGCGCCAGGGCGGCCACGCCACCCATGAAGGTGCCGGCGATTGCAAGGATATGTACGCTGCTCATGACCGGGGATTGTGACCGATCACGGCTGTATAGGGCCATTGTCAGCAACGGGGTAAGAGAACCCCTACAGCTGCTGTGAGAAAACTCCAATCACATGTCAGGGAATTCCCGATAGCGATGTTCTGTGAACCCGGACACAATTCAGCATGCCAGCCGCAGTACCCGAACCGGTCCTACTCCCCAAGAGGCCATCCCCAAGGGAGCTCATGCTGTGGGGGCCCTGAGCAAGCCCTTTGCTGGCACCTATGAAATGAAACAGGCCTGATCTTCGCGGATCAGGCCTGTTTCTTTACACCTGCCGTGGCCGGCATCGACCGGCCAAGCGGATCAGCGCTTGATCGCCGCCAGGATGCGGGCTTCGATCTCGTCCAGTTCGCCAACGCCATCAACGCGCGCGAGGGTGCCGCGACCGGCGTAGAAGTCGACCACCGGAGCGGTCTGCTCGGTGTAGACCTGCAGGCGCTTGCGCACCGATTCCGGATTGTCGTCGGCGCGGCCCTGCTCCTGCGCACGGCCAGCAATACGCTCGACCAGCAGCTCGGTTGCCACGTCCAGCTGCACCACGGCATCCAGCGGCTGGCCGATCTCGGCCAGCATGCCGTCCAGCGCATTGGCCTGGGCCACATTGCGCGGATAGCCGTCCAGGATGAAGCCCTTGGCGACATCGGCCTGGGCCAGGCGCGACTTCAGCATGCCCAGCAGGATCTCATCGGACACCAGGTTGCCGGCATCCATCACCGACTTGGCCTGCTTGCCCAGCTCCGAGCCGGCGGCAATTTCAGCCCGCAGCATGTCGCCGGTGGAAATGTGGGCGATCTCGAGCTTTTCCTTCAGGCGCGTCGCCTGTGTCCCCTTGCCCGAACCGGGCGGTCCCAACAGAACCAATCGCATTGACCTGACTCCAACGTGTTGAAAACAAAGTAGGTTCGCGTCCCGGACGGTCCGGTATCGCTGCACCGCAATAGCGCCACTTTAGCGCATCCGGGTAATGTCCCTGCAATGTCCCCTCCCCCGAGCAGGTAGAAGCATGCGCAATGGCACCCTCCTTTACGCCCAGTCCGGCGGCGTCACCGCCGTCATCAACGCCACTGCCGCAGCGGTGATCGAACAGGCCCGCGCCAAGGGAATCAAGGTCCTGGCTGCGCGCAACGGCATCCTCGGCGCCCTGCGCGAGGAGCTGATCGACACCAGCAAGGAGAGTGCTGCGGCCGTCCGCGCCCTGGCCCATACCCCCGGCGGCGCGTTCGGCTCGTGCCGGGTCAAGCTGAAATCACTGGAGGCCGACCGTGCCCGTTACGACCGCCTGCTGGAGGTCCTGCGCGCCCATGACGTGCGCTGGTTCCTCTACAACGGCGGCAACGACTCGGCAGATACCGCTCTGAAGGTGTCGCAGCTGGCAAAAAGTTCCGGCTACGACCTGACCTGCATCGGCGTGCCCAAGACCATCGACAACGACCTGGCGGTGACCGACACCTGCCCGGGCTTCGGCTCGGCGGCCAAGTACACGGCCGTGTCCGTGCGCGAAGCGGCGTTGGACGTGGCGGCGATGGCCGAGACCTCCACCCGCGTCTTCATCTACGAGGCGATGGGCCGCCACGCCGGCTGGTTGGCCGCGGCCGCCGGCCTTGCCGGCACCGGCGAGGACGACGCCCCGCACATCATCCTGCTGCCCGAGCGCGCCTATGACGAGGCCGCGTTCCTGGCCAAGGTCAAGGCCGTGGTCGCGCGCGTTGGCTACTGCGTGGTGGTGGCGTCGGAAGGCATCGCCACCGCCGATGGCCGCTTCGTCGCCGACGCTGGCGGCGGCAAGGACTCCTTCGGTCATTCGCAGCTGGGCGGCGTGGCCGCTCATCTGGCCGGTCGGGTCAAGGACCAGCTGGGCATGAAGGTGCACTGGGCCCTGCCCGACTACCTGCAGCGCTCGGCCCGCCACCTGGCCAGCAGGACCGACTGGGAACAGGCGCAGGCGGTAGGCAAGGCCGCCGTGCAGCTGGCGCTGAAGGGCCAGAACGGGGTGATGCCGGTGATCGTGCGCAGCAGCGATGCACCGTATCGCTGGAAGATCGAAGCCGCACCGCTGTCGAAGATCGCCAACCACGAGAAGAAGATGCCGGCCAGCTTCATCCGGCGCGATGGATTCGGCATCACTGCCAAGGCGCGCGCCTACCTGCAGCCGTTGATCAAGGGCGAAGCACCGTTGCCCTACGGTAGCGATGGCCTGCCGAAGTACGTGACGCTGAAGAACGTGGCAGTGAAGCAGAAGCTGCCGGCGTTCGAAGGCTGAGCGAAAAAGGGGACGGAGGGGATTAAGTCGTTTCCGCCCCCGCTGTCGTCTCAACCAGCGTCAGCCGCGGGTCGGATACGACTTAATCCCCTCCGTCCCCTTTTCATGGAGGAAGGTCATGGCATTGCGCGTTGTTCGACTCGGTACGCCGCGCACCGTCGGTGAAGGCCTGCGCATCGGCACCGTGCGGCGCCCACCGCGCGGTGTGCCGCGCAGCGAATTCGCCCGGCAGGACTGGTACGACGTCTGGTTTCCCACGCTGTCTCCCAGCGCGGAGCTGGTGAAACAGGCGCACGAGGCGAAGAGCGCCGCCGACTGGACGGCGTTCTTCCGTCAATACAAAGCCGAAATGAAGGCGCCCGATGCAGCGCATGCGCTGGACCTGCTCGCGGCGCTGTCGCAGCACAGCGATATCGCGGTGGGCTGCTATTGCGAGGACGAGGCGCATTGCCATCGATCGGCACTGCGCGATCTGCTGGTGGCGCGTGGGGCGAAACTGGCGGAGTGATCGAAGGGTTGCCGGCCAGCGGCCGGCACTACCCAGGTCTCCCCTCCAGTAGATCCACGCCATGCGCAGATGCCCGGCTTCAATTGCAGGCCTTGCCTTCCATCTGCAGCTGCGCGGCGAACATCGTCACCTGCGGGATCTTGCCGGCGGCGGCCTGCTTCTTGGCTTCTTCCAGATAGATGCGCGACTGTCCCTGCCCATCCAGCGCCTGGGCGTTGTTCACCGGCAGACGCCACACGCGCACCACCGCCTGCTGCGCCGGGCAGGTCGCGCTGGGCACACGGATCACGTCATTGAGTTTCCAGCCTTTGTCCGCACTCGGCTGCGCCTTGCTGTAGTCGACAAAGCGGGCACGCGGCTGGCACTGCTCGCTGGTGCGCACCGCCGAGAAACGATAGGGCTCTGCGGGCTGGCCGGTGAACGCACCTTCCAAGCGCGCACAGGCTTCGGGAATCTGGCGCAGGGTATGCACCGCGCCGACCGCTTGTGGTGCACCCACCGCTCGCTGCAGTTCTGGTGCTTCCGCCGCGAAGACAGGCATGGCCGGGGCGAGAACGGCAAGCATCAACAGGGAAAGGCGCATGGGGATTCTCCGTCAGGACTGCGCGCAGGCTTGCAGAGGTTGGCTTAACGGGGTGCAAAGGCGCGCCAGCACCTGCCATCGTACATACCGCTGCGCTCGCCGGGCGCGCCCCGGCGCTACCATCCAGACGCGGGTGCACGCATACTGCGGTTACCAGGGAATGCTGAACACCGCCATACGTCGGACGACCGCCAAGGTCGGCACGGGTTGGTTCCAGGCTGCAGCCCGTCGTCCCCCTCGTGGTGCAGTTCATCGCCACTGGATGCTTGTCCATCCA
>Ga0308171_1004231_pt1 | contig 12077 bp, 12 predicted proteins | sample PhyGR1_FD_202135 | JGI IMG/M metagenome (GOLD analysis project Ga0308171, IMG submission 202135) | Phyllosphere microbial communities from UC Gill Tract Community Farm, Albany, California, United States - DLSLSG.R1 | ecosystem: Host-associated > Plants > Phyllosphere > Unclassified | place: USA... | reverse complement strand
CTTGGACCAGCCATAGAGATTGAGCGGCTTGAGGGATGACAGAGAGCCTGGAGTGTCAGAAAACTGCTCCGGCCGATCGGCCGCCCCATAGGTCGCCGCGGATGACGCATAAAAAAGCGGGACATCGCGCACCGCGCACCAATCGAGAAGGGTCTCTGAGAGATCGACATTGGTGCGCCACACTAGATCGCCATCACGCGCCGTGGTGCTGCTGATCGCCCCCATATGGAAGACAGCACGTATATCGGTGGAATTCGACAGAAATGTCTCGAGCGCATCGGGATCGATCAGCAGGTCGGGCGGATGCTTGGCGAGATTACGCCATTTGCCCTGGTCACGAAGGCGATCAACGACCGCAACGACCTCACCGCGCGCCTTGAGCGCTGCGACCAGGCACGAACCAATAAATCCGGCGCCGCCGGTGACGATCATCATGGAACCTGTATAAGACGCCGCAACGCAACCTCCAAGCCACACCAGCCGGAGAAAAACGCAGCGCGGGCATCCGCATCGGGCCTTGCTGCGTTGCTCTTGGCAGAGGTGAGAGTCAGTCTGGGCACAGCGTGACCCCGGCTGAACGCACGGGGGCCTCATAACCGCCCGGTCGCCAGACCGGACGTCAGGAAAGCAAGGAAACCGCCATGGCAGACCGGCCCCGTTTTTTCGATGATCTCGCAGGCGCCGCCGGAGGCGCGTTTTCAGCCCTGGCAGGACTGCGTGAAGAGTTGCACGCCGTGGTGCGTGCGCGCATCGACGAGGTTCTCTCCTCGCTCGATCTGGTGCGGCGCGACGAGCTCGACGTGGCACGCGAACTCGCCACGCGCGCACGCATGGCACAGGAAGATGCCGATGCCCGCCTCGCTCGCATTGAAGAGCGCCTGGCCGATCTCGAAAAAGCCGTTACCGCACCGACGACCCACTCTTGAAGATCCCGGATGTCTGCGTCCTTGCAACAAAGGCCGGGCATCCGTAACGTTGCCTGATATGACGATTCGCGGCTTGAATTCCGCGGGTTCTCATATCGTTGCAGACATCGTGATGCGCATCGCCTCGCGCGGCGCCTCACCGGCCCAGGGAGTCCCGAATGCCTGCTCTTTCCTTCTCCTCCTCCTCGCATCAGGTTACCAACCCGCTCGACGTCATGGAGCAGATCGTCTGCGGTCATGACTGGGCGTTCGACCGCCGTACCGAATCGGAAATGGCTGCCGAAGCGCCGGGCAAATGGTGCGATTACGGGCTCTATTTTTCATGGTCGCGCGAGATCGCTGCCATGAATTTCACCTGCACTTTCGACCTGCGGGCTCCCGCCAATCGCCGCAAGGCTCTCTACGAACTTATCGCGCTCGCCAATGAGCGTCTCTGGATCGGCCACTTCAGCCTCGACCTGGAGACGGGCACGCCGGTTTTCCGGCACTCTGTCCTGCTGCGCGGTGCGACCAGCCTTGCCGCAGAAAGCATGGAAGACATGATCGATATCGCCATTACGGAATGCGAGCGGTTCTACCCCGCCTTCCAGTTCACCCTCTGGAGCGGCAAGACGCCTACCGAAGCCCTTGAAGCAGCCATGCTCGATTGTGTGGGTGAAGCATGAGTCTGCCCTCTCTTCTGCTCGTCGGCTGCGGCAAGATGGGCGGCGCGCTCTGGCAGGGCTGGCTCGATCAGGGTGTCGCCCCTTCGGTCATTCTCGACCGAAGCTGCGCTGCGCCGCCAGCCCCTCATCGTCTTGCGCGTGTCGCCAGCGAGATCCCCACTGATTTCAGACCTGACATCATCATTCTGGCGGTCAAACCCGCCGGTATGGAAGAGGCTCTCGCCTCGCTGCGCCCGTTTCTTGACGACACCATCGTCATCTCGATGCTGGCCGCCCGTACCATCGACAGCCTGAGTGCCGCCTGTGGAGGCGCCAGCACGAAAATCGTGCGCGCCATGCCCAATACTCCGGCGGCAATCGGCAAGGGTGTAACGGGCGTCGTCAGTCAGGATCTCGATGAGGCAGGAAGAACGCTCTGCACAGCCCTGCTTTCTGCCGTCGGTGACGTTGCCTGGGTCGATAGCGAGGCCCAGCTCGAGGCCCTGACGCCTATTTCGGGCTGCGGGCCGGCCTATGTCTTTCTTCTGGCCGAGCTTCTCGAAAAAGAGGCGCTGCGTGTCGGGCTTCCCCCCGAAACGGCCCGACTCATCGCACGCGGCACGGTCTCGGGCGCAGGCGCCCTGCTTGCGGCATCGGACGAGGAAAGCGCGACCCTGCGGAAAAATGTCACGAGCCCCAACGGCGTCACCGCCAAGGCGCTCGACGCGCTGATGGCGCCGCAGGCCTGGCCCGAAGCCATGACGAAAGCCGTCGATCAGGCCATAGCACGCGCGAAAGAGATGGCTTCCTGACAGGAAAACCCAGCCTCTGAACCTGTCATTCGATTGTCATGACGCCCTCATAGGTTATGATCGGGCGCAGAAAGACTAGGGACAGGTTCATGACGGATATCGATCGCGAAGAGTTTGATCTGGCACTTCTGGAGGCAGGCTTTGCTCTTGCCGCTGAAAAAGGCTGGCATCGTTTCTCGCTGGTAGAGGCAGGGCATCGCGCCGGGCTTCCGGTCGATGAGGTTCGTGGTCGTTTTTCGTTCCGTCACAGCCTGCTGCTGCGTCTGGGCCGCCTGGCCGATGAGTCAGCCTTTCGCGATGACGGGCTGAGCGGCTCGGTGCGCGAGCGCGTTTTCGATCTCTTCATGCGGCGTTTCGACGTATTCCAGCAATATCGCGAAGGCATTCGCGCCGTGCTTCAGGCTCTGCCCACCGATCCGGGGCTGGCCGTCATTCTGGGCGCTGCGACACTCGATACGATGCGCTGGATGGCCGATCTGGGGGGTGTGGAGCGCAACGGGCTCAGCGGGGCCATGCGTCTGAACGCGCTCGTGGGCGTCTGGGGCTTTGCCCTGCGCGCCTGGGAAAAGGATGAGAGCCCCGATCTCTCACAGACCATGGCGGCCCTCGATCAGGCTCTGGACAGGGCGGAGCGTTTCGGCGCGCTCAAGCCCTCGCCCGACCGCCTGATGGAAGAGGCGACCCGCCATACAGGCATCGCCGATCATTCACTCGAACTCGAAACATAATGGCTTTACGTCTGCCGAGAGGCAGATTAAAAGCCCTGTCACGCAATGGGATGTAGCCAAGCGGTAAGGCAGCGGATTTTGATTCCGCCATTCGGAGGTTCGATCCCTCCCATCCCAGCCAGCGCTCTCTTCTGAAAATCTTCGCCTGTTTCGATGCTCGGCGTATTGCCGCGCCTCAGAGCCCTCTTCATCTTTTCCGACTGGAAAGAAGCGAAACGCGAATCTGAGGGATGCCTCGATGAGCCGTGTGAGCGCCTGACGACGACGAACCAGAAAAGCGCAAGATCTGCACAATTTTCTGCGGGGCGACAATTGTCTGCGGGGCATTGGAAGCAAATGCAACAGTGCCAGGTGAAGGCGCGAGCGCAAGCTCAACATCTCAGGACAAATGCATAATACAAGGAGGTACCGGCGGGGCGATGGTGGGCACACAAGGGCTCGAACCTTGGACCCGCTGATTAAGAGTCAGCTGCTCTACCAACTGAGCTATGTGCCCATAGCCCCGCTCCGGTGAGGTGGCTTCTAACAAAGGGCGGAACAGGCATCAAGAGGAAAAATGCACTATTCCGCATCCGAAACTATCAGGAAGCTTTCTCGGGCGATAACAGGCGCATGAGGGTGTCGAACTGATCGAGACTGCGGTAGTCCAGACGCAGCGACCCGCCCTTGCCGTTGAACTCGATCTTGACCTTCAGCCCCAGTCTTGTGGCCAGATCACGTTCAAGACGCACCAGCTCGTTGTCGCGCGGGGCCTTGATGACTTCCTGCTCTGCCTTGGGAGCCTGACGGGCCAGTGCTTCGGTCTGACGCACATTGAGCCCGCGTGCGATCACAATATCGGCTGCCGCACAGGGGTCGGGGTGCGCCAACAGCGCACGGGCATGGCCCGCGCTCAGAAGCCCGTCACGCACTTTCTGACGCACAGCTTCAGGCAGGTTCAGCAGACGTAGAATATTGCCGATATGCGGGCGGGATTTACCAACCGCACCGGCCAGTTCCTCCTGCGTCAGGGCGTAATCGGTCAGAAGCCGTTGCAGGCCCTCAGCTTCTTCGATCGCGTTCAGATCGGCGCGTTGAAGATTCTCGACCAGTGCCGCCGCCATGGCATCGGCATCGTCCAGCAGGCGCACATGCACCGGCACCTCATGCAGCCCGGCGCGCTGCGATGCCCGCCAGCGACGTTCACCAGCAATGATCTGATAGCGCCCCTTCTGATTGGGGTCGGGCCGAACCAGAATGGGCTGAAGGACGCCCCGGCTGCGGATCGAATCCGCCAACTCGTTCAGACGCCCCTCATCCATATCCACGCGCGGCTGAAACGGGCCAGGGGCCAGAAGATCAACACCGAGCACGGACGGGTTAGGAACGCTCTCGTGACTGGACGACTGAGCCCGGGGCATGTCGATGGCCTGATCACCGAGAAGGGCCGCGAGGCCGCGCCCGAGGCGCGGAGCCGGTTTCTTGCTCATGAGGAAGCCCCTTCCTTATGGGTGATACCCAAACGCCCGGCAATTTCCTGCGCCAGAGCCAGATAGGCGGCCGCACCGCTGCTGCGCCTGTCGTATTCGAGCACGGAACATCCGTGGCTCTGGGCCTCGGAGATCTTGATATTGCGCGGTATCAGGGTCTCGAGCACCTGCTCGCCGAAGAAATTGCGCGCATCGGCAGCGACGAGTTCAGACAGATTATTGCGCCGGTCGTACATGGTCAGGATGATACCCGCCACATGCAGATCCGCATTGAATGCACGACGCACGCGATCGACCGTCCGCACGATCTGGCTGATCCCCTCAAGGGCAAAGAACTCGCATTGCAGCGGAATCAGCACCGCATCGGACGCCACCAGGGCGTTGAGCGTCAACAGACCCAAGCTTGGCGGGCAATCAATCAGAATGACGTCATAGCGGCCTGACAGGGCCTCAAGCGCCTCGCGAATGCGAAACTCACGCCGCTCGCTGCCAATCAGCTCGATCTCGGCACCGGCCAGATCGGTGTTGGCCACGATGATATCGAGATTGGCGGTCTCGGTCGGGCGGGGCAGCTTTTCAGGCGGTGCCTCCTGCATCAGCGCGGCATAGCTGCCGATCTGGCGGGCGTTATAATCGACGCCAAGACCGGTCGAGGCATTGCCCTGCGGGTCGAGATCGACCAGCAGCACGCGCTGCGTGCTGGCAAGCGCCGCGGCCAGATTGATTGCTGTTGTGGTCTTGCCCACACCCCCCTTCTGGTTGGTGATGGCGAGAATACGGGCCTTCTTGCCCGTGTCGTTAGTCGACACGTCTGATATCGCTTATCTCGATGATGGCGCCCCCGGAGGCAGCGCGATTGTCCAGAATTCTATGCTGCATGTGCCAGCACCGTTCGGCTTCGGTCAACTCGTCCGGCAGATTTTTCCCCTTCAAAAACAGGGCTTTTCCTTCCGGCAGAAGAAATGGTGCGCTCCATTCCAGCAATTGTGAGAGCGAGGCCAGAGCCCGCGCCGTCACATAGGCAGCAGGCGCAATTTCTGCCTGTTCGATACGCTTGGGAATGACCTGCGCCTTCACACCACAGGCACGCGCCGCCTCACGCAGAAAGGCGCATTTGCGTTGGTCTGACTCGACCATCACCATCTCGGCGTCGCAGGCAATGCCGATCATGATCGCAGGGAAACCGCCCCCAGAACCGAGATCGATCACGCGTGTCCCGCGCTTGATGAAAGGCACGAGCCTAAGCGAATCCTCGATATGCCGCTCCCAGAGATGAGGCATGTCACGCGGGCTCACCAGATTGATGCGCGCGTTCCATTTCTCGAGAATTGCGGCAAAAGCTTCCAGACGCTCTCTGGTTTCACGTGAAACGCCACTCATGCCACAGCCCTCACATGGGCCAGAAGCGCAATCATGGCGGCAGGGGTCACACCCGGTACACGTTGCGCAGCGGCAAAATTGGCTGGCTTCGCCAGAGAAAGGCGCTCCTTCATTTCACTGCTCAACCCGCCGATACGACCGTAATCGAGGTCGCTCGGCAGGGCGATCTGCGCCTCACCTGCAAGCTGTCTGATCTCGCGCTCCTGACGTTGCAGATAACCGCCATAGCGCGCCTCCGTCTCGACATGACGACGCACGCGCAGAGGCAGCGCTGCAAACCAGGGGGCAATACGCTCGACAGCCTCATCTTCGGCCTGACCGGACAGAACATCAAGCAGCGAGCGACGACGCCCGTCCTGCGACACGGTGATGCCCTGTGTCGCCAGTTCCTGCGGGGCATGGAGCGCAGCGCGGGCCTGTTCCATGGCATGGGCGATGGCGCTTTCATCCGCCTCGAGCTTCGCCGCGCGCTCGGCACCGACACAGCCCATTTCCTTGCCAAGTGCGGTAAGGCGCAAATCGGCGTTATCGGCACGCAGACTGAGACGGTATTCAGCGCGGGAGGTGAACATGCGATAGGGCTCGGACACGCCCTGAAGCGTGAGATCGTCAAGCATCACACCGAGATAGGCCTGGTCGCGACCGAGCACGAGCGGGTCGTTCCCCGCCACGAAACGGGCCGCATTCAGCCCGGCCAGGAGCCCCTGCGCCCCGGCTTCTTCATAACCGGTCGTGCCATTGATCTGCCCTGCCAGATAAAGCCCCCGCATTGCCGTCAGGGCGAGGCTCGGCGCCAGCTCGCGAGGATCGACATAGTCATATTCCACGGCATAGCCCGGCGTGACGATGCGCGCCTTTTCCAACCCCGGAATCGAGGCGATCATCAGCGCCTGAATATCGGCAGGCAAACTTGTGGAAATACCGTTGGGATAAACCAGATCGCCACCCGGATTACCCGGCAGCCCCTCAGGCTCGAGGAAGATCTGGTGTCCATCCTTCTCGCCAAAGCGCACAATCTTGTCTTCGATCGAAGGGCAGTAACGTGGCCCCCTTCCCGCTATAGCCCCGCCATAAAGCGCCGAGAGCGCCAGATTATCGCGAATGATTCGATGCGTCTCGGGCGTGGTGCTGGTGATGCGACAAGACAGCTGATCGGTAGTGATCCTGTCGGTCAAACGGCTGAACGGCTCGGGCAAGGCGTCGCCCTTGTCTTCGGCGAGCGACTGCCAGTCAATGCTGTCCCGAGCAATACGTGCTGGCGTGCCTGTCTTGAGGCGGCCCATACGCAGGCCCATCGCCTCAAGACGTTCGCCCAGACGCGCTGCCGGGCGCTCGCCGATGCGACCGGCCTTCTCCTGCGTGTGACCGATATGGATGACACCGCGCAAAAAGGTGCCGCTGGTGACGACGACGGCGCCGCATCTGAAAACACGACCATCTTCACACACAACGCCTGTTACGCGACCGTCAGAGGTTTCCAGATCAGCCACCTCACCGGCCATAATCGTCAGATTGGGCGTGTCGGCCAAAAGCGCCTGAATGGCATTGCGATATAAGAACCGGTCGGCCTGAGCACGAGGGCCATGAACTGCAGGCCCCTTGGAACGGTTCAGCAGCTTGAAATGAATACCTGCCCGATCAGCAGCCCGCCCCATGAGGCCATCGAGCGCGTCGATCTCGCGCACCAGATGCCCCTTGCCGATTCCACCGATTGCCGGGTTGCACGACATGGCGCCGATCATCTCGGGCTTTTGCGTCAGCAGCAGCGTACGCGCACCGAACCGTGCCGATGCCGCCGCCGCCTCACTTCCCGCATGTCCGCCGCCTATGACGACAACATCAAACTCGCTCACACAGCCCTCATTTACCAATGCAGAATTGTCCAAATATCACATCGAGCAGAGACTCGACATCAACTTGTCCCGTCAGTCGCCCTAAGGCACGCATCGCCAGACGAAGCGCCTCCCCCCTTACCTCAGGCCAAGGGGCCTCGCGCGCCTGATCGAGATAGAGCAGCGCCTCTTCGATTCCAGCCCGATGACGCGCGCGCGTCAGCGGTGCACCCACACCCGCTGTCAACGTCTTGATCCGCTCGGCCAGTGCCGTTTCGAAAGCCTGCATGCCCTCACCCGTCTGCACGCTCAGACCCAGCGTGCCGTCCAGCGCCGGTTGCAGATCGATCTTGTTGCTCACCAGAAGCGCATCAGGCCGCAACGGCATTTCAGCCTCACCCGCCATGACATGAAGCACGAGATCGGCATGTTCCACGTGAAACATTGCCCGCCTGATACCCTCGGCTTCGATCTCGTCCTCCGTCTCGCGCAGCCCTGCCGTATCGACAAGGCGCAATCGTACCCCATGGAAAAGCCAGTCGATGGCAATGACATCGCGCGTTGTCCCTGCACGGTGGGTCACGATCGCCGCATCATATCCGGCAAGGTGATTGAGCAGGCTCGACTTGCCCACATTGGGTGCACCCGCAATCACGACAGTCAGACCGCGCCGCACAATCTCGCCACGCTTGTCGGCGAGATGCGTTCGCAGCGCCGCACGCAACGCGTCGAGTGTAGAGATCAACATCAGCTCGACCGAGTCCGGCAGGTCTTCATCCGGGAAATCGATCAGTGCCTCCTGATGTGCCAGCAGCGTTTTGAGGCGCTCGCCCCAACCCTCATAAAGGCGGCTCAGCGCCCCATCGGCCTGAGCCAGAGCCTGCTGTCTCTGACTCTCGCTTTCCGCCTCGACCAGATCACCAATTGCTTCTGCCTGAAGCAGATCCAGCCTGCCCGCCTGCACCGCACGACGCGTAAACTCCCCCGCCTCTGCCGGGCGGGCGCCGAGCGCCGTCAACGCCAGCGCCACACGATCAATCACCGCAGGCCCGGCATGAAGGTGAAGTTCAAACCCGTCCTCACCCGTATAGGAGCGTGGCCCCGGCAGCCACAGCACCATGGCATCATCAAGATGCTCGCCCTCATGATGGAGCGCCCGCAGGCTGGCATGACGCGATGACGGCAGACGCCCCGAACACAACCCCGCAAGCACCTCTTGAGCGCCGGGTCCACTTGCGCGCATGATAGCGATCGCCGCCCGTCCGGCCCCTGTCGCCAGAGCGAAAATGACTTCGCCCTTGCGCGCTGCCGGGCTTTCCATCGCGTCAACCATGTGAATTCCTTCTATGCCCCAGCTCTCATTGCACTCCCCCATTGGCCCCCTGACCCTCAGCGAGGATGAAGGCGCTATCGTCGCCCTCGATTGGGGATGGGGACGCGACCAGGAAAAGACGCCTCTTCTTACCCGCGCCCAGACCATGCTGGAACGCTATTTCGACGGCGAGCGCGAAAGTTTCGACCTGCCTCTGGCTCCCTGGGGCACCGCCTATCGCAAGGCCGTATGGACGGCCCTGTGTGATGTCCCCTATGGTCAGACTATCAGCTACGCCGAACTCGCCGCCAAGGCCGGGGGCTCCGCCCGTTCGATCGGCGGCGCCATGGCGCATAATCCAATCCCGATCCTGATCCCCTGTCATCGCGTGCTCGGCAAAGGCCATCTCGGCGGCTATTCCGGCGAAGGTGGCCTGGACGACAAGCGTTATCTCCTGCGCCTAGAAGGTGTCGCGCTCTAACGCGACCTCTACGGGGCGCTGCCCCGTCCCCCGGAAAGGGGCGCACCCCTTTCATCCCGATTAAGGGTTTCCAAAGGGCGACGGCCCTTTGGCGGGGGATTGGGGCAGAGCCCCATGAACCGGCCAACAGCAACAAGCCGCCTCTACGAGGCAAACCCCCATAAAAAAAACCGCCGGGCACCTATTGGCACCCGGCGGCTTGATCGTCACGAACTGACCCGAAAATCAGTTGTTCATGGCGTCGAAAAAGTCCTGGTTCGTCTTGCTGTATTTCAGCTTGTCGAGCAGGAAGTCCATCGCATCCATCGTGCCCATCGGCGAGAGGATACGACGCAGCACCCACATCTTCGACAGCATGGCGCGATCAACAAGGAGTTCTTCCTTACGCGTACCCGACTTGGTGATGTCGATGGCCGGGAAGGTGCGCTTGTCGGCTAGCTTGCGGTCGAGGATGAGTTCGGAGTTACCCGTACCCTTGAACTCTTCGAAGATCACCTCATCCATGCGGCTGCCGGTATCGATCAGCGCGGTCGCGATAATGGTGAGCGAGCCACCCTCTTCGATGTTGCGCGCAGCGCCGAAGAAGCGCTTGGGGCGCTGCAGAGCGTTGGCGTCGACACCACCGGTCAGCACCTTGCCCGATGAGGGCACAACAGTGTTGTAGGCACGGGCCAGACGGGTGATCGAGTCGAGCAGAATGACGACGTCACGCTTGTGCTCGACCAGACGCTTGGCCTTCTCCAGCACCATTTCAGTCACCTGAACATGGCGGGTCGCGGGCTCGTCAAAGGTGGAAGAGACGACTTCGCCGCGCACGGAGCGGGCCATATCGGTCACTTCTTCGGGGCGCTCATCGATCAGAAGAACGATCAGGAACACGTCGGGATGGTTGGCACTGATGGAAGACGCGATGCTCTGCAGCATTACGGTCTTGCCGGTGCGCGGCGGCGCCACGATCAGGGCGCGCTGGCCCATGCCGATAGGGGCCACGAGATCGATCACGCGCGGGGTGTAGTCGCGCTGGTCTTTCCTGCCCTTGCCAGTCGGCTGCGGCTCGGGAGCACCGACCTGCTCCACTTCCATACGCAGGCGACGCTCAGGATAAAGCGGCGTCAGATTGTCGAAATTGATACGCTGACGGACGGAGTCGGGCTCTTCGAAATTGATCGAATTGACCTTGAGCAGCGAGAAATAGCGCTCACCATCGCGCGGCGCACGAATCTGACCCTCGACCGTGTCACCAGGGCGCAGGCCGAAGCGGCGCACCTGGGCGGGAGAGATATAGATATCGTCCGGACCGGGCAGATAATTGGCCTCCGGGGAGCGGAGAAAGCCGAAACCGTCAGACAGGATTTCCAGCGTGCCTTCGCCATAGATGGCCTGATCATTATCCGCCAGGGCCTTGAGAATGGCGAACATGATGTCCTGCTTGCGCATCGAGGACGCGTTCTCGATTTGCAGCTCTTCAGCATAGGCCAGCAAATCGGCAGGTGATTTTTTCTTGAGTTCAGCAAGATGCATGAAAAGCGCCTTAGATGGGCTATAGTCCACTGCCTGGAAGACGGAATCCGTATCCGTGACAGATGATCGATCGCGAAAGAATGCCCCGTCAGATGGGCCGCAGAACGGGCCCGACGATGAGCGAAGACGAAAGGTCTTGAGAAAGGCCGCGATACAATGAAAGCATGCGGCTCTTGCGTCTCAATCTAATGAGAAATAACGCTTTCTGTCAATAGTCCCGATCAACCGCGCCAAGGCTTCATCATATACTCGCCAGAACTGTTCTCTCCACCGCCCAGACCGGGCAGGAGAAACATCAGAGGCTGGGCTTTCACCTTTTCGCTATAGGCGCCCGAAATCTGGGCGGAGCCGCACATACCACTGAGATGCAATGTGCTGGGTAGCGCGATATCGACACGACAGGGCACGGCGCTGTCGCTACGGTTCGACTCCAGAAGATGGCCCGTGAGCGGCGCGGCCTGAAGCGGGCGGTTATCGGCATCGAGCGCGACGAATTCACCGGCAATCTGCAGTCCGTCCAGATGATAGCCGATCAGCACGCGTGTCGGCTGCCTGCCCTGATAGCCAGGCGCCTGACGGAAGCCGAGAGGGAAATCGCTGGCCCCTTCGAATTTCAGCGGCTCCTGCGCCAGCTTGTCAAGCATCGCCTGGACCTGCTGCGTGGTGGGCTGGGTAGCAGGGCCCGCCAGAGCCTGAGGAGCCATCGATGCAAGAGCGAGAAGGGAAACAGACAGAGCGAACCGGTTCACGATGAACGATCTCCAAACCATCCCCGGCGCCAGAAAATGAACAAAGGCAGCAGCACCGAGAAAGCCATGAGGCCTAACGCATAATAATAGCCGTAGCGCCATTCGAGTTCCGGCATGATCTTGAAATTCATACCGTAAATACCCGCAAGCAGGGTCGGCGTAATGCCGACGAAGCTCACCACGGTCAGCAATTTCATGCCGTCATTCTGGTCGATACTGATAA
>Ga0308171_1004222_pt1 | contig 12103 bp, 11 predicted proteins | sample PhyGR1_FD_202135 | JGI IMG/M metagenome (GOLD analysis project Ga0308171, IMG submission 202135) | Phyllosphere microbial communities from UC Gill Tract Community Farm, Albany, California, United States - DLSLSG.R1 | ecosystem: Host-associated > Plants > Phyllosphere > Unclassified | place: USA... | reverse complement strand
GTCGGCGGCGGCGAGAGAGGCCACCAGCAGAGCGAACGACCCGACGGTCGCGGCCAGGCCGGGGTGGATGTCGGTGCCGGGGATCGGGGGCGCCTCCGACAGGGCGTAGCCCACGACGGCGAGCGGGAGCGTGTAGCGCAGCTTCAGCGGCATCCATGCCCCGCTCTTCAGCACCAGCGCGAGGGTGACGCCCAGCACGAACTCGGGCAGGCGAAGGAGGGGAGTGGATGCCGCCGCCATCGGCACCGGCGAGACCGCGGCGATCTGCGGGGCCAGGGCGACGAGCACGAGGGATGCCACGACCACGACGACCCGCGCGCGGCTCGACAGGCGCACGAGGGGGCGGATGAGGAACGGGAAGCTCAGGTAGAAGAAGGCCTCGCACACGAGCGACCAGCTCGCGGGGTTGCCGGCCTGCCACCAGTCGGGCACCCAGCCGTTGACGAGGAAGACGTTCGCGACGAGCGGCGCTGCGCCGTCGGTGCGGATCTCGGGCACGAGGGTCGAGGCCGCGATCACGGCGAGGATCACGCCGACGACGTGCAGGGGGTAGATGCGCGCGAAGCGGTGCCAGTAGAACGATCCGGCGCTCTGCTGCGGCTTGTAGCCCCACGCGAGCACGAAGCCCGAGAGGATGAAGAAGAGGGTGACGCCGGTCTTCCCGGCCTCGAAGAGGAACGCCCAGACCGTTCCCGCCGTCCCACCGAAGTACTCCACCGCCATGAGGTGGTGGCCGAAGATCAGCATGGCCGTGGCCCAGCGGAGCCCCGTGAGCGACGGCAGGTGGCGAGCGGGGTTCGCGGGACGGGATGCCGTAGGGGTGACGAGGGGTGCGGGTGCCGTCATCGTGCTGATGGTCATCGCCTCCGTGTCGTCGCTCGCGCCGGCGATCAGCGACCCGTGCGGGCGCACGAGTCCACACCGACTCCCGAGAAGTTACCCGTCCAGTTTCAACATCGGCTGAAAAGTCCGGGGCTTGACGGAGGCGCCGACGACCGTTGAGGCGACGGCCCCGCGACCGCACGCCGGCACCGTTTTCCGCGCCGCCGGCGCACGCCGCGATCTCGCCCGATGACACATCGCCGGACGCGAGAGTCGACGATCCGCAGCCGTCCGCGATCCCCGAGCGCCGCGAAAGCGTCGATCCGTCGCTGAAGGTCGTCCATTATGCACCCCGAGAATGCGCCGCGCCATCGGTCGCGGGGAAAACCGCTCGCTCAGTAGCGTGTGAGCGATCGGCACCGGTGAAGGTCCGCCTCATCGGTCGCCGCCCCGAGACGAGCACAGCAACGAGGGAGTTCCCATGGGCATCGGCAGCGGCATCGCCCTCTTCGTGATCGGCGCCATCCTGGCCTTCGCGGTCAATCTCGACCTCGGCGGCGTGGCGAACCTCCAGACCATCGGGTACATCCTCATGGCGGCGGGCGTGGTGGTCTTCCTGATCAGCCTGGTCCTGGTGTTCCGCCGTCGCTCCACCGAGTCGGTGAGCCGCTCGACGATCGATCCCGCCAGCGGCCAGCGCGTCACCACCCGTCGCACCAGCGACAACGGCGACCCTCTCGTGTGACGACACTGTCTGAATTCCCCCCTCACCACGATCGACCCCCGGACGAGCACGCCATGGGCAGCGAGACGTCCACGTTGCCGTCGCTCGACGGCGCGTTCGGTGGGCGATACCGCCTGATCGAACGCCTTGGCGCCGACCGCGAGGAAACGGTCTACCGGGCTCGCGACGACGTGCTCGCGCGCGACGTCGCGGTGAAGGTCTTCCCGCTCGACCCGGGCGAGCCCGCCCACCCCCGGCATCGGCTCGCGGCCGCGCGCATTCTCACGGCCCTCGATCACCCGTCGCTGGTGACGCTCTACGACGCGCACCTCACCGGCGAGGGACACGGGCTCCTCGTCATGGAGTTCATCCCCGGACCCACGCTTCGCCAGCACCTCGACGATCACGGCTCGCTCGCCCCCGACTTCGCAGCGGGCCTTCTGCGTGACGTCGCCGAGGGCCTCGCAGCCATCCACGAGGTCGGCATCGTGCACCAGCACCTCGAATCCTCGAACGTCCTGCTCCGTCCCGAGCGTGCCGCGTCACGCCCGTTCACCGCCGTCCTCGGCGATTTCGGGGTCACTCAGGTGCTCGGCGCCCGCCCCGCCTCCACACGGACGCAGCCGGATGCCGCGTATCTCCCGCCCGAGCGGCTGCACGGCGAGCCGGCGACACCGGCATCCGACATCTACGCCCTGGGTCTGCTCGCGGAGGAGATGCTCACGGCCGACGGCCCGCTCAGTGGCGGGGCGATGCAGGAGCTCGTGCTGGGGCCCCTCGACTACGACCCCGAAGTCCCGAAGCGCTTCGGCTACGGCTGGGAGGTGCTGCTCACCGCCATGACCGCCCCCGACCCCGAGGGGCGTCCGACCGCGAGCGAGGTGGCCGACCTCGCGGCCGAGCTGTGCAGCGGCCCCGCGCCCGTGGAAAGCGCCGTCGCCCCCGCGGACCTCGAACCCATGACCGCTCTGGCCGCCGTCCATCAGACCCGGGAGACGTCCGCGCGACGACGCCGACCGCCGCTGTGGGCGTGGGTCACGCACTACCACTGAGCTCGAGGCTCACTCCTCGACCGGAAGCGCGCGCTGAGCCACGAGACGGCGGGCCTCGACGGCGGCGGCGGCGAAGTCGGCATCCGGGTCGTCCATGATGATCTCCGTCGCCCGGGCGTGCGCGCTGACGACGTCGTACAGCGAGGCCGCGGCGCGTTGCACGGCGGGCTCGGCACGAAAGCCGATCGCGGCGAAGGCCCGACTCAGGCTCCACTGCGTGTCGTGATCACCCCTGCCGAACTGGGTCGAGAGTTCGTCGGCGAGACTCTCGTGCTGGTCGTCGGGAACGAGACCGGATGCCGTCCGCCAGGCCGCCCGAGCCACCTCGGGGTGCCTGTCGCGCAGGACCGCGGGCGTGATCACCGTGAACGCGACGGGGTCGCCGATCTTCGACAGCGTGTGCAGGGCCTGGCTCCGCGCCTGCGGGATCTCGGACCCCACCTCGGGCAGCAGCGCAGGAACCGTGCGCGCGGGGTCGTGACGCGTGAGCGCCCAGGTCAGCATGTCGCGTACGAAGAAGTCGGTCTCGACCGCGCACCGCGCGACCAGGACGTCGACGTAGCGATCGTCCGGCCGCGTCCCCGCGGCGAGCGCGGCCTGAAGCCGTGCCGATGCGTCGGAGTGCTCGAGGGCCGTGCGCAGCCGGTCGGCGGGTGTGGGGTCGGTCATCGCGATCCCTCCTTCGGATCCAGCGTGTCACGCTGCGGGGCGGGTGGGGCCTTTCTGCGCGTTCCGCGCCTTCGCGGGCGACGGCTACGCGTCGCGCGCAGCGGTGGAGAACCTCGACGCCGCCCGGGTCGCCCTGATCACGGGCGCCCGGGCGAACATGTCGAAGTACTCCGTTACGTAGATGCTGGCCCCGGGAAGCGTTGGGAGAGCCAACGGCTCGGGAAGCAGCATGCGCGCCGGTTCGCCGTTCGTGACGTAGTCCACGCGCAGGGTCTGGCGCCGACCGGGCACCGACGCGCCAGGCAGCATTCGGTCTCTCTGCGGCAGCGTCGAACAGTGCGACATCCGATCGTTACCCAGCGGATCGATTAGGAACGAATCGGGTCAGATATGGTCTTCGGTGTACTGATGCCCCGCGCGTCATCCCGTCTGCCCAACTCAGGAGAACCGCTATGCGCTCGCCCTCGTCAACATTCGCTCGTCGTGTCGTCGCGGGAGGTGTGGGCCTTGTCATGACCGCGGCGATGACCTTCGCCGGGGCGGTCACCGCGCAAGCGTCCGACACCTCATGCGACTCGGGTGTGTGCACGGTGACATTCGGCTACACCGGCTCCCCCGAATCCTGGACGGTGCCCGAGGGCGTCACCAGCGTCACGGCGACCGTGGCGGCCGGTTCAGGTGGACATGCAAAATTCGGAGATTTTCCCCTCGGGGCGGGCGAAGGGGGTCTGGGTGGCGTGGTGAAAGCGACGCTTCCCGTTATTGCCGGTGAGGATCTGGTCGCTACCGTGGGTGGCGCAGGCAAACCTGGCGTCGCCGACTACCAGGCGTCGGCCGCAAGGGGCGGCTATGGCGGCGGCGGATCAGCCGGCACGAAGAACTATTACGGTTCATACGGCAGCGGTGCAGGCGGCGGCGGAAGCTTCCTTGCCGGTGCCGGGTCGCTGCTCCTCGCGGCCGGCGGCGGCGGCGGGACCGGCGTTGCGCTCGTAGAGTCCGGGGGCAACACCATCGCCTACGCCGTGCCCGGCGGCCACGGCGGCTCCGCCGGCGCCGGTTCGTCCGGAAGCGACAGCAACACTACTTACGCATCCGGCCTCTCCGGAAAGGGGGCGACGGCCTCTGGCCCCGGCGCCGGCGGCTATAACTCGGTCGCGTATGTGGGCTCTTCCGGGAGCACGGCTGCCGCCTCCGGCGGGTCCTCTTTCGGGGTTGGCGGCGCCGGAGCGAACAACCCCAGCGGTCAAGGCCAATCCCTGACCGGCGCGGGCGGCGGCGGCGGCTATTACGGTGGCGGCGGCGGCGGAACCGATCCCTACTCGAGCATCGCCGGAGCGGGTGGTGGCGGGTCCGGGTTCGTCGCTGAGTCGGCGACGAATGTCAGCGCCCCATACAGCAACGCAGGCAACGGGAAGATCGTGATCACCTACACAGACCCGAAGGTCGCCACCACGACCGACCTGAAGGTCAGCGACAACCCGAACGACGCAATACCGACGGAGCTGACGGCAACCGTTTCCCCCGCCGCAGCGACCGGGACCGTGACCTTCAAAGACGGCAGCACCGAGCTGGGCTCGGCCACCCTCACCAGCGGGACCGCGACGCTGTCAAAGGTTCTCTCCGCCGGCACCCACACGATCACCGCCTCGTACACGGGCGACTCCTCCTACGGCCCCTCCACCGCGGATACCACCGTCACGGTGGCCACCTCCACGACCCCTTCGTTCAGTATCGACTCCTCCAGTAATGCCCCGGTCACCAAACGCGTCGTCGCCGGTGAGGCGTTCTCTTTCAGCGACCTGAAAGCGATCGGCACCCCCGCCCCCACCTACAGCATCGAAAACGACGACACCGACAGCACCGTCCTGCCCGACGGCGTCACCTTCACCAACGGCATCCTCGCCGGGTCCTCCACCCGCGCCGGCACCTGGAAGATCAAGGTCACCGCGACCAACAGCGTCGGCACCGCCACCGAGTACGTGAAGCTCACCATCGCCCCCGGCACCGCCACCGCTCTTGAAGCCCTCGTGTCTCCCGGCGACAGCAGCAGCACCACGCGGTGGGCCGTCGCCCCGGACGGGACCGTCGCCACGACGATCACCGCCAACCAGGGCGACTCGATCGTGTTCGACACGATGCCCGTCGACCAGTACGGCAACCCCACCACCCGAGGAAACGTTCAACCGGTGACCACCTCCAGCGTCGACACCGACACCATCACCTACGACCCGACCACGAACCTCACCACCGTGACGTTCAACCACGCCAGCCCGCACACCATCACCTTCAAGGTCGGGAACCTCACCAACTCCTTCACCGTCCAGGTCACCCCCACCGCCAGTGCAGGAACCGGCAACAGCAACAGCACCGCTGGAGCCGCATCCACCTCGAGCCACCTCGCCACGACGGGATCAGCTCCCTTCGCCCCCCTCGGGTTGGCACTCGGCATCCTCGCCGCCGGAATCGCGGTGACCCTGGTTCGCCGATACCGCACGACACGACGGTCGAGCTGACCGCCACAACGGAACGATCCAGGAGCCGCTGCCCCCGCGGCAGTGGCTCCTGGCGTTCATGCGCGGAGCCGTCGCGCCTCCTCACGCTTGTTTCTAAAGTGGATGCCATGCGACGAACGCCGACGAAGGTCTCGGGGCTTGCTCTCGTCACGACCGCCCTCGTGCTGCTCAGTGCCTGCGCGCCGACGGCCGACCCCGGGGCGGCATCCGCCACCCCGACCGCGATCGGGTCGCAGACACCCACCGGCGCGACGGCCGTGTCGTCGCCGGAGGAATGCGACGACGTCGACCTCATCGCCGACGCGAAGGTCACGGGCGAGGCTCTCGCCGCCTGCGTGATCGCGTTCTCGCGGGCCGCCGGCAGCGGGCACCTGCACCTGCAGTCGGCAGATCTCACCGGGGAGGCCGACTTCCTCTTCGGCGACGCCCCGGCCACCTCGGGATCCTTCACCGGCTCCAACGGCACGCACGACTTCGTGCTCACGCCGACCGAAGCGTGGGTCAGCTTCGACGGCGCATGGGTGCGTGCCGACAAGACCAGCAGCGACTACCGCGCGGTTATCGCCGCCACGGTGGGTCAGGCGTATCGGGCCTTCGCCGACCCCTCGGCCGCCGCTGCGCTCCTCGCGGCGGCCCCAGGGTGGACCGTGCAGCCCGATCAAGACACCGTGTCGTTGCCCGACGGTACCGATGTGCGGGCGTGGAGGGTGCACGCCGACGGCTCCTTCTCGGCATTCGGGGTCGAGGTGAAAGATATGACGGTGCGGCTGGGCCAAGGCCACCGCGTCGTGGCCATTCAACAGACGGGGGCGTTCGGCGGCATCGAAACCACCACGATGCAGCAGTTCACCGCGTGGGGCGAGCCGGTGAGGATCGAGGTTCCGAAGGGCTGAATGACAGGCCTGCGGAGGCACCCTGAGGTGAGCGGTTGTCGTCGAACATCAGGCGGCGCGCACGACAGACACGAACTGTTCTGAGCCCTGGTCCACTCCGAACCCGCAGGACCGCCTCCTCCGTCATCGGCGAGCGCCGCTGTGGCCGCGCGTCGGCGTTGAGACCACCCCGGGCGTGCGCAGCTGCCCGGCGAGTGGAATACATCATGGCCGCCTGCTTCGCACCTAACGTGTCGCGGTGCGAGGCAGGGTGAGCCGGTCCTCGGATATCTCCTGCCCACTATACGGTACATTTAGGTTTGAAACGGACTGAAACGGTTTGAATATGACACGCGCGTGGCGACTCTGCGCGCGCCACGTTCAAGGAGAGGGAAATATGCCGCCCGTACGAAAAGCCATGTTCCGAGGGGTGGTGCGCTTGTCGGCCATCGCGGCCATCGTGGCTCTCGCCCTGGGCGCGACCTCACCCCAGGCCACGGCGGCGTATTTCACCGCGGGGAAGGCCGTGACGGGTAACTCGCTCACGGCAGCAACCCTCGAAGCTCCGGCAAACTTCCGCGACGACTGGTCCAGCACGGCGGGCCACCGGCTTTCGTGGGCCGATGTCTACGGTCAGACGTGGGCAGCGGACAACCGCGTCACCACGGGAGTGACGTACCGCGTGACCCGACACGTCGGGTCTTACGCCGCGCGCGACATCTACTCCGGCACAGGTCGGTCCTACACCGATTTGGATCCGAGGCCGTCGCATGTGCGATACGTATCTGTCGTCGCCGGCCAGCAGCACACGCTCGCTATCGACGAGAACGGCGCCATCTGGGCATGGGGCTCGGGGGGTCAAGGTGCGCTTGGAAACAACTCCACCGCAAACTCCTCCTCTCCCGTCAAGGTGATCCTCCCTGCAGGGAGAACGGCCAAGCAGATAGCGGCAGGAACTTGGTGGTCGGCCACACTCCTAGACGACGGGACCGTTTGGACCTGGGGTGCGAATGAGTCCGGTCAGTTAGGGATAGGGAACACGCAGGATCAGCTGCTCCCACAGCGAGTGTCATTCCCTAGCGGCGTCTCGATTCGCTCCCTCGCGAGCGTGTCGGGGTATACGGCATCAATGGGCGTCGTCGATACCTACGGGACGATGTGGATATGGGGAAACAACGTGACGGGCACGCTCGGCAACGGTTCCTTCACGAATAGCTCCGTCCCGATCCTCGTTCGCGACCTGCGAGTATCTTCGCTCGCGATACAGGGAGGGAATGCTATGGCAACCGGCCTGGACGGCCGTGTTTGGGCCTGGGGGCGGAATCGTTATGGCGCTGTGGGAAACCACAGCAACGTCGATCAGCCGACGCCCTACCATGTCACGATCCCGAACGCTTCTCCCATTACCCAGGTCATGCCAGCCGCCTTCGGGGCCTCGTTCGCTCTGGAGCAGAATGGCACCTTGTGGGCCTGGGGAACCGTAAAGGTGGACGGACACGAATGGCCCGGGGATCCCATCCAGGTGCCGAAACCCGACCTGGATTCAGGTTCGCGAATCACGCAGGTGGCCGTGAACTACTACGGCCAGGTCGAAGCCCGCCTGGGTGATGGTCGGATGCTGCGACGAGGCACCGACGAGAACGGATGGCTGTGGCTCGAGTTCGACAACACCCTGCGGGACACCTCGGTGACGGCGGTCGCAGTCGGAGGAACCTATACCTTCGCCTTGACGACGGAGTCGACCGGTAGCCGATTGTGGCAGTGGAAACCGGACGATGTACAACAGGTCTGGTCCCCGACGACCTGCCCCTACTCGACCCGAGCATCGGGTTCGTCTTGCGTATGGGACGGCGAACTGCTGTACACGCTCGATTACACCTACCAGAACTGGCGATCTGACTACAGCGTGGCGAACTACTGACCCGTGGACCGCGACCGTCCGCCTGATCGGCCCGGGCACCCGTGGACCTACGTCACACCCAGCATGCCCCCGTGCACGGACGGCGAGGCACGGCCACCTCGCGGCGCACGAAGAACGGACCACCGGTGTTCCCGATCCGTCAGCTCGTGCGCGCGCTCAGCCGCCGTCGGCGATGCGTGACACGGTGCTCCAGAACATCTCACGCTCGGCAGGGGGGATCCGGTCGAAGAGCAGCCGTCGCACGGCGGTGGCGTGAGCGCGGCGAGCCTCGACGACGATGGCTCGGCCATCCTCGGTGGCTGCGATCCAGCGCTCGGCACCGTTCTGTCGCCGACTGATGAGCCCGCGGCCTTCCATCCGACTCAGATGACGAGAGAGACGGCTACGCTCCCAGTCGAGTTGGTCGGCGAGATGCTGCTGGCGCAGCGAACCGCCCCCCTCTTCGACGAGTCGCGTGAGCACCGAGAAGTCCGACGCCGAGATCCCGGCGGAGCCTGCGATGGACTCCCCGACACCCGCCATGACTGCCTCTGCGGCTCGCTTCCAGGCGGTCCACCTCTTGCCCTCGTCGACGGTGAAGGTGTCTGGCATGACATCAGGATAAGGGCTTGCGTGTTGACATGTAAACGCATTCCGTTCACCATGTTGTCATGTCAACACATCAGACAGTACTCATCACCGGCGGCTCCGCCGGCATCGGCCTCGCGCTCGCCCGGCGTTACCACCGGCGAGGAGACATCGTCGTGGTCACCGGCCGCTCCGTCTCGCGCCTCGACCGCTTACGGGTAGAGCTTCCCGGTGCCGTGACCTTCGCGGGCGACCTTTCGCGTCCGTCTGATCGCGAGGAACTCGCAGAGTCGATCGCGACCGATCACCCGAGTCTCGACGTGCTGATCAACAACGCGGGGATTCAGCGGCGGATCGGAATCGCCGATGACGATTCCCCGTGGTCGGAGAGGCAGGCGGAGATAGACATCCTCTTGGGAGCCCCCATCCACCTGACAACCTTGCTCACCCCACTCTTGCTGGAACGACCGGACGGTGCCCAGATCGTGAATGTGACGTCGGGTGGCGCTTTCATCCCGCAGCCGTTCGCCCCCACATACAGTGCCGCGAAAGCAGCCCTGCACAGCTACACCATGACTCTTCGGCATTCCCTCACGTCGACCTCCGTCTGCGTGACCGAGCTGATTCCCCCCGCGGTAGCGACGGGGCTCGCGGGCCCCGGCCTGTCCCACGGCGCCGACGTCGATTCCTTCGTGGATGCCGCGTTCGAGGGCATCACCGCGCGCCGAGAGGAAGTGGGTTTCGGACCGACGGCATCGGAGGAGTTCGGGCAGCGTCTGGCCGATGAGCGCGCACGCTTCGACGCCGCCTCCACCCGGTTCGCGGTGGCGACCTTCTAGAGGGCGCACCCGGTCGGTTTCGCGATTGGAGGGAGAAGGCGATCGGTCGGCGTCGTCAGCTCGTCAGTCCGGCGGGATCCGGGGCCTCCTCTCGGGACTCCGGCACGATGCGCAGGCCCGCGGGGCTGCTCGCCGTGTACATCGGCGCCTCGAGCCACGTGCGATCGATGACCGGGGCTTTGTTGCCGCCGAACTTGAACACGAGCGTTGCGCCCGGGTGCACCCACACCGACGAGCGTCCGCCGCCGACGGACTGATCTTCCTTCCATGAGAAGTAGAAGGGCTCTCCGCAGCGGAGTTTGTTGCCGATCACAATCTGGAGGTGAGCGAGGAGCCGGTCGTCGACGCAGCCCCGGACCTGCGTGCGCCCGCGCAACGCCGCTCGCTTGTGCAGCCCCAGGAGGACGACGCGCGCTAAGACGTCCGTAGCGCCGAACGAGCAGCCTCGGGGCCGAAAACGGCATCCAAGAACAGTCGCGCAGCTCCGAGGATGCCGCCCGTGCGCGGGTGGCGAGGCACGGCCACCTCGAGGTTCTCCGTCGCCATCGGCAGACAATCGGCCCACAATTTCGACTTGATCGCGGCGATGAAGACGTCCGACGCACTGAGCGAGCCGCCGACGACGAGCCGGTCGGGGGTGAAGAAGTTGACGATCGTGGCGAGGACGCCGCCGGTCATGCTGCCCGCCTCACGCAGAAGGCCGGTGGCGAGGGCGTCGCCGTTGCGCGCCAGGTCGATGACGGTCTCGACGTCGGAGACGTCCCGGCCGACCTCCTGGGCCGCGCGGGTGAGAGCCGACCCGCTCGCCACGGCATCCAGGCAGCCGACGCGCCCGCACGAGCAGGGCACGGGGGTCGCTCCAGGAACGGTGACGTGGCTGATGTCACCGGCAGCACCGCTCCGACCCGTGTAGAGCTGGCCTCCGGCGACGACGCCCGAACCGATGCCCGACCCGGCCTTGATGAAAACCTGATTGCGAGCGTCAGGGTTGCCCCCGACGAGTTCGCCGACGGCCATGCAGTTGGCGTCGTTGCTCGCGAGGGCCGGCACTCCGAGGATGTCGGAGAGAAGAAGGGCGACGTCGACGTCGTGCCACCCGGGCATGCGCGACGGCGCGACGAGACGGCCGGTCTCCGCCGACACCGGCCCCGGCAGCGCGATCGCCGCACCCGTCACCGTCGGGCCGCCGTTCGCCTCGGCCAGCGCGTCGAGTTCTCTCGCGACGCGGCGGAGAACGGCATCCGGACCCTCCGCCAGATCCAGCACGAGGTGCCGGTGGGCGAGGGAGATGCCGGCGTAGTCCACCAGCCCGATCGTGCTGCGCTCGACGCCGAGATCGATGCTGGCGACCGCCCCGAGGTCGCCGCGGATGGCGAGACGGCGGGGTCGGCGACCGCCTCGCGAATCGTCGGTGCCGTCTTCGACGATGACACCGGACGCGATCAGCGGATCCACGCGTGCCGTGACGGTCGAGGGCGACAGCCCCGTGTGCGCGGCGAGCTCAGCGCGCGATCGTGCGGCGCCCGTGCGCAACGGCGTCAGCACCGCGAGGGTCTGCGAACTGAAGGACGGCAGGGCGACGGATTGAGGCTGCACCCCTCCAGCTTAGTCCAAACTTGGAGTATCTGTCTCGAATTATCTCTGTAACATGGCGTTGTTAGTTTGATTTCACTAACGACGCGGAAATCTCCTCCCGCGTCGGCCGTACCCGACATCGCGGCGAGTCCGCGGGAAGGATCTGCGCCCGTGTCGACGCCCGCATCACCCTCCGCCCCGGCGGCGGCGCCCCTCGTGGCGGTCCGCGAGGTGCAGAAGCACTTCGGTGACCACCACGTGCTCAAGGACATCGATCTCGACGTCGCCCGCGGCGAAGTCGTCGTGATCGTCGGCCCGTCGGGCTCGGGCAAGTCGACCCTCTGCCGGTGCCTCAACCGTCTCGAGACCATCACTTCGGGCACCATCACGATCGACGGCGTGCCCCTGCCGAGCGAAGGCCGCGGTCTCGCCGACCTTCGCGCCGAGGTGGGCATGGTCTTCCAGTCGTTCAACCTGTTCGCGCACCGCACGGTGCTCGACAACGTCGCCCTGGCCCCGCGCATCGTGTCGAAGGTGCCGCTGAAGAAG
>Ga0308171_1004220_pt1 | contig 12105 bp, 8 predicted proteins | sample PhyGR1_FD_202135 | JGI IMG/M metagenome (GOLD analysis project Ga0308171, IMG submission 202135) | Phyllosphere microbial communities from UC Gill Tract Community Farm, Albany, California, United States - DLSLSG.R1 | ecosystem: Host-associated > Plants > Phyllosphere > Unclassified | place: USA... | reverse complement strand
ATTTGTCGCTGGCCTCGGGCGCGATCAAGGGCTGGGATCGCCGCAACCAGTTCTACTTCCAGATGCTCACCAGCATCGCCGCCTACTACGGCTTCGACCTCGATGTGCCTTTCGAGCAGCTCGACGACAAGGCCCAGCAGGCAGTGCTGTACGGTTCGGGCCGCCAGACCATTCCGTTCGCCTACGTCAACGAGCGTGGCCGCACGGTGGTCAAGGAGCACACCTTCGAAGGCGTGGTCAACAACCTGCAACGCCGCTATCGCGAAACCGATTCGATGGCGGTCAAGGAAGAACTGGCCAAGTTCATCAACGAGAAGCAATGCCCGTCCTGCCACGGCGCCCGCCTGCGGGTGGAAGCGCGCTATGTGAAGGTGGGTAGCGGCAAGCAGCAGCGTGCCATCTACGAAGTCGCTGCCACGCCGCTGCGCGAGACGCTGTCCTTCTTCGAGACCCTGAAGCTGACCGGTGCCAAGAAGGAAATCGCCGATCGCATCATCAAGGAAATCGTCTCGCGCCTGACCTTCCTCAACAACGTCGGCCTGGACTATCTCTCGCTGGAACGCAGCGCCGATACGCTCTCGGGCGGTGAAGCCCAGCGCATCCGCCTGGCTTCGCAGATCGGTTCTGGACTGACCGGCGTGATGTACGTGCTGGATGAACCTTCCATCGGCCTGCACCAGCGCGACAACGACCGCCTGATCGATACCCTCAAGCATTTGCGCGACATCGGCAACACCGTGCTGGTGGTGGAGCATGATGAAGACGCCATCCGCACTGCCGACTACGTGGTCGACATGGGCATCGGCGCGGGCGTGCATGGCGGTGACGTGATCGCCCATGGTTCGCTGCCGGACATCCTCAAGAACAAGAAGTCGCTGACCGCCAAGTACCTGAACGGCTCGCTGGAAATCGCCGTGCCCAAGAAGCGCACGCCCTGCGATGAATCGCGCATGCTGACCATCACGGGCGCCACCGGCAACAACCTCAAGAATGTGGACCTGGAACTGCCGGTGGGCCTGCTGACCTGCGTGACCGGGGTCTCCGGTTCGGGCAAGTCGACCCTGGTCAACGACACGCTGTACCTGTCGGCGGCACGCCACCTGTACGGTTCGCAAACCGAACCGGCCGAGCACGAAGCCATCGGCGGGCTGGAACACTTCGACAAGGTGATCGCGGTGGACCAGGCACCGATCGGCCGCACGCCGCGCTCCAACCCGGCTACCTACACGGGCCTGTTCACGCCGATCCGCGACCTGTTCGCCACCGTGCCCATGGCCAAGGAACGCGGCTACAGCGCCGGACGCTTCTCCTTCAACGTCAAGGGCGGCCGCTGCGAAGCCTGCCAGGGCGATGGCGTGATCAAGGTGGAAATGCACTTCCTGCCGGACGTGTATGTGCCCTGCGATGTCTGCCACGGCAAGCGCTACAACCGTGAAACGCTGGAAGTGCAGTACAAGGGCAAGAACATCACCGAGATCCTGGACATGACGGTGGAAGACGCGCACGAGTTCTTCAAACCCGTGCCGCTGATCGCCCGCAAGCTGCAGACCCTGCTCGACGTGGGCCTGGGCTACATCAAGCTGGGCCAGAGCGCCACCACGCTCTCTGGCGGCGAGGCGCAGCGCGTGAAGCTGTCGCTGGAATTGTCCAAGCGCGATACCGGCCGTACGCTCTACATCCTGGATGAGCCGACCACCGGTCTGCACTTCCACGATATCGACCTGCTGCTCAAGGTGATCCATCGCCTGCGCGACCAGGGCAATACGGTGACCATCATCGAGCACAACCTGGACGTCATCAAGACCGCCGACTGGATCATCGATCTCGGTCCCGAAGGCGGTGCCGGTGGTGGCCGCATCGTGGCGGCCGGTACGCCGGAGGATGTGGCGAAGAATCCCGCCAGCGTCACCGGCAAGTACCTGGGTCCGCTGCTGAAGAAGAAGACGAAGCAAGAAAAATAAGTCCGGACTTGCGCACGCGCAAACGATACAGAATTGCTGCCCATCTGTATCTTGCGCTGCGCTGGCCATGGCATACAGTCATGCACCTGGCCGCCATCCGGCGCACAATGAAGGCTCGCCCGTCCGCCATGGTCGGGCCGCCGTGCAACCCCGAAAGTCCATCATGTCGAACCCGCTGTCACCCGCCCAGGTCGCCTTCTTCCGCGAACAGGGCTATCTCCTGCTCAAGGGCATGGTCCCTGACGCTCTGCGCGAACGCCTGCTCGCCGTCACGCAAGATCACCTGCAACGTGCTGTCGCACCGCTGGAATACGAAGCCGAGGTCGGCTACGAAGGCGCTCCCGTCTCGCTGGAGGCCGAAGGCGGCCGCACCGCGCGGCGTCTGCGGGCAGCCTGGCAGCGCGATCCGGTGTATCGAGAATGGGCCGCCGATGCGCAACTGGTGGCCATGCTGCATCAGTTGTTCGAGGAACCGGTCTGTCTCACGCTGGCGCATCACAACTGCATCATGACCAAGCACCCGGCCTTCGGCACCGCCACCGGCTGGCACCGCGACATCCGCTACTGGTCCTTCCCGCGCAATGAACTGATTTCGGTGTGGCTGGCGCTCGGTGCGGAAACGCCGGAGAACGGCGCGCTCAAATTCATCCCCGGCTCGCACAAGCTCAAACTGCAGCCGGAACAGATGGATGAACTGGATTTCCTGCGCCCCGATGTGGCCGCCAACCAGGCCCTGTTTGCGCAGGGCATTGCGCTGTCACTGGAGCCGGGCGACGTGGTGCTGTTCCACAGCGGCCTGTTCCATGCCGCCGGCCGCAACGACAGTGAACAGGTCAAGTGTTCGGCCGTGTTCGCCTATCACGGCAAAAGCAATCCGCCCCTGCCCGGCACCCGTTCGGCTGCGTCCGAGGATGTGGCCCTGGACGCTTGAACGACTGTACTGGCTGGGGGCGGATCACTGTACCGGCAAGGTCGAAGCGACCGTACCGGTACGGAAAGACGCGGTGACTTGCGGTGTCAGCGAAGCAGCAAGCCACCCTTGCCCGGCAAGGCCGCTGATGCCGGTACAGCCACCGTAACAGTTGTGCGCGCGGCCACCGCCTGGGCTGCCGGCACGCCGGCGACGGCTGTGCCGCCGAGCCGGAACACACTGACCGCTTCCGACAGGCGCGCCGCCTGTTCCTGCATGGACTGTGCGGCGGCTGCGGCCTGTTCCACCAATGCGGCGTTCTGCTGCGTGGTTTCATCCATCTGCGTGATGGCATTGTTGACTTCCTCGATGCCCTGGCTCTGCTCCTGCCCGGCCGCACTGATGTCGGTCACCACTTCGCTCACGCGCTGCACGCTCCTGACCACTTCGTCGATGGTCTGTCCGGCTTGTGCCACCAGGGCACTGCCGGTCCCCACCCGCGTGACCGAATCATCGATCAGGACTTTGATCTCCTTGGCGGCCGCTGCCGAACGCTGTGCCAGTGAACGCACTTCCGACGCCACCACGGCGAAGCCGCGTCCCTGCTCACCCGCGCGCGCCGCTTCCACTGCGGCGTTCAGGGCAAGGATGTTGGTCTGGAAGGCGATGCCATCGATCACGCTGATGATGTCGACGATCTTGCTGGAAGATTGATTGATGGAACTCATGGTGTCGACCACCTGGCGCACCACCTCGCCCCCGCGCACTGCCACTTCGGAAGCGGAGTGTGCCAGCTCCTTGGCTTGCTGCGCGCTGTCGGCATTGTGGCGCACGGTGGAGGTCAGCTGTTCCATGGCGGAGGCGGTTTCTTCGAGCGCCCCGGCCTGCTGCTCGGTGCGCGAGGAGAGATCGAGGTTGCCATGCGCGATTTCGCTGGAAGCGGTGGCGATGGTATCCGTGCTCAGGCGCACCTGGCCGACGATGCCCTGAAGGTTGTCATTCATCTGCCGTAGCGCCTGCATCAGCTGGCCGGTTTCATCCTGGCTGTGGACATCGATCTGCTGGGTAAGATCACCGGCAGCCACGGCCTGGGCCACGGTGACCGCACGCTGCAGCGGACGCGAAATCGCCCGCACCAGCAGCACGCCCATCAGCAGCGCCACGAACAAACCCGCTGCCATGGCCACGCCCATCACCACCAGCAGGGTCTGGTAACGCTGCTGCGCCTGTTCGTGCAGCTCGCGCCCGACCGTGCGCTGCAGGTCCATCAGTTGCGCCAGCGTGGTATGAGCATCAGCGTAGAGCTTGAGCATGACGCCGCCATACAGTTCGATCGCCCCCTGGAAGTCGCGATTGCGCAAGGCTTCGGCCGCCGGCTTGATGCCATCGGTGACGAACTTCTGGCGCTGGGGAATGAGCTTGTCCAGCAATACGCGTTCATCGCTGGTGAGCTGGGTATCCTGGTATTGCTTGACGATGGCGTCGTTGGCCTTGATGGCTTTCTCGATCCGGTCCATGTTGGCATCGATGTCACCGGAGTCGCCGACGATGGAGGTGGAGATGCCATTGCGCGCCGCATCCAGCGCCGCCGACATGCGCTCCAGCTGGGAGAAGGCGACCAGGCGGTCTTCATAGAGCGAGCGCATCTGCGCATTGGTCGAACGCAATCCGACCAGGCCCAATACGCCTGAGCCGACCAGCATCAGCGCCAGAAAGCTTATGACGAAAATCAGGCGTGCCCTGATGGTTAATTTGCTGAACATGTTCCTCCCGGACTTCACTATTGTTTTCTCTACAACGGATTCATTGTGTGGACCCGTAGTCCTGATGCGTCCAGCGCGCGCCGATAAGGCCGCGTCACTGCCACCCGGAAACACTAGCATTTCCCGTACCAGGGGAACAGGTCCGGGATGTGGGAAGTGAACATTTATTTTTGGCAGGCTGGGATGATGAGCAGATGTGCTGAAGTGTGCCGCGCGAGCCGCTGCGCATCGGCTGCCAGCGGCGCTCTCCGGTTATTTGCTGAGCAGGCGTTTTTCGGCGCGCAGGATGGCTTCGGAACTGCCGCGCAGCACCACGATGTCGCCGGCCATCAGTTCGGTGTCTTGCGGCGCTTCCAGCCGTTGCTTGCCGCGACGCAGCATGGCGACTTCGGCACCACATTGGGCCGGCAGGTCGATGTCGGCCAAGGTATGGCCGATGGCGCTGGCACCGCCGATGAGGGTGACCGATTGCAGGCGCACGTTCATGCCTACGCCATCGGCTTCGGCATCGGACATGCCGTGGAAGTAACCGCGCAGTGAAGCGTAACGTTCATCGCGCGCATCCTGCACGCGGTGCACCACACGGCGCAGCGGCACGCCCAGCATCACCAGCGCATGCGAGGCCAGCATGAGGCTGCCTTCCAGCGCTTCCGGCACGACTTCGGTGGCACCGGCGGCCAGCAGCTTTTCCAGGTCGGCATCATCGTGGCTGCGCACGATCACCGGCAGCTCCGGTTCCAGCTCGTGGGCGTGATGCAAGACTTTCAATGCCGAGGGGGTACTGGCATAGGTCACCACCAGCGCCGCCGCGCGGTGGATGCCGGCGGCCACCAGGCTCTCGCGCCGGGCCGCGTCACCGTAGGAAACATTTGCGCCCCCATTGCGGGCGTCCTGCACCAGTTCCGGATCCATCTCCAGGGCGTGGTAGGCGATCCCCTCCTCTTCCAGCAGGCGCGCCAGGCTCTGGCCGCTGCGGCCGAAGCCGGCGATGATCACGTGCTTCTGCACACCCATGGTGCGTGTCGCCAGTTGCGTCAGGGCCAGCGATTGCAGCATCCATTCATTGGCCGAGAGCTTCATGACGATGGCGTCGGACTGGGCCAGGATGAAGGGCGTGGCCAGCATCGACAGCACCATCGCGGCCAGGATCACCTGGATCAGCATGGGATCGACCAGCTTGAGGCCGCCGGCCTGGCTCAGCAGCACGAAGCCGAACTCGCCGGCCTGCGCCAAGCCCAGGCCCACGCGCAGCGCCACACCGGTGGTGGAGCCGAACAGGCGCGCCAGTCCGGCGATGAGGGCAAACTTGAGCAGGACCGGCCCGGTCAGCAGCAGCAAGACCAGGAACCAGTGATCCACCAGCGTGCGCACATTGAGCAGCATGCCGATGGTGATGAAGAACAGGCCCAGCAGCACATCGCGGAAGGATTTGATGTCTTCTTCCACCTGGTGCTTGAACTCGGTCTCGGAAATCAGCATGCCGGCGATGAAGGCCCCCAGCGCCAGCGACAGGCCGGCCTTCTCGGTGATCCAGGCCGCGCCCAGGGTGATCAGCAGCAGGTTCAGCATGAACAGTTCCTGCGAGCGCCGCTTCACCACGATGCGGAACCAGCCGCGCATGAGCTTGCTGCCGAAGAACAGCAGCAGCGCCAGCACCACCAGCGCCTTGCCCACCGCCCAGCCCAGCGTGACCATGATGTTGCCGGAATTGTTGGCCAGCGCCGGCACGACGATCAGCAGCGGCACCAGCGCCAGATCCTGGAACAGCAGCACGCCGAGGATGCGGCGGCCGTGTTCGGTTTCCAGCTCCAGCCGCTCGGTAAGCAGCTTGGAAACGATCGCCGTGGACGACATGGTCAGCGCCCCGCCCAGCGCAAAGGCGGCCTGCCAGCTGACGTTGGCGAACTGCGGCAGCACCATGGCCGCGCCCCAGGCCACCAGCATGGTGGTGGCAATGGTCGCCGCCACCTGCGCCACGCCCAGGCCGAACACGATATGGCGCATGGCCGAGAGCTTGGAGAGCGAAAACTCCAGGCCGATGGAAAACATCAGGAACACCACGCCGAACTCGGCCAGCGCATGGGTGGTCTCGTTGTCTTCAGCAAAAGCCAGACCGTGCGGGCCAATGATGATGCCCACCACCAGGTAGCCCAGCATCGGCGGCAACTGCATCATGCGGAAGGCGACCACGCCGAGGACTGCGGCAGCCAGAAGGAAAAGGGTCAGTTCCAGTCCGGAAAACATTGCTGTTGGGGTTTCTTGTCAAAAGCCGCCGGGCTGCGGCGCGGTTCGATATGAATGAATTTGTAAAACTGGCAACGCACCAGCAAAAGGCAGTTCACCTGACCAGTGTGCAATATGAAGGAAAACCTCGGGCGGCGAGGCGCGAAATCGCCTTGAAATTCATACGTGTGGCTCCACAACAGCAGAGTAATTCAGTGCGACCGTGAGCCCTCCGCGCCTGCTGCGATGCCATGCCCCATCCCGGCAATGGCCGGAAATGCCCCGTGGCAGCGGTGCTGCGGCACGATGCACCGCGATACATCACGTCAAATCCGGCAGCATTCCCTTACATCTGGCAAGTTTTTTGCTTTGCTAATTCGTTTATACTTCGGTTATGAGTGTAACCGATGACAAAACTACGCCTGCATCTTTTTCGGCCGGGGCTGCCCGCCGTGCCATCGAACTGGCACGCCAGACCCTGCAGATCGAAGCCGATGCCATCCTGGCCCTGAAAGACCGCCTGCGCGACGACAGCGCCGACCCCCTGGCACTTGCCGTGCAGACCTTGCTGCAATGCGAGGGACGTGCGGTGGTCTCGGGGATCGGCAAGTCCGGCCATGTCGGCCGCAAGATCGCCGCCACCCTGGCCTCTACCGGCACCCCCTCGCTGTTCATGCATCCGGCCGAAGCCGCGCACGGCGACCTGGGCATGGTGACGGCGCGCGATGTCTTCATTGCCATTTCCAATTCCGGTGAAACGGCCGAGCTGCTGGCCATCGTGCCCATCGTCAAGCGCATGGGGGCGGTGATCATCGCCATGACCGGCAATGACCAGTCCACCCTGGCCAAGCTGTCCGCCGTCCACCTCAACGTGGGTGTGGCGCAGGAAGCCTGTACCCTCAACCTGGCCCCGACCGCCAGCACCACGGCCACGCTGGCCATGGGCGACGCGCTGGCGGTGTCGCTGCTGGATGCACGCGGCTTCGTCGAGGAAGATTTTGCGCGCTCCCATCCCGGCGGTGCACTGGGCCGCCGCCTGCTGACCCACGTGCGCGATGTGATGCGCAGCGGCGAGGCGATTCCCGCCGTGCGCCCGGACGTGTCGCTGTCGGCAGCACTGATGGAAATCACCCGCAAGGGCATGGCCATGACCGCCGTGGTGGATGAGCAATTCCGCCCGGTCGGCGTCTTCACCGACGGCGACCTGCGCCGCCTGCTGGAGCGTGGCCAGGACTTTTCCAAGTTTTACATCGCCGACGTCATGCATGCCAATCCGCAGACCGTCAACCAGGACCAGCTGGCCGTGGATGCCGTGCAATTGATGGAACAATTCCGCATCAACCAGCTGCTGGTCACCGATGCGGCCGGCGTGCTCACGGGCGCGCTGCACATCCACGATCTCACTCGCGCCAAGGTGATCTGATGAACGCGCCAGCCTTCGCCAGCACCCTGCCCGCTGCCGCGCTCGCCAAGGCGGCGGCGATCCGCCTGATGATCTTCGACGTGGATGGCGTGCTCACCGATGGCGGCCTGTTCTACGGCGAGGACGGCGAGGCCTTCAAGCGCTTCAACGCGCTCGATGGCCACGGCATCAAGATGATGCAGCAATACGGTACCGCTGCCGCCATCATCACCGCGCGCCAGTCGCCCTATGTGCTGCGCCGTGCGCGCGATCTCGGCATCGCCCATGTATTCCAGGGCATCCACGACAAGCGCCAGGCCTTCGAACAGCTGCTGCAGCAGGTGCAGTTGACGCCGCAGGATTGCGGCTACCTGGGCGACGACATCATCGACCTGCCGGTACTGACCCGCGTCGGATTCAAGGCCTGCGTGGCCAATGGCCATCGCGAGGTGAAGTCGCGCAGCGACTACGTGACCCAGGCCAGCGGCGGCCATGGTGCCGTGCGCGAGATCTGCGACCTGGTGCTGGCAGCACAAGGCAACTACGAGGCGGCCCTCGCGCCGTACCTGGCATGAGCGGGCGCAGCGGAGAACGCAACGCCGAGCGCATCCGCCTGGCGGTGATCCTGGTGATCCTGATCGCCGGCGCCCTGGGCAGCTTCTGGGTGATGCAGGCCATGCGGGCCGCGGGCGACCAGCAACCGGCGCAGCGTCCGCGCGGCAAACCCGACTACTACCTGGAAAACTTCAACTACGTGCGCATGGGCCCGACCGGTCTGCCGCGCTATGACGTTGCGGGAACGAAGATGGTGCACTACCCCACGGATGACTCCTTCGAGATCACCAAGCCGGTGGTGCACAACCTGGACCAGAACCAGGCACCGATGGAGCTCTACTCGGATACCGCGCGCGTCACCGACGACCAGACGCAGATCCACATGTACGGCAACGCCAACGCCATCCGCGCGCCCTACAAGGGCCGCGAGCAGATGCACCTGGTGTCGGAATACCTGCTGCTGTTGCCTGACGATGAAATCGTCAAGACCGACAAGCCGGTGGCCATGACCATGGGCACCACGCGCCTGAACGGCGTGGGCATGGTGGCCAACAATGCGACCCAGGTGGTGCAGCTGTTCGGCAATGTCCGCGGCTATTACGAGCCCACTCCGAAGAAACGCTAAGCCGGATGACTCCGGGATAAAAACGCCAAGAACCGATCAGACAGGAACCCAATGAAACGCTCATTCTTACTGCCGATGCTGATGCTGGCTGCCGTGTGCGGCGTGGCCAACGCCGAGAAGGCGGACTCCACCAAGCCGACCAACATCGAGGCAGACCAGATGGTCTACGATGACGTGCGCCAGGTGAAGACCTTTACCGGCAACGTGGTCATGACCCGCGGCACGCTGATCATCAAGGCCGGCCGCGTGGTATTGACGACCGACCAGTACGGTTATGAAAATGCGGTGCTGTATGCCGCCCCGGGCGCGCTGGCCAACTTCCGCCAGAAGCGTGACGGCGGTCCCAACCTGTGGATCGAAGGCCAGGCCGAGCGCATCGAGTATTCGGAGCAGACCGAAATCTCCAAGCTGTTCCAGCGTGCGCACATCCAGCGCATGGACGGCGATCGCATCACCGATGAAGTCAACGGCGAATTCATCTCCTACGACAGCCGCGCCGAATTCTATTCCGTGAACAACACCGCCACCGGCGAGAGCAAGCCGGGCGCAGGCCGCATCACTGCGGTGATCCAGCCCAAGAATCCGCCGCCGCCGGCAGGCAGCACCGCGCCGGCCCAGCCCGCGGGCAAGAACAACGCCACGCAGCCTGCAACGCGTCGCGACAGCGGAAAGGACCAGTAACGATGGCAGTCAGCTCGCTGGTCGTTCGCGGCCTGAAGAAAAGTTATGGCGCGCGCCAGGTAGTGCGCGATGTCTCGATGGAATTGCGCAGCGGCGAGGTGGTCGGCCTGCTCGGCCCCAATGGTGCCGGCAAGACCACCTCGTTCTACATGATCGTGGGGCTGGTGCCCTCCGATGGTGGCGAGATCGACCTCGATGGCGCGTCCATTTCGCGCATGCCGATCCACAAGCGTGCCACCATGGGCTTGTCCTACCTGCCGCAGGAAGCCTCGGTATTCCGCAAGCTGACGGTGGAAGACAATATCCGCGCCGTGCTGGAACTGCGCCGGGAAGAGGGCAAGCCGCTCTCGCGCGATGAAATCGAAGGCCGCCTCAACAACCTGCTGCACGAATTGCAGATCGAGAAGCTGCGCGAAAGCCAGGCGCTGTCGCTCTCGGGCGGTGAACGCCGGCGCGTCGAGATCGCCCGCGCACTGGCCACCGATCCGCGCTTCGTGCTGCTGGATGAACCGTTCGCCGGTATCGACCCGATTGCCGTGATCGAGATCCAGCGCATCGTGCGCTTCTTGAAGGAACGCGGCATCGGCGTGCTGATCACCGACCACAACGTGCGCGAAACGCTGGGCATCTGTGATCGCGCCTACATCATCAACCAGGGCACGGTGCTGGCCAGCGGCAATCCGGAAGAGATCATCGCCAACGAGTCGGTGCGCCGCGTGTATCTGGGTGAGCATTTCCGCATGTAAGCGGTGCAGTCGGCTTGCCCGATACGCTCAAGGAAATACGGAGTGCGCATCACGTAATACGCAGCAAGCCAAACGCAACACGCAATACGCAACGACCGGCAGAGCAACCAGCGGGCCACGCCGCTTTCAGAAAGACAGATGAAACAGTCGCTCCAGTTACGTACCTCGCAGCACCTCGCATTGACGCCGCAACTGCAGCAGTCGATCAGACTGTTGCAACTGTCGACGCTGGAACTGCACCAGGAACTGGAACAGATCCTCTCCGACAATCCCCTGCTGGAACGCCTCGACGACGCGCTCGACAATTCGGTACGTCTGCTGGCCGATGGTGCGGTCTCCAGCTCGCCCTCCAGCGGCGTTGCGGAAACCAGTCACGAAGGCAGTGGCGAAGCGGCACCGGCCGCCAGCGATGGTGATTCGAGCTTCGACTACCAGGACAACACGCCGGAGACCGGTGTCACGGGGGATGCCGACTGGAGCTTCGACGACGTCGCGCGCAGCGGCAAGTCGCCAGACGATGACGATGCCCGTCCGCAACTCGAAGCGCACGAACTGACCCTGCGCGAACACCTGCTGGAACAGATCCGCGTGACCGCACGCACCCTGCGTGATCGTGCGCTGCTGGAATTGCTCACCGATGCGCTCGACGAGAGCGGCTATCTGGAAGAGCCGCTGGAAGACATCCACGCACGCCTGCCCGAAGAGCTGGGCATCGACATGGAAGAGCTGTCGATTTCGCTCAAGCTGCTGCAGAGCCTGGACCCGGCGGGCGTCGGTGCGCGCAGTGCGGGCGAATGCCTGGCCCTGCAGATCCGCCGCCTGCCCAAGATTCCCTTCGTGACGCGCAAGCTGGCCTTGAGGATCGTGGAGGATTACCTGCCGCTGTTTGCGCAACGCGATTTCAACAAGATCAAGAAGGCCCTGGATTGCGATGACGAAGACCTGCGTGAAGCGCAGGCCGTGATCCGCCAGTGCCGTCCGCATCCGGGTGCGGAATTCGCGCGCGATGCCTCGGACTATGTGGTGCCGGACGTGATTGTCAAGCAGACAAAGAACGGCTGGCAGGTCATGCTCAACCATGAGGTCATGCCCAAGCTGCGCGTCAATGCGATGTATGCCAGTGCATTGAAGCAAGCCAAGGGAGAAGGTTCGCTGTCGTCGCAGTTGCAGGAAGCCAAGTGGCTCATCAAGAACATGCGGCAACGTTTCGATACAATTTTGCGCGTCGCGCAGGCTATT
>Ga0308171_1004217_pt1 | contig 12130 bp, 10 predicted proteins | sample PhyGR1_FD_202135 | JGI IMG/M metagenome (GOLD analysis project Ga0308171, IMG submission 202135) | Phyllosphere microbial communities from UC Gill Tract Community Farm, Albany, California, United States - DLSLSG.R1 | ecosystem: Host-associated > Plants > Phyllosphere > Unclassified | place: USA... | reverse complement strand
GTGAGCTTGCTCGCGAAGGCGGCGGCACGTTCGACATCGTCATTGCCTGACAGCCCGCATTCGCGAGCAGGCTCGCTCCCACACTGATACGGGGCAGATCGACCATCTTCATCGCAACCAAAGTCCCTGTGGGAGCGAGCCTGCTCGCGAAGGCGGCGGCACAGTCAACATCGTCATTGCCTCAGACTGCGCTTTCGCGAGCAGGCTCGTTCCCACAAAGGTCAGTGGAAATCCCGGCTCTGCACGTGAATGCCATTGAGCAGCGGGCTAAGGTCGCTCATGCGCCCGGCGATCAGGTGGCGCACATCGCCTTCGCGCTCCCAGCGGCCGTCGACCTTGAGCAATTGCGACCCCACCAGCACTTGGCGCTGCCGCTCGGCCAGGTCACGCCAGACCACCACGTTGACGTTGCCGAACTCGTCTTCCAGGGTCACGAACGTCACGCCGCTGGCCGTACCGGGGCGCTGTCGGCCGGTGACCAGACCGGCCACGCTGACCGGCCGGCCATGTTCAATATCCATCAATTCGCGCGAGCTGCGGCAGCGCCGGGCCTGCAACTCGCCACGCAACAACGCCAGTGGATGCGGCCCCAGCGTCGTCCCCACGGTCGAGTAATCAGCATGCAGGTCTTCGCCAACGCTGGGTTTGGGCAGGACGATTTTGACTTCTTCTTCGTTGGGCAGACCGGCGAACAGGCCGAGTTGTTTCTGCACCCCGGCCACTTCCCAACGCGCACGATGACGATGCCCGGCCAGACCGCGCAAGGCGCCGGAGTCTGCCAGCAAGGCCTGCGCACGACTGTCGAGGGCGGCGCGCTCACCCAGGTCAGCGACATCGGCAAACGCCCCGTGTCGGCGCGCGGCTTCAATGCGCCGTGCGTCCTCTTCGCGAAATCCCTTGATCATGCGCAGGCCCATGCGAATCGCCGGTTGCCCGGCACTCAACGGTTCGAGGCTGCAATCCCAGTCGCTGGCGCGCACGTCCACCGGACGGATCTGCAATTGGTGCCGCCGCGCGTCCTGCAGAATCTGGTCCGGACTGTAGAAGCCCATCGGCCAACTGTTGATCAATGCACAGGCGAACGCCGCCGGCTCGTGGCATTTCAGCCAACAACTGGCGTAGGTCAGCAAGGCGAAACTGGCGGCGTGGGATTCGGGGAAGCCATAACTGCCGAAGCCTTTGATCTGCTCGAAGATCTGCGCGGCGAATTCCGGGGTGTAGCCGTTCTTTTTCATACCGGCGGCGAGACGTTCCTTGTGCGGCTCCAGTCCGCCATGGCGCTTCCACGCGGCCATGGAACGACGCAGTTGATCGGCCTCGCCGGGGCTGTAGTCGGCAGCGACGATGGCGATCTGCATGACCTGCTCCTGAAACAGCGGCACGCCCAGGGTTCTTTTGAGTACGACCTCGAGCGCTGGCGACGGATAGGTTTCCGCCTCTTCCTTGTTACGTCGGCGCAGATAGGGATGAACCATGCCGCCCTGAATCGGGCCCGGGCGGACGATCGCCACTTCAATCACCAGATCGTAGAACGTCTGCGGTTTCAGGCGCGGCAGCATCGACATCTGCGCCCGCGACTCGATCTGAAACACACCGACGGTATCGGCGCGGCTGATCATTGCGTAGGTCGGTTTGTCTTCGGCGGGGATCGTCGCGAGCGTCAGGTCCAGATCGCGATGCCGGCGCAGCAGATCGAAGCAGCGGCGAATCGCACTGAGCATACCCAAGGCGAGAATATCCACCTTGAGCAGGCCGACCGCATCGAGGTCGTCCTTGTCCCATTGGATGATGGTGCGGTCGGCCATTGCCGCGTTTTCTACCGGCACCAAGGTGTCCAGCGGTTGCTCGGAAATCACGAAACCGCCGGGATGCTGCGACAGGTGCCGGGGGAAGCCGATCAGTTGCCCGGTCAGGCTCAGCACCCGGCGCAGCACCGGACTGTCCGGGTCGAAGCCACCTTCGCACAAACGTTCCAGCGGCGGCGTTTCATCGCTCCAGCGCCCGCAGCAATCGGCCAGCGCGTTGATCTGATCCGGTGGCAGGCCGAGGGCCTTGGCCACATCGCGCACGGCACCGGTGGCGTGATAGGTGCTGACCACCGCGGTCAGCGCCGCACGCCGCCGGCCATAACGGTTGAACACGTATTGCAGGACTTCCTCGCGGCGCTCGTGCTCGAAATCGACATCGATGTCCGGCGGCTCGTTGCGCTCTTTGGACATGAAGCGTTCGAACAGCAGCGTAGTGCGATCCGGATCGATCTCGGTGATGCCCAGGGCAAAACACACCGCCGAGTTGGCGGCCGAACCACGGCCCTGACAGAGGATGTTCTGCGTGCGGGCAAAGCGCACCACATCGTGCACGGTGAGGAAGTAGCTTTCGTAGCCGAGTTCAGCGATCAGTTGCAGCTCGTCATCGATCTGCTTGAGCACCTTGGCCTGAGGCCCTTTCGGCCAGCGCCAGGCAATGCCCTCCTCGGTCAGATGACGCAACCAGGAACTGGCATTGTGGCCCTTGGGCACCAGCTCTTTCGGATATTGATAGCGCAGCTCGCTCAGATCGAAGGTGCAGCGCTGGGCCAGGTTGACCGATTCCTCGAGCAAGGCCGGCGGATACAATTCGCGCAGCACATCAAGGCAACGCAAATGCCGCTCGCCATTGGGATGCAGGCGCAGACCCGCTTCGGCCACGGGGACGTGATGACGGATCGCGGTCATGGTGTCCTGCAAGGCACGGCGCCCCCGGGCATGCATGTGCACATCGCCGCTGGCCACGGCTGGAATCTGCAGCTCAGCCGCCAGAGCCAACAATGCCGCGAGCCGCTGCTGATCGTTCTGCCCGCGATGCAGTTGCACCGTGAGCCACAGGCGGTCGCCGAAGGTTTGTTTCAGCCAGCGCCCTTCTTCCCGGTCATCCACTGAATCCGGCACCCACAACACCAGCAAACCCGGCAGTGCTTCGTCGAAGTCTTCGCGCAGCAGCTGATACTGGCCTTTCTGCGTACGCCGCCGGGCCTGGGTGATCAAGCCGCACAGGGCCTGATAACCAGCAAGGTTTTCCACCAGCAGTACCAGTTTCGGGCCGTTGTCGATGCGCACCTCGCTGCCGATGATCAGCGGCAACTCCACGGACTTCGCCGCTTGCCATGCACGAACGATCCCGGCGAGGGTGCACTCGTCGGTGATCGCCAGTGCCTGATAGCCGTGCTTTTTCGCCCGCTGAAACAGCTCCAGCGCGCTGGAGGCACCGCGCTGGAAACTGAAATTCGACAGGCAATGCAGTTCGGCGTAATCGGCACTCATGCGAACCAGCCTTGCAGCCACAGCGCGCCGCCCTCACCCACAGCGCGCCAGGCCCAACCCTGCTGACCGGCGCGGTTCTGGATCAGGTAGTAATCACGCCGTACGTCGCCACCGTCCCACCAGCCGGATTCGATACGCTCCGGCCCCATGAGAATCCGCGCCGAACCTTCCGACACGCTTTGCGGTTCGTTGAGCAGCCAGCCCGGACGCTGCACGCTGGGCAACCCCGTGCAAAGGTGTTTATCGGCAGCGTTCTGCCATGCGCACTCAGGGCGATGATCGGCCTGAAATCGCAGCCCCTGCACGGCGTCATCACCCAGCCGTGCGCGCAGACGTTCGCGCAATTGCTCCCAGGGCAGGGTCTGCTGCGGGCGGTCGTCGAACAGCTCCTGATACTGCGGAACGAAACTCGGCAGGTCTTCGGCGCGCAAGCGAAAACCACGCACCGGCGCCTCGACCTGGACTTGTTCCAGCCGGCCACGGGCCAGTTCAAACAGCATCGCCGCGTCACGCTCCGCGCTGAGCAGGCCGACCTTGATCACTGTGTCCGGCAGCCCTGCGTGTTCCAGATGCAGATCAAAACGCTGCACGCCACTGTCGCGCCCACAGAGGAACGCCGACAGGTCGCCGGTCAAGCGCCGTAACGGGAACAGCAATGCCTGATGGGATTGCACGTCGAAATTCAGTTCGATGCGGATATCGAAACGGTCTGGCGGCAGATAGAACGCCAGCGCCAGCGGGCGTGCGCCGAACAGCGTGTCGAGGTGCTTGAGCATCTGCGCTTCGAAACGCCGGGCCAGTGCCTGGCGTGGCAGGCTTTGCACCTGACTGAGATTGCGCAGGCCCATGCGCGACAACGCCGTGGCGACATTCGGCTCCAGCCCCACACGATCAACCGGCAATTGCCCGAGATGATGCTGCAAGGCTTCGCTGTCCGGCACCACCAGGCCATCGTAGGCATTGGCCAGCACTCGTGCCGCCACCGGGTTCGGCGCGGCGACGATGCGATGGCGAAAGCCCAGATCTTTCAATTCCTGGCGCAGGCGAGCTTCAAATTGCGGCCAGGTACCGAACAGTCCGAGGCTCGATTCGATCTCGAACACCACGGTACGCGGGTAATGCACGCTGACCTGCGCGCTGAAGCGATAGGCCCACGCGGCGAGAAACTGCTGCCAGTGCTCGACCTCGGCCACCTCGTAATCGGCGGTGGCAAAGCCTTTGCTCATGGCTTGCGCGGCGGTCATCGACATGCCGGGGCGCAGGCCGAGTTTGCGCGCCGCCGGATTTACCGCTTGCAGCACTCGGCGTTGGGCCGGACCGCTGAGCAGCACCAGCGGCTCTTCAGGGTCGGGCCGCTGACGCAGCACAGCGTCGAGGGCCAGTTGCGGAAAGAGAATACATACCCAGCGCATGACGATCAGTGCCCCACGGCAAAGGCAATCGGCGCCGCACGCGCCAGCCCGCCACGGCATTTGAGTACGCGGAGTTGCGCCGGTTTGGCATCGATGGCTATGCGCAACGCTGCCGGTGACGGGTTGACCGCCTCGCTCAACGGGCGCCAGGCAAAGGCCAGGGTCTGGCCGGTTTCCGCCGCTACCTGCAAACGCCGCAAGGCTCGGTCATCGGCCTTGTTCGGCCAGCACAGCACCGCGCCGCAACTGCCCGAGCGCAGACACTGCTCCGCCGCCCACAAGGCATCGCGTTCGCTGGCCTGAATCACCGACAACTGGCGCAAATCGACCCCGGCATTGGCCCAGGCCTGCGGGTACGGCACGAACGGCGGCGCCACCAGCACGATGCGCTCACCGGCCGCGGACAATCGCGCCAGGGTTGGCCAGACCAGTTGCAGCTCGCCGACACCAGGGCCGGCGAGAAGGATTTCGCTCAGCGCCGCTTCCGGCCAGCCGCCGCTGGGCAGAGCTGCGTCCAGTCCCGCATGCCCGGTCGGCTGCGGACTCGCCGCCGGTGGCGCAGGCCTGCCGCGCCAGACCTGGCCGCCATTGAACAGCGTATCCAACGCAACGACGGCGCCCATCAGCCTTGCCTCACCAGACCACAGAACACGCCTTCAATGGCCAGATCCTGATCATCACGCACGACAATCGGCTTGTACGCCGGGTTGCGCGGCAGCAGGCGCACTTCATCCCCGACCCGTTCGAAGCGTTTGATGGTGACTTCACCGTCCAGACGCGCAACGACGATCTGGCCGTTCAGCGCCTCAGGATTGCGCCGCACACCGACCAGATCGCCATCGAGAATGCCGTCTTCGATCATCGAGTCGCCCTGCACCCGCAGCATGTAATCCGGGGTGCGGGAGAACAGCGCCGGGTCGAGCAGCAAACGGTTATGGATATCGGCATCGGCGCCAATCGGCGCGCCGGCGGCCACACGACCGAGTACGGGGATCTCCAGCAGCTCCGGACGCGATGGCTGGCCGAGCAAACGAATGCCCCTGGCCTGATGCGGGTTGACCTCGATGAAACCGGCTTCGGTGAGCGCCAGCACATGCTTGCGCGCCACGCTGCGCGAGGCAAAACCAAAAGCCTCGCTGATTTCAGCGAGGCTTGGGGGCTGACCGTGCTCGGCGATGCGATCGCGGATAAAGGTCAGAATGGCGGTACGGCGGGGAGTCAGATTGGTCATGGAGTACATTTGTACTCCTGTGGGAAATTCCTGACAAGAACCGCCAGTCGGCGCATGCCAACGCAGGGAGCTGCCGAAGGCTGCGATCTGATCGTTCCCACGCTCTGCGTGGGAATGCCTCAAGGGACGCTCCGCGTCCAGTGACGCGGAGCGTCACGGGCTGCATTCCCAAGCGGAGCGTGGGAACGATCATCGGATAAGGTCAGGAAGCCAGTTGCGCCAGGTACTCCCACGGATAAATCCCGCGTTGATGCCCGTCGCTGAACACCAGTTGCACACCATACCCCTGCGGGTTGAGTTCGATCAGACGCACGCGCTCATCGACCAGCGGCGTGACGCCGCGCAGGCGAAATGCGCGGCATTGCGAGCACGGGCATTGCCGGCGCAGATCGGCATGCTTGAGCAGCGATTCGCGCCCGTCCGGCCAGCTCAGGCGTAACGTGCGCTCACTCTGCGAGTTGCCCACCGACAGCGGATTCATTGCAGCTGACTCAACGCGATGCGCACGGCTTTGCGCACTTCCGGGTCGCCGTCGTCCTGCGCTGCCTGCAACGCGGCCACGGCGCCGCGATCGTTCAACTCTCCAAGCGCCAGCGCGGCCTCCTTGCGCAGGTTGCTGATGCGGTGGCCGAGAGTATCAATCAGCGCATCCAGCGCCGGGACGAAGCGCAGACGACCGAGGCTGCGAGCGGCGCGCAGGCGCACTTGCCAGTAATCATCGCTCAGCGCTTCGACCAAGGCCGGGCCGGCGTCGCTGTGGCCAACCTTGCCCAGCGTGGTCGCAGCTTCTTCGCGCACTTGCCAGGCGGGGTCGTGCAAGGCCTGGCTCAGCGCCGGCAACACTTCGGCGCCACTGGCCAGACCCAGCGCACCCGTCGCGGCGCGACGCACTTCGGTGTCCGGGTCGTCGCTGGCCAGTTGCGCCAGGGCTGGCAGCGCGTCGAGCTGTTTGAGCCAGCCGAGCACGCCAACCGCTTCGCGCCGAACATGAGCATCGGCATCTTCCAATGCCGCGACGGCAGCCGGCGAGGCCTCGGCAAAGCGCAATTCTCGCAACGCCCGAAATGCGGCGATGCGCACACTGACATCGGCATGTTCGGTCCACGGCAGAATCACGCGCCCCGCCGCTGCAGTCTTGAGCAGGCTCAGGCTTTGCGCCGCTGCCGATTGCACAGCGGGCGACGGATCCGTCAGCGCTTCGCACAAGGCTTGCACGACCGCATCGTCCTCCCACGCTTCAAGCAATCGCGCAGCTTCAGCGCGAACATCCTCGGCAGGATCCTGACGAAGTCGATCAACCAGCCAGAGCAAGCCATCCGGTTCTTCGAGATCGGCCAGATCGATCAGGGCAATGCGCCGCACGCCAGCGTCTTCAGCCGTCAGGCGCGGATGCAGGGCGAGGATGTCTTCGTTGTCGGTCACAGCAAAAATAGAGGTCATAAGGCAAATCGCGGCAAAGGGTTTTCAGGAGGCAGGCCGAGCGGATTGAGGCGCGGCAGCGGTCGGTCGTTGTCGTGGCGCAGCAGGTCGAGGCAGTGGCGCTTGAGGCGAGCGAATGCCGGGCTGGTGACCAGTTCACTGGTACGCGGGCGTGGAAAGTCCAGAGGCAAGTCTTCGATGATTCGCCCCGGTCGCGCGCTCATCACCAGCAAGCGGTCGGCGAGAAACAACGCCTCGTCGATGTCGTGAGTGACGAAAACCACCGTGGTGCGGATGCGCGTCCAGATGTCCAGCAGCAGTTCCTGCATGTTCAGACGGGTCAGCGCATCCAGCGCGCCGAACGGTTCGTCCATCAGCAACAGTCGCGGGCGATTGACCAGCACCCGGGCGATTTCTACCCGTTGCTGCATGCCCCCAGAGAGCTGATCGGGCCAGCGCTCGGCGAAGCCTTCGAGGCCGACCAGTTTGAGGATGTCGTCAGCGGCTTGATGCCGCTCAGCCTTGCCGACCCCGCGCATTTTCAAGCCGAAGGCGACGTTGTCGCGCACCGTGCGCCACGGGAACAGCGTGTGATGCTGGAACACCATGCCGCGTTGCGGCGACGGGCCGGTCACCGCGCTGCCGTCGACTTTCAAGCTGCCGGTACTGGCATTCAAGTGTCCGGCCAGGGCGCCGAGCAAGGTCGACTTGCCGCAACCGGAGGGGCCGAGAATGCACACGAACTGGCCGGGTTCGATCTGGCAATCGAGGCCCTGCACCGCTTCGAAGGCTTCGCGGCCCTGGCCGAGGACCATGGACAACTGGCGAATGTCGATCCGCCCTGCCGGGATTTGCATCACGCTCATCAGGCTTTGCCTCGCGGTCGATGCCAAGGCGTGAACAAGCCGCCCAGGCGTTTGATCAGCCAACTGCTGCCCATGCCCAACACGCCGATCAGGAGCATGCCGACGACAATGTCGGCGTAGTTCTGAATGGTGTAGGACTCCCAGGTGTAGTAACCGATGCCGAACTGCCCGGAGATCATTTCCGCCGTCACCAGACAGAACCACGACGTGCCCATGCCGATCGCCAGGCCAGTGATGATGCTCGGCGCAGCGCCCGGCAGGATTACTTCCAGCAGAATCGCCCGACGCCCTGCCCCGAGGCTCTTTGCCGAGGCGATCAGGCGTGGATCAACGCGTTCGACGCCGTGCACGGTGTTGAGCAGGATCGGGAACAGCGCGCCAGTGAAGGTGATGAAAACCATCGACAACTCCGAGGACGGAAACATCAGGATCGCCAGCGGAATCCACGCCACGGCGGGGATCGGGCGCAGGACTTCCAGTGGCGGCAGCAAAATGTCTTCAGCCCATTTCGACCGGCCGATGGCCAGGCCCAGGGCGATGCCGATGATCAGCGCCGCCAGATAGCCGGCGAAGACGCGGCCGAGGCTGCTGCTCAAGTGCTGCCAGAGTTTGCCCGAGTCGCCCAGGCCCAGTGCGGCTTCGATCACCGCCAGTGGCGTCGGCACGTTGGCAAAGGTGACTAGGCCGAGGTTCCAGTGATGGCTGGCGGCGAGTTGCCAGAAGAGCAGGCAGAGCAGCAGTGAGGCGGCTCTTGATGTCCAGCGCAACGGTGTTTTCATAGTCCGGTTTCCAGTTCGGGTTCTGTGTGATGGCTGAGATTTACCCCCTCACCCCAGCCCTCTCCCCCAGGGGGCGAGGGGGAAAGGGAGCCGATTTGCGTGCTTTTCACGACCTGAGTTCGACTCGATATTTCACGTCGGCGTATCTCTCACCAACAACTCGGTCAGTCCCCTCTCCCTCCGGGAGAGGGTTAGGGTGAGGGGCTTTTGATCTCAGCGCTTGCAGACCTCAGTTCGACTCGGTACTTCACGTCGGCGTATCTCTCACCAACAACTCGGTCAGTCCCCTCTCCCTTTGGGAGAGGGTTAGGGTGAGGGGCTTTTGATCTTCAGCGCGCAGCAACAACCTGCGCAGTCGCATCGCTGAAGTCGAACACCTTGCCACCCTGCGCCGCAGCGTATTGCTGGGCCTGGCCCTTGAGCAGAAATGCGCTGAGGCGACCCTTGGCATCGCTGGCAAACCACGCTTGTTCGGCGAGCAACTTGATCCCGCTGTCACTGGCCTGCGCATACACCGCACGAATGTTCTTGCCCTCCTGCTTCAACCCCGCCAGCGCGGTGAACGCCGCTTCAGCCGAGCCGTAACGGCGGACTTTTTCCTCACCGCGCACCCAGATTTCCGCGACATGGCTGACGTCGGTGATGGCTTTGCCCGTCGCCGCATCCACACCCGGCAACGGCGTCTGCGCGTAGTTGGCCAGTTGCGCGGTGTAATCGAGCTTCGAAGCCTTGAAGGCGGCGCGGATGTACTGGTCGTCGATGAAGTTGTTCAGGTCGAGCCCGCGATCGGCTTTCTTCAGTAGCTTCAAGGTATCGATGGCGGTACCGACAGCCTGGCGGTATTCAGGTTTCCAGCTCAGGTCGCGGGTCTGTACGCCGAGCGGGCCGTGAAACAGGTAGTTGACCTCGGCATCGACGCCGGTGACTTTGGCGATCAGTTCGCTGTACTTCTCGGGTTCGGCGGCAAGCAGTTGGTTGGCTTCGATGCTCGCGCGCAAATAGGCGACGACGATTTCCGGGTACTTCCTGGCGTAGGCCTGATCCACCAGTGCGCCATGGAAAGTCGGCGCGTTGGCCTGGGCGCCGTCGTAGATCTTGCGGGCGAAACCACGGCTCGGGAACAGCTCGGCGAACGGCACGAAATCGGCGTGGGCTTCGATCTTCCCGGCCTGCAATGCCGAGCCGGCGACTTCCGGTGGCTGGGCGATGATGTTGACATCCTTGAGGGGGTCCCAGCCCTGCTCTGCCACGGCGCGCAGCAACATGCCGTGAGCCGTCGAGGCGAACGGCACCGAAATGGTCTTGCCCTTGAGTTCGCTGAGGCTCTGCACCGACGAAGCGCTCGGCACGACGATGCCGTTGCCGCTGCCCTTGATGCTGCCTGACAGCACGCTGATGAACAGGCTGTGCTTGCCCGCCGTTTCGAACGCCACACCATTGAACGCACCGGGGAAATCGGCCATGGCGCCAAAGTCGAGTTTGCCGGCGACCATCTCGTTGGTCAGCGGCGCGCCACTGGTGAAATTCTTCCACTGCACGTCGTACTTCGCGTCTTTGTAGGCGCCATCGTGGGGCAGGTATTTTTCCAGCAGACCGAGTTCACGGATCAACAGGCCACCGGCGGCGCAGTTGATGGTGGTGTCCTGAGTGCCGATGGCGATGCGGATGGTTTCGGCCGAGGCCGACAAGGTGAATGAAGCCAGTACCAGACCGGCAAGTGCTGCACGCAACATGAGTGTTTCCCCTCGAATCATTGTTTGAAGTTCGTCTCCGCCGCGATCAGGGCGCGGTGGGAAACGAGGGGTGTTTTGCATTCAGCGTCCGGGGTTCACCGGATGGCTATTGGATAATCACAATTGCAATGTGGGAGCGAGCCTGCTCGCGAAGGCGGCGGGTCAGTCACCATCATTGTTGAACGAACGATTGCTTTCGCGAGCAGGCTCGCTCCCACAATGGATTTGGGGTCAACGCAACAAATAGGGGATGTCGACCTTCACCGCCCCCGTCGGGCAATCCTTCTCGCACGGCATGCAGTACCAGCATTCATCGAATGCCATGTACGCTTTTTGCGTGGCCGGGTTGATCGCCAGCAGGTCCAACGGGCAGACGTCGACGCACACGGTGCAGCCCTTTTCGGCGATGCATTTGTCCTCGTCCACGGTGACCGGGGCGTTGGAGCGGAAGAAGATTTCCTGAGCTTGATAAGCCATGGTTCGGACTCTCTTTCTAGTGATGCATCAAGCGGCGAAGGCGCCGACCCGCAGGCGGTCATAGGCCTGCATTTCTTCGGCATCGAGCGGGATGATGTAAGGCTCGACGGCTTTCTTGAAACTGGTCATCTTGCCGTCCTCGCCCTTCTTCAGATGGCAATGGCAGAACCACTCGGCGTCGTTGCGTTGCGGGTGATCGACGCGATAGTGGTACAAGCCCCAGCGGCTTTCGGCGCGGAACAACGACGCGCGGGCGGCCATTTCGGCGCAGTCGCGGATCACGCTGGTTTCCATCGCTCGCATCAGTTCGTGAGCGTTGTTGGCTTTCATCTGCTCGAGATCGTGCTCGATGTCGCTGAAACGCTGCAGGCCGATCTGCATCTTCTTGGTCACTTTCGGCGGTTGCAGGTAGTCATTTACGAAGCGCCGCAGCTTGTATTCCACCTGCGCCGGCGGCAGGCCGTCTGTGCGATCGAGCGGCGCGTAGACCCGGGCTTTTTCCTTGGCGATCTGCTCGCTGTCCAGTGCGGAAAATTCGCGGCCGGCGACAAAGTCTGCGGCGTTGTGCCCGGCGAACCAGCCGTAAGTGAACGCGCCAAGCATGTAATTGTGCGGCACCGCAGCCATGTCGCCGGCCGAATACAAGCCTTTCACTGAAGTCTCGGCACGCTCATTGACCCACACACCGGACGCCGAGTGGCCGCTGCAAAAGCCGATTTCCGAAATGTGCATTTCAACCATCTGCGTGCGGTAGTCGGTGCCACGGTTGGCGTGGAACTGGCCACGGCTCGGGCGCTCATTGCTGTGCAGGATTTCCTCGATGTTCTGGATGGTTTCCTCGGCCAGGTGATCGAGTTTGAGGAACACCGGACCGTTGCCGCTCTCCAGTTCCTGATGGAATTCCCACATCATCT
>Ga0308171_1004207_pt1 | contig 12145 bp, 12 predicted proteins | sample PhyGR1_FD_202135 | JGI IMG/M metagenome (GOLD analysis project Ga0308171, IMG submission 202135) | Phyllosphere microbial communities from UC Gill Tract Community Farm, Albany, California, United States - DLSLSG.R1 | ecosystem: Host-associated > Plants > Phyllosphere > Unclassified | place: USA... | reverse complement strand
TCATTTTCGCCCAGGTCCAAGATCTCATTCCAGTTAGGGGCACCATCAATATCATCGAAGGTAAAGACACCTACCAAGGAAGGAATTTGAGCTTTTGCACTTGTAAGTTTTTTATAGAGGTCTTTGTCTGATACAAAACAATATTTTATCTCAGAATTATTGAAGATATAGATGTAATCTTCCTCAGAGATCGTAGGATAGACCGGAACCGTTACAACACCTATCTGAGAAATCCCCAGATCCATGATGGCCCATTCTGTCCTATTGTTTGCAGTGACAAGTCCGATTTTGTCGCCAGGTTTAATACCCAATTTCAAAAGTCCGCGAGAGATCTTGTTTCCCTGATTCACGAATTCCATCGTAGAAGTTTTGCTCCATTTTCCATTTTTTTTGGTAACGAGGCAGTCTTCGTTCGGAAATTTTTCTAAGGCCAGCGCAGAAAAATCAAATATTCTTTTAACGTTCATATGATATGGTTGTTAATATATAATTAAAATTGAGTTTACATTATCGTAAATATAATTTTTTTTTCTCAGATAACAAAATGCTGCATTTTCCTTTGATTTTTTGTCAAAAAGTTTATATTTACGAACGAAAAATATAATAAAAAGACTTATGGATTTCAATCTTACAGAAGAGCAACAAATGATACAACAGGCCGCAAGGGATTTTGCACACGCAGAACTTTTGCAAGGTGTTATCGAAAGAGATAACGAACAGAAATTTCCGTACGATGCCGTGAAAAAGATGGGCGAGATGGGATTTTTGGGGATGATGGTCGACCCGAAATATGGCGGAGCAGGTTTGGATAGTATCTCTTACGTTTTAGCAATGGAAGAAATTGCCAAAATTGACGCTTCAGCTGCCGTTGTAATGTCTGTGAACAACTCTTTGGTTTGCGCTGGGATAGAAAAATTTGCCAGCGAAGAACAAAAAATGAAGTATCTGAAACCACTTGCAAGTGGAGAGGTAATCGGTGCATTTGCATTATCTGAACCAGAAGCAGGTTCTGATGCAACATCTCAGTCAACCACAGCTGAAGATAAAGGTGATTACTATTTATTAAACGGAACCAAAAACTGGATAACGAATGGTGGAAACGCTACTTACTATGTGGTCATCGCGCAGACGCATCCAGAGAAAAAACATAAAGGGATCAATGCTTTCATCGTAGAAAGAGATTGGGAAGGTTTTCAGGTTGGAAAGAAAGAAGATAAATTAGGTATCAGAGGAAGTGATACACATTCTTTGATGTTCACAGATGTGAAAGTGCCTAAGGAAAATAGAATTGGTGAAGACGGTTTTGGATTTGCGTTTGCAATGGCTGTTCTTAATGGCGGAAGAATCGGGATTGCATCGCAGGCTTTAGGAATCGCTTCTGGTGCGTACGAATTGTCACTTAAATACGCTAAGGAAAGAAAATCTTTCGGGACAGAGATCATCAATCATCAGGCAATCGCTTTCAAACTGGCAGATATGCACGTAAGCATTATGGCGGCAAGAATGTTGATCTACAAAGCGGCAGCTGAAAAAGACGAAGGCAAAGACATCTCAGAAAGTGGTGCAATGGCAAAATTGTATGCGTCTCAAGTCGCGATGGACACGACGATAGAAGCGGTTCAAATCCATGGTGGTTACGGCTATGTGAAAGAATATCACGTGGAAAGAATGATGCGTGATGCGAAGATCACCCAGATCTACGAAGGAACTTCTGAAATTCAGAAAATCGTGATTTCCAGAGCGATCTCGAAAAAATAACTAACTTTGGTCAACTTTAAAAACACAGTATGAAATATCTTTGGATGAGCCTGGCCGTAATTTTTTTATTTCTCGGCGTTTTCGTTTGGTGGAAATATTATTTTGTCTTTGGCGAAGGCGTCAAATCAGGATATCTCAATTATGCGGTGAACAAAGGAAATGTCTTCAAAACCTATGAAGGTAAACTGATCCAGGAAGGATTTGGAGCTGCAAAACCAGGAGCGCCAATTGGTAGCAATCAGTTTGAATTCTCTATTGAGAATGATTCGGTTTTCAAACAATTGGAGTTGAACAGCGGAAAGTATTTTGACCTTCATTACAAAGAATATCATGGGACTTTGCCTTGGCGCGGGAATACTGTTTATGTTGTCGATAAAGTTCTCAACATGAAATAAATGATCAACCTTTCTTTTTTTAAGAAAGGTTTTTTTTATAATTAATAAAATGAAATACTAAATTTGCTTTTGGTACTTTTATAAATGTCAGAATTAAAGAAAATACGAGAAGAAAAGAATTTAACACAGGAAGAATTAGCCGAGATGTCGGGTCTTTCCGTGCGAACAATTCAACGTATCGAAGCTGGAACGGAGCCGAAAGGTTACACACTAAAAACGCTGGCTTCAACGCTTGATATTTCTGAAAAAGATCTATTAATTCCAATTATTCCAACAGAAGAAATCAAAATTGATGAGCCGATTTTAATAGACGAAAAGGAAGAGATTTTCAATTCTACTTTGATCAAGATCATCAACCTTTCTTCACTTCCATTTGCTTGGTTCCCGATCGCTAATTTTTTGCCGCCTTTGTTGATCATGTTATTCATGAAGGAGACATCGTCAATCGTAAAGCAGATCATTTCGCTTCAAATATTTTTAGCCATTATTTCTCCAATTATTTTTCTAATTGTTGCATTCTTAAAACTCGGTTCAGCGTCTGTAATGATCACAATGGTTGGTTTGACGCTCGCAAATGTTTTCATTATCTTGAGAAATGCTTTCGAAATTGACAAAAAGGGAAAGCTTCGTTACTTATTGAATTTCAATATTATATAAATCTAACAATTGATTGTCGGGTTTTTGTCGGGCATTTTTTTTGATTTAAAATCAATTAATTAAGAATCTTTGTCAAAAATAATTTCAATGACAACAAGGTTCTACTTCAGCATTTTCATTCTCTTCTTTTCTCTCGGAAATCTACAAGCTCAGATTGATAAAAGTGCACCGTTATTTTTAGAATTAAAAAAACAAGACAGTCTTTTTTTCGAACGTGGTTTTAATAATTGCGACATCGCTTATCTGGAAAAAACGATGGATGAAAATCTTAAATTTTATCACGACAATGGCGGTTTTCAGGACAAGAAATTGTTCATGGAAAGAACGAAACAAAACATCTGCGGCAATCCAAACCAAAAGCCGATTCGAAAAGTGATAGAAAGCAGTCTGGAAGTTTTCCCTTTGTATAATAATGGAGAATTGTATGGCGCGATTCAAACCGGAGAACATCAGTTTTTTACCCGCGAAAAAGGTAAAGCAGATGTACTGGGTGGAGAAGCCAAATTCACTTCAGTCTGGACAAAAAAAGACGGAAATTGGATGATGAGCGATGTTCTCAGCTACGACCACGGCAATCCTAATAAAACAAAATTGACGGACGATTTAGAAAAATTAATAAAAGACAACAATATTCCAACTTTAGGTTTAGGCGTAATCGAAGATGGAAAATTGACCCAAATAAAGGTTTACGGAAAGTTAAATGATAAAACCTCCGCTTCCTACAATTCGCTTTTCAACGTCGCATCTTTGACCAAACCTATCACTGCGATGACGGTCTTGCGCTTGGTAAGTCTCGGAAAATGGAATCTTGATGAGCCGCTTTACAAATATTTTACAGATCCAGATATTGCCAATGATTCTCGAAATAAAAAATTAACAACAAGGTTGGTTTTGAGTCATCAAACAGGTTTACCAAATTGGCGGTGGATGAATAAAGACAATAAACTCAATTTTGAATTTGAACCCGGAACCAAATACCAATATTCCGGTGAAGGTTTTGAATATCTGAGAAAAGCGATTGAGAAAAAATTTAATAAAACTCTCGAAGAATTGGCAAAAGAATATGTTTTCCAGCCAATTGGAATGAGCGACACCAGTTACATTTGGAATGAGAAAAAGATGGCCGATAGAATTGTAACTGGTTATGATAAAGCAGGAAAACCATATGATGTTATAAAGAATAAAACCGCAAGTGCTGCAGATGATTTAGTGACTTCGGTAGAAGATTACAGTAAATTCTTAGTTTCCATTATGAACAATGATCTGCTTTCTAAAGAAGTTTTTGAAGCGATGAAAAGCAAACAAGTTGAAACCAAAAAGAACAAATATTTTGGTCTTGGATTTGAAATTTACGATTTAGGAAATAACGAAATCGCTTTGTCACACGGCGGTTCCGACAAAGGCGTGAACACATTTGCCATCACTTTACCCAAAACCAAACAAGGTCTTGTGATCTTCACCAATGTAGATGATGGTTATAAAATCTATGAATCTATTTTGAATCAATACTTGGGAGATGTAGGAAAGAAGATTGTAGAGATTGAGACGAAGTAAACTTTAATGAATAATTACAGTTAAGAAAAATTTAACTGTAATTATTTTTGTTACATTTAAAAATATTTATAAATTTGCACCAGTATGAACAACACAAGATTTGCAACCGCCATCCACATTATGACCCTTCTTGCGAAAGATCCGCAGAAATGGCTGACGTCTGATTGGCTGGCTGGAAGCATCAACGTGAATCCTGTTATCGTTCGTAAAGAGTTGGGAAATCTGAAAACATATGGTCTTATAGAAAGCCGACAAGGAAAAGACGGAGGTGTAAGAATCGGTAAAAATCCTGAAGAAGTGAATGTTGCAGAGATCTATCAAGCCATAAAAAACTCCGAAGTCCTCGGCAAGAAAAATCAAAACCCCAATCCGCTTTGCAGTGTAGGGAAGGACATCAACAAAAATCTGAATGTCCTATTTATAGAAACAGATGATTTAGTTTTTCAATTTCTGAAGAACAAAAAGTTATCAGATTTTACGGATCAATTCGATTAAAAAAATTTAGTGTAAAATGTAACAAATTGTATTACAATTCATTTAGAAAGTTTAATTATCAAACCGAAAGGTTAACAAATTCATTTAAAATAAATATTTAAAATTATGAAAAAAGTAGCAGTGATCGGAGCAACAGGCTTCGTAGGAAAACAAGTCGTAAACGAGTTATCAAACAGAGGTTATGCAGTAAACGCCATCGCAAGAGACAGCTCAAAAGTAGAGGCGAAGGACAACGTGAGCGCCATCAGCGCAGATGTGAACAATGTGGAAGAATTGGCGAAAGTCTTGGAAGGAAATGATGCCGTGATCAACACCTTCAACGCAGGTTGGACGAATCCGAATCTTTACAACGACTTTCTGAACGGTAGCAAAAACATCGAGAAAGCAGTGGAGGAGTCAGGCGTGAAGAGATTCATTACCGTTGGTGGCGCAGGAAGTTTGTTCATCGATGGAAACCAATTGGTGGACGGGCCGGATTTCCCTGCAGACATCAAACCAGGCGCGACTGCAGCGAGAGATTATCTTAACGAGATCAAAAAGAATGAAACTTTGGACTGGACCTTCTTCTCTCCAGCCATCGAAATGCACCCAGGAACTGCCGGCGTGAGAAAAGGAACTTACAGAACAGCTTTGGAAAATCCAGTTTTCGATGCAGACGGAAGAAGTATCCTTTCAGTAGAAGACGTTGCCGTGGCTTTGGTAGACGAATTGGAGCAAAACAACTTCGTGAAACAACGTTTTACGGCTGCTTACTAAAAACCGATTTCTACATTAACGAAAAAACCTTTCAGTTGTTAGCTGAAAGGTTTTTTTTCTATTTTAATTTCTTGCCGATCTGTGCATTGGCATTTCCAGTTGGCTCGGAACAGTTGATAACTATTCTAAAGATTATGCAAGATTTTCGGAATCATTTAAGATGGTTGATTCTCTGGTGTCTCATGCTCCGAATTTCTCGCCGCTTTCACCAATTCATTCGTATCGGAATAGAGGAGTTCCCAACCGGAAACAGACTTCATCGCGGTCAATAGGTTGAGATAGGTTTTCAGGTTTTTCTCCAGATCCTGTCGGATGGCAGATGCGCTTGTCATATTTCTAAGGTCGGCGTTGGCTTCTGCCTGATCGGCAAACAGCAACTCAAAAGCATCTTGTTTGGTCTTCATCTCTGCGAAACCTGCATCCAGGGAAAGGGTCTCTATTTTTTGCTTATTTTCCGGAAGCTCCAGCATCTCGATCAGCTTTTTCATCTGCGCCGTTTGAGAGGAATAGCTTAGCCGATCCAGGTTCAGCCCAAAAGTTTTGAAAACCCCGTACAAGTCCGCCGCCAACTGAGAATTGGGAGCCGAAGGAAGCTTTCTGTAACCATTGAGGAATGCTTTTAGATTTTTGTAAGCCAAATCCCTCTCGTGGTCTGCCGTGGCAACCTCTTTCCCTTTTCCGCTGTAGGTCTGCTTGGTGTACACATTGTCATACGCCGTGTAAGAAGTTTGCAAAGTTGCGGTAAGCGGATGGTTGGTGATCTCAGTATATTTTCCTGACTGTATGTTGCTGAGAATCCTCTGAGCCAAAGTCGCAAGATCTTTGGTGCTCAGACGTGCTAATGTAATTTTCATCAGTAAAAATGTGTTTTGTTTATTAAAAATGTATTTCTTAATCAAAACAAATATAAATAATTCTGCATTTAGTTTAAAACATATTGTGGGGAATAAAATGCAGTTGCAGGAATGTTCCCGCAATCTGTTGGAGACTTCCTGCAATTGCAGGAGGTTACAAACAAGGTTGTTTTAAATATAATGCGGGTGAAGGAGGTTTGTTTTAAGGTTGTTTGTTAATTCTTTCGGATGAGAGTAGTTTCGATTTAGCTTGTTTTAAAAAGAAAACACTCACTAATTAAGGAAAACCGCACTTATACATATAATTGTTTGTTTATATTTGAAGAAAAACTAATATATGTCTGAAAAAATTCAAAATAATCTTTATTTATTAAGAGATGAGGTAAGAGAACAAAATTCAAGAAAGCAACTAATTACTAAAAATGTTGACCTTGATTACTTAAATAAGTTTTTAAAGAAAAAGAAATTTAAGGAACAGAAAGTACAAGAGGGTCTGAGCGATTTATATGATATAAAAGTGTACTACAAAAAATCGCCGAGTGATGTTAAGTGGAAAGAATTTATTAGTAACGTGGTTGAAGGTGATCAAGATATTTTGAATTCAAACAAATCAAATTCAGAAAGCTACATTATTTTATTTCAAAATAATACTACAAAAAAGATATATGCTTCAACTGGAGGTTATGCTCATATAACTATTAAAGAAGTTGCAACTACTGATTTTGGAATTGAGATCTTAGCGCGAATAGTAAAACTTGATGATAAAGCCCTGAAATCAGTTAAGGAAAGAAATCTCACGGGTGGGATTCAAGGCGAAATAAAATTTTTTAGGAATGATTATAATCTATATGATAATGACAGCTTTGGAAAAATTTACAATGAATTAAATGCTTTACTTACAAAGGAAATTTTAGTTAAATCTTTTGGCTTTAATTTAAAAGATTTAAATAGTAACAGTTTATGTATAGCAAAAGATTCGTTCTCAATAAAAAAATCTATTTCTTTTGATGAACTATTGAAAATAATTAAAAGGTGTGAATACCTTTTGGAAAATGAGAATCCTATTGAGATAAATAGTGTTAACAAAGTTTCAAGATCTGAAGCTATTCTTAAAGAAAACCTATTTGATACGTTGGCAACACACGCATATCAAAATTATATTGATTCTAACAATTTTTATAGTATTGAAATTAGCAATAAAGAATTTGATAAGTATTTTCAAGCTACTAAAACAAAGCTCAGTTTTTATTTCAAAAGAAAGCTTCAAGAAATTATTATTGACGATGTGTTTAGAGAATTTCAGTCAGTGTTATTAGAAATATTTAAAGCTTGTGGAGATTCACTAAAATATGATGAGTTCAAAAAAATTATAAATTCTGCAACATTAGAAACATTCGATGAAAATAATGATACTTTAACTTATGAAAATCTTTCTAGTCATTTTTGTTCAGAAATTATTTATAATGGTGAAAATTATTTTTTACTTGAAAAAGATTGGTATCAAATAAAAAAATCCTTTATTGATAATATCAACGATCAGGCATCTAATTTTCTTAAAGAAAATATTTATTCAGGTCCAACACTTAATAAATGGGAAGATACTGTAGAAAAAGAGAATGATTACAATGCTAGCTACTTGCAAAAAGACAACACCTATGTTTTTGATAAATTTACTCCCTTAAAGATAGAAGCTTGTGATATTCTAAAAATTGATGGGGATAAAGTTTATTTTTATCATATTAAAAAAGGATTTGATAATTCAATGCGAGATTTATGTAACCAGGTTTACATTGCATCGAGAAAGATATTTGAAGATGTGAAAGATAATTACAAATATATTGAAAGTCTCTATGATTCTGTGAAAAACAATAACGGTGAGTCTGTTTATTATCAAAATGCAAAAACACAATTCGGAACTGTTACTAAGACACAATTTATTGATAGAATAAGAGACAAAAAAGTCATATTTGTACTAGCTGTTTTAGATACTTCTAATAGTGGCAGGAGACTGGGTGATGAAATTAGCAAATTTGATTCTAATATTGCAAAATTTACATTAATTGAATTATCTAAAAATATGAGAAACTTAGGTGTTAATTTTCAAATTTTACAACTTGATAAATAGTTGGACAAATTTGTTTAAGTGTAAATAAAACCTGCCTCACAGCAGGTTTTTCCATATTTAAAAAGTTTTAAAACAAACCCTCATCAACAAAATTAGGCAACGTCACCTTCAAATTCGGTTCTGCTTCCATTGCTCTTTTAATCGCGAAAACAGCCCCTTCATTTCTTGCCCAGCTTCGTCGGGAAATTCCGTTGTTGACGTCCCAGAAAAGCATAGATTTTAATCTTCTGTCGGTATCATCGCTCCCATCGAGCAACATCCCGAAACCACCGTTGATGACTTCGCCCCAGCCAACGCCACCACCGTTGTGGATGCTCACCCAGGTCGCCCCACGGAAACTGTCGCCAATCACATTGTGAATCGCCATATCTGCCGTAAATCTTGAGCCGTCATAAATGTTGGAAGTCTCTCTGTACGGCGAATCCGTCCCCGAAACATCGTGATGGTCTCTTCCCAAAACCACCGCTCCGATTTCTCCGTTGGCAATGGCTTTGTTGAAGGCTTCAGCGATTTTCATTCTGCCTTCTGCATCGGCGTACAGAATTCTCGCCTGCGAACCAACGACCAGATTGTTTTCCTGAGCACCTTTAATCCACGTGATATTGTCTTTCATCTGCTGCTGGATTTCTTCGGGCGATGTTTTAATCATTTCCTCTAAAACGGCACACGCAATATCATCCGTTTTCTGCAAATCTTCAGGTTTTCCGCTTGTACAAACCCAACGGAACGGCCCGAAACCATAATCAAAACACATCGGTCCCATAATATCCTGAACATATGACGGATATTTGAATTCCCTTCCAATCGTGGGATTTTCCGACATTACATCGGCTCCGGCTCTGGAAGCTTCGAGTAAAAAGGCATTTCCGTAATCGAAGAAATAGGTTCCTTTTGCTGTATGTTTGTTGATGGCGGAAGCGTGTCTTCTCAACGTTTCCTGAACTTTTTCTTTAAATAATTCAGGGTTCTCTGCCATCATCGTATTCGATTCCTCAAAAGTTTGCCCGACCGGATAATAACCACCAGCCCAAGGATTGTGAAGCGAAGTCTGGTCTGAACCAATATCGATTCTTAAATTTTCTTCATCAAATTTCTCCCAGATATCGACGATATTTCCAAGGTAAGCCAAAGAAACCGTCTCCTGATTTCCCTGAGCTTTTCTCACTCTTGCCACCAATTCATCAAGGTTTTCATGGATTTCATTCACCCACTTCTGTTCGTGACGTATTTTGGTAATCTTCGGATTCACTTCTGCAATCACCGTAATACAGCCTGCGATATTTCCCGCTTTTGGCTGAGCTCCGGACATTCCGCCTAAACCTGAAGTGACGAATAATCCGCCTTTTGGTTCTTTATTGATTTTTCTGAAAGCATTCAAAACAGTAATCGTCGTTCCGTGCACAATTCCCTGCGGACCGATGTACATATAACTTCCCGCCGTCATTTGTCCGTACTGCGAAACACCCAATGCATTGAATTTTTCCCAGTCATCCGGCTTGGAATAATTTGGAATCATCATTCCGTTCGTCACCACAACTCTCGGAGCATCTTTATGAGAAGGAAACAATCCCATCGGATGACCCGAATACATCGTCAACGTTTGTTCATCCGTCATTTCCGACAGATATTTCATCGTCAGAAGATACTGCGCCCAGTTGCTGAAAACTGCACCATTTCCGCCATAAGTAATCAGTTCGTGAGGATGTTGCGCCACAGCATAATCCAGATTATTCTGAATCATCAGCATAATGGCTTTTGCCTGCTCCGATTTTCCGGGATATTCGGCAATATCTCTTGCTTTCATCTCATAATCCGGACGGAAGCGGTACATATAAATTCTTCCGTATTTTTCCAATTCTTCTTTAAATTCAGGCAACAATTCTGCGTGGAATTTCGGTTCGAAATAGCGCAAAGCATTTTTCAAAGCAAGTTTTTTCTCTTCGTCTGTTAAGATTTCTTTACGTTTCGGAGCGTGGTTGATTTGGGTTTCGTATGGTTTTGGTTGAGGTAATTCGTTGGGAATGCCTTGCTGGATTTGTTGTTGGAAAGTCATAATGAAGTTTCGATTTTCAAAGTTTTAAAGATATTCAATTTGAAAAATATATCGTAGTGATTTGAGAAAAAATTCCCCTCCAAGGGAGGGGAGAAATTTGAAATTGTAAATTTCAGATTTCGGGGGTGGTCAATTATGCTGAACCACCCCGTCTTCTCCCTTTGATCGAATCCACCCCTCCAACGGAGGGGAATTTTAGCATCCGTAATTTTCAATAATAAAAATCCTCCAATTCCTTCATTACCAAACCCAAATTATTCTTCACATCAAAATCTGTAATTCTAAATATTTTCAAATTCAAAGATTCCAAATAAGTTTGTCTTATCCCATCATAGACTTCTTTTTCATCGTGACTTGAACCGTCAATTTCAATGATTAATCCGAGTGTCTTGACATAAAAATCAACAATATAATTTCCTATAATTCTTTGTCTGTCAAAATCAATGTTATGAAATGTTTTGGCTCGAACTTGTTTCCAGAAAAGCACCTCACTTAAGATTCCGGCTTTTCTTTTTCCAGGTAAAAATTTTTTGAGGTGAGAATTGTAAGGTAGATTCTCTACGAAATTCCTTCGGATTGGAATTCCGTTGATTTGGGTTAGGATTTCATTCATTTGTTTGTGTTTTTGATTGACCACCCCGTCAAAAATTCTTCGAATTTTAGTCGCCCCTCCAGAGGAGGGGAATTTGAAAAATCATTAGAATGATTTTGACTGATGATTTATTGGAATCTAATTTATGAAATTTCTTAAAACAGTTTCTATCACTTATATTTGCACCTTCAAAAAACGATTCCAGTACACAACTTAAAAGCAATCAAGAAATGAATTACGAAGATAAAATCCAACAATCGGAAACGCGCGTTTTTAAAGTGGTTTTCCCGAATACGACCAATCATCACAATACAATGTTCGGTGGGAAAGTGATGGAAATGATGGATGAAGTGGCTTTTATGACGGCTACGAGATTCGCCAGAAAGTCTTTTGTGACCGTAAGTTGTGACAGAATCGATTTTAAAAAACCAATTCCGGCTGATACGATTGTAGAACTTGTCGGAAGAATCAAATACGTCGGGAACACCAGCGTGAAAGTGAATGTGGAGATCTTTGTGGAAGAAATGTACAATGATACGCGCGAAAAGGCGGTTTCGGGCGATTTTACCTTGGTAGCGATTGACGAGAATAAAAAGCCTTCCAGAATATTTAAAGATTTGAACTAAAAAATAAAAGCTTACCGATTTGGTAAGCTTTGTTATTTATTCAATGATATCCTCGTTTTCTTCTTCGTGGTCATCTTCGTTATCGCTCGTACTGTAATAATTATTTTCCTCGTCCGGCAGTTGGTTGGTAACCTGGTCGAAGTTGTCATCATCTTCAGCGCCCGGAACGTCTAATCCAAATGGCATTTCGTCATTCACATGGCTTGGATTTCTGATAGGATTTCCATCGCCGTCGATGGGAATATGTTCTTCTCTGTTGAAAATGTCTTCACCTGGATTG
>Ga0308171_1004203_pt1 | contig 12152 bp, 17 predicted proteins | sample PhyGR1_FD_202135 | JGI IMG/M metagenome (GOLD analysis project Ga0308171, IMG submission 202135) | Phyllosphere microbial communities from UC Gill Tract Community Farm, Albany, California, United States - DLSLSG.R1 | ecosystem: Host-associated > Plants > Phyllosphere > Unclassified | place: USA... | reverse complement strand
GCACTCGACCCTCTATCCAGTGCCGGCCCGCCTTTTTTGAGCTTCCGCCGGGTGTGCACCCCACGCTCCAGGCGATCAGTTCGTTCGCTTTTCACCATTCAGGAGAAAATTCGTGGCTGTCAAGATTCGTCTCAAGCGTCTCGGTAAAATCCGTGCGCCCTACTACCGCATCGTCGTCGCCGACTCGCGCACCAAGCGCGACGGTCGTGTGATCGAAGAGATCGGCAAGTACCACCCCACCGAGGAGCCCTCGTTCATCGAGGTCGACTCCGAGCGCGCGCAGTACTGGCTCTCGGTCGGCGCCCAGCCCACCGAGCAGGTCGCGGCGATCCTCAAGCTCACGGGCGACTGGGGCAAGTTCAAGGGCGACAAGGACGCCGTGTCCACCGTCAAGGTGCGCGAGCCCAAGGCGGCCTTCGAAGCTGATGCCTCGAAGAAGTCGGTCGTCAAGCCCAAGGCCGAGAAGAAGGCAGAGGCCCCCGCGGCCGACGCTTCGGACGACGCCGCCGAGACCTCGGCCGAGTAAGTCCCGTGCTGTCTGCCGCGCTCGAACACGTCGTCAAGGGGATCGTCGATCACCCGGAGGACGTGACCATCCGTTCCAGCACCTCGCCCCGCGGTGACGTGCTGGAGGTTCGCGTGCACCCCGATGACCGGGGTCGCGTGATCGGGCGCGGCGGACGCACCGCCAAGGCTCTGCGCACGGTCGTTTCCGCCCTCGCCGACGGGCGCCGCGTGCGCGTCGACGTGGCCGACGACTGATGGCAGCCGGCGACGTCGCGGGCGGACAGCCCGCCAAGACACAGCTCCGAGTGGGCCGGCTCGTCAAGGCCCACGGCCTGAAGGGCGCCTTCAAGCTCGAGCTCTACACGGACGACCCCGAGGGGCGGTTCGTCCCGGGCAACACCTTCACCCTGCAGGTGCCGGAGTCGTCGCCGTGGCATGGCCGTCCCCTGACGGTCCGGGAGTTCCGCTGGATGAACTCCCACCCCGTCGCTTTCTTCGAAGGCGTCGACGACCGCAATGCGGCCGAAGAACTCGTCAAGGCGATCCTCTGGATCGACCAGGACACGGCCGACGCCCCGGCCGAAGACGACGCGTGGTACGACCACCAGCTCGTCGGACTCGACGTCGTGCGCGACGGCGAGACCGTGGGACGCGTGGTTCGCGTCGACCACTTCCCCGCGCAGGACCTGCTGATCGTGCGCCCGTCGGGTGAGGATCGAGAGGTCCTCGTCCCGTTCGTGAGCGCCATCGTGCCCGAGGTCGACATCGCCGCCGGCCGCGTGGTCGTCACGCCCCCGGCGGGTCTGTTCGAGGACCTGCCGAGCGACGACGGGGACGAGCCGGGAGCTTCCGACGTCGACCAGTCCGACGACGCACCCGCAGCCCACGAGGACTGACGTGCGCATCGACGTCGTCTCGATCTTCCCGACGATCTTCGACGCCCTCGAGGTGTCGCTGCTCGGTAAGGCCCGCACGACCGGCCTGCTCGACGTGCGCGTCCACGACTTGCGCGATTACACCCACGACCGTCACCGCACCGTCGACGACACCCCCTACGGCGGTGGCGCGGGCATGGTGATGAAGCCGGAACCGTGGGGTGAAGCGCTCGACGACATCGTGGGCGCCCCGGACCTGCGCCCCGTCATCATCTTCCCCTCGCCCGCCGGTGAGCGCTTCACGCAGGCCACCGCGCGCGAGCTGTCCACGGCTTCGCACCTCGTCTTCGGGTGCGGTCGCTACGAGGGCATCGATGAGCGCGTCTTCGATTACGCCGCCGAGCTCGGCGACGTGCGCCTCCTCAGCCTGGGCGACTACGTCCTCAACGGGGGAGAGGTCGCCGTCATGGCGATGATCGAGGCGATCGGCCGCCTCATCCCCGGGGTCGTCGGCAACCCCGAGAGCCTCGTCGAAGAGTCGCACGAGGACGGTCTGCTCGAGTACCCGTCGTACACCAAGCCCTCGGTTTGGCGCGGACGCGAGGCTCCGCCGGTCCTGCTGAGCGGCAACCACGGCGCTGTCGCCGCGTGGCGTCGCGAACAGCAGATCGTGCGCACGCGCGAGCGTCGTCCCGACCTGCTCGAGGACTGACGCGCTCCCGTCGTCCGTGACGGGCGGATGCCGCGGCCTTGAAGCCGCGGCATCCGGAATCCGTCGTCAGCGAACGCCGAGGAACGATCGGTCGGTGAGCACGATCGGGCCCTCGGCGGTGATCGCGACGGTGTGCTCGGAATGCGCGCCGCGCGAGCCGTCTGCACTGCGCAGGGTCCACCCGTCGGGGTCGGTGACGAGTTCGTCGGTGGTCTGCAGGAACCACGGCTCGAGGGCGACGACCAGGCCCGCGCGGAGTGGGTATCCGCGGCCGGCCTTGCCGTCGTTGGCCACATGCGGGTCGCCGTGCATCGTGCGGCCGACGCCGTGACCACCGAAATCGGTGTTGATGCTCAAGCCCTCGGCGTGGGCGACAGCCGCGATGGCCGCGGAGATGTCACCGATCTTGTGCCCGACGGTCGCGGCGTCGATCGCAGCGACCAGGGCGCGTTCGGTCGTGTCGATGAGCGCGAGGTCCTCATCGCGCGGGGTGCCGACGACGAACGAGACGGCGGAGTCGGCGACCCACCCGTCGACGGATGCCGCGAAGTCGAGCGAGACGAGGTCGCCGTCGCGCAGCACGTAGTCGTGGGGCAGGCCGTGCAGGACCGCGTCGTTGATCGAGGTGCAGAGGACCTTCCCGAAGGGGCTCGCTCCGAAGGACGGGTGGTAGTCGATGTAGCAGGACTCCGCCCCCGCAGCACGGATCATGTCGTGGGCGCGGCGGTCCAGGTGGAGGAGATTGGTTCCCACCTTGGTCTCGTCGCGCAGCGTGGCCAGCACCTCGGCGACGAAACGGCCGGCCGGCCGCATCGCCTCGATCTCGGCAGGAGTGCGCAGTTCGATCATCGGTGGTTCCCTTCTTCTCCTCCATTCTCCCCGATCCGGTCACGCCGCCCGACGCGCACCTGTCGCACTCATAGCCGGTGCACAGTGACGGTGCGTAGCCTCGATCCATGGTGCTTCGCCGAGTGTTCCTCCGCTGGCTGTTCCCCGCAGCCTTCGTCCTGCCGTTGTGGCTGTTCGTCGGATGGATCGTGTTCGCCGGTGGAAGCGCCTGGGCCCTGCTGTGGCTTCTGATCGCCGCACCCACGGTGTTCGTGTCGCAAATTCTCCTCACGCTGCTGGTGCGTGCACGCACCAGCGTCCGCCTGGGTCGCGCTGTCGCGTGGCGCGATGTCCTCGGTCTCGGCATCTGGCATGTCGTCATCGTCGCTCTGGGCTTCTACGACTCGCGCGCCTTCTTCCCGCTGCTGGTCCTGAGCGTGGTGGGAGCTCTCGTCCTGTTCTGGTCTTCGCTGGCGCAATTGTGGAACGAGGCGCGCGGTTCGATGACCGTGATGCACGCGCAAGACGGCACCGCCTACATCCCGCCGACGGCCGAGCGGCCCCGTCCGCGCGTGAACGGAGACGTGATCGTGGTGTCGGAGAGCACGCCGCGCGACTGACCTGGTTTGGTGGGTGTCGCAGGCCGTGGCAGAATAGGCGTTTGTGCCCTGACCAGCTCTGCCTCAGGGGAGTCCGGCTGCATCCGCGGCCTCGGGCACGCCTCACCTTTTTCCCTTTTATCGTGCGATCGACCTGTGGCGGTCGCAGGAAGTGATGATCATGCAGATCCTCGACTCCGTCGACGCGGCTTCGCTCCGCTCCGACATCCCGGCCTTCGGCCCCGGCGACACCGTCAAGGTGCACGTCAACATCACCGAAGGCAACCGCTCGCGTATCCAGGTGTTCCAGGGCGTCGTCATCGGCCGCTCGGGCGACGGCGTGCGCGAGACCTTCTGCGTCCGCAAGGTCAGCTTCCAGGTCGGCGTCGAGCGCACCTTCCCGGTCCACAGCCCCGTGATCGACCACATCGAGGTCGTCACGCGCGGTGACGTGCGTCGCGCCAAGCTGTACTACCTGCGCAACCTGCGTGGCAAGAAGGCCAAAATCAAGGAGAAGCGCGACCGCTGAGTCGACTCTCTCGAACGCCCCGTGGCTCCGTCACGGGGCGTTCGGCGTTTTCCGGGTGACGTCGTACGGCGCGGCGCTTACGATGTGCGACCCTTGTTCCTGCGGTTCTCCGGTGTGCGGCGAGCCCGGTGAAGGATCTTTTTCATGAGCGACCAGACCGCGTCGACCCCGGATGCCATGGCATCCGCCCCTTCGGACCGTCGGCGACGAGGGTGGGGCGCGTTCCTCCGCGACATCCTCGTGATCATCCTGATCGCGCTGGCCGTCTCGTTCCTCGTCAAGACGTTCGTCGTCCGGTCGTTCTACATCCCCTCCGCCTCGATGAACAACACGCTGATCGAACAGGACCGCATCCTCGTCGACGAGCTGACTCCCCGCTTCGGGCAGTACTCGCGGGGTGACGTCGTCGTCTTCCGCGACCCGGGTGGGTGGCTTCCGGTCTCGACCCGGCCAGCACGTCCCCCGCTCGAAGAGGGAGCCGACTGGGTCCTCTCGCTGTTCGGCCTGTCCGCCCCTGACAGCGACGATCACCTCATCAAGCGCGTGATCGGAACGCCGGGCGATCACGTCGTGTGCTGCAACGCCCTGGGGCAGACCTCCGTCAACGGCGTGCCTCTCGACGAGCCGTACGTGAAGCTGTTCCCCGGAGCGACCGCCCCCAATCCCGTCCCCTACGACATCACCGTGCCGCAGGGCTCGCTCTGGGTGCTCGGCGACAACCGGAACAGTTCGAAAGACTCCCGCTTCAACCAGGACCAGCCGGGTCACGGTTTCGTGCCGATCGACAACGTCGTGGGGCGCGCCTTCCTCATCACCTGGCCCTTCTCGCGCTTCGGGGTCATCGACTTCCACCACAACGTGTTCGCGGGGGTGCCCGCGCCCGAGGCCACGCCGTGATCGAGCCGACGCTGACCCTCGAGCGCCGCCTCCTCAAAGAACACGCGCTCGTGATCGCGTGCGACGAGGTCGGGCGCGGCGCGCTGGCGGGCCCGGTGGCAGTCGGCGCCGCGGTGATCGATCCTTCGCGGTCGCGAAAGCGTGTTCCCCTCGGGCTCCGCGATTCCAAGCTCGTCCCCGAGGCCCGTCGTCCCGAGGTGGCCGCGCGCGCGGCGGCATTCCTTCAGCACAGCGCCGTGGGGTGGGCGAGCTCGGACGAGATCGATGAGATCGGCATCATCCGGGCCCTCGGCCTGGCCGCCGTCCGGGCGATCGCCGATCTCCGCGCGCACGGTGTCGTGCCGGAGGACGCGGTCGTCATCCTCGACGGCAACCACGACTACATCACGCCGGCGGGGGAGTCCGGGCTGCGCGTCCAGCCCATCGTGAAGGCCGACCGGGACTGCGCGAGTGCCGCCGCGGCATCCGTCATCGCCAAGGTCGCGCGCGACACCGTCATGACCTACCTGCACGACGACCTTCCGGAGTACGGGTGGGCGCGCAACAAGGGGTACGCGAGCTTCGACCACCGCGAGGCGATCTCGGCGCACGGGATGAGCGTGCACCACCGGCACTCGTGGGCGATCGCCGCGGCGCCGACGCTGTTCTGAGCCCCGGCGGGACCAGGACGCGCCCGGGGCGGTGACGCCGTGCGACCCGGGGACCGGGCGCGCCTAGGATGGAGAGACCATGGATGACGACGTCTTCGAGGATTACGACCGCGAACTCGAACTGGCCCTGTACCGCGAGTATCGCGACGTCGTGCAGCAGTTCCAGTACGTGATCGAAACCGAACGCCGGTTCTACCTGGCGAACGACGTCAACGTCGTCCGCCGCGACACCGAGCACGACTTCTACTTCGAGATCTCGATGTCCGACGTGTGGGTGTGGGACATCTACCGCGCCGACCGCTTCGTGAAGTCTGTGCGCGTGCTCACGTTCAAGGACGTGAACGTCGAAGAGCTCTCGCGTCGGGACTTCCAGCTTCCGGAAGAGCTTTCGCTCGACAACTGACGTTCGTGAGCCCGCTGGCGCCCGGGTGAGCGTCCTCCCCATCACGGGGATCGGGGCGTTCGTCCACCGACGGCCTCGATGAGCCTCCGCCCGATGGTCTCCGGATGCCACGCTCTCGGGCATGGCAGCGAAAGACGAACTCGGGCGAGCGGGCGAGAGCCGCGCCGTCGCGCACCTCTGCAACAGCGGTTACCGCATCCTCGACCGGAATTGGCGGTGTTCCCAGGGCGAGATCGACATCGTCGCGGACCACCACGGTGCTCTCGTGGTGATCGAGGTCAAGACCCGGACGAGCGAGGCCTTCGGACACCCGTTCGACGCGATCGATGCGCGTAAGGCGGCGCGGCTCTGGCGACTGGCGATGGCCTGGATGGCGGAGCACCCCGATGAGGCGCGCGGACGCCGACTCCGGATCGACGCCATCGCGGTGACCGGACCCGACCCCGCGACGGGCCGGCTCGAGCACTTGGAGGACGCACTGTGACCGTGGCGCGCACCTGGGCCGTGGCGCTTTCGGGCCTGCGGGGAGACCTCGTCGACGTCGAAGCAGACCTCTCACAGCAGACCCCGGAGTTCTCCATCATCGGCCTCCCGGACAAGGCCCTCGGCGAGGCAGGCCGCCGCGTGCGCAACGCCTGCGCGAATCGCGGGCTCGATCTCCCCAAACGACGGATCACCGTCAACCTGTCCCCGGCGAGCCTGCCCAAGCGTGGTTCGGGGTTCGACGTCGCGATCGCGGTGGCAGCCCTCGCGACGACGGGGATGATGGATGCCGCTCGCGTCGCCGCCACCGTGCACATCGGGGAGCTCGGGCTCGACGGTCGGCTGCGCCCGGTTCCGGGAGTGCTCCCCGCCGTCGTCGCGGCGCACCGGGCGGGGCACCGCCGTGTCGTGGTCCCGGCGGCCAACGCGGGGGAGGCTCGTCTCGTCGACGGCGTAGAGGTGTGTGCCGCGAGCTGCCTCGCCGAGGTCGTCCGGTGGCACGGAGGGAGCTGCGATGCGATCGAGCTCGAGCCCGTGCTTCCCAGCGCGGCGCAACCGTCGGAGGACGCACCTCTCGAACTCGCGGACGTCGTCGGGCAGACCGACGCGGTCGACGCGCTCGTGGTCGCGGCAGCCGGGGGACATCACATGCTGATGAGCGGCCCGCCCGGCGCGGGCAAGACGATGTTGGCTCGGCGGCTTCCCGGCATCCTTCCCGATCTCGACGACGAGGCGGCCCTGTCCGTGGCATCCGTGCGCTCGCTTTCCGGTGAGACCGTGGTGCACCTGTCCCGGACGCCCCCGTTCGAGAGTCCGCACCACGGTGCGAGTGCCGCTGCCCTCATCGGGGGTGGCTCCGGGGTGGTGCGTCCCGGTGCGATCGCCCGCGCGAGCGAGGGGGTGCTGTTCCTGGACGAGGGAGGCGAGTTCCCCGCCTCCGTGCTCGACGCGCTCCGCCAGCCTCTGGAGAGCGGGGTGATCCATCTGCACCGCTCGGGTGTGGCGGCAACCTACCCCGCTCGTTTCCAGCTCGTCATCGCGACGAATCCGTGTCCGTGCGGGCAGTACGGCGTTCCGGGTGGGTCGTGCGCGTGCGCGCCGCAGGCCATCCGGCGATACACCCGGCGGTTGTCGGGTCCGCTCCTCGACCGGATCGACATCGACCTGCGGCTCCAGCGGGTGTCCGCCGCACGGCGCGACAACGTGGCACCGACCGTCACCACCCAGGAGGCGCGGGCGATCGTCGGCGTCGCCCGGGAACGAGCCGCTCGGCGGTGGGCCGAGACCCCCTGGTCGCGCAACGCGGACGTTCCCGGGACGTGGTTGCGGGGGCCGGCCGCGCCTCCGGCCGACGTGCTTCGCCCCTTGGACACCGCGCTGCGCCGCGGCGCGCTCACGTTGCGCGGGTACGACCGGTTGTTGCGCGTGGCGTGGACGGTGGCCGATATCGCCGGTCACGGCGGCATCACGGTCGACGACGTCGGGCGAGCGCTGTACCTGCGGCGGGGGATGAGCGCGTGACCCTGCCTGACCTGTCGATGGATGCCGCGCGCGCGGCCCTCCGCGGTATCGAGGGCGTTGCCGTCGACACCGAGCAGGATACCTACGCCCGCGTCGTGTGGAACGTGATCGCCGAGCCAGGAGACGGTGCGGCGGGAGCGTTGATCTCGGCGATCGGCCCGGTCGAGGCCCTGCGCCTCGCCGCGACCCCCTCTGACGACGACTGGTCGGCGGCCCGGGAACGGTGGGCGCCGCGGCTGCGCCCCGATGCCGTCCGTGGTGCTCTCGACGGCGCGAGACGCTCACGCGCGCGCCTCGTGGTCCCCGGTGATCCAGCGTGGCCTTCGCGGGTGGACGATCTGGGTGTGCACGCCCCGGTGGCGTTGTGGGTGCGTGGGCGCACGGAGGGCCAGGACGCCCCGTCCGTCGCCATCGTGGGCGCGCGGGCGGCGACGCCGTACGGGGAGGGGGTGACCGCGGACCTTTCCGCAGAACTCGGTGGCTCGGGCGTCTCGATCGTGTCCGGCGCGGCCTACGGTATCGACGGCGCGGCGCACCGAGCCGCTCTGTCAGCCGGCGCGCGCACCGTGGCGTTCCTCGCGGGTGGGGTGGATCGCGCCTACCCGCGGGGCCATGAGGGCCTCCTCGAACGCATCGCCGACACCGGCGCGGTGTGGAGCGAGACACCGTGCGGGTCCAGTCCGACGAAATGGCGGTTCCTTTCCCGGAACAGACTCATCGCCGCGATGGCCGACGCCGTGGTGGTCGTCGAAGCGGGATGGCGGAGCGGATCGTTGAACACCGCCGCGCATGCGGCGACGCTCGGTCGAGCGCTCGGGGCCGTTCCGGGCCCGATCACCTCGGCCGCTTCGGCCGGATGCCATCGCATCCTGCGCGAGTACGGCGGAGTGTGCGTGACGTCGGCCGAGGACGTCCGCGAGATGATCGGCTGCTCACCCGAGCCGGAGCCCCAGGCTTGCGCCGCCTCGATCGGCGGCGAGGGGCGCACGGACGACACGACCCGGCTCTTCGACGCCCTGTCGACCCGGGTGGCCCGGGGAGTCGATGACATCGCGCGTCGGAGCGGACTGTCCGCAGCCCAGGTGCAGACCCACCTCGGCTTGGCGCACCTGGAGGGGCGCGCGGTGAGGGAGGAGGACGGCGCGTGGCGCGCGGTGCGTGGGTGAGAATGCGGGTGTCGTGCGCGCCCTCCACCGTCCGTACCCGAGCCGGGGCAGGCTGGACGCATGCGCATCTCCGTCGCCGCCGAGGCGTTCCTGACGCACCTGGCTGCGGTGCGTCGGCTCTCGCCCGCGACGGTCCGCGCGTACCGCTCCGACCTTGCGGATCTGGCACGCTCCACGGGCGACGCCCCGATCGAAGCGGTCGACATCGAAGCGCTCCGGCAATGGCAGTGGGAGGCGACAACGGCGGGACTGTCGAAAGCCACCGCGGCTCGTCGCACCTCCGCGGCCCGAGCCTTTTTCTCGTGGGCGCGGGAAGAAGGTCTGATGGAGACCGATCCCGCTGCTCGCCTTGTCGCGCCGAAACGCGGCCGCACACTCCCCGTCGTCGCGACGAGCTCGGCGCTGGACGAGGTGCTGGCGGGAGTGGCGGTGGAGGCGCAGTCCGGGGATGCCGTCGCCCTGCGCGATCACGCGATCCTCGAGGTCCTGTACGGGTCGGGGGTGCGGGTGTCGGAACTGTGCGGCCTCGACCTCGACGATGTCGACCGGGTGAACCGCACTCTGCGCGTCCGCGGGAAGGGCGACAAGGAACGCGTCGTTCCCTACGGCGCGCCGGCAGCGCGCGCTCTCGATGCCTACGTGGTGCGCGGGCGACCCGTGTTGAGCGCACGCGGCGACAACGTCGCCGGATCCGCGGTGTTGCTCGGCTCGCGCGGGGCGCGCCTCGGCCCTCGAACCGTCCACACGCTCGTGTCGCGCGTCGTGGCTCCCGTCGTCGGCGCGGAGACGCTCGGTCCTCATGCCTTGCGGCACTCCGCCGCCACCCACCTTCTGGACGGCGGCGCAGACCTCCGAAGCGTGCAGGAGATCCTCGGCCACGCGAGCCTCGGGACCACGCAGATCTACACGCATGTGTCGGGCGAGCGCTTGCGTGAGGCATACCGCCTGGCCCACCCGCGCGCATGACGGGCCTTGCGCGGGTGGCGGGCCTCGCGGGGGTGGCAGGCGTCGCGCGGGTGGCAGGCCTCGCGGGGGTGGCAGGCCTCGCGGGGGTGGCAGTCCTCGCGGGGGTGGCAGGCGTCGCGCGCGTGGCCGGCCTCGCGCGCGTGGTCGGTCTTCGCACTCGTGGCCTGCGCCGCGCCGCGGGGATAGCGCCCGCGCGCACTCGGCCTTACCGTGGGTGAGATGAAAGACCCTGGCCGTGTCCTCAGCGCAGCGCTCGGCGCGGGAGTCCTCGCCGTCGCTCTCTCCGCATGCTCGCTCTCGCCGCAGCCGACGGTCACGCGACTTCCGCCGGCCGCGGGCGGGGCAAGTGATGCGCCCACGTTCGTCGTCCCCGCCCCGTCCGTCGTCCCCGCCACGCCCACTTCCACCCCTTCGGCGCCAGGCGTTGAGAATGCCGGGAGCACGGACGACAACCTGGTGACGTGTGCGGACGGCGAACCGACGTCGATCTCCGGAAGCGAGCAGACCGTGCGAGTGACGGGCTCGTGCGCCCAGCTGTCGGTCTCGGGGAGCGCGATCACCATCGACGCGGCGACGGCGCAGATCGGAACACTGTCGATCGCGGGTGATCGCGTGCGCGTGGACGCCGCCTCGATCACCGCCCTGTCCGTCCAGGGCAACGACGGCGTGATCGCCTCGGCCGCAGCGATCGGCAGCGTCGATCTCAGCGGCGACCGCACCCAGGTGAGCGCCGGCGGCGCGATCTCTTCCGTCGCGGTCCGCGGTCAGAACAACAGCGTTCGCGCGGGCGACGGCATCGGGGACAGCACGATCGAGGGGCGCGACAACCAGGTCGGTTGACGCCGTCTGGCCCGACTCAGCAGCACGGGAGCAGGACCGCGCGCGGCACGCCACCCAAAAGCCGCAGAGGGTTGATGTACTCACCGTCGCGCCGTACCCCGAAGTGCACGGTCCCGGGCCCCGTATGGCCCTCCGTTGCGACGACGCCCACCGGCGATCCCCGAGACACGGCTTCGCCCACCTGTAGGTCGGTGAGGACCGGTTCCAGCGTCGTCACGAGGCCATCGCCGTGGTCGATCGTGACGACGGGGCGACCCGCCACCATGCCGGCGAAGGCGATGCGCCCCGAAGCAGGGGCGCGAACCGTGGTGACAGAGCCGAGGTCGACCCCGCGATGGCCTGGACCGTAGGCGTGGGCCGGCGCCTCGAACCGACGAACGAGTTGCACGTCGTCGACCGGCCAGACCCATCCGCGCGCAGAGAGTTCGTCAGAGGCAGCCGACGACACTCCCGCCGTCGCAGTGAGCAGCGCCACGACCAGGAAGCCGATCGCTCGGGAAACGGAAGGCATATGCCCATGGTCGCGGTGGGGCCGCTCGCCGTTCGCGCGGATCGTGTGAGTGGGGGACGGATCGGCGAAACACGCCGCGGGGGAGGAGCCGTCGTGGCGATCGTTCGCCGAGCGCCGTCCTGTACACTGAGAGATGCATCTCGTGCATTCGAGGTGACTCCGCGTGCCCAGAGCGCAGCGCGCCGTCCTCCCGGACAGCGCATCGCGTGGCATTCACACCCCATGGTCCTCCGCTTCGGCGGGTGGCGGGTGTGTGCCGGGTACCAGGCTCGTCGGACGAATCGTCCGACGCGATCAACCACAACCACGGCGCGCGAGCGCCCAGAAACAGGAGTACGACCATGGCCGTCGTCACCATCCGCCAGCTGCTCGACAGCGGCGTTCACTTCGGACACCAGACCCGTCGGTGGAACCCGAAGGTGAAGCGCTTCATCCTCACCGAGCGCTCCGGCATCCACATCATCGACCTGCAGCAGTCGCTCGGGTACATCGACAAGGCGTACGAGTTCGTCAAGGAGACGGTCGCCCACGGCGGCACGATCCTCTTCGTCGGCACCAAGAAGCAGGCGCAGGAAGTCCTCGCCGAGCAGGCGACCCGCGTGGGCCAGCCCTACGTCAACCAGCGCTGGCTCGGTGGCCTCCTCACCAACTTCCAGACGGTGTCG
>Ga0308171_1004201_pt1 | contig 12156 bp, 11 predicted proteins | sample PhyGR1_FD_202135 | JGI IMG/M metagenome (GOLD analysis project Ga0308171, IMG submission 202135) | Phyllosphere microbial communities from UC Gill Tract Community Farm, Albany, California, United States - DLSLSG.R1 | ecosystem: Host-associated > Plants > Phyllosphere > Unclassified | place: USA... | reverse complement strand
ACGGCGGCCCGCTCCCCGCGGTGGGCCAGCTCGGCGGCGACCCCCGGTAGACCCGTCCCGCTCGTGCTGCCCGAGTGCACGGCATCCTGTCGGAAGTACGGCTTTTCGACGCGCGGATGCCGTGCACTCGGCGTTGCGCCGTGCACTCGAGGTCGGGCCGGGGAATGGGTGGACGGGGGGCGGGGTTGTGTATGCACATGAATGAGAAGCTGGCGGATGCCACGACCATGGGCGCCGTCACCCTGCTGGTCGGCGACCTCGACGCCATGACGCGCTACTACCGCGACGTCGTCACCCTGCAGGTGCTCGCCGCCGACGGCGACACCGTCACCCTCGGTCGCGCCGGCCGCCCGGTCGTGATCCTCCGGCACGAGCCCGCCCTGCGGCACGCGACGCCCGGCTCGGCGGGCCTGTTCCACACCGCGATCCTCTTCGAGACGCAGGCGGCCCTCGCATCGGCCCTGTACAGCGTGGCGCGGCACGCGCCCACGACCTTCACCGGCAGCGCTGATCACCTCGTCAGCCAGGCGTTCTATTTCACCGACCCCGAGGGCAACGGCATCGAGCTCTACTGGGACCGCGACCGCAGCACGTGGTCGTGGACGCACGGGCAGGTCGAGATGGCGACCCTGTATCTCGACCCGAATGCGTTCCTGAGCGAGCACCTCGACGCCGCGGTGCTGGGCGGGGCGGCGGCATCCGGCTCGACGGCATCCGATCCCGCCCGGGTGGGGCACGTGCACCTCTCGGTCGGCGACGTGCCGACGGCGCGCGCGTTCTACATCGACGCCCTGGGCTTCGATGCCACCGCGGCCCTCGGCGATCAGGCCCTGTTCGTCAGCGCGGGCGGCTACCACCACCACATGGCGATGAACGTCTGGAACTCCCGCGGGGCGGGCCCGCGCATGCCGGCTCTCGGACTCGGACGCGTCGACCTGGCGCTCGCGGCGGCCGATGACCTCGGCGCCCTCACCGAGCGACTCCGTCACCACGGCATCGCGGTGCGCGACGACGGCCGCGCCCTCTCGTTCGAGGACCCCTGGAACAACACCCTGCACGCCACCGTCGCCTGACCCCCCTCCCGCCGGCGGCGCCGCCGCCGAGTGCACGGGATGCCGCCGAGCGGACGCCATCCGTACGTGGGGAAGCCGTGCGCTCGGGGCCAACCCGTGCACTCGGCTGAGCCATGCCCTCCGGGCTGGCCCTGCGCGCGGGGCCGAACCGGGGGCAGGGGCGGGACGGGGTCAGGCGGAGCCGCGGACGATGAGCTCGGTGTCGAGGATGGTGACCTCGGGCGGCGCGTGTCCGGCGAGCCGGGCGATGAGCACGTCGGCCATCTGCTCGCCCTGGGTGAAGGACGGCTGGCGCATCGTCGTCAGCTGAGGCTCGGTCGTCAGCGCGATGGGCGAATCGTCGAAGCCGACGACGGAGACCTCGTCGGGGATGCCGACGCCCGCAGCGGCCAGCACCTGCATCGCGCCTCGGGCCATCAGGTCGCTCGCCACGAACAGGCCGTCGAACGGCTCGCCCGTCGCGAGGATCTCGCGCATGGCGTCGGCACCGGACTCGACCGTGAAGTCGCCTTCGACGACCGGGGCCGGTGTCAGCCCGGCATCCGCGACGGCGAGGCGGTATCCCTGGGCGCGGTCGACGCCCGCGGGCATCGAGGGCGGTCCGGTGATCGCCGCGATGCGGGTGCGGCCGCGGCCGATGAGGAACGCCGTCGCGTCACGCGCGCCCGCGACGTTGTCGACGTCCACGTAGTAGTCGCCGCCGCGCGAGCGGACCGGACGGCCGCCGTAGACGACGGGGACGGCGGCGGCGATGCGGTCGATGAACGTGTCGCTGGTGTGGTGCGAGACGACGATCGCGCCGTCCACGGCGCCGCTGCGGACGTACTGCGCGGTCTTGTCGCCCGGGTCGGCGCTGGCCATGATCAGGTTCAGCACGTAATCGCTGCGGCTGATGCGAGCGTTGATGCCCGAGACGATCGAGGCGAAGAACGGGTCGCCGAACAGCCGGTTGGTGTCTTCGGGGACGACGAGCGCGATCGCCAGCGTCGACCGACTCGCGAGCGAGCGCGCGGCACGGTTGGGCACGTAGTTGAGCTCGGCGATGGCGCGACGCACCGATTCGGCGGCGGCGGGACTGACGGCGGTGGAGCCGTTGACGACCCGCGACACCGTCGAACGCGATACACCGGCGACGGCCGCGACCTCTTCGATGGTCGCGGCCGTCCGGTTCTGATCGGAGATCACAGGCAGAGCTACCTCGGGGCGACGGTCCGGGCGACATCCCCGGCGGCGGGCACATCGATCGCACGATCTGCGATGACCCGACGATACTCCTTCGCGCTGTCCTTCAGAGTCCGCTCCTGAGTGGCGTAGTCGACCCGCACGATGCCGAACCGCTTCTCGTATCCCCAGGCCCACTCGAAGTTGTCCAGCAGCGACCAGTAGAAGTAGCCGCGCACGTCGACACCGGCGTCGCGGGCGTCGAGGACCGCGCCGAGGTGACCGCGCAGGAACGCGGTGCGCTCGGAGTCGGGCACGGTCTTCTCGCCGTCGACCTCGACCACCTCGTCGTCGTAGGCGGCGCCGTTCTCGGTGACGTACAGCACGGTCCCCACCGGTTGCGCGTACTCGGTCCACACCCGCTCGAGCAGCTGCGTCAGCCCGGCCGGCTGCACCTCCCAGTGCATCGACGTGCGGGGCAGCCCGCGCTCGTGCCAGTGGATGTCGTGGCCGGCGGGCCACGGGCTGCCGGTCACGCGGTCGGTCGGGGCATCGCCCGGGGTCGGCGGGTTCGGATCGGGCTCTCCGCCGACGAATTCGCCGTGGTAGTAGTTGACGCCCAGCGCATCGAGCGGCTGCGCGATGACGGCCTCATCGCCCGGGAGCACCGCGTCCCGCCAGCGCGCCACGGCCCCGGCATCCACCTTCTCGAGGTCGTCGACGATGTCCGCCGGGTAGGCGGCGCGGAAGATCGGGTCGAGGAACCAGCGGTTGAACTGCCCGTCGATGCGTCGTGCGGCATCGACGTCCGCGGCGGCCGTGGGATCGGCGGGCTCGGCCACCGTGAGGTTCAGGGTGATCCCGAGCGAGAGCGAGGCGTCGCGCTGTCGCAGTTCGCGCACGGCCTGCCCGTGGCCGAGGAGCAGGTGGTGCGCGGCGAGCATGCCGTCGCCGATGTCGAAGCGACCCGGCGCGTGGATCCCGGCGGTGTAGCTGAGGAACGACGAGCACCAGGGCTCGTTGAGCGTCGTCCAGTGGTGCACCCGGTCGCCGAGCGCGTCGTGCATGTCGAGGGCGTACTCGGTGAAGCGGTCGGCCGTCTCGCGCACCGTCCACCCGCCGCGCTCCTCGAGCGCCTGCGGCAGATCCCAGTGGTAGAGCGTCAGCCACGGGATGATGCCGGCACCCAGCAGCTCATCGACGAGGCGCTCGTAGAAGTCGATCCCCTTCGGGTTGAGCGGCCCTCCGTCGGGGCGCACCCGCGACCAGGACGTCGAGAACCGGTAGGTGTCGAGTCCGAGGTCCGTCATGAGGGCCACGTCGTCGCGGTAGCGGTGGTAGTGGTCGCACGCCACGTCGCCGTTGTCGGCGTTGATGACGGCGCCCGGCACGCGGGCGAACGCGTCCCAGATCGAGGCGGTGCGCCCGTCTTCGAAGGCCGCTCCCTCGATCTGGTAGGCAGCCGTCGCGGCTCCGAAGAGGAAGCCGGTCGGAAAGGCACGGGAATCGCTCATGGTCTCCTGCTCGGAACGGTCCAGGTGCAGGGTCATCCCTTCACCGCCCCCGCCATGATGCCACTGACCAGCTGCTTGCCCGCGAAGATGAACAGCAGCAGCAGCGGGATCGTGGCGAGGATCACGCCCGCGAGCACGACCGAGTAGTCGACGAAATAGTTCGACTGCAGCAGCGACAGCGCCACCGGCAGGGTCGGGTTCTGGCGGTCGAGCACGATGAACGGCCAGAAGAAGTTGTTCCAGGCACCGACGAAGGTGAACAGGAACAGCATCGCCGCCGCGGGGCGGGCCGCCGTCATCCCGACGGTCCAGAACGTGCGGATCATCGACGCCCCGTCGACGCGGGCAGCCTCGATGAGCTCGTCGGGCACCGCCTGGCGCAGGTACTGCGTCATCCAGAAGACCCCGAACGCGCTCGTGAGGGCGGGGATGATGATGGCGCCGATCTGGCCGGTCCAGCCGAGCTCGGAGAACAGGATGTACAGCGGCACGACGCCGAGCTGCTGCGGCACCGCCATCGTGGCGACGACGAAGACCAGCAGTCCGGGTCCGCCGTGGAACCGGAGCTTCGCGAACGCCCAGCCGGCGAGGGTCGAGGTGATGACGACGGCCGCGGCGATGAGGAAGGAGCTGTAGATGGAGTTCCACAGCGCCGGCCAGAAGTTCACGGCGGGGTTGGTGATGACCGACGCCGCGTTCGCGAAGAAGTTGCCGCCGGGGATCCACGGGAAGGCGCCGCGCAGGGTGGTCGAATCGCCCGATCCGATGACGAACGACCAGTACAGCGGGAAGATCGCGGAGAGGAACACGGCGCCCAGGATCCCGTAGGTCCAGAAGCCGGGACGGGCCCCGCGGATGCGGCGGGTCCGGGCGTTGCGTCGCTGCTGCCGTGCGGTCGGGATGCCCTCTGCCACGGTGGCGAGGGGTGCGGGGGTGCCGATGGTGCTCATGACTGCGTCTCCTTGAGCGCACGCTGTGCCTGCTGCGCCTGACGGGCCTGTTGTTTCTGCTGGCGCTTGCCGAGTTCGCGGCGCAGCCCCTCGTCGCGCACGAGCGTGCGGGTGATGAGGAGGTTCAGCAGACCGATGAGAAGGATGATGATGAAGAGGATCCACGCCATCGCGGCGGCGCGGCCGAAGTTCCACTGGCCCCAGCCGACGTCGTAGAGGTAGAGCGTGATGGTCAGCCACTGCTGAGCCGAGCCGCCCCGCCCGGCCTGGTCGAACACCCGGGGCTCGTCGAAGATCTGCAGACCGCCGATCGTGGCGGTGATGATCACGAAGATGAGGGTCGGCTTGAGCGAGGGAAGCGTGATCGAGAAGAACTGCCGCACCGGTCCCGCGCCGTCGACGGTCGCGGCCTCGTAGAAGTCGCGGTTCACCGCCTGCATGGCCGCGAGCAGGATCAGGGTGTTGTAGCCCATCCAGCGGTAGTTGACCATGGTCGCGATCGCGACGTGGCTCCAGAACGGCTCGACGTGCCACGGGATGGCGCCGATCCCGATCGACTGCAGGATGCCGTTGATGAAGCCCGACTGGTCGGCGAACATCGCGTTGAAGATGAGGCCGACGGCGATCGGCGCGACCACGTAGGGCACCAGCACGGCCATGCGCCAGAACGTCTTGGCGCGGATGTTGCGGTCGAGGACTGCCGCGATGAAGATCGCGAGCACCAGCTGCGGCACGCTCGAGAGCAGGAAGATGCTGAAGGTGTTGCGCAGCGCCGTCCAGAAGTGGGGCTGCGACAGGATCCAGACGTACTGGTCGAAGCCGATGAACTCGCCCTCGCCGCGGATCAGGTCCCAGTCCATGAAGGAGATGACCGCGGTGTACGCGATCGGGAAGAGCCCGACGATCGCGAACATGATGAAGAACGGCGAGATGTAGAGGTACGGCGAGAAGCGGAGGTCCCACTTGCTGAGCTTCTGCGAGAACGAGATCACTCGCGGGGGACGGGCATCGTCTGGTCGGGGGGCGCGCGTCGTCGGGCGCTGCTGTGTGGTGGTCACGGTCGTCCTTCGAGGGCGTCGAGAGGGGGGAGGCGCCGGAGCGCGCCGCGGTGCGACGCGCTCCGGCGGGTGCGGGTCAGAAGCTTCCGACCTCGTTCACCCAGGTGTTCCAGGAGGTCTCCTTGTCTTCGATGCCATCGAAGACGCGGGTGATCGCGTTGCCCAGGGCGTCGTGGTACTGGAAGTACTTCGGGCCCTTGAACGTCGTGACCGTGATGGCGTTGGCGCGGTCGATGCCGATCTCACCGGTGGGAGCGTCGTTGAAGTACGGACTCACGAAACCGGTCAGGTCGGCGCTGCTCTGCGCCTCGGGCTGGCTGGGGAAGGTTCCCGCGTTGTTGAACGCCTTGATCTGCGTCTCGGGCGAGGTCAGCCAGTCGGCGAGCTTCTGCGCGTTCTCCACATTGGCGCCGTTGCCGGGGACGACCAGGTACGAGCCGCCCCAGTTGCCGCCCCCCTCGGGGAACGCGTTGGCGATATCCCAGCCGGCGATGTCGGGGGCTTCGCCCTCGATGATGCCGTGCATCCACGGCGGGCACAGCATCGCGGCGAACTCACCGCTGGCCATCGAGGCGTACCAGTCATCGGACCACTGACCGGGGTAGGCGGCGATCGGCACGGCCTTATCGATGACGGTGTCGTAGGCGGCGCGGATGTCGGGGTTCTCGGTCGCCACGACGGTGCCGTCCGGCTCCTCGTACGCGGTCTCGAGCTGGTTGACGACGCCCTGGAGCACCGAGTTGGCCGAGTCGATGAAGGGCTGACCCGTCTTGGCGACGTAGTCGCTGCCGACCTGGAAGAACGCGTCCCACGTGGGGAAGAGCTCGGCGACCTCGGCGCGGTCGGTGGGCAGGCCCGCCGCCTCGAACAGGTCGGCGCGGTAGCAGATGGCCTGCGGGCCCACGTCGGTGCCGTACGCGACGAGGTTCCCGTCGGCGTCGGTCGCCGCCTGCTCCTTCCAGTCGAGCCAGCGGCCCTTGAGGTCCTCGGGCACCGGAGCGACGAGGTCGGAGTACTGCATCATCTCGGGGAACCAGTCGACCTCGACGCCTTCGACGTCGGCCAGACCGGTCTTGCCCAGCTTCTGGAAGAAGTTGGTGCGCGCGTCGTTCGAGGTGGCGGCCTTGTTGTGGATGACCGTGATGCCGGTCTCCTCGGTGAACTCCGCGAGGAGCTCCTCGGTGTAGCCGAAGTCGTTGAACGTGGCGAGAGTCAGCGTGTTCTCGTCACCACCGGATGCTGCGTCGCCGCCTCCGCCGGAACATCCGGCGAGGACGAGGGCGGACGTTGTTGCGACGCCGGCTACGAGGCCGATCCGCCGCAGTGCGCGTGAATTCACGTGTCACTCCTTCGTGATTTGCGGGTATCTGGTGCATGGCGAGGTTCCCGACTTTGGGAGCGCTCTCACCGATTGACGACGACCATACGGGAGCGCTCCCACAGCCGCAAGGGAGAGGTCAAAACGCGTCGGTCACGATCCGGTCACAGCGGTCGGCCGCGGGCGCGCGGCGGCGCGGCATCCCACCCGTAGACTGGTCGCGCACCCATCCCGCGACCTCCGGAGCCAGCAATGCCCACCATCGTCGTCGACGTCATGCCCAAGGCCGAGCTGCTGGATCCGCAGGGCAAGGCGGTCTCGGGCGCCCTCACCCGCCTCGGGGTCTCGGGCTTCTCGGATGTGCGCATCGGCAAGCGCTTCGAGCTGACGGTCGACCGCGTCGACGAAACCACCCTCGAGACCGCGCGGCGCATCGCCGAGGAGATCCTCTCGAACTCCGTCATCGAGGACGTCGTGGGCATCGAGGTGGTCGAGTGACCGCTCGCGTCGGCGTCATCACGTTCCCGGGTTCGCTCGACGACCGCGACGCGCAGCGCGCGGTGCGGTTGGCCGGTGCCGAGCCCGTGCCCCTGTGGCACGGCTCGCACGACCTCGACGGGGTCGACGCGCTGGTGCTGCCCGGCGGCTTCAGCTACGGCGACTACCTGCGCGCCGGCGCGATCGCCGCCCTCGCGCCGATCATGTCGGAGGTGAAGGATGCCGCCGCGAAGGGCATGCCGATCCTCGGGATCTGCAACGGCTTCCAGATGCTCGTCGAGGCGCACCTGCTGCCCGGCGGACTCATCCGCAACGCGCACCAGCAGTTCATCCGGCGAGACCAGCGACTCGTCGTCGAGAACGCCGACACGGCCTGGACCAGCGGGTTCGAGGCCGGTCAGGAGATCGTCATCCCGCTGAAGAACGCCGACGGCGGCTTCACCTGCTCGGACGAGACGCTGCGGCGCATCGAGGGCGAGGGGCTCGTGGCGTTCCGCTACCGCGGCGTGAACCCGAACGGCTCGCTCGACGACATCGCTGGCCTGACGAACGAACGCGGCAACGTCGTGGGCCTCATGCCCCACCCCGAGCACGCGGTCGAGCTCGGGTTCGGCCCGCAGACGCCCGCGGCCATGCGCTCCGGCACCGACGGCCTGACGTTCTTCACCTCGGCCGTCGCCGCCGTCGTCGCCACCGCCGTCTGAGCCCCCACGCCGGCGGTTCGGATGCCCCGCCGCGGGCGCGAGCCGTTCGGGGCGCGCCCGGGGCCGTTCGGGCGCGTGGCCGGGGCCGTTCGGGGCGCCCCGTTCACAACGGGGCGTGAGCTTCGCACCCCACGGTGCAGCAACCGCCCCAAACCGAACAGCATCCACCCTTAGCGGCCGGCGGCCCGGTCCGAACGGTGGGACGCGCGGCGCATGGGCCGTTCGGGGCGCCCCGTCCACAGCGGGGCGCGAGCTTCGCACCCCACAGTGAAGCATCCACCCCAAACCGCACAGCATCCGCCCCAACCTCGCGGCGGCATCCGCCCCACGCGGGCGGCAGCACCCGCCCGAACGGTGGGACGCGCGGGCCAGGGGCCGTTCGGGGCGCCCCGTTCACAGCGGGGCGTGAGCTTCGCACCCCACGGCGAAGCAACCGCCCCAAACCGCACAGCATCCGCCCCAACCTCGCGGCAGCATCCGCCCCGACCACGGTGCGGCATCCGCGCCGCGCGGGGCGAGGGGCGACGGGACCCACGCCGGCCTGGCGCTCGGTAGCGTGGGGGCATGAGCGAATCCCGGAGTGCCGTCGTCGTCAGTGTGCCCACCGAAGAGCTGGCAGCCGACATCGGCGAGGTGCCCGAGGGGGTCGAGCTCGTGGTGTGGGACCTGCGCTCGCCCGCGCCGCGCGGCGCATTCGACCTCGTGGTGCCGCCCTACATGTCGGGCAAGCGCCTGCTCGCCGCGCTCGAGGGTGTGCGCGTCGACGTGCTTCAGAGCCAGTCGATCGGCTACGAGGGCATGGGCGCCTACCTGCCCGCCGGTGCCCGGCTCGCGAACGCGTCGAGCGTGCACGAGGCGGCGACGGCCGAGATCGCCGTAGGCCTGACCATCGCAGCCCAGCGCGACCTGGCCGACTACGTCCGCAACCAGGAGCACGCCCGCTGGGCGCCCCAGTTCAGCCGGAGCGTCGCCGACTGCACCGTGCTCGTGCTCGGCTACGGCGGCGTGGGCAAAGCAGTGGCTGCGCGGCTGCTGCCGTTCGAGACGACCATCGTGCCGGTGGCATCGCGCGCTCGCGACGAAGACGGCGTGCACATCCACGGCATCGAGGAGCTGCCCGAGCTGCTGCCGCGCACCGACATCCTCATGATCACCCTGCCCGGTGGTGAACCGACGCGCGGCCTCATCGGCGCCGACGAGCTGGCGCTCCTCCCGGACGGCGCACTCGTCGTCAACGTTGGGCGGGGAACCGTGCTCGACACCGACGCGCTCGTGGCCGAGCTCCAGTCCGAGCGGCTGCGGGCCGCGCTCGATGTGGTCGACCCCGAGCCGCTGCCGGAGGACCACCCCCTCTGGAACGCCCCGGGCGCGCTCATCGTGCCGCACGTGGGGGGTGCCGCCGACGCCATGCGCCCGCGCATCGCGGCACTCGTGCGCACGCAGATCCAGCGTCTGGCGCGTGGCGAGGAGCCGCTCAACATCGTCGAGCCCTGACTCGCGCAGCGCCGGCCTCGTCGTGCGGCTCGTCGTGCCGAAGGACGGCGCGGTCGACGTCGTGCCCGTGCCAGAGATCGGCGCACTCCACCGAAAGCGCTCCCCGGCGCACGAGATACGGGCCCGCCCCCTGATCACCGGATGCCGTCGCCGCGGCCGCCGCCCAATGCGCACGGCCGAGCACCACGGGGTGGCCGGGCCGCCCGTCGAACACCGCGCGGGCGAGAGCGCGCCGGCCGCCTCCCGACGCGCGGAGCAGGCGCTCGATGACCACCGCCGGGATGTCGGGCACATCGACCGGAACCAGCACTGCCGCGTCCGCATCCGTCTCGGCCGCGGCGGAAAGCCCGGCGCGCAGACTCGACGAGAGTCCCGCTTCCCAGCCGGCGACCATTCGCGGCCGAGCCGTACCCGGCACCGGCGCGTCGGGCGCAGCACCGAGCATGACGAGAACCGGTGCGCAGCCGGCGGCGACCAGGGCCGCCACGACACGGTCGAGCCACGGCACGCCGTCGGCTCCGACCGCGAGCGCCTTCGGCATTCCGTAGCGGCTTCCCGCTCCGGCGGCGAGCACGATCCCCACCGGCGGCGCGGCCCGCGTGGTCACGGCGCGGAGAGCAGGTGGTCGACCGCGCACGCCGCACCGGGGTCCAGCGCGGCACCGCGGTGGATCGTGCCCGTGCGGTCGCGAAGCGGCTGCCCGGTGCCGCCGTGTCGGTCCGCGACGATCTCGGCGAGGATCGACAGCGCCACTTCGACCGCGCTCGTGCCCCCGAGGTCGAGCCCGATCGGCGAGCGCAGCCGGGCGATCGCGGTCGGCGCCGTGCCGGTGTCGACGAGGCGACGGATGCGGTCGGCGCAGGTGGCGCGGCTTCCCATGGCCCCGACGTATCGAGCGGGCGACGAGAGCGCCGCGGCGAGGGCGGGCACGTCGAACTTCGGGTCGTGGGTGAGCACGCAGACGGCGGCCCGCTCGTCGAGGCCGGCGCCCGCGAGGTACCGGCCGGGCTGATCGACGACGACCTCGGCGCCGGGGAAGCGCTCCGCACGCGCGAAGACCTCGCGGGGATCGACGACGGTCACTCGGAATCCCGCGGCCGAGCCCAGCGCACTGAGCGACACCGCGACCTCGACCGCTCCGACGACGACGAGCCTCGGCGGCGCGCCGAAGACGAGGTCGATGCTCCCGAGCCGCGCCGGCTGCGGCGTGTCGCGCGCCACAGCGTCGACCAGGGTTGCGGTGCCGGCGCCGGGCTCGGCGGTGCGCAGACGCAGCACCGTGGGCACCGCATCCCGCTCGCGCACCGCGAGGAGGTGGAGCACGGTCGCGTCGGCAGAGTCGGGCGCGATGGCGCGGACCAGCACCTCGATGCTGCCCCCGCACGACAGGCCGGCGACGAAGGCGTCGTCGTCGGCGATGCCGAAGCGGTCGATGCTCGGGCCGGCGCCCGCGAGCGCCTCGACGCAGCGCTCGTACACCGCGCCGTCGACGCATCCCGCCGAGACGTTTCCGACCGCCCGCCCGTCGGTCGCGACCAGCATCGACGCGCCGAGCTCGCGCGGCGAACTGCCGGAGGCCGCAACCACCGTGGCGACCGCGACGGCGCGCCCCGCGGCCAGCTCGTCGCATGCGACGGCGAGGATCTCCCGCATCCGATCTCCTCCCGACCCGGGTCGTGGCCGGGCTCTGCGGTCTCTCCGGGCTGCCGCAGCCGTGGCGCTGACTCATCGTAGGCTAGGTGACCCGTGTTGCCGGCCTGTTGCGGGGGCGTGAAACACGGCCGAAACGCGAGGCTGGTTCACTCGACCATCCGACGCCGGGAACCCGGCGCGAGACGACAGGAGCCGCCGTGGACATCACCACCGTGACCGGTTTCCGTCTCGCGCGCACCCGCGACGACCTGCTCCTCGCCCCCGGCGAGCGCTTCCTCGCGGGCGGCACCTGGTTGATGTCGGAGCCGCAGCCGGACACCACCGGTTTCGTCGACCTCACCGCCCTCGGCTGGCCCGACATCGAGCTCACCGAGGACGGCCTGCGCATCGCGGCGACCTGCACGATCGCCCGCCTCGTCGCCTTCGCCACGGGGCGTCTCGACGTGCGTCCGCCCGCCGACTGGACGGCCGTCGCGCTCGTGCCCGCGGCGGCCGACGCGCTGCTGGCGAGCTTCAAGATCTGGAACACCGCGACGGTGGGCGGCAACCTCTGCCGCGCCTTCGCCGCGGGAGCCATGATCAGCCTCGCGGTGGCGCTCGACGGCGTCGCCGTGATCTGGCCCGCCGCCGGCGGAGAGACGCGGATGCCGGTGGCGGAGCTCGTCGTCGACGACGGCGCGACGAGCCTCGGCCTCGGCGACGCGCTGCGTGCGATCGAGATCCCCGCGTCGGC
>Ga0308171_1004199_pt1 | contig 12170 bp, 12 predicted proteins | sample PhyGR1_FD_202135 | JGI IMG/M metagenome (GOLD analysis project Ga0308171, IMG submission 202135) | Phyllosphere microbial communities from UC Gill Tract Community Farm, Albany, California, United States - DLSLSG.R1 | ecosystem: Host-associated > Plants > Phyllosphere > Unclassified | place: USA... | reverse complement strand
ACCCCGAACAGGCCGGCGAACGGCTTGATCTGCCAGGCCCGCACGGCGCCGCCGACGATGCCCACGGCCACCCCGAGCAGCGCGCCGATGGCGGTCAGCTCAAGGGTGAACAGTGCACCCTTGAGCAGCAGGTCGGCCTGGGCGAGCACCGGGGCGAAAGCGAACTGATAGGCCATTGCGTACGCTCGACATCAGAGATCGGCGGGCAGCGGCTGCTTCAGCCAGGTCTGCGCATTCTTTTCCAGGCTGCCGTCTTTCTTGCCTGCGGCGATGATCTCGTTGACCTTGGCCAGGAGCTCCGGCTGTTGCTTGTTGATGCCCACGTACACGGGCGAGTCCTTGAGCTTGATCTTCAGGGCCGGAATCCGCTTGGGGTTCTTTTCCGAGATGGCCACCATCACCACGTTGCCACTGGCGATCAGGTCGGTCTGGCCGGCGAGGTAGGCGGCGATGGTCGAGTTGTTGTCCTCGAAGCGTTTGATGGTGAGGCCTTCGGGAGCGACCTTGCTCAGCTCGATGTCTTCGATGGCGCCGCGGGTCACGCTGATGGTCTTGCCCTTGAGGTCATCCAGAGTGGCCACCGGTGCTTCCGGCGGGCCGAACACGGCCAGGTAGAAGGGCGCATAGGCACTGGAGAAATCGATGACCTGTTCACGCTCGGCGTTCTTGCCCAGGCTCGAGATCACCAGGTCGACCTTGCCGGTGGTGAGGTAGGGAATGCGGTTGGTGGAGTTCACCGGGGTGAGCTGCAGCTTCACCTTCAATTGATCGGCGATCAGCTTGGCGGTGTCGATGTCCAGGCCACGCGGTTGCATGTCGGGGCCGACCGAGCCGAACGGTGGGAAGTCCTGCGGCACGGCGACACGCAAGGTGCCGCGCTCGGTGATGTCGCTCAGGCCGTCGGCGTGAACGGCCTGAGCGAGCATGAAGCTGGCGGCCAGGGCAGTGAACAGCAGTCTGCAGCGCGAAATCATGGCAGTACTCCGATTGCGATCGAGTCGAGGTTGCCAGGGGTGGTAGCACAGCGCGTGCCAGAATGGGGCAGGGCGCGGATTGCGCTGGTTTGCCATGGGTATTGACGTGTGGAGGCTGCCCATCCGGGGGCACGGCACGCACCGTTGCGGAGCGTGCTGCACCGCACCTGCGGTCATTCCTGGTGCGTCAGGTGGGGTTCCATTGGCTGTATCACCGATGTTCATAGTGATGATCAATGATCATCGGCTTCCTGTGGCGGCGCTGTGCCGCTATGATGGGCCACGTTTTTCTTTCCGAATATGACCACGGAGACACTCCATGAGCAGCGACCTTATCAAGCACGTCAGCGACGCCAGCTTCGAAGCAGATGTACTGAAGGCTGACGGTGCTGTACTCGTCGACTACTGGGCCGAGTGGTGTGGCCCGTGCAAGATGATCGCCCCGGTACTCGACGAGATCGCCGAAACCTACAAGGGCAAGCTGACCGTCGCCAAGCTCAACATCGACGAGAATCAGGAAACCCCAGCCAAGCACGGCGTGCGTGGCATCCCGACGCTGATGCTGTTCAAGAACGGCAACGTCGAGGCAACCAAGGTCGGCGCACTGTCCAAGTCGCAGCTGGCAGCCTTCCTGGACGCCAACATCTGACACCCGAAAGGCCCCGCATTCGTCGGGGCCTTTTTCTGGCCGTGATACTGGACGCCTGCAAATCCAGGTGTTACATTCGGCCTCGCATTGGTTTCTCCTCTGCCCCCTGCAAGCCGTCGCCGACGCACTCCTACTCGAATCAGTACGCGATCCTGTCGCCTTCTCTGCGGCGCGGCCTCATTAAGCCCAAAGCTTAATTTCTCCCCTCCATACACGATTACGTCATTCCCTTATGAACCTGACTGAACTCAAGCAAAAGCCGATCACCGATCTGCTCGAAATGGCCGAACAGATGGGCATAGAAAATATGGCCCGTTCGCGCAAGCAGGACGTGATTTTCTCCCTGTTGAAGAAGCACGCCAAAAGCGGTGAGGAAATCTCCGGTGATGGCGTGCTGGAGATTCTCCAGGACGGCTTCGGCTTCCTGCGTTCGGCTGACGCCTCGTACCTGGCCGGCCCAGACGACATCTATGTGTCGCCTAGCCAGATCCGCCGCTTCAACCTGCGTACCGGCGACACCATCGTCGGCAAGATCCGCCCGCCGAAGGAAGGCGAGCGTTATTTCGCCCTGTTGAAAGTCGATACCATCAACTTCGACCGTCCGGAAAACGCGAAAAACAAGATTCTCTTCGAAAACCTCACGCCGCTGTTCCCCACGGTGCGCATGAAGATGGAAGCCGGCAACGGTTCCACCGAAGACCTCACCGGTCGTGTCATCGACCTGTGCGCCCCGATCGGCAAGGGCCAGCGCGGCCTGATCGTCGCTCCGCCGAAAGCGGGCAAGACCATCATGTTGCAGAACATCGCGTCGAACATCACGCGCAACAACCCCGAATGCCACCTGATCGTCCTGCTGATCGACGAGCGTCCGGAAGAAGTGACCGAGATGCAGCGCACCGTACGCGGCGAAGTGGTCGCCTCGACCTTCGACGAGCCGCCAACCCGCCACGTGCAAGTGGCCGAGATGGTGATCGAGAAGGCCAAGCGCCTGGTCGAGCACAAGAAGGACGTGGTCATCCTGCTCGACTCGATCACCCGTCTGGCGCGTGCCTACAACACCGTGATCCCGAGCTCCGGCAAGGTCCTGACCGGTGGTGTCGACGCCCACGCCCTGGAGAAGCCGAAGCGTTTCTTCGGTGCTGCGCGTAACATCGAGGAAGGCGGTTCGCTGACCATCATCGCCACCGCGCTGGTCGAAACCGGCTCGAAGATGGATGAAGTGATCTACGAAGAGTTCAAGGGTACCGGCAACATGGAACTGCCCCTGGACCGCAAGATCGCCGAAAAGCGCGTCTTCCCGGCCATCAACATCAACCGTTCCGGTACCCGTCGCGAAGAGCTGCTGACCGCCGACGACGAACTGCAGCGCATGTGGATCCTGCGCAAGCTGCTGCACCCGATGGACGAAGTGGCAGCCATCGAGTTCCTGATCGACAAGCTCAAGCAGACCAAGACCAACGACGAGTTCTTCCTGTCGATGAAACGCAAGTAAGCCCAACGGCTGCTTGATCCGAATGGCGCCCTTGTGGCGCCATTCGCATTTTCACTGCCTCAATCCGATCGCTATTCCCATTAAAGCCCAGCCGGCGGCTGCCAGCGGTCGCCAGAGCAGGTAGGATGTACGCTTATTTTCTAACTGGCATGGTCGATGAAATTCAAGGATCTTCGGGATTTCGTGCAGCAGCTTGAGCAGCGCGGAGAGTTGAAACGCATTCAGGTGCCCATCTCGCCGGTGCTCGAAATGACCGAGGTGTGCGACCGCACCCTGCGCGCAAAAGGGCCGGCGTTGCTTTTCGAAAAGCCCACCGGCTTCGATATCCCGGTGCTGGGCAACCTGTTCGGCACGCCCGAGCGGGTGGCCATGGGCATGGGCGCCGAATCGGTGAGCGAGCTGCGCGAGATCGGCAAGCTGCTGGCGTTCCTCAAGGAGCCCGAGCCGCCCAAGGGTCTGCGCGATGCCTGGTCCAAGCTGCCGATCTTCAAGAAGATCATCGCCATGGCGCCCAAGGTGATCAAGGACGCGCCCTGCCAGGAGATCGTTGTAGAAGGCGACGACGTCGACCTCGGGATGCTGCCCGTGCAGCACTGCTGGCCCGGAGACGTCGCGCCGTTGATCACCTGGGGCCTGACGGTCACCAGGGGGCCGAACAAGGAGCGTCAGAACCTGGGTATCTATCGTCAGCAGGTGATCGGCCGCAACAAGGTCATCATGCGCTGGCTGAGCCATCGCGGCGGCGCTCTGGATTACCGTGAGTGGTGCGACAAGCATCCGGGTCAACCTTTCCCCGTGGCCGTGGCCCTGGGCGCCGACCCTGCGACCATCCTCGGTGCGGTGACGCCGGTTCCCGACAGCCTGTCCGAATACGCCTTCGCCGGGCTGCTGCGCGGCAACCGCACCGAGCTGGTGAAGTGCCGCGGCAACGACCTGCAGGTGCCGGCCACCGCCGAGATCATCCTGGAAGGGGTGATTCATCCGGGCGAGATGGCCGACGAAGGGCCGTACGGTGATCACACCGGCTACTACAACGAAGTCGACAAGTTTCCGGTCTTCACGGTGCAGCGCATCACCCATCGGATCAAGCCGATCTACCACAGCACCTACACCGGCCGACCACCGGATGAGCCCGCTATCCTGGGCGTGGCGCTGAACGAAGTGTTCGTGCCGATCCTGCAGAAGCAGTTCCCGGAAATCACCGACTTCTACCTGCCGCCCGAAGGCTGCTCGTACCGCATGGCGGTGGTGACCATGAAGAAGCAGTATCCGGGGCACGCCAAGCGGGTCATGCTCGGGGTGTGGTCGTTCCTGCGCCAGTTCATGTACACCAAGTTCGTCATCGTCACCGACGACGACATCAATGCCCGGGACTGGAACGACGTGATCTGGGCCATCACCACGCGCATGGACCCCAAGCGCGACACCGTGATGATCGATAACACCCCGATCGACTACCTGGACTTCGCCTCGCCGGTGTCGGGTCTGGGCTCGAAGATGGGCCTGGATGCCACGCATAAATGGCCAGGCGAGACGACGCGCGAATGGGGCCGGGTCATCGTCAAGGACGAGGCCGTAACCCGACGCATCGATGAACTCTGGAATCAGTTGGGAATAGATTGATGCGTGTGACCTTGCAACCTTCGGGCGTGGTGCTGGAAACCCTGCCTGGCGAGCGGATCCTGGCTGCCGCGCAGCGCCTGGGCTACGAGTGCCCGCAGAGCTGCCGCAACGGCAATTGCCATGTGTGCAGCGCGGTGCTGGTGGAAGGCAGCGTTCGCGAGGAAGGTGTCGTGATCGATCATGGCGAGTTTCACACCTGCATCGCAGAGCCGTTGGAGGACTGCGTGATCCTCTGGGACGGTGTGCTGGCCAAAGGCGAGTTGCCGGTACGCAGCCTCGCCTGCCAACTGGTCGATTGCGTCGATATCGGCGGCGACGTCTGGCGTGTGCGCCTGCGCGCGCCGGCTGGCAAGCCCCCGCGCTACCACGCCGGGCAATACCTGATGATCGAGCGCGACAACGGCGAAAAGTCCGCTTTTTCCCTGGCTTCCGCGCCCCATAGTGGGCGCGATCTGGAGTTGCACGTGCTGGTGCGCGAGGCCAGCGCACAGAGCCTGATCGAGCAGTTGCAGCGCAATGGCATGGCCCGTGTGCACATGCCCTACGGCGATACGCACCTGTCCGAGTTGCCCGACGGGCCGTTGGTGCTGATTGCCGCAGGGACTGGCATGGCGCAAATGAACAGCCTGATCGAGCACTGCCGTTCCCAGGGCTTCAAGCATCCGGTGCATCTGTACTGGGGTGTGCGTCGGCCCGAGGATTTCTACGCGCTGGAACATTGGGAGCACTGGAAGCAGTTGCCCAACCTGTTCCTGAACAAGGTGGTGAGCGACCTGTGCGGTTGGGAAGGGCGCTGCGGCATGCTGCATGAAGCGGTCTGCGAAGACATCGCCGACCTCAGCGGGGTGCATGTCTATGGCAGCGGCTCACCGGCGATGATCTACGCCACGCTCGATGCCCTGGTCGAAGCCGGCATGGATGCGCACCAGATGCGTGCGGATGTCTTCGCCTACGCGCCGCGCCCACTCTAGTTTCTTCGCCACTGCTTCATTTCGTGGCTTGAACTTCTTCACTGCATGGCCGGCGTCGAATACGACGCCGTGTAACCGTGCACGAAGTTTTGTGCCTGTGCCGCTTTGGTGCTTATAACCAATCTATTTGAAGTTGATTATAAGCGCTTGTATTTATTGACCAATCTGCCATACGGTAGAGGCGCGACAGTTGCAATGCGTTAGAGTAAGGGTTCATTGCAATCTTACGGGGATAACAGGCGACTGCTTATGTCGGTACTCGAAACTGCGCACTTGAATGTGGTCTATCCACCGTCGCTCGATCTCGGGCCGCAACTGACCCACGAGCAACTTCTTCACTCACTGAATACGACGATGCGACGTCATCGTGGCGGTCCGGTCTGGCTGTTCGCCTACGGCTCGCTCATCTGGCGGCCCGAATGCAGTGCTGCAGAGCGGCGTCGCGCTCGAGTCCATGGCTATCACCGGGGTCTGTACCTGTGGTCCCACGAGCACCGAGGCACGCCCGAGCGGCCGGGCCTGGTGTTCGGTCTGGACCGTGGCGGCTCCTGCGCCGGGTTCGCCTACCGCCTGCCGCAGGAAAATCTCGAAGACTCGCTTTTGGCGCTTTGGCAGCGCGAAATGCCCTATCCCTCGTACCGTCCACACTGGCTCAACTGCCGTCTGGAAGACGGCACCAAGGTGCAGGCATTGGGTTTCGTATTGGAGCGGCATTTGCCCAGCTATGCCGGCAACCTGCCCGACAACCTGCTGACGCAGATTCTGGACAGTGCCAGTGGGCGCTTCGGCAGCACTCGCGATTACGTCGAGCAGACCGTCAGTGCCCTGCGCAATCACGCAATGCCGGACAAGAACCTGGAAGCCAGGCTCAAGCGTTGCCATCAGGGCAGCTGCACTCAAGCTTCGCAGCAATTCCTGCCCTGACGGCGTAGCCTGGGTCAATCAGGCATGGCGCTCGGCGCTGGCCACTTGCTTGTGCCAGAGCGTGGGGATCAGGAAGACGATTGCCAGCAGGCAGGCGCCGATCAGCAGGACAAAACCACCGTCCCAGCCGAAGTGATCCACGGTGTAGCCCATCGCGGCGCTGGCGGCGACCGAGCCACCCAGGTAGCCGAACAGGCCGGTGAAGCCGGCAGCAGTCCCTGCCGCTTTTTTCGGTGCCAATTCCAGGGCCTGCAGGCCGATCAACATCACTGGGCCGTAGATCAGGAAGCCGATCGAGAACAGCGCGATCATGTCCACGGTCGGGTTGCCCGGCGGGTTGAGCCAGTACACCAGAGTGGCAACGGTCACCAGGGCCATGAACACCACACCGGTCAGCCCGCGATTGCCGCGGAAGATCTTGTCCGACATCCAGCCACACAGCAACGTGCCGGGAATGCCGGCCCACTCATAGAAGAAATACGCCCATGAGGTGGTGTCCACGGTGAAGTGCTTGGCTTCCTTGAGGTAGGTCGGCGCCCAGTCCAGTACGCCATAGCGCAGCAGGTAGACGAACACGTTGGCCAGGGCGATGTACCACAGCATCTTGTTGCGCAGCACGTACTTGACGAAGATTTCCTTGGCGGTGAATTCTTCTTCGTGGCTGGCATCGTAGCCTTCCGGGTAATCGTTCTTGTACTGCTCGATCGGCGGCAGGCCTACCGATTGCGGCGTGTCGCGCATGGTCGCGAAGGCGAACAGGGCCACCAGCAACGCCACTGCGGCAGGCACGTAGAATGCCGCGTGCCAATCGTTGAACAGGCCCATGCCGAGCAGGAACAGCGGGCCGATCAGGCCACCGCCGACGTTGTGCGCCACGTTCCACACCGACACCACGCCGCCACGCTCTTTCTGCGACCACCAGTGCACCATGGTCCGTCCACTGGGCGGCCAGCCCATGCCCTGGGCCCAACCGTTGATGAACAGCAATATGAACATCATGGTGACGCTGGACGTAGCCCAGGGTGCGAAGCCGAACACGAACATCACGCCGGCCGAAATCAGCAGGCCGAACGGCAGGAAGTAACGCGGGTTGGAGCGGTCGGAGACGATCCCCATGAGGAACTTCGACAGGCCGTAGGAAATGGCGATGGCAGACATCGCCAGACCCAGTTGGCCACGGGTGTAGCCTTGCTCTTCTATCAAATAGGGCATGGCCAGCGAGAAGTTCTTGCGCAGCAGGTAATAACCGGCATAACCGATGAATATCCCGGCGAAGATCTGCCAGCGAAGGCGGCGGTAGGTGCTGTCTATCTTTTCATCGGGCAGGGCGGCGCGATGAGGGGCGGGGCGGAAGAAGGCGAACATGCACAAGCTCCATTTATTGTTATTTGCTGCGGATTCGAATGTTACAGTTTCATTACCGAAAATAAAATCGATTACCGCCCAATGGAGTGCGCGAAAATGTTGCAATGCGAACTCAAACGGTTCAGTTCTGCTCGCCATTTGGCTTGATGTTCTAGAAGAACCGTTTCAGCTCTTCGGATGCGCACGAGCTATTGAATTACCCGTACTGGCCGATACAGACAGGTAACAGCGCTGGCCGGCATGACAGTCCCGGCCAAGACACGACCTTGCGGAGAAATGAAAGATGAAAGCCTGGGTATCCATAGTGCTGGCGTTGGCCCTGCCAACCGCCGTGATGGCCAATGAGGCGGCCAAAGAAGGTGAGAATGCCGCTCCCAAGGTGGCCTATATCGGCATGACCCCACCGTTCGTGGGCAACTACGCCCTCGATGGCGGCCCCAAGCTGCACGTGTACAAGGCAGACATTGCCTTGAAGGTGACCGGGGCGGAGGCGGAGGCTGCGGTGAAGCGCCAGGATCCGCTCTTGCGCAATCAACTGGTGGCCTTGTTCGCGCAACAGACTTCCGACTCGATGAGCAATGTCGAGGGCAAGGAAAAGCTGCGCCAGGAAGCCCTCAAGCAATTGCAGCAAGTGATGAACGACGAAGAGGGCAAGCCCATCGTGGAAGACTTGCTGTTCAATAACTTGATTGTGCAGTGAACCGATTGTTCAGCAAGCAGGCGGACAGACGCCTGATAGGGGCGTAGGCTGTCTCAAAATCATTGAGTTTTGAGACAGCGATGTTCAAGGTCCCTCCTGCCGTTATCCGCGATCCGCTTCAACGCATTGCTCGAGATTGTCCGGAGCGCATAGCGGAGTACCTGGCGCTCAACGCGCCTCTGGATGGCAAGGGCCGGTATCAGCACTTCGACAAGCTTCGTTTCCGCATTCCCGAGGGATTGAATCACGAGCTGGTCTGGTCGCTGGTGAAGCTGGCACGTGAACGGCAGCTGGGTGATGTCGTCGTACTGGGTCAACCTGCACATCAATGCCAACTGCTACTGACGCCAGCCATCTACGCTGCGACTTCGGAGTGTGATCGACACACCACAGGTGCTGCCCTTGAGTGGATGAGCAACAAGATCGGTGAGCAGAAACACGTGACGTACCTGCTCAACGATCTCATTGAGGATGAGGCCATCAGCAGTAGCCAGTTGGAAGGCGCATCGACCACCACCCAAGTGGCCAAGGATTTACTCAAGCGTCAGCGCAGTCCGCGCACTCCCGACGAGAAGATGATTCTGGGTAATTATCGGATGATGCAGTTCGTGTGGGCGCATCGCACACGGCCGCTGAGCGCTGAGTTGATCGCCGAGATCCACCAGGTGGGTGTGGAAAACATCGATGATGAGCATTACTACCCAGGTGTGTTCCGGGTTAGCGATGAGGTCGTGGTTCAGGACGGCGATGGCAATGTCGTCCATACACCACCGCCGGCGCGTGGCCTGGAGTCGCGACTCGAAGCCTTGGCCGACTGGGCCAACAGTAACCATGGTGAGTTCAGGACCAACCGTTATCTGCATCCGCTGATCAAGGCGATCGTCCTGCACTTCGCCATTGGCTATGAGCATCCTTTCCATGACGGTAACGGTCGGGTGGCCCGCTCATTGTTCTACTGGTTCATGTTCAAGCATGACTTCGCCGCCTTTCGGTACATAGCCATCAGCAAGCTGCTCAAGGCCGCTCCTGTGCAGTACGGCAAAAGTTATCTCTATACCGAAACCGATGACATGGACCTGACGTATTTCATCGACTACCAGAGCCGGACGATCATTCGCGCAATCGCCGATTTCAAAGAGGCTTACGAGAAGACGCTGGCCGATATGAATTCATTCAATCGCTTCCTCTTCGACAGCGGTTTGTATGCGCAACTGAGCGACAAGCAGAAAACCGTACTGCAGCTGGCTAGCGGTGAGAAGGGGATGGCGTTCACGGCGGTGAACCTGAAAGAGAGCTTGGGCTGCTCTTACAACACGGCAGCTTCGGTACTCAATGGTCTTGTGGATTTAGGTGTGTTTCAGAAACGCAAGGATGGGCGGGAGTGGGTGTTTTCGTTGGTGCCGACGGGGCTGGCCAATCGACGCTGAAAGACTAAGCCTTATCGGAACAACGCGCTATGGTGATACTCACAGCGCGCTGCAGCAGGTTTAGGCAGTGTAGAGATTATCCGACTTGCTTGAAGCCAGGCTTGCCGTTTTGTTCACGCCAGTCTTTGACTTCCTTCAGCACCTCTTCAGGTTCTCCGGTCTTCCCTATCTCGGGCCAGTAGATGAGATCAGTGCCAGCAGGATGCTCGGTTATCATACTGAAGTGGACGAGCCATTGATTGACTGTTTCCTCGCCTTCCGTACCCTCTATGTAAAAAATCCTGTTCAAAAAATCAAGGAACTCGGCTTCGGTGTAGTCCGAAATCGCTGGATAAATTTTCATTTTACTTCCTTATAGTGGATGGCATGGTGGGCCTTGGGCGCCATGATACGAATGGTGTCGATGTCATATACCCCGCCCCCCCCTCGCAGATAGGAAATGTGTGGTGAAGCACGTATGTGTTTAAGCTCTTATGCTGATCAACTGTACGTACGTTTGGTGCGTACCCAGCCTTTGTCCTACCGCTGAGGTTAACTTTCGGAAACTGTTTGGAAAGCTCTACGTCGCGAGCCACAGTTTTCCAAAAAGGCTCACAAACCAGTTGGAATTCTTAGGCTCCCGGCCTATCAGATAATCTACGATCTACATAGGAATTGCTGCGCCTTAGACCTTGACGCTAAACCCCCAGCCATAACTCTTCAATTTCTCTTGGATTGTTCCAGACGCGCGAGGACGGACGGGAGCGGGTGTTTTCGTCGGTGCCGATAGGGCTGGCCATTGGACGCTGAAAGAGTAAGCCTTATCAAAACAGCGCGCTATGGTGATACTCACAGCGCGCTGCAGCAGGTTTAGTCAGTGTGGAAATCATCCGACTTGCTTGAAGCCAGGCTTGCCGTTTTGTTTACGCCATTCTTTGATTTCCTTCAGCACCTCTTCAGGTTCTCCAGTTTTTCCTGTTTCTGGCCAGTAGAGCAGATCAGTGCCAGCGGGATGTTCCGTTACCATTCGAAAGTGAGCGCGCCACTGACGGACTGTCTCCTCGCCTTCCGTCCCGTCTACGTAGAATAGTCGGTTCAGATACTTAAGGAATTCAGCTTCGGTATAGTCTGAGATTGTCGAGTGGATGATCATTTTCTTGTCCTTATAGCGTATGGCATTTTTTTGGAAGCACAAGAGCGGGTGAGGGTGGTATTTTCTTTGGTGATGGCAAAGTGCATATTTTGAAGTTGCATGACGTACGGCGCGCTGTTTTCCCATAGCGCGGCGTATTCAGATTGGTAAGCGTGAGGGTTAGCCCGCTTGCCGGAATCCGGGCTTACCATTTTCCTTGCACCATTCCTTAACGTCTTTGAGTACCTCCTCACCGCTTCCCGTTTTACCCGGTTCCGGCCAGAAAAGCAGGTCTGTCCCCTTGGGGTGTTCGGTGATGCTCACGAAGTGGTCCAGCATTCGATCTAGCGTAGCCTCAGTTTCCGTCTCATTTGCATTGTAAATCTCGTTCAGAAATTTTAAGAATTCTCGCTCCGAATACTCGCTGATCGTGGTCTTGGTTAGCAGCATTTCGATCACCGTTCGCGTGGATACGTTGATGCGCTTTTAGTGTGACTATTCGAATGTTCTCTATTTCGTATACCCCGCCCCCTTCCGCAATCGGAACAACATGATGGAGGATGAAAGTTCTGAGCCCTTTATGATGCTGCTGGGTAGGTGCCTTGGGCTCTGTGTGAAAAGCCTTGATACTCGGTGATGCTGCGTTGAAAACAGCCTCGGAATGCTCATTTACAACCCGTAAACTCCGCTTCCTCGGCCGTTTTCGCCTTGCCTGACCTTCGTCTCAAGACTTTTCACACAGACCCTAGAGACATATCCGGATTTCAATCATGAGTTTTCGGTTCAGGTCATTGCTGGCCATTGGACGCTGAAAGAGTAAGCCTTATCGAAACAGCGCGCTGTGGTGATACTCACAGCGCGCTGCAGCCGGTTTAGGCAGTGTGGAGATTATCCGACTTGCTTGAAGCCAGGCTTGCCGTTTTGTTCACGCCAT
>Ga0308171_1004198_pt1 | contig 12171 bp, 9 predicted proteins | sample PhyGR1_FD_202135 | JGI IMG/M metagenome (GOLD analysis project Ga0308171, IMG submission 202135) | Phyllosphere microbial communities from UC Gill Tract Community Farm, Albany, California, United States - DLSLSG.R1 | ecosystem: Host-associated > Plants > Phyllosphere > Unclassified | place: USA... | reverse complement strand
TGGCCAGCCGGTGGCCAAGAAGCTCGGCGCCGCTCCCAAGAGCGCGCTGAAGGGCTGGATCGAAAGCGAACTCTGATCGCTTGAGATTTGAGGTTGTAGAGGCCCCTGCCGTGGGAACGGCGGGGGTTTTCTTTTGCGTCGCGCGCGCTGGGGCTTCGACAAGCTCAGCCTGAGCGGTTTGAGAGCAGGTCCTTAACCCCGCTCAGGCTGAGCTTGTCGAAGCCCCCGCCGAAAGCACCACCTAAAGACAGCCACCGGTCCCGGAGCAAGTCCGGGGACGACGATTTACGCCAGCCTTGCCACCACTTCCGCAAACGCATCCCAGAGCGCCGGGCTGGAGGCGCCGATCAGGTCGCGGCGCTCGTATTCGTCCACTCGGTAGGCGCTGCCGTCCGGCCTTGCCGCCTTGCCGCCCGCCTCGTTGAGGAACAGGACGCCCGCCGCGTGGTCCCACGGCAGGGTGCGGTTGAACACCGAGATGTCATTCGTGCCGTCCACGAGGCGGGGATACTGCTCGGCCGCGCAGCGCGGAATGTCGACGAGGGTGTAGTGCGGCGCGATGTGCGTCAGTACCTTCTCGCGCGCGCCGTCATCGAGGAAGATCGTCGAGATCGCGGCGACCGGCGGCTCGGCCCCGGTGGTGCGCGCGGTGATCCGTTCCCCGTCGATCCAGGCGCCGCCGCCGAGGTCGGTGCGGCAGAAGCGGCCGGTCAGGCAGTCGAGGATCCAGCCGCCGATCGTCTCGCCCTTGTCCGCCAGAGCGACGAGGACGCCGAAGGGCGGCTTGCCGGCGGCGAAGTTGTTAGTGCCGTCGAGCGGATCGACGATCCAGCACAGGCGGTCCTTGAGGCGCTCCATCACCGAGGCATCGGCGAAGACCGCTTCCTCGCCCACCACGTCGGCTTCCGGCAGCAGCATGGAGAGCCGCTCGGTCAGCAGCGCTTCGGCCTGCTTGTCGGCCACGGTGACGACGTCGTCCGGGGCCTTGGCGTCGATCTGGCTGGCGGCGAGCTTCTGGTAGTGCGGGAGGATCGCGTGCTCGCTCGCCTCGCGCATGATCGTCTCGACGGCGGCGTGGAGGGCGGGCGTCATCATGTCAGGGGGATCATCACCTGCTCGGCGAAGCCGGGGCGCTTGACGATGCGCGCGTACCAGTCGGCAATGGCAGGGAACTCCGGCTGCTCGATCCCGAAGGCGTCGAACTTCAGGTTGAACCAGGTGTAGGCGTAGACCCCCATGGGAATGTCGCCGATGCCGAACTGCGCGCCCGAGAGCCAGGGCTTGCCGGTGAGGTACGTGTCCATGATCGCCAACTGCTTCGCGCAGTCGGCGATGCCCTTGGCGATGGCGGCATGGTTCCATTGATCCGGCGACTGGCGCGCCGTGGCGAGGAATGGCGCGCGCTGCGCGTCGGCATAGGTGAACTGCCAGTCCATCCAGCGGTCGGCGAGGGCGCGGTCGATGGGATCGGCGGCGAACCACGCAGCCCCGCCGTATTCGGCCGCCATGTAGCGCAGGATCGCGTTCGATTCCCACAGCACCACCTTGCCGTCCTCGATCGTGGGGATCAGGCGGTTGGGGTTCTTGGCGAGGTATTCATCGGTGAAGCCGAACTTTCCGCCGATGTCATGGCGCTGGTACTTGAGGCCGAGTTCCTCGGCGAACCAGGCCACCTTCTTGACGTTGTGCGAGTTCAGGCGGCCCCAGATCGTGAAGAACGGCGTGCTCATGCTCAGCTCCGGTAGTCCGCGTTGATCGAGATGTAGCCGTGCGTCAGGTCGCAGGTCCACACCGTCGCGGTGCCTTCGCCGAGGCCGAGGTCGACCTCGATCGAGATGTCCTGACCCTTGAGATGCGCGGAGACGGGCGCCTCGTCGTAGTCCGCCAGCGGCAGGCCCTGCTGCGCGGCCCAGGTGCCACCGAAGCCGATCGAGAGCTTGTCGCGGTCGGCGGGCTCGCCCGCCTTGCCCACGGCCATGACGACGCGGCCCCAGTTGGCGTCCTCGCCGGCGATGGCGGTCTTGACCAGCGGGGAGTTGGCGATCGCCATGCCGACCTTGCGGGCGCTCTCGTCCGACACCGCACCGCTGACCGAGACGGCGATGAACTTCTGCGCGCCTTCACCGTCACGCACGACGAGGTGGGCGAGCTGGCGGCAGACGTCATGGATCGCGGCGGCGAAGGCGTGGGCGCCGGGGCTGTCGAAGCCGGTGATCGGTGCATTGCCCGCCTTGCCGGTGGCGAAGGCGAGGACGGTGTCGCTGGTCGAGGTGTCCGAATCGACGGTGATGCACGAGAATGTGCGCAAGTTCGCGGCCGAGAGGCAGGCCTGCAGGAAGCCCGGCTCCACGGCGGCGTCGGTGAACAGGTAGCCCAGCATCGTCGCCATGTCGGGCGCGATCATGCCAGAGCCCTTGATGATGGCGCTGATCGTCACCCTGGTGTCGCCGACCATGGCGGTGGCGGTGGCGCCCTTCGCGAAAGTGTCGGTGGTGGCGATGGTGTTCGCCGCGTCTTCCCAATTGCAGGGCTCGGCGGTGAGCGCCTTGTCGACGCCCTCGCGCGCCTTGTCCTTGGGCAGCGGCACGCCGATCACGCCGGTGGAGGAGACGAAGACCTGCTCCTTCGGGCAGCCGATGTGCGCGGCGACCTGCTCCATGATCTGCTCCACCGCCTCGCGGCCGCGATAGCCGGTGAAGGCGTTGGAATTGCCCGCATTCACCACCAGCGCGCGGGCACGGCCGAGCTTCACGTTCTCGCGGCCGAGATCGACCTCGGACGAGCAGCACACGTTCTTGGTGAAAACGCCCGCGACAGCGGTGCCTTCTTCCAGCGTGACGTACGTGAGGTCGCACCGCCCCCAGTCCTTGTAGCCGGCGCGCACGACATGCGGGGTGACGCCCGCGATCTCGGGCAGGGCGGGGAAGGGCGAGGCGAGCGGGGAAACGGGGTAGGCCATGGCGGGTTGCCTAGCGCGTGGGTGTTGCAGGTCAAGGGCGGTTCGGCGGCCGCGCAAGGTGACGCAGGTTTACACGGTTGACACGGTCCAGAGGGAAAAGGCGTCACCTTAGGCCCGGAAGTGTCACCTTGGCCGCATAAGGTGACACATTTTGCACGCGATGTGTCACCTTGCGAGGGGGAGGTGTCACCTTGTGACGTAACCTTGTGCGGCCCGGGGCGATCGAAAATGGCATGGCTGCAATCACCTAGCGGCGGCGCAGGCGAATGATCAGACCGCCGTCACCCTTGACGATCCGCTCCTGACCTCGCTCGAGGAAAAGGTTTTCCGTGATCCCCGCCGTTCGGGCATTCGCCCCCTGGCAGGTGTCGCCTTCTCCCGGACGCTCCCACGTAACGCGCATCTGCACGCCGCCTTCATCCCGCCCGGCGCGATACCTGTTCAGGTTTATCGAGAGTGATGACCGTTCTCCCTGCCCATACGAGGTCTGCCCGCGGGCGCATGATGATGTGGAAGCATTCGACTGCTGCCGGGTAAAACTCGCACCCTGACGCCCGGAAACACGCATTTCACCGGCCCACAACAATTCGTTTCCGCTTCTCGCATCGACGTCGAAGATCGCGGTTTCCTGGCTGTTGTCGAAACTGTCGGGATTTTCAGTGATGCTAACAGGCGGTGCGGCGGCCGCTCTCGGTACGGTCTGTATGACGGGTGGTTGAGCCGGAGCAGCCGATACGGTCTGTGCGGCAGCAAGCATGATCATCGACAGCATTGGAGCGCCCCCAGCGGTATTATGACCTTCGAATACCCGCCATTTCATGGGGCACCAAGAGTATTCAAAATTTTAACGAGGGGTCGCCGCATGGCTGGCATCCTATCGGACTGCGCAAAGTGTAGGAAAGCGGCGCTATGCAGGCAGGGCTTCTCCCACGCCTGCCAGAATGCGCGCATCGGTGAGCGAGGCCCTATCGCGGCGACAGGTCAGTTCCGCCAGAGCCATCGCCATGGCCCAGATCACCGTGCCGCCTAGGACATCGGTGACGTAGTGCGAGCCCATCGGGATCGTCGCCACGATCGTCGCCACGCCGAAGATCGCGCCTGCCAGATGGAAGCGGGTGCCGCGCAGCCCGGTGGCGATCACCAGTCCCATGATCGTGTGGAACGAGGGAAAGACGCCGACGCCGGAGATATGCCTGTTGCCCGCAATCTGCGCCGTGCCGTGATAGTAATAGTGAAAGGCGTCGAGGTGATAGGTGCCCGCGCCGTAAGGCAGGCCGTGACCCTGAAGGTCGAAGAGTTGCGAGTACGCGATGTTGCCCATGGCAGGCGTGACGACGGAAATGATCGCGGCCGCCAGCAGTCCTCCGGAATAAGCTACGAACGGCCGCCAGTCCGGGTCCGGCAACAGGCACCGGCCCAGCACGACCGCGATGGCGGCCCAGTTCGATTGCGTATAAGCGATGCCTAGCCATTCCGTGATGCGCGGGTTTTGGGCAAAGGCGCGTACCAGCAGGGCGGGATCGAAGCCGAGCAGGTGATCGAAGGCGACCAGTCCTTCGTCGATCAGCGGCATGTGCAGGCGAAGGCCGACATTCATCGACAGGGTGTTGCAGACCGTCGCGCCCGACATCACCGCGACGACCAGCAGGAGATTGGCGACGCGCGGCGTCCCTCCGGCCAGTTTCATGGCTATCCCGGCGACCAGCGCCGCGACGCTGAAGGCGATGCAGATACCCAGCCCGGACCAGTCCAGCGTCATGCCTGAGGTCAGGATGATCGTCGCCAGCAGGGCGAAGCTGGCCAGCAGGAGAAAGGCGGAGATCGCGCACGGCGCGTCCAGTCGGCGCAAGCGCCGTTGCAGTCGATCAGTCGCAGTCATGTCGTCCTTCCGCCAAAGGCCGATCACTTCATGCCCTGAAATGGTTAACGACCCGCTGTGTGATTTGGCGGGAAGGCCGGGAAATCGAAGATCGCCAGACAGGGCAGGGTACGTTTCCGGGGCGCAATACCCTTTCGCCGCAAACGCATGTGGACACATCCCGTCATCGACCCTATCTGACGTTTCCTATGGCCCATCGCCTGATCCTGACCCTGCTTGCCCTGCTTACGGGGCTCGCCGCACAAGTCGGCCCGGCCGAGGCCTGTGTGTCGCAGGTGTCGGCGGTGCAGGTTCTGGCCGCCCATGAGGTCGCCGCCAAGGCGCCGCGTGCGCCGGTCGCCCTTGCACGGCTGCCCGAACCGGGCCTGCGCAATACGCGGCTTCATGCGCCGCAGCAGCCGGTCGCCTTCGCGCCGGTCGCCGTGCCGGCCGTGCTCACCGGAATAGACCGCGCGCGTCAATAAGCGCGCCGCCCGGCAACTTTCGCATCCTCGCGAGCTTATTCACGCGCCCGGCCGTTCGGCCGCCTCCTTGTGAGCTTGGGCCGCGTACACCGACCATATGTAATTCACGAAAAACAGGGGTTCACCGCCATGCTCGGCGCACTCGTCAAGTCCATCTTCGGCTCGTCCAACGAGCGTTACGTCAAGTCGCTCGACAAGATCGTCGCCCAGATCAACGCCTTCGAGCCTGCCATGGAGGCCATGAGCGACGAGGAACTCGCCGCCCAGACCCCCAAGTTCCGCGAGATGCTGGCCAGCGGCTCCACGCTCGACGACATTCTCCCCGAAGCCTACGCCACGGTGCGCGAAGCCTCCAAGCGCGTGTACGGCATGCGCCACTTCGACGTGCAGATGATCGGCGGCATGGTGCTCCACCGCGGCGAGATCGCGGAAATGCGCACGGGTGAGGGCAAGACCCTCGTGGCGACCGCGCCGACCTACCTGAACGCGCTGGAAGGCAAGGGCGTCCACGTCGTCACCGTCAACGACTACCTCGCCCGCCGCGACGCCGAGCAGATGGAGAAGCTGCACGGCTTCCTCGGCCTGACCGTCGGCGTGATCGTGCCTAACCTCAACGAGTGGGAACGCCGCGAGGCCTACGGCGCCGACATCACGTACGGCACCAACAACGAATTCGGCTTCGACTACTTGCGCGACAACATGAAGCACGAGCGCAGCCAGATGGTGCAGCGCCCCTTCAACTTTGCGATCGTCGACGAAGTCGACTCGATCCTGATCGACGAGGCGCGCACGCCGCTGATCATCTCCGGCCCGACCGACGACAAGAGCGAGCTTTACGTCCAGGTCGACGCGATCGTGAAGCAGCTGCTTGCCGAAGACTACGAGGCGGACGAGAAGACCAAGAACATCAGCCTCACCGAGGACGGCGTCGAGAAGGCCGAGCGCATGCTCGAGGCCGCCGGACTGCTCGAAGGCTCGAACCTCTACGATGTCGAGAACACGCAGGTCGTCCACCATCTCGACCAGGCCCTCAAGGCCGTGATGATGTTCAAGCGCGACACCGACTACATCGTCAAGGACGAGAAGGTCGTCATCATCGACGAGTTCACCGGCCGCATGATGGACGGCCGCCGCTGGTCGAATGGTCTGCACCAGGCGGTCGAGGCCAAGGAAGGCGTCAAGATCGAGCCGGAGAACCAGACGCTCGCCTCGATCACCTTCCAGAACTACTTCCGCATGTATCCCAAGCTCTCGGGCATGACCGGCACCGCCGCGACCGAAGCGCCGGAATTCTACGACATCTACAAGATGAACGTCGTCACCATCCCGACCAACGTGCCGGTGCAGCGCGTGGACGAGGAGGACGAGTTCTACAAGAACACGCTCGACAAGTTCGCCGCCATCGCCAAGCTGATCCGCGAGAAGTACGAGACCGGTCAGCCGGTCCTCGTCGGCACCGTGTCGATCGAGAAGTCGGAGCTGCTCTCGGACTTCCTCAACAAGGAAGGCGTCAAGCACTCGGTCCTGAACGCGCGTTTCCACGAGATGGAAGCGCACATCGTCGCGCAGGCGGGTTCGCTGGGCGCGGTCACCATCGCCACCAACATGGCGGGCCGCGGCACCGACATCCAGCTCGGCGGCAACGTCGAGTTCCGCGTCGAGGACGAACTGCGCGACATGCCCGAGGGGCCTGAGCGCGACGCCGCGATCGCGAAGATCAAGGCCGAAGTGGGCGAGCAGAAGCGCCTCGTCCTCGAAGCCGGCGGCCTGTGCGTCATCGGCACCGAGCGCCACGAAAGCCGCCGCATCGACAACCAGCTGCGCGGCCGTTCGGGCCGTCAGGGCGATCCGGGCCTGTCGAAGTTCTACCTCTGCCTCGAAGACGACCTGCTGCGCATCTTCGGCCCCGACACGCTGTTCTCCAAGATGATGAACAGCAATCTGGCCGACGGCGAGGCGATCGGTTCCAAGTGGCTGTCGAAGGCGATCGAGACCGCGCAGAAGAAGGTCGAGGCGCGCAACTACGAAGTGCGCAAGCAGGTCGTCGAATACGACGACGTGATGAACGACCAGCGCAAGGTGATATACGAGCAGCGCTCCGACATCATGGATGCCGAGGCGGTGGACGATGTCGTGGTGGACATGCGCCATGACACCATCAACTCGCTCGTCGCCGATGCCTGCCCGGCAGGTTCCTACCCCGAGCACTGGAACATCGCGGTCCTCAAGGAGAAGGTGCAGGACATCCTCGCCATCGACGCCCCGATCGAGGCGTGGATCGAGGAGGACGGCCTCGAGCCCGAGGACATCGAACAGCGCATCACCGAGCTGGCCGATGCCCACATGGCCGCGAAGATGGCGCAGGACGACCCGGCAATCTGGCGCCAGGTCGAGAAGTCGATCCTGCTCGACCGGCTCGATCATTACTGGAAGGAACACCTCGCCACGCTCGACGCGCTGCGCCAGGTGGTGTTCCTGCGCGCCTATGCCCAGAAGCAGCCGATCAACGAGTACAAGCAGGAAGCCTTCGGTCTGTTCGAGCGCATGCTCGACGGCATCCGCGAAGACGTGACGCGGATCATCTCGGTCAGCGAACTGCGCATGCCCGAGCAGACGCAGCTGCCTGAACTGCCCGACTTCCTGACCGGCCACATCGATCCGTTCACCGGTCTCGACAATTCGGCGGACGGCGATGGTTCGGCGCAGATGGCGCAACTGTTCGGCAACCTCGCGGGCAGCCCCGAGGGTGTCGTGCAAGGTGCTCCGGCAGGTGCTGGCGGCGAGGGCAACCCCTGGGCCGATCTCCAGATCAGCCGTAACGCGCCGTGCCCTTGCGGTTCGGGCAACAAGTACAAGCATTGCCACGGCGTACTGGCCTGAGGCGTCCGCAGGGTTTGAAAAGGGCGTCGCCGGTCTCCGGCGGCGCCCTTTTCATATGTATTTTAGAGGCTTATTATATTGAGTGTGCAGAAGTAATCATAAGTAAATATCGACTTGTTAATAATATAACTAGCCTTGTAATGTTCCTGACAGGGTTGATTACTGTTCGCCTGTATTTGGGTGGGTTAGTCCCTGTGCAGAGGCATCTTTCGCCTCTTCATGAGGGGGATATCATGTTTGGTAGTGCGACACCCAACACGCTTGCCGTGAACCCGAAGCGTGCCCGTATGGCGGTGAGCGCCATGGCACTGACCGCATCTCTGGCGCTGGCGGCGCCGGTCTGGGGGCAGGCCGTGGTCAATCCGGGCTTCGAGACCGGCGACACTTCCGGCTGGGTGCTGACCGGGGGCAGCTGGACCAGCACGGCGCAATGGCCGCCTGCGGACTCCACTTGGTCCGGAGCGCCCAATTCCTACACCATCACCAATGCCGGGGAACTCGATCCCACTACTGGTACGCCGACCGTCTTCGCGGGCAACCACGCCGTTCGGCTGAACGACATGAATCCCAACTACGGCGTCACCGCGCTTTCGCAGTCGGTCGCCAACTATACCGGCAACAAGCTCTACTACGCCTGGAACGCGGTGCTGGAGCCGTCGCACGGGGCGACGGACAGTCCTTCGTTCATCATCAAGGTGGTGGACAAGACGACCGGCAAGATCATCAACAACATCGCCTACAGCGCCTATACCGCACAGAATACAACGATCTTCCGTCAGGCCGGTTACTATGTGACCAGCGACTGGAAGGTCGAGGACATCGACATGGTCTCGGGCCATGATTACGATCTGTTGTTCGTGGCGCTTGACTGTCCTTACGGCGCGCATGTCGGCTACGTCTATGTCGATGGCTTCGGCAATGCCGTCCCCGCTGCCAACGCCAACGTGGACTTCGACCCGACTACGGACATCACGCGAGGCTCGGACGTGCTGATCCCGATCGGCGGCGATATTCCCGACATCGATCTCGCAAAAGCTTTCTACACGACGCAGGAGGTCAACGACGGGGACGTCAATCCGAACTTCGTCGGCGGTACGCTGCAGTTCGCCTCGGGCGGTGATGTGGCCACGGCTTTCACCGTCCAGAGCCAGGGCGGCACGATCGACAGCAATGGCTTCGACGTCGGGTTGACCGGCGGGCTCACCGGCGTCGGCGGCATGACCAAGACCGGCGCGGCCACGCTGACGCTTTCGAGCGCGATCAGCACTCTCAACGAAGGTTTCACCGTCGATGGCGGAGCGCTGCTGGTCAACTCGGCACTCTCGGCCGCGAGCGTCACCGTCAACGACGGAGCGCGGCTGGGCGGCAGCGGCACCATCGTGGCGGACGTCACGGTCAATTCAGGCGGCACGCTGGCCCCGGGCAACAGCCCCGGAACGCTGGTGGTCGCGGCAGGCGAGGTGACGCTGGCCGACGATGCCACTTTCGAAGTCGAGATCGACGGCCGCACCTACAACCCGGCAGGCGGCGCGGGCACTTACGATCGCCTTGCGCTGACTACCGGGGCGACGTTCCAGCCCAACGGTATTCTCGCGCCGACACTGCGCGGGATCGCCGGCGGCAACAACACCTTCACGCCGGTGGTGGGTGATACGTTCGTCATCGTCGATGGCGGCGCGGTCGGTTCGGGAGCCTTCGATTCGGTGACGCAGCCGACCTCGGGCCTCGCCGCCAACACCCGCTTCGACGTGATCTATCGCCCGACGCAGGTTCTTGCGGCCGTAACCCCCGTCAGCTTCGCGACTTTCGGGGCGGCCAATGGATGGAAGCGCAACGCCGTATGGGCGGCGGCGGGGCTCGATCCGCTTCGTCCGGCTGCCGGAGTGCGCAGCGGTACCTATTACGCGCTGTTCAATGGCCTCTATGGCTACGATGGCGATGAACTGGGCTACGCTTTCTCGCAGGTCAGCGGCGAGATCCACGCCGACACCATGCAGATGGCGCTGAACTCGGCACGTGACATCAGCCAGACGGCGCTGAGCGCGGCGCAAGAGCCTTGGGGCTGCCCTCCGGCCGTGCAATCGCCCGGCCAGTTCACCGACCCGCCGCCCCAGGGTGCCGAAGACGGGTGCGGCGTGGAATCGACCTGGAAGGGCGCTACCGCCTGGGGCCGCTACATCGGCCAGTCCACCGAAGTGGGCGAGGACGGCATCGCCTATGGCTATGACCGCAAGTCCCACGGCGTGATCGCGGGCGTGAACGCCGTCAATATCGACGGCACCCGGATCGGCGTCGGCGGCAGCTATACCGATGGCGACATGTTCAACGACGTCGGCAGTTCGGCGGACATCGAGACCTGGTCTGCCTTCGTCTATGGCGCGCATCGCTTCGGCGCTCTCTCGCTTGGCCTCGTGGCAGGCTACAACGAGGCGAGCGTGGATACGGTCCGCAATGTCGGCCTGACTACTGGCAACCTGCAGGCGACTGACAGCTACAAGATCAAGACGTTGACGGCGGCCCTGGAGGCCAAGTTGGATGTGAAGTTCGGTGATCGCTCGGTGATCCGGCCTGTGGCGGGGATCGAGATCGCGCGCAGCAAGGCCGGCTCGGTGTCCGAATCCGGCTCAACCGTTGTCGGTCTCACCATGCCGAGCGAGAAGTGGACGAGCGCGCGCACCAAACTCGGCGCGGAACTGGCGATCGGGGTCGGCAATCCGGTCGAGGTCGGCGTGTTCGGCAGTTGGCGCCACGAGTTGAAGGACGCGACCGCTGTGCGCACCGCCGAACTGGGCGCCGCAGACTGGCTGGTATCGAGCGTCGATGCCAACAAGGACTCGTTCGAGGCCGGCGGGCAATTGGGCATCAAGCTGACGAACGGCATCAAGATGCGCATCGAATACGCGATCGCGCGCCAAGGCGATTACCATACCGATCGCATGGCAGCGGGCGTCTCGATCAAGTTCTGATTGGCGGAGGAGAAGGGCGGGGCGAAAGTCGCGCCCTTCTTCGGCGTATGCTCGTTGTAATGGCCTTTGCCGCAGCGGATCGCGGCGCTTGCTTGATATTGAAAATTGCTCGCATTAGTTGCTCGGTGAGCAATTAGAGGGCCAGATGCGCGCGTTTCGATTCTTACGCCAGAGCGGCCGGCCATGACAGGTCACGATGTGCTGCTTGCCTTCGCCTCCGCGGCGGGCGTAACCGGGGTTGTAACCTTGCGGCTCGCATGGGCGCAGGCCCGGCGATCGATGCCGTTGAATGCGGCCGGCTGGGCGCTCTTGCTTATAGCGATCGTAGTCGGCTGGCTGGCCGATGGCGCCTGGGGCACATCCGTCGCAGTGCTCTGGACGATGGGCGCCGCTTTCGTGTTGTTGGCCTGGGCCGGCCTGAGGTCTGAACCCGGCAGGGCTGGCGCTTCCAACCGCCGTGCCGGGATGCTGCCGGAAAGCGGTGAGCCGCTTCGCCTTGGCGGACGCCTGCTGACGTTCACATTGGTCGGCATAGTCCCGGTACTGCCTTCAGCAGGCGGGGGGCTGGCTCTTGCTGCGCTGGGGCGGATGCTGGGCTGGGGCGAGGCCAATGCATTGGCGCTGGCCTTTTTCGCGATGCCGATCCTATGGATGCTCATCGCCTACGCCGTTCTGATGCAGCCCGTACGACGCGGACAGGTCAAGGTGCTGGCCATCGCCAGCCTGCCGACATGGCCGACGCTGGCGGCAGGATTGCTCTCATGACGACCGCTCCCGATGCTTCGACCGTCAAACGCGCGCTATGGGCGCACGCTGCGATGGGGCTTGTCGCCGGCGCCTTGCTTTACATCGTCAGCCTGACAGGGACGATCGCGGTCTTCTACGCCGAACTCCAGCGCGTCGAGCAGGACAAAGCGCCTGAGATGACCGCCATTGCGCCCGGCGCGGTCCAGCGCGCGGTAGAGGCGGCGCTGAACGCCGAGCGCGGCGGCTCGACCACCACGCACCTCTACGTGCACATGC
>Ga0308171_1004193_pt1 | contig 12182 bp, 14 predicted proteins | sample PhyGR1_FD_202135 | JGI IMG/M metagenome (GOLD analysis project Ga0308171, IMG submission 202135) | Phyllosphere microbial communities from UC Gill Tract Community Farm, Albany, California, United States - DLSLSG.R1 | ecosystem: Host-associated > Plants > Phyllosphere > Unclassified | place: USA... | reverse complement strand
AGCCAAACCGATGATAAAGCCTACGCCACTTAGGGATTCGTTGTTCTCGGAATTGCGGGCACAGTAATAGGTCGTCGTCCCATCGGTGTAGTAGTTGTTTCCAAGAACTTTCAAACGTTCTGGTCTAAGACCTTTCAAAATGATATTCCCGGCATAGACGTGCTGGTTATCATAGCCGATCTGGTTGTCGGCATAATTGCCACGGATCACCTTAAAACTTGCAGGATCTGCACCTTTTACCTCATAATGGCCATTACTGGGAACCAGCGCATAGACCTTCCCATCATACACGGAAAAAATACCATTGAGGTCCTTGGTCTTTGTGTTGTAATTGATGGGATCATCTTCCGAAAATAACGAGATCGACATCAACCCAATCATCAGCATCAAGAGCAAAATGAAAAAGCCATAGATCAAGAATCGGTATTTGTACATCATAATTTATGTTTTGTGTTTTTAAACAATAGAATTTCGACAGCTAAAAGCTTACCATTTTGAATGTGGTTTCTAAGATAGGGATTCTTATGAGAAATCTGTCAGTTCGAGTAGCGAAGCGTATCGAGATTCGTGATGTAGGGAAAACTTCTCGATACAATCCGACTCAAGTCGGATCACTCGAAGTGACGGGTGTTGGGGATTTGGTTTGTATTGATAATTTAAGATGAATAAAAATACACCGTCAGTTCGAGTAGCGGAGCGTATCGAGAACCGTGATGTAGGGAAAACTTCTCGATACGATCTGACTGATGTCAGATCACTCGAAGTGACGATGGTTGATGTTTTGGGTTATTATTGATAATGTAAGATGAAATAAAAATATACCGTCAGTTCGAGTAGCGAAGCGTATCGAGAATCGTGATGTAGGGAAAACTTCTCGATACGATCCGACTGAAGCCGGATCACTCGAAGTGACGGGGGTTGATGTTTTGGGTTTGTATTGATAATGTTAGATGAAATAAAACTATACCGTCAGTTCGAGTAGCGAAGCGTATCGAGAATCGTCCTATGTAGGGAAAACTTCTCGATACGTTCCGACTGAAGTCGGATCACTCGAAGTGACGGGTGGGTTGATGTTTTGGGTTTGTATTGATAATGTAAGATGAAATAAAAATATACCGTCAGTTTGAGTAGCGAAGCGTATTGAGAATCGTGATGTAGGGAAAACTTCTCGATACGATCTGACTGATTTCAGATCACTCGAAGTGACGATGGTTGATGTTTTGGGTTATTATTGATAATGTAAGATGAAATAAAAATATACCGTCAGCTCTAGTAGCGGAGCGTATTGAGAACTGTCCTACGTAGGGAAAACTTCTCGATACGATCCGACTGAAGTCGGATCACTCGAAGTGACGGGGGATTGATCTTTTGGGTTTGTATTGAGAATGTAAGATGAAATAAAAATAAACCGTCAGTTCGAGTAGTGAAGCGTATCGAGAACCGTGATGTAGGGAAAACTTCTCGATACGATCCGACTGAAGTCGGATCACTCGAAGTGACGGGGGATTGATGCTTGGGTAATTATTGAGGATGTAAGATGAAATAAAACTATACCGTCAGTTCGAGTAGCGGAGCTTATCGAGAACCGTGATGTAGGGAAAACTTCTCGATACGATCCGACTGAAGTCAGATCACTCGAAGTGACGGGGGGTGATGCGTTGGTTTTGTATTGATATTGTAAGATGAAATAAAAATACACTGTCAGTTCGAGTAGGGTCCTTTATTTCTCTTCGAATGCAGTCTTTGGTATCATCGTGGTCCAGGCGTCCACCGTAAACCTATAAGTTCAATTCAATGTCATCAGAACGGTGCACAGGCCTTTCAAAAACATTTGTTATCTTTAGGAAAATAAACAAGCGAGACCATGAAAACCACTTTCTTTATTGTCCTAATGGTGTTCAGCACTTGCCTCAAGGCGCAAAACACTAAGGAAACTGACCTGTGGTCCGGCAGTTATGTCATCTACCCCAATAATGATGAGGTGGCGGCAGATACCGTGGTGATCAAAAGGGTCAACGACCTCACCACAGACCAAGTCCCTTCCAAGCTTGAAGCCGACCTTTCCCGCTGGGATATTTTGTCGACCCGTGATTCCAAAAAAGAAGCGGTGACCGTAAGACGTTTCCTGTCCAATAACGATGATGATGAATACAAAGAGTTTGGCTGGACAGCTATGCACAACGCCGGAAAGATGCATTGCATAGATGGTGGCCACTTTTTCATCTGCCAGACCGAAGCCAAAACAACCGTCGATCTGAAAGGCGACAAACCTTTCTATACAGAGACCGGCACCTTCGGAGTGTGGCTGCATTACGGACTGGTGACCATCAAGAAGATCAAATAAGTCCTGATCAGCATAATTCTTGCTGTACAGATCTCAAACTATAACCATGACCCTATGAGAGGCCACTCATATCTTTTTGCCATACCCCTGTTCTTCCTAATGAACTGCGGCTATATCCCGAAGGATGATAAACATCCCGAGGTGCCCTTTTTTGAAGATATCATTCAGGATAGGAGCATCTTTGAACCGATTGCAATGATCGATCCTGCAGCACGTGATTCGCATCAACTTTTTTTTCTAAAGAACGGTAAATATCTATCTGTAAAGGAATCTATGGAAGAAGTGCCTGGCAATGGTGAGGACGGCGTGAAAAATGACACAGAACATCTAAACGTCCGTACTGTCCAGATCGAAGATTTGAACAACATATCTTTTTTAACGGGAATCGTAAAAACCAATCAATACAGTCCCATCATCGTCGATAAAAATGCGAACCTCTATCTGGATGGCAACTTCTATGGATCACCAGATTACAAGCTGACAAAGAAGCTCAAGCTCATCAATATCACCGATAGTCTGTCGGCGAGAACTGAGAAAGAAACCTCCACCAACACAGACTCTTTGAATAAGATTCACCTGTCAATCCTGGAAAATAAATTTCAGTTCAAGCAAAAGAAAGGCGAAGATCACGTTATTCAAAATGACAATCTGATCCTGTTCAGAAATACAGACGTCATCATGGATGCGCTACAGAAACAAACGGCATTTGATGAATTTGACGAGAGCATTCTTATGGAGTATCGCAATGACAACCGTGCTTTTCCGAGTTCTTATTATTATTACTACTACAACATTGGAAAGATCAAATTCAAATATTTTGATGGAAAGTCGGGAACCACCAATCCGACCAAAATTGAATATGGTGGACAGAACTATCTCTACCACCCGAAATTCGGGATCTACAGGATCATTAAAAAATGACGTTGACGCAAACTATATCAGAAAATGACCATCAAAGAAAAACTTAAACTGCTCAAATTCTTCAGTACCGTACTGATCGTGATCCTTGTACCAATCGCGCTGTTCTACCTTTTCCTGATCATCCCAGAATATTGCGCTTGCAGCCAAGTGCAGTTCGAAGGTGAGAAAGGTATTGACATCTACGGCAGCGAGATCGATTGTGGCGGTGAAAATCAGGCTTTCTCAAAAACTTTTTTCCAGATGTTCTCTTTGATCACTGGCGGGATTTCGTTAGTTATCATTATAATTAATATTTTTTATTACCGCTTGAAAAAACAACTATAACCAAAATTACCAGTGATGAAACATAAGATTTTAGCATGCTTCCTATTTATTTTATTTGTTCAATTTTTTAGTTCTCAAACCTTGAAGGACTGTTCTAATTGCGCGACGCAAATCATTAAACAAGAACAAATCAAAGATCTAAGTCTCGATGAAATAAGATCGCTTACCAATGAGATATATGCCAGAAACGGCTATGAATTTGAGAACCCGAGATTCCAGCAACACTTCGAATCCAAATCCTGGTACAGCTCCAAAAAAGACAATAAAAAAGTTAACTTCAATGACATTGAGAAGAAAAACATTACCCTTCTACAAAATCAGAGCAAACAACTAAAAACGGAACGAGACCTTATTACCGCTCAACTCAAGTCTTTAAAAAACCTGGTACTTGAAAATAAGACCAATGAATTGAAATCCAAGTTCAACCTTACCTATGATACGCAATATGGAGAAGATAACCCGAAGTTGCTAAAGGAAGTTTTGAGTAAGATCGATCTGGATGACATCAATTATTATAAAAACCAAGGTTTGAATTCTGTCACGGTGGACAATGGCTTCGTGAAGATTCTCTATGAAGTTTCTTTGGACGGTAAAAGTATCAATCTGTATTACAACCATATGGCTCATTCCAAGATCATCGAAGACTTTGATGAATTTACGGATTACCATTCTGAGAACGAGTTCATGTACAATTGGCAGTTTGAACTGAAGGGTAACAAATTAGACTTCATCCGACTAGGCGGTGCAGGTTAAATCTTTAAATAAAACTACTATGAGAATTCTTATTTTATTGATGATCACCCTGACGACCATTTTCAGTTGTAAGGACAAACCGGAAGCGATCACAACTACGAAGGCTGAAATAAAAGACACCATCAAAAAGGAAGTCAAAGACGACCCTGCTACCATCAAGAAAAGTGGCATCTCGTTTTATGATTGGTACTTTAGCAATGACCTTAATGATTATGATATCGTTAAAAATAAAAACTACAAAGCCCTCTTGGACACCGCGACCTACTTCAAGAAATTGAGAGCCTTGGGAACGATCTCTGAGAAATTCATCAACAAAGAAAAAGAGAGGACATCGACCTGCGCGAAATATATTGCCACCAAATATTACGATGATTACGAAGCGGCGGACGCCTATACCTATGATGATTACTGTCCTGACATGTATTACATGTACTGGATCAAAAGTCAGGAAGTACCAGATAAATACATGGCAAAAAATGTGAAGCAAATCGACGGCAACAACGCAACCGTGGACATCTACACCAACTATGGCGGGAAGGAAGAACCACTTTCCAAGGTCATTCTGGAGAAAGAAAATCACACTTGGAAGATCACCGACATCCAATTCATCAATCGGGAAGAAGGGAAAGTGGCAGAGAAAACACTGCCCGGGAAATGGAAAAATGCGATGGTCACACTCCACATTGGCGATGACGGTCTGGCCTTTGAGTATCACGGACAATGTATGTACTTCTATCCTATTAAAAAGATCAGTGCTACAGAATTTGAGATGATCTGGTCGAAGGATATGGATTGCAATTTCGATAATGGGACAACAAAGACCTTTGGACTGAAAAAAGTGCCTGTGATCGGCAAAGCATTTGCAAAATTCACTTTGAACAAAAATGTTCTGAAAGCTGATTATTACTATCCGGAATGGGTGATGCGCTATACAGAAAAAGTTCAGGACAATGTTTTCACTGAAGACTATTTCAAAGATAAGGAGGCACCATAAAAACTAAAACTATGAAAAGAAACCAACCAATTTTATTAGTAGGATCATTAACCTTAATGATATTCTCTGGTGCTTTGCGAGCTCAGGCCTTTGAACAGGAACTGATATTTCATGGCCCTGTGAAAACCATGACGATGGAAACCCCCGACTACAGCGATGAAGCCAAAAAACTAAAAACAGTCTGGGAATACGACCAATCGCAAAGAAAAATAAAAGAGATCTCTGCTTACAATTCCAATACAGAATACTTTTACCCCAATAAAAAAGATAAAAAACCCCTATTCGAAAAATGGTACAGAGCAAGTGATGAAAAAGAACAATCTTATCGTGTAGAACAGCAAGACGCCTCAGGAAAACCAATCCTAAGTGGCGACCTGAAAAATGGAAACTGGAGCTATTACTACATTCACGAGCACACGCCGACCCTTCATACTACAAAATGGTTCACCGATGGTGAGATCTATCTTCAGAAAACGGAAGAAGTGATCGACCTTGGCAAGTTCCAGATACCAGCAGGATTTGTGACTTTCGATTGGGACAGGAAACTATCCAGTGGAAAGATCGTTAAAAGTCAAGAATATACCGCTGACAGGTACGAACACGATGTTATGTTCGAATTTGTAGAGAAAGGTCATCCGAAAAACAGGATCACTTTCCAGTACAACGGTTCGGATGTCTATGACCCGGGCAGAGGTTATTGGCACCGCTACGAAGATGACAAGAAGATAGAAGAACGCTACATCTACAATGCTACCGAGATATCTGACTTTGGGCATCGTTATGTTTATACTTCCTTTGGAAAGTTGAAAAGCGACCATTACGGCTACTTCAGCAAGATGCCAGACCAATTTATGCAGAGACATCTTTACACCTACAATGAAAATGGCGACTGCATCAAAGAGACCCAAGATGCTGAAGACGAAAAAACGAGTATCACCAACTACAAGTACACCTACGACGACCATAAAAACTGGACCAGCCGAACGTCGGTCTATAAAGATGGTTCTGGACGTACCATCAAACGCAGTTTTACTTATTATAATCCCGGAGAATTTGAGTTGAAGAACTCACTGTCAGAGAACACCTACAATCAATATCTAAAGGAATTGCAAGCCTACAGACCTATTGCTGAAAATCAATTGAAAAATTACAAGGCCGCCAAAACAAAAAAGGAAAATACACCTGCTGACAAAACCAGTTACAGAACATTGCGCTCTGCAAAATGGCGGGATTTCTTACCCAAAGGACAGCAGGCCGACAGCATTACTACAGGAGATCTGAACAAAGATGGATTGGATGATCTGGTGATGGTCTATCAGCCAGAAAAATTATTGAAGCAAGAAAAAAGCTCTGTACGAACTTTAAGGATTCTACTCATGCAAAATGACGGCAAATATGAACTCGCGGCAGAAAGTAATGGCGCTGTTTCAGGCGAAAACGTGAACAACACCTTTTTCTCCAGCACCGAGATCAAAAAAGGGCTTCTCATCATCAATCACGACTATATCCGTGGCGGATCGGTGCACAAGTACCGCTATCAAAATGGCGGTTTCTACCTGATCGGTGCAGAAAGCAGGACAGGTGACCCCTCCTACTTTTCCAGCATCGATTATAATCTGAGTACGGGAAAATACATCTATATTTACGAAAACACGGACGATGATAAGCAGCAGCCCAAGTCCTCCAAAAAAGAAGGTGTCAAGAAGCCATCAAGCTTACCAAACATCGAGACATACGAGTTGAATACAGTGGATATCGAAGGCTACAGTCTTTAAAGCTCATTAAAATCTTAATTATGAAAAGACCAATTGTTTTTATTTTATTGATGTTCCTCTTTGTCAATACCTATTCGCAGAGCAATCAAAACGGGTTTCTCCTAAGTCAGGTTTTGAAACAGCTACAATTGAAACCAAGCAACATCCATGAGGAACTATACCGAGAGAAAAAATTACCGAACAAACCTTCTCAAACTGTTCTGGTGATCCCAAAATACAAAACCAATGAGACCGATGACGAAGGTCACCTATTTCTAGAATTGGATGCGTACATCATCATCGCAGACAGCTCGACCGGAAAGATCCTTTATCAATATATTGAAGATAACGCTTGGACATCAGACGCCATGGTCCTCTCAGATATCACGATCGATACCGGGCTTTATCAACTTAATGAAACAGACCGCGCCTTTGGGACCCGCGTGAGTTACCACGGAAGCAGCGGTCCCAATCCATACTCTTCCACCGATCTGTCATTGTACATCGTGCAGAACCATACGTTGAAAAAGATCTTGAATAATTATCAGATCGATCTTGACAATGGTGAATGGGATACAAAGTGCGCTGGAGAATTCAACCAAATAAACGGCGTGATAGACCTCGATAAAAATAAAACGGATGGCTATAAAAACATAATCATCAAAAGTAATATACAACAGACCAAAAGCTTTATCAAAAATGGCGAATGTGAGGAGAAATTAACCACCAAAAACACTACAAAATCTCTGAAATACAACGGAAAGGAATTCCAATAATCAACACAAAAAAAATGAGAAAGAAAATAACCCTTTTTATATTGATAGTTCTCGTGCTGATCCTAGTTGGCGCGCTATCTTTCACCGCATTACTTTCTAGGCCGGAAGCCAAAAATAAAATTGCCAAAATGACCAAAGTGATGTCAGGAACTGAAACCTATAAAAGCGAAGACACAAGAACCAACACCCATCTGAAGCTTAATTACAAAGATTCTACCTACACTTATGAGGAAAAATACATTTTGAAACCTGGTGATGACGTTGGATATGAGGCAGAGTCCAAGGGCAGATTCAAAATGGATAAAGACACTTTAATCTTCTATTCTGATATGCCGGAGAATTCACATTTGGATTTCGACACACACAGATTGACACCAGAAGAAATATCGAAGAACCAATTCTCCTACATCTACCCGATTGATGAAAAAGTAAATGACAATCAGGTGAAAATCTACTTTGACAACATTGCAGAGATTGAAGATTATAAAGCTTTTACAATCAGTAATAATCAATTAAAATCGCTTAAAATAATTGAACGCCGTAAGATGGAAGAAGAGAAATTAATCAAAACCAAGAATGACAATTTCTTTTTGTTTCATTATTTAATTATCGAAAAACCAAAGAACAATCAGTTGCTCATCACTGGTTCTAGAGACGAAAGTTTCCTTTTTGATTTTAATAAGATTCCTTATCGGTCTTTCCATTTTTTCACAAGAGTCTACGGGAATTTTATGGATTTCACTGGAATTAAATTTCAAAAAACCGACAAGACTTTGAAACGTATCAAAGATGTGGATGACAAAAGGTATGAATTCAGCCAAGCCTTGAACAGTGATTTCATAAAACAATAAAAAGATCCAAACAAATGAAGATAATTCTGAACACAGTTTTTGTTTTATTGCTTTTTTCTTGCGGAGATAAGCAGACAACAAACCTAGAAACGCAAGGAAAAAGCACAGTTGCCCAACGTGACACAGCTACTATTCTTCCTCAAAGAACGCCTTCATCAGATTCCACAACTGCAATGGAAACTCCAGCTCCAATCCCTGTAAAAGTACCTCAGAAAATTGAAGACAAACCCATCGCGTGCTTTCCTCCAAAAATCGTCGAGTGCAAAAACAAAGGCGGTGATATGGAAAATGGTTTTGTGACAGAATGCACTTACAGAAACCAAAATCTCGATGAAGCTTACAACGCTTTCCGAGAACGAAACAAAGCCAATGACGAAGGCAAATATCTGGAAAAGAAAATGCCAACTGGTAAACATATAGCAGGTTTCAGCGACTATCCTATTTCCGTAACTTACAGCTATCCAAAACAAAATATATTGGAGATTGAAATCTTATTTCCCGGTGGCGTTACCACTATCATCTTTAAAACAGAAAAAGACGACGTGATCGTCACTACAAACAACTCCCCAGATTAATTAAAAAAAATAATAACTATGAAAAAATATTTGATGCTAATGATGTTCGCCAGCACTTTTCTATTTGGTCAACAAAACTCGGATAAACGGTATAAGGAAATCGCTGGAAGATATGGTGGTAACGACGGCATTTGCCTTTTCGAAGATGGAAAATACATGCTCTATGGCTACGCGACCGCTATTTTTGGAACGTATACTTTTGAGAAAGACCATATCAATTTCAATCCCGACAAGCAGGAATTATTCATGATCTTCGGAAGTCAGAATCCGACAATTGGAAATTCGGCAAGACTCTATTTTTCGGGCTTCGAGAGAGGTGGAACGGCCGTTCAGTTTGACCAGGGAAAACCACGACCGGTTTTCAATGATGACTCCAATTGTTTCGCTTCGCCGTACGTCTATGAAACGAAGACAAAACCTTCACAGATCATTCTTTCTGATTTTATAGATGGAACCTGGCAGCAAATCAAATTTGAAATACCGAAAGAATATAATGACCTCGCCATCGTGCATAACGAACCAAGCAGGTATGAGGAAAACTTTACTGGAATGGTAAAATCTGAAGGGAAATTTAAAGTTCTAACCATCTCTATGTACGATAAAGTTTTCAAACAAAATGACGAGGACGAAAATGACAACAACTGGAAAGAGATCCTCGAAATGAAGTCGGAATATTACCAGGCAAAGGACAACAGCAAAAACGGAATTTTCTTCAACAAACATTACCAAAATTTTCCAACGCCTGAAAGTTCAATTTATAAATTAGACAAAAAGACGAACCAATTCATTAGCAAAAATGCCGAAGACAATGAAGCCTACTTTCGGGACAACCAGTACAATGACAACCGCTATCTAAGAAAATACATGAAAGTGGAAGGTGAAACCATAAGTGACAAAACCTTCAACAAAAATAACATTTCAACACAGAGTTTATTCTTCACAAGTTGTGGCAAAGGTTCGGAAAAGTCGTACAAATACAAAGGATTTATCGAGTATGAAGATAAAAGTGAGCCTAAAGAATTACAGCAAACCACCATTGTAGCGCCGTTGCCTCCATCTAATTAAGTTAAGATATTAATAAAACATTTCACCGACTCCTTTTGCCCATTCACCGAAAAATCCATCATTTTTTTAAGATTCGTTCTGAACTTTACATCAGAAAAAGAGCAATACCGCTCCAACTTAAATCTTAAAATTATGAAAACAAACATCGGACTTACAGAGCAAAACACAGAAGCAGTTGCAGAACAATTGGCAAAACTTTTAGCAGACGAAACGGTACTTTACATCAAAACAAGAAACGCCCACTGGAACGTGACCGGCGATAACTTTCACGCCAACCACATTTTCTTCGAAGAACAGAACAAACAGTTGGACGAACTGATTGACAGTGTTGCAGAACGTCTCAGAAAAATCGGACATTACGCACCTGCAACGATGAAAGCTTATCTGGAATTAACGCATCTTACAGAATACAGCGAAAGAACAAACGACGGAATTGGTTTTATGAAGGATTTACTAAAAGACCACGAAAGCATCATCGATTTTCTAAGAGGAAATGTGACGCCTTTTGCTGAAAAATACAAAGATTACGGTTCCAGCGACTTCATCACAAGCCTTATAGAAACGCACGAAGAAATGGCTTGGATGATACGTTCTTACTTTAGAAATTAAAGAAAATAAGAAAAGGAATAATTATATTTGTGTCAACCATAATAAACTATCCCTATGAAAGCTTTAATTGTTGATGACAACGATATCGCAAGAACAACTTTGGCACACTTGGCAAAACAAGTTCCGAATCTAACGATTGTCCATGAATATTCCAACGCGATTGAAGCTTACAATCATTTGCAAAACAATCACATCGATTTGATTTTTCTTGATATCGAAATGCCGGAAATGACCGGAATCGAACTCACGAAAAACCTTTCAGGGAAAGACATTATCATCATTTTCACTTCATCCAACAAAGAATACGCACTCGAAGCTTTCGAACTGAATATTGCAGATTACATCCTGAAACCCGTGATGCCTGCGAGATTTTTACAAGCTGTGAGCAAAGCACAATCGATTTTGGACAGCAGAAAAGAAGATGTGGAAGTCACCAGAGATGAGTTCCTTTTCGTGAGAGATTCCAATATCACAAGGCGTTTGAAGCTCGACGATATTTTCTATGCAGAGGCAATGGGCGATTATGTCAAGTTTTACACAAGGGAAAAAATGTTCGCCATTCACGGCAAAATGAAAACTGCCGAAGAACGCTTACCGAAAGACCATTTCATCAGAGTTCATCGCTCTTACATCGTTTCCGTCGGCAAGATAGATACGCTTCAGGACGGCGGAATTATGATAAACGGAAAATTCATTCCCGTCGCTGACGCTTACAGAAAGGCTCTCAACACGAGAATGAATGTCTTTTAGAATTTTTATTTGACTACGTCGAACCACTTTGTTAGGTTTGGGCAGCTTAATCCGCCTTCCGCTCCCAATCTTTTTTGCATACGATTTCAGTTTAAATAGAATTTGAGAACAAGCAAAAAAGGATTTCCGCTCAAGTCGGGCTGCAGATTCGGTGTATAAGAAGTATTATCATAAAACAGTGTTTTGTCATTCCGTAGGAATCTAAACTGTTGAGATTCCTACGGAATGACAAACTATATGTTATAAAAGCACATATTCACTTATGAAAAAAATATCCTCAGTAATGGGAAACAGACGGTTCAGTTATTTCATCATCCTCACATTTATTGCGGGTTCTCTCCTATTAATAGCGGTTCAAATCAATTCGGCTAAAAATACAAAAGAACTCATCAGAAATAACAACCGACTTCTCAACGAATTACGTTCCAGCAATCATTTGCGTGAAATCGACCGTGATATTTTGGGT
>Ga0308171_1004192_pt1 | contig 12184 bp, 9 predicted proteins | sample PhyGR1_FD_202135 | JGI IMG/M metagenome (GOLD analysis project Ga0308171, IMG submission 202135) | Phyllosphere microbial communities from UC Gill Tract Community Farm, Albany, California, United States - DLSLSG.R1 | ecosystem: Host-associated > Plants > Phyllosphere > Unclassified | place: USA... | reverse complement strand
CGGCGGAAATCGTTCGGGTAGGCGATGCCCTGCCCGCGCAGGGCGGTCAGTTTCGCGCGGCGCTCGGCGATGAGGCTGTTCTCGTCGACGGGGGGCTGCGGCGCGGCGGTCTGATCGTTCATGGCGTGGGTCTATGTATGTCGGGGGGAGGTACGGTCCCCGCCATCATGCCGATGGTCGGGGCGGATTGCGAAACCGGGCGTGGCCCGGGCACAACGGATCGGGGCCGCGCGTGGCGGCCCCGACGGTCAGGCGTCGGTGCGTTTGGCACCCACGGCCAGGCCGGACTTCAGGCTGGCTTCGACGAATTCGTCGAGATCGCCATCCAGCACCTTCTGCGTATCGGAGCGTTCGATGCCGGTGCAGCTTGGCGGCCAGCATCTTCATCGCGTTGTCGCGGTTCTGGTGCTGGCTGCGGCCGGTCTGGCAGGCCACGACCGTGTTGGTCGGGATGTGCGTGATACGCACCGCCGATTCGGTCTTGTTGACGTGCTGGCCACCCGCGCCGGAGGAGCGGTACACGTCGGTACGCAGGTCCGCCGGGTTGATATCGATCTCGATGTTGTCATCGACTTCCGGCGACACGAACACCGAGGTGAAGCTGGTGTGGCGGCGGTTGTCCGAATCGAACGGCGACTTGCGCACCAGGCGGTGCACGCCGGTCTCGGTCTTCAGCCAGCCATACGCGTAATCGCCTTCCACGCGCAGCGTGGCCGACTTGATGCCCGCGACGTCGCCGCCGGAGACCTCCATCAGCTCGGTCTTCCAGCCGCGCGATTCGCACCAGCGCAGGTACATGCGCAGCAGGATTTCGGCCCAGTCCTGGGCTTCGGTACCGCCGGCACCGGCCTGGATGTCGACGAAGGCCGCCGCGGTATCCATCTGCCCGGAGAACATGCGCTGGAACTCCAGCTGTTCGACGTGCTTCTGGTACTTGTCCAGGTCGCTGACCACGGCCAGGGCGGTTTCTTCGTCCTGTTCGCTTTCAGCCAGTTCCAGAAGTTCACCCGACTCGGCCAGACCGTCGAGGATCGTGGCGATGCCGCCGACGGTCTTCTCCAGATTGGCGCGTTCGCGGCCAAGGTTCTGGGCGTACTCGGCGTTGTTCCAGATATCCGGGTTTTCCAGTTCCCGGGTTACTTCTTCCAGACGCTCTTTCTTGGCGTCGTAGTCAAAGATACCCCCTGAGCGAGAGCACGCGATCGGTGAGATCGGTGATGCGCTGGCGGACAGGATTGAGCTCGATCATGTCGGCGATTAATGCGTGCGAAAAGACTGTCCATCATAGCCTATCCGGGGCTTTCCGGCGGTGGCCGGGGCGCCGGGCGTCGCGTGGGGTTGGGTAAAAACGACTTCACTGAACACGGACGGCCGGCCAGGCGGTAGACTTCCGCCCCGCCGCGCGGCCCCCTGCCCTGCGGTTCCCCCAACGCACTACATGGAGCACCACCCCGATGAGGACGTCATCCTCCGCCCTGCTGCTGGCTCTCGCCTGCCTGACCGCTTCCACCACCGCCTCGGCCCTGGACCTCAAGCAGCTGACCAGCACCGGCCTGAAAGCGGGCCAGGCGCTCACCCTGTCCGACCAGGACGTGGCCAAGGCCGCCGACGAAGCCTGCGTCTACATGGACCAGCAGAACAAGGTCGCCCCCGCCAACAATCCGTACGCCCAGCGCCTGGCCAAGATCACCCAGGGCCTGGCCAATGAAGACGGCATGAGCCTGAGCTTCAAGGTCTACCTGACCGAAGACGTCAACGCCTGGGCCATGGCCAACGGCTGCGTGCGCGTGTACTCCGGCCTGATGGACATGGCCTCGGACGACGAAGTGCGCGGCGTGATCGGCCACGAGATCGGCCACGTGAAGCTGGGCCATTCCAAGACCAAGATGCGTACCGCGCTGCTGGCCTCGGCCGGTCGCGACACGCTGGCCGCCTCGGGCAATGCCAACGTCGCCACCCTGACCCAGGGCCAGCTCGGCGCCTTGGCCGAAGGCTTCGTCAACGCGCAGTTCTCGCAGAAGGAAGAAAGCGCCGCCGACGAGTACGGCTACCGCTTCATGAAGCGCCACCAGTACGATCCCGCCGCACTGGCCAGCATGTTCCGCAAGCTGTCCAGCGATGGCGGCCTGATGTCCTCGCACCCGGGCTCGGAAGCCCGCGCCGGGCGCATCGACGCGATGATCAAGAAAGACAGCAAGCGCTGAGTTCCCTGCCGGCACCCTGCTCCGCCAGGGTGCCGGTCAGCCCGGCAGGATCAGGCCGGTGCCTGCACGGCCAGCGCCTGCCGGAACGAGGGCAGCTGCCGGCGACTGCACGGTACCCTGCCGCCATCGTCCATGTGCAGCAGGGCCTCGCCCCCGTCCAGCGGCTCGATCGAGACCAGGTGCCGCACGTTCACCAGCCAGCTGCGGTGGGCACGCACGAACAGCGCCGGATCCAATCGTTCTTCCAGCGCCGCCATGGTGCTGCGCAGCGGGTAATCGTGCCCGCGCACCCGCAGGTTGACGTAGTTGCCGGCCGCCTGGGCGTACTCGATATCACCGGTGGCGACCAGGAAGTCGCGGCCCAGCTTGCGCACCAGGAACCGTTCCGGACGCTCCACGGCGTCCACCGGCGGAGCATCGTCCGGCGCGGCCAGCAGATGCGCCTCGCCCTGCCGGCGCCGCCCGAACCAGCTGAAGAAGTGCTCGATCGCCACGAAGGTGAAGAACGCACGGACATCCTTGAGGTACTCGTACATCAGGCGTACCGGCCAGGTGGCATCGTCCTGGTAGTGGTAGCCGAGCGCGGCATAGGCGAGATGGCGCAGCCCCATCATCCCGGTGACATGCACCAGCGACCACGCCACGCTGGCCAGCAGGTACAGCGGCAGCCGCCGCTTCCAGGTATCGGCATGCAGCGGCCAGCGCTGGCAGCCCCACCACAGGACCGGCAGCGTCAGCAGGATCATCGTGACGCTACTCAGCTCCCAGATCATCGGCTGCCACAGGCCCAGGTCTTCGCGACGGCGACCCGCATCCATCACTTCCACCAGCGCATTCGCCACCGCCGTGGTCAGCAGGATCACCGACCACACCAGCATCCGCGCACCCGGCCGCCACCGCGCGGTACGTCCGTTCGCCATTGAATCGTCCATTCGCAAAGGGTCGTCAGCCTGACTCATGCCGCCATGGTAGTGCGCCCCACCCGTCCCTTGGCGACCGCCATTCGTCACTTGCCCCCGGCGGCAGGCCCCTCCGCCATGGCCGACCGCGCGGCGACTGCGCACCGTGCAGCCTCCTTTCCTGCCTGTCCCCTCCATGCCACGCCGCCACGACATCGACGCCCTGCGCGTGCTCGCCTTCGCCCTGCTCATCCTCTATCACACCGCCATGGCCTACGTGGATGGCTGGGGCTTCCATCTCAAGAGCGAGTACACCGCCGAGTGGCTGCAGTGGCCGATGCTGCTGGTGAACCGCTGGCGGATGCCGTTGTTGTTCCTGCTCTCCGGGATCGCCATCGCCCTGATGCGGCCCGAGGCGCACATCGCGCGCTTTGCCGTGCTGCGCACGTGGCGGTTGCTGCTGCCGCTGCTGTTCGGAATGTTCGTCGTGGTGCCGATCCAGCCCTACGCCGAGGCACTGACCAACGGGCATATCGAGCCCGGCTTCGGCGCCTTCCTGCTGCGCTACTGGCAGATGCCGGGATGGCCGCAGGACACGTTTGCCGGCTGGCAGCTGCGCATCACCTGGAACCACCTGTGGTACCTGGCCTACCTGTGGGTCTACACACTGGTGCTGGCGCTGCTGATGCCGGTGCTGGATACCCCTGCGGTGCGCCGCGCGGTGGAGCGCTATGCCCGGGCACCCGCGCCGATCCTGATCGGGCTGCCCACGCTGCTCTCCTTCGGCTGGGTGGCCTGGCTCGACCCCAGGTTCCCCTCGACCAACCTGCTGTTCGGCGACTGGTACCAGCACGCCAAGTACGGCACGGTGTTCCTGGCCGGCTACCTGCTGGCCCGCGCCACCCCGTTCTGGGCACGCATGGTCGACCTGCGCCGGATCACATTGTCAGTGGCGGTCATCGCGGCGGGCTGGTACTTCGGCATCCGCCTCCTGGGGCGGGTGTTGCCGGCCGATTCGCTGCTGCGGCAATGGCCCGAGAGCGTCTGGACACTGCAGGTAATGGCCAGCCAGTCGCTGTACCTGTGGGCCGTGCTGTTGACCCTGCTCGGCTGGGCCAAGGTGTATCTGGATCGCCCGTTCCGCTGGCTGCCGTACTGCACCGAGGCGGTGTATCCCTGGTACCTCCTGCACCAGAGCCTGATCGTCGCGCTGCTGTTCTGGCTCAAGCCGCTGCAGCTGGGGCCGTGGTGGGAGCCGCTGCTGGTCCTGACCGGAACCGTGGCGGGTTGCCTGCTGCTGCACGAAGGGCTGATCCGGCGCGTTGGTTGGCTGCGCCCTCTTTTCGGACTGCGCCGGCAGCGGTTGCCGCCGATGCGTCCCGCCGCCGGTGGCGCAGCGGCGGGATCACCGGAAACGAGCTGAGCAGCTACTTCACCTCGAACTCCCCGACCAGCACCGTCTCCGCCTGGTCCTTCAACCGCAGCGTGACCTGCTGGTCACGCTGGTCGCGGCTGCCCCACTTCGTGCTCAGGCGCAGCATCAAGGTGGTGGCACCGGTGACCAGCTGCTCGCGGCTGCCGAAGTAGTTCGCTTCGATCCTGTAGATGCCGGGCTTGGCATCACGCAACGAGAACTGCTCCGGGCCATAGCCGCCGGTGAAGTCCTGCGACATCTGCCCGCCCTGGTAGGTCAGCCGGTTGCCGTAATACGCGCGCTCGCCATTGGGATCGGTGACCCACAGGTCCATGTCGCTGTTGTCGCTGTCCCAGCTCAGCACCACCCGCAGGTCCAGCGGCATCGCACGGCGCAGGCGCGGGTCGATGGCCGAGGCGTCGACACGCTCGCGGGCGATCAGCCGGGTCAGCTCATCCAGCGCGATCAGCGAGATGCCGTCGAAGCGGCCATCCCACGGGCGCACCACCACTTCATACAGCGATGCCACCGCCGCCTGGGACTCACCCGCCGCTTCGAGCGCCAGACCCAGGTCACGGAAACTCTGCGGCTCCTCCTCGCCCATCGCCAGCACCTGGCGGAACACCGGCACCGCCAGCGCCGGCGCCTTGGCCTGCATCAGGCGGTAGCCGAGCACGCGCAGCACGTGGCGGTTTTCCAGTTCCATCTCGGCCAGGTTGGAGAGCACGCGCAGGGCCAGGTCGCGCTGTCCGCTGGCCAGCAGTAGATCGGCCACGTCCAGATAGAAGGCGCTGCTGCCGGCGTGCTGTTCGCGCTCCTGCAGATACAGCGGATACAGCTGCGCCGGCTTGGCATCGCGCAGGCGGCGTGCATAGGCCGAGTCCGGTGCCCACGGCGCCAGCGTCAGTGTGATCTGGCCGCTGTTGGCCTTGGGTGCCGACTTGGCACGACGTTCAGTGGTGGCCTCTGCCTCATCGGCAACCGCCGACGCAGTCAGCTCGACACGGTCCAGCGCCATCGGCGCCGCAGGTGCCGGCGGTGGCGTGGCCATCGCCATGGCGACTGGCGCGGCGACGGCGTGCACGTCCGGCTTGGGCCGCGGTGGCGCATCCTTGGGCCAGCGGGTATTCCACCACTGCTCGCGCTCGGCGAACTGGCGGGCGATGCCATCCAGGCGGCGCTTCCGCTCGCTTGCCACATCCGCCACCGTCAACGCATGGCGCTGGTCGTAGGCCGCGCGCAACGGGGCCGGCGGACGGATGCCATACCGCAGGTAATCCTCCAACGTTTCAAGCACCAGCAGCGAGGTATCGGCGGTCACCACACCGAACTGCTGCGACAGCACCTTGGCCGCCGGCGCCCCGCCCGGGTCCGCCGCCAGTGCGGCCAACCGGGCATTCGCCCATGCGTGGGCGACCAGGCCGCCTTCCACCCCACGTGCGTTCCCGACGCTGAGGGTGATGGGCTGCGGATCGCTGCCGCCACCGCGCAGAGACAGCAGCACCGTCGCATCGGGACGCTGCACGCGACCGGTGACGCGGATCCAACCCTGCGTGGCGCTGGAGGCATCCACGTTCACGTCCTCCACGCCACGTGCGCGCACCTCGGCAACCTCGACCGGCTGCTGGAGCAGCAGCGGCATCGCGCCTGGCACCTCCGCCTCGCTGCTCACCTGCAGCAGCTGGCCATGATGGGCGCTGGTCCAGGCGCGCAGGCGCGGCGTGTCGGTCTTCGCACCGGCGCTGCTCAGCGCATACAGGCGTTGATCGCGCGACAGCGTGGGCAGCGTCTGGCTGCCGTAGTTGGCCAGGCCATCGCTGACCAGCAGGTACTCGCCGATGGCAGGGTTCGGCGTCCAGTTGCCCAGTGCACTGGCGCCATCGTTGGGCAGCGCCCGCAGGTACTCGCGCAGTGCTGACCAGTCGCCCTTGTTTATGGTGAACTCCCGCGCCGTTTCGCTGCGGTCACGCAGCACGGTCAACTGGACCTGGCCGGTGCCGAGGGCCTGGAAGTAGCGATCCAGCACAGCGCGTTCAGCCGCACCGTTTCGCTTACCAGCCGAGCCAGACGCATCCCAGAGCAAGCCGATACGCGCCGGCAAGACGCGCGCAGCGGTGGACGTGCGAACCGGCACGCTGGCCAGCAGATAGCGCTGCCCCTCATGCAGGCCAGTGACCACGTCAGTGCTGCGTGCGAGCGGAAGGCTCCATTGGAGTTGTGCAGGCAGATCCGCGCCGCGCCCTTGCCACTGCGCCGCATAGGCGCCGGACTTCAACGTGAATCCGAGGGGATTGACGCCCACGGCGACCGGCGTGCCCGTCCCGCTGGCCTCCAGCCGGACCGTCACCTGCTCCGCCTGCCGTGCGAAGAACACGGGCAGTGACCACTGCAGGCCCTGCGGTACGGTCGGCAGACTGTCGCGCAGCACCAGACGCACGCGACGCTCACCACGCGCCGGGATGGGATAGAGCCGCAGCCGGAATTGATTACCGGCCGTCTGCTCCAGAAGCCCCGGATCCACCTGGCGACGCTCGATCGCTTCGAAGACCTGGCGGCCCTGCGCCTTGGGGACCGGCACTGCGTCGCGCAGCTCACCACCGATATCCAGTGCGAACCTGGCCACCTGTTGGCCCGCGGCCAGTGGGAACGCCAGCTGCCCTTCCAGCACCCGGGCATTGGGATTGTGGAACTTCATCTCGATCGTGGTTTCGCCCAGTCCCGCCATGACACGGCTGTCGATACGCGCCTCGGTCAGCCGCACCGGCACTTCGGCACCCGCTACCTGCAGGATCGGCGGCCGTGGCGGCGGGAAACGCCGCGCCTGGGCGTGGACGCTGGGCAGCTGCCAGCACAGAAGAGCGAGCAGACCGATACTGCGCAGTGCGAGTCCCATGTGACGCTCCTGATCCGATGACACTGCCTTGAACGCCTGGCGATCCACAACGGGGTTGAGCGCTGGCAACCGCCTGTTCCGGTCATGGACGCCTCATCCGTGCTGGGCCAAGATCGCCCTCCACGGATTGATGGACCAAGGATGCCGTATGCGCCTGTTGTTGACCGCCCCGCTGTTGATGGGGCTTGCCCTGCCCGGCTACGCCGCCGCCCCCGTCGAGGGCGTGACGTTCGGCCATCGCGACTGGATGCTGGCCTGCGACAACACCCGCACCTGCCGCGCCGCCGGTTACCAGGCCGATGAGAATGGTGGCGACCCGGTCTCGATCCTGCTGACCCGCGCGGGCGGGCCGGACCAGCCGGTGCACGCCGAACTGATGCTTGGCCAGTACGACGACAACACCTCCACCCAGCGGCTCAGCCTGCAGATCAATGGCGCCTCGCTCGGCCCGATGCAGTTCGATGCCGCCGAGGGCACCGCCACTTTTTCCGCGAAGCAGCTCGCGGCCCTGCTCGCTTCGCTGGCACGCAACAGCCGGATCGAGCTGATCGGCGACGACGGCGCACGCTGGACGGTGTCCGATAAAGGGGCGTCGGCCGTGTTGTTGAAGATGGATGCATTCCAGGGCCGCCTGGGCACGCCGGGCGCACTGATGCGCAAAGGCACCCTCGCCGAGTCCTCGGTGCCGCCCGCACTGCCGGTGCCGGTCGTGCGGCTGGGCAAGCCGGTGGCGACCCGTCCGGCGGACACCGCATTGGCCGCATCACCTGCGCTGCGCGCCGCCCTCGCCGCGGTGACCTCAGCCGACGATTGCGAAGCACTGGGACCCAGCGGCAGCCTGTCGCCCGATGGCGAACCCGAAGCGCTGACGGTGCAGCGGCTCAGCGCCGACAAACTGCTGGTCTCGCTGAGCTGCTGGCGCGCCGCGTACAACACCGGTGATGGTTACTGGGTGGTCAACGACCGCGCGCCGTACCAGCCGCGGCTGGTCACCACGGCAGCCGTGGGTGATGAGGTGCGCACCATCCAGGAGGCGCACAAGGGCCGTGGCCTCGGCGATTGCTGGTACTCCACCACCTGGGGCTGGACCGGCACGCAGTTCGTGAGGACCGCTGACAGCAGCACCGGCCTGTGCCGGCTGGTGGCCGCCGGTGGCGCGTGGGAGATGCCGACGCTGGTGACCGAGGTCCAGGAGTAAGCCACTACGCTGCGACGCGCGGCGATCCTCAGCCGTCGTCGTCTTCCCAGCCGTCGAAGGGGAACAGCGCCGGAAGGATCGTTTCCATGATCGCCATGCTCTGCATGACGGCATGGTCGGCCGAGTACGGGCGCGAGAATACGGCGTGATGTGCGTGCACGGGCCTGTCCGGTGCGCTGGAGAGGTGTTCAACGTACGCGGCCAGCAGGCGTTGCGCGGCCTGTTGGCGATCCTTCCCTTCCTGCGCCGCACGCAGCGCTGCATGCACGGGACGCAGCGTGGCCGGATCCGGCAGCTGGCAGGTATACGCCAGCGCGCCGGTCTGATCGTCGGCATCCCGGTAATCGTCCGGGTCGTCCGATGGCTGGTAGTCCGTGGCCACGCAGCGGGTGCGGCTCAGCCGCGCCATCACCGCGGCAACCGCGTCGTCGACCGTGACCGGGCCGCTGGCTGTGCCATCTCCACTCTCGACCCGGGCGGCCAGTTCCTGCCGCAGCAGCCACGCCACGCTCTGTCGTGAGCCGTCCAGGTCCGGGAATTCGAAACCCTCGCGGGCGGAGAATTCGGTGCGGGCGGCCTCGTCACCCTGCAGCACGATGCGGCTCTGCAGGTCGAAACGTTCGGTGGGCGATGGGAGCCGGTCATGCATCCGCGCAGTGCTCGATGATCAGCTGGATCGCGCCGCCTCCCCGGTAGTCATCACTGACCAGCCGATAGGCGATGTGGACGTGGTTGGCCGGCGCATTGCCGGTCCAGCCACTGAAGTGGATCGCACTGACCGGCTCGGGGCGGCCCGGCACGCGCAGGCTCAGCTTGAGGTGCTTTTCTTTGAGCACCTGCCAGCGCGCCACCTGGAAGTGACCATCGAACAGCGGCTCGGGAAAGCCCTGCCCCCACGGGCCCGCCAGGCGCAGCGCCTCGGCATGGGCGAAATCCAGCTCCTGCGGCAGCAACTCGCCGTCGGTGAGCAGCAGCTGCTGCAGCGAGAGCGGATCCAGCGTGCGCTCCACCACGTCCACGAAGGCCTGCTCGAACGCGGGGAGCTGCGCGTGCGGCAGGCTCAGGCCTGCGGCCATGGCGTGGCCACCGAATTTGTCGATCAGGCCCGGGTGCGCCGCGTTGACCAGGGCCAGCGCATCACGGATGTGGAAGCCGGGAATCGAGCGCGCCGAGCCACGCAGCGAATCGCCGCCCGGCTCGGACGGCGCGAAGGCGATCACCGGGCGATGCAGGCGGTCCTTCATCTTGGAAGCGACCAGGCCGACCACACCCGGATGCCACTCGGCATCGAACAGGCAGGCGGCGACCGGGCGCACACCCTCGGCAGTGAGCACCGCACGGGACACCGCCAGCTCCGCGTCGTCGGTCATCAACTGCTGGACCGCACGGCGCTCGGTGTTGATCGACTCCAGCGTCGTGGCAATCTCACGCGCGTGGGCGCGGTCTTCGGTGAGCAGCAGTTCGATGCCCAGCGCCATGTCTTCCAGCCGGCCGGCCGCATTCAAACGTGGGCCCAGCGCAAAACCGATGTCGCTGCCGGTGAGGCGCGAGGCATCGCGCCCGCTGGCCTCGATCAGCGCCTGCAGGCCGACGCAGCCCTTGCCGCTGCGCAGCCGGCGCAGGCCGGCCGAGACCAGGGCGCGGTTGTTGTCATCCAGCGCGACCAGATCGGCGACCGTACCCACCGCGACCAGATCCAGCAGGGTCAGCAGGTCCGGCTCCGGCGTCGTGGCAAACGCGCCCTGCTCGCGCAGGTGGCGGCGCAGCGCCATCAACACGTAGAAGATCACCCCGACGCCGGCCAGCGCCTTGCTCGGGAAGGCATCGCCGCTGATGTTGGGGTCCACGATCGCATCCGCGGGCGGCAGGTGCTCGCCGGGCAGATGGTGATCGGTGACCAGTACTTTCCAGCCCAGCGCCTTGGCCGCGTTGACGCCGGCGTGGCAGGCGATCCCGTGATCGACCGTGACCAGCAGGCCGGGATTGAGCGGAGCCAGTTCGGCCACCAGCGATGGCGACAGCCCATAGCCGTGAAGCATGCGGTTGGGCACGGCGTGCACCACGTCGCGTGCGCCGAGCATGCGCAGGCCGCGTACGCCGACCGCACAGGCGGTGGCGCCATCACAGTCGAAATCGCCGACGATCAGGATGCGTTCGTTGTTCGCGATCGCGTCGGCCAGCAGCGTTACCGCGGCCTGCATGCTGCCCAGTAGATCCGGGGCATGCAGCTGGGCCAGCTTCGGCTGTGCCTGCGCGGCATCGGTGACCCCGCGCGCGGCGTACAACCGCTGCAGCAACGGCAACATGGATGACGGCCACTCGCTGACGGCGGCGGCAGGACGGCGCTGGATACGGGGTGCTTCAGACTGGGTCAAAACGGGCTCGATCGATGACGTGCGCGACCATGATACTGCCCGGGGAAGGCATCCACGCATGGCGTGGATGGCGCGCCGGGGACGGCCACTGGCCGGCTGTCCTTCGACGCACTCAGAGGTCGTGCAACTGCACCGGCTTCTTCCAGAACCGCCAGCGCTGGCCTTTGTCGATCTCCACGCGGGTGCCGTCCTCGAAATCCAGGACCAGCCGCGTCAATTCCCCGCGCGCGATCGCCGCCAGCAGCGGCCGGATCGCATCGTTGCCCAACTGCTCCAGCGAACGCAGCTGGCGCAGGTCCACCAGGGCATCCACGGTCTGCTCACCATCGGCGTGCAGGCCTGCCGCCTTGGCCAGCGCCTGCAGCAGCGCATCGCGGCTGCGGACCTGGGCATGCGCGGTGGTCACGCGTTCGGGCAGCTCACCGCCGCCCCAGAACCACAACGAGTTGATCGCCCGCTTGCCATCGGCCACGCGCTGCTGGTTCCACGCGTGCTGGTGCAACACCACCTGCGCCTCGGTCAGCAGGGCGCGCCAGCGGCGGCCCGCATCGCCTTCGGGCAGATGGGCAAACAGATCATCGCCGAGCACTTCATCGGGCTCGGCGAATACCGGCAGCGTGGTGCCGGGCGGCAGGCGCAGATACCACCGCGACGGCACCGGGGCATCCAGCACGAAACCGTAGCCGGCAAACAACGGCTGCAAGGCCGGTAGCAGGTGCATGACATCGGCCAGATCGGGCCGCAGGGTATCCCCGTGCCCCATCAGGCGTGCGCCATGCATGTCCGGCACCACGTTGGCCGGATCGGCCCGCAGCCATACCGCCCCGTCGGCGTCGCCGACATCCAGCTGGCGGGTCAGGGCTGCGGCCGACCACGCGTCCGGCTGCGTCTGGAAGTGCCGACGCAGCTGGGCGCGCTCGCCCGCCTCGGCGCTGCGGCGTTCCGCACGCCCCAACGCCTTGGCGACGTCATCGGGCAGCGGTGCCGCCGGAAACCGGCTGCGCGCCGGCAGCAACAACGTCGCCGTGGCCATCGCCGTCAGTCCAGGTACTGGACGCTGACGATTTCGTACTCACGCTGGCCGGCCGGTGCGTCGATGGTGACCGCATCGCCTTCCAGCTTGCCGATCAAGGCACGCGCCAGCGGCGAGGAGATCGCGATCAGGCCCAGCTTGATGTCCGCTTCCAGGTCACCCACGATC
>Ga0308171_1004191_pt1 | contig 12186 bp, 7 predicted proteins | sample PhyGR1_FD_202135 | JGI IMG/M metagenome (GOLD analysis project Ga0308171, IMG submission 202135) | Phyllosphere microbial communities from UC Gill Tract Community Farm, Albany, California, United States - DLSLSG.R1 | ecosystem: Host-associated > Plants > Phyllosphere > Unclassified | place: USA... | reverse complement strand
CATCGAGGCGCGCCCGGAAGACCTGCGCGTGTACCTGGAAGAGGCCGCCGGCATCTCCAAGTACAAGGAGCGCCGCAAGGAAACCGAGACCCGCATCCGCCACACCCGCGAGAACCTGGACCGCCTGGGCGACCTGCGCGAGGAAATCACCAAGCAGCTCGAACACCTCAAGCGGCAGGCCAAGCAGGCCGAGCAGTACCAGGCGTTGCAGGAAGAGCGCCGGGTCAAGGACGCGGAGTGGAAGGCGCTGGAATACCGTGGCCTGGAGGGTCGCCTGTCCAAGCTGCGCGAGGGGCTGTCGCAGGAAGAGACCAAGCTGCAGCAACTGATTGCCGACCAGCGCGACGCCGAGGCGCGGATCGAGATTTCCCGCGTGCGCCGCGAGGAGGCTGCCGACGCGCTCAACGCCGCGCAGGCCGAGGTCTACCAGGTGGGCAGCACGCTGGCCCGCCTTGAACAGCAGATCCAGCACCAGCGCGAACTGTCGCAGCGCCTGCACAAGGCCCGCGATGAAACCCGCCAGGCACTGGCCGAGCTGGGCCAGCACATCAGCGGCGATGAGGCCAAGCTGATGGTGCTGCGCGAAGCAGTCGATGCCGCCACCCCGCAGTTGGAAGCGCTGCAGGAAGAAAACGAGATCAAGCAGGAAGGTCTGCGTGAGGCCGAAGCGCGGTTGTCCGATTGGCAGCAGCGTTGGGAGCAGCACACCTCGCAGAGTTCGGAAGCTTCGCGTGCCGGCGAGGTCGAGCGCACCCGCGTGGACTACTTGGACAAGCAGATCCTTGATGCCGATCGCCGCCGCGAAGCGCTGGCGGCCGAACGTGCCGGGCTGGACGTGGATGCACTGGATGAAGTCTTCGAGCAGCTGCACCTGCAGCACGAGACGCAGAAGACCGCGCTGGATGAGCTGACCGAACAGGTCGAGGAGCGCAAGCACGGTGTCGCTGCGGTGCAGGAGCAGCAGCGCAACGGGCAGAACGAGCTGGCCGAGCTGCGCAAGCAGGTCAATGGCCTGCGCGGGCGCCTGTCCTCGCTGGAAACCCTGCAGCAGGCCGCACTCGGCCAGGAGCAGGGCGCTGCGGTGGCCTGGCTGAAGTCGCGTGGGCTGGATTCTGCCGCGCGCGTGGGGGAGCGCCTGGATGTCGACGCGGGCTGGGAAAACGCGGTGGAAAGCGCCCTCGGTCAGTTGATCGAAGGCGTGCTGGTTGACGACCCGGCCAGCCTGGTCGATGCATTGGGTGAGCTGGGCGAAGGCCGCATCGCGCTGGTCGCCGACGACGCTGCGGACCTGAAGGTCGCGCCGACCTCGCTGGCTGCACGCGTGCGTGGACCAGCGCCGATCCGGCGCCTGCTTGCACGCCTGCATGGCGCGCGTGACCTTGCCGAAGCCAATGCACTGCAGGCCAGCCTGCCCGAGGGCGATTCCATCATCACCCAGGGCGGGGAACGTCTGGGCGAAGGCTGGGTGCGCGTGTCGCGCTCCGGCGCCGCCAAGCAGGGTGCGCTGCTGCGCGAACGCGAAATCAACGAACTGCGCGAGCAGATCGAACAGCTGCAATCGCGCGAAGCCGAACTGGAAGAACAGCTGGCCGGTTTCCGCGAGCACCTGTTGGCCGCTGAACAGCAGCGCGAGGATGCGCAGCGGGCGCTGTACCTGGCGCACCGCGCGGTGTCCGAACTGGCCGGCCAGCTGCAGGGACAGCAGGGCAAGGTCGAGGCGGCACGCACACGCATCGACCGCATTGAAGGCGAGCTCGGCCAGTTGCTGGAGACCCTGGACATCAATCGCGAGCAGGCGCGTGAAGCGCGTGCGCGGTTGGAGAGTGCGGTCAACAGCATGGGCGACCTGGAGTCGAGCCGGCAGGGCCTGGAGGGCGAACGCCGTCAGTTGACCGAGGCGCGTGATCTGGCCCGCGACGCCGCGCGTGCGGTGCGCGAGCGTTCGCACGCGTTGGCCCTGACTCTGGAATCACAGCGTGCCCAGGTGGCGTCGTTGAGCCAGGCGCTGGAACGCATGAGCACGCAGCGTGGCCAGCTTGACGCACGCCTGGGCGAACTGCATTCGCAGCTGGACGAAGGCGATACCCCGGTCGAATCGCTGCAGGCCGAGCACCAGAACGCGCTGGAAGAGCGTGTCCGTGCTGATCGCGTGCTGACCGAAGCACGCACGTTGCTGGATGGCATCGATGCCGAACTGCGCAACTACGAGCAGACCCGCCACCAGCGCGACGAGCAGGCGCTGTCCCAGCGCGAGCGTATCTCGCAGCGCAAGCTGGACCAGCAGGCGCTGGTACTCAGTGCTGAAACCCTGCAGGGCGCAGTGGAGAAGGCTGGTTTCGTGCTGCAGGATGTGATCAACGCGCTGCCCGAAGAGGCTCGCCTGGGCGACTGGGAGCAGGCGGTGCACCAGATCGACGGTCGCATGCGCCGGCTGGAGCCGGTCAACCTGGCCGCGATCCACGAGTATGGCGAAGCCTCGCAGCGCTCGGAGTATCTGGATGCCCAGCACGTGGACCTGACCACCGCGCTGGAGACCCTGGAAGATGCGATCCGCAAGATCGACCGCGAAACCCGGGGCCGTTTCAAGGACACCTTCGACCGTGTCAACGCCGGGGTGCAGGCGCTGTATCCGCGCCTGTTCGGTGGCGGCCACGCCTACCTGGAACTGACCGGCGAAGACCTTCTCGATACCGGCGTGACCATCATGGCGCGTCCCCCGGGCAAGCGCGTGTCGAGCATCTCGCTGCTGTCCGGCGGCGAAAAGGCGATGACCGCTGTGGCGCTGGTGTTTGCGATCTTCCAGCTCAACCCGGCACCGTTCTGCCTGCTGGACGAAGTGGACGCGCCGCTGGATGAAGCCAACGTCGGCCGCCTGGCCAACATGGTCAAGGAAATGAGCGAGAAGGTGCAGTTCCTGTTCGTCAGCCACAACAAGGCCACGATGGAAGCGGCGCACCAGTTGTCGGGCGTGACGATGCGCGAGCCGGGCGTCAGCCGACTGGTCAGCGTGGACCTGGAAGAAGCCGCGCGATTGGCGGGCGCGGCCTGACGTGCCATCCTAGTTACCTGAATGAACTAGCCGGAGAACCTAACGAATGTCCGACACGGCACTGTTGCGCATCGGCATCCTGGCCGCCGGCCTGCTGTTGGTCGCTGCGATCTTCCTGTTTGGCCGCCCGAAAAAGAAGCCCCAGGGCCGTCGCCTCGATAGCGCCGAACCGACCAGCGGCGAGCGTCGCGAGCCGGTGCTGGGCGAGGATGGCGTGCCTGTCGCTGGCGACCGCGTCGAGCCTGGCATGGGCGAGACGGTCGAGCAGGCCGAACTGGGGTTGCCCGATGTCGATGGCGCGGCCAGCGACCTGGGCAAGCGCGCCACGCAGGATTTCGACAAGATCGTTTCGCTGTTCGTGGCCGCCCGCGCCGGTGAGCAGCTGCGCGGCGAAGACATCGTCGTGGCAGCGGAGAAGACCGGCCTGGTGTTTGGCCACATGAATGTCTTCCACCGGCTGGTGGAGGGGCATCCCGAACGAGGCCCGATCTTCTCGATGGCCAGCATCATGAAGCCGGGCAGCTTCGACATGGGCAACATCCGCGCCATGGAAACCCCGGCCATCGCCTTCTTCCTGACCCTGCCGGCACCGCTGACCGCGCTCGACGCCTGGGAGAAGATGCTGCCGACCGTGCAGCGCATGGCCGAACTGCTCGATGGCGTGGTGCTGGATGACAGCCGCAACGCGCTCGGTCGCCAGCGCATCGCCCACATCCGTGATGAGCTGCGCGCCTATGACCGCCAGCACCAGGCGCCGCCGCTGACCAAGCCCCCGCGCTGGTAAGCGCGGCAGGTCCTGGCGTGCTGACCAACGGTCGGCACCCACCAGGCCAGTAGATCCACGCCATGCGTGGATGCGGCGAACCAGGGTTCGCCCCAACCAACAGGCTCAGGCCGGCACGCCGGCCACCTTCGCAAACGCGCTGCGGAAGCGCGCCATCTCGTCCTTGGTGCCCACGGTCACGCGCACGCGCTGCGGCCAGATCGGCCAGCTGCGGCCGATCACCACGCCGTTGTCCGCCATCGCCTTGGCAAAGGTGGCGCCGTCGCGCTGCACATCCACCACGAAGCAGTTCGCTTCGGTCGGCAGGCAGTCGAAACCACGCCTGCCCAGCCAGGCGATGGTGGCCTGCCGGACCTTGGCATTCTGCAGACGTCGCTGCGGGATCAACTGCGGGTCGCGCAGGCTGGCCAGTGCCGCGGCAAGGGCCGGCACCGGCAGCGGGTTCTCGCCCAGGCTGGCCAGCTCGCGCAGGCGCTGCGGGTGCGCTGCGGCCACGCCAAGACGCAGGCCGGCCATGCCGTACAGCTTGGAGAAGGTGCGCAGCACGATCAGGTCATCGCGCTGGGCCACCTGTGCAATCAGGCTGGGCTGTTCGCTGTACTGCAGGTAGGCCTCGTCCAGCAGCACGTGGGTACCTGCAGGCTTGTTGGCCAGCAGCCAGGCCAGCTCGTCGGCCGGACTGATCGAGCCGGTGGGGTTGTTGGGATTGCACACGTACAGCAGGCCGGTCGGTCGCGCGTGCGCGGCGGCCACCATCGCGCGCAGGTCGTGCGCGCCATCGCTGCGCAGCGGCACCTTCTGCACATGGGCACCGCGCGCAGCTGCCATCTCGCCCAGCGTCTCGAAGGTCGGGTCGGCCACCACCAGGCCCGCCTGCGGGCCGGTCCACAGTGTCGCCGCACGGTTCAGCGGTTCGCTGGAGCCCGGATACAGGCGCACGTGCTCGGCAGGAATGCCGGCCTGGGCGATGAATGCGTCGCGCACCTCACCGGCCAAGGCGAAGCGGTAACGGCCGCAGCTGGCGATGCTGTCGCGCGCCGCCTGCTGGGCGGCCGGCGAGGGGCCATAGGGGCATTCGTTGAAGTTCAGCAGCACCGCGCCCGCATCGGCGGGTGGCGGCGCAACGGTCGCCGGCTGCGCCTGGGCTGAACGGGGCAGGCTGCCGCTGGCGAGGGCGAGACCGGCGCCGGCCAGCTGCAGGAAGTGGCGACGGGAAGCGGGCACGGTCACAGGGGCGATTCCGGTAGGGCGACCGACGCACGCTAGCGCTGGTGGTCAGTGCGGGCAAGGGGGTGTGCAGCGTCTCCAACCATGGGCGACCGTTGCTCGCCGCCAGTCCCGCATGGCCCAGTTCTACAAGGTGCTGCGCGCAGGCGCGGTAGAATTCACGGCCATCCCAGAACCCGCGGATTCCGATGAGCCCCAGCCCCGCCGAACGTGCCGAAGACCTGCGCCGGCAGATCGCCCAGGCCAATCGCGCCTATCACGAGCTGGATGCGCCGGAGATCCCCGACGTCGACTACGACCGTCTGGTGCGTGAGCTGGAGGCGCTGGAGCGCGAGCATCCTGATCTCGCCCGTGCCGACAGCCCGACCCAGCAGGTCGGGGCACGCCCGTCGGGACGCTTCGCCGAAGTCACCCATGCGGTGCCGATGCTGTCGCTGTCCAATGCCTTCAGTGATGAGGAAGTGGCCGACTTCGTGCGCCGCATCGATGAGCGCCTGCGCCGCGGCACCCTGCGTTTTTCCGCCGAACCGAAGATGGACGGCCTGGCGATCAGCCTGCGTTACGAGGACGGTCATTTCGTGCTGGGCGCCACCCGGGGCGATGGCAGCACCGGTGAAGACGTGACCGCCAACCTGCGCGAGATCGCCGACATTCCCAAGCGCCTGAAAGGCAGGGACTGGCCGGATGTGCTGGAAGTGCGCGGTGAGGTCTACATGGCCCGCGCCGACTTCGAGGCCTACAACGAGCGCGCGCGCCTGCACGGTGGCAAGGTGCTGGCCAACCCGCGCAATGCCGCTGCCGGTTCGCTGCGCCAGCTTGACCCGAAGATCAGCGCGCAGCGCAGGCTCAGTTTCTTCACCTACGGTACCGGCGAAGTGCAGGGCGGTGAGTTGCCCGATACGCACTCGGGCACGCTGGCGCAGCTGCGCGACTGGGGTTTCCCGGTCAGCGACCTGTGCAAGGTGGTGGAAGGCCGCGACGGCCTGCTGGCGTACTACCGTGACATCGGCGAGCGTCGCGACGGCCTGGCCTTCGACATTGATGGCGTGGTCTACAAGCTCGATGACCGCGCTGGCCAGCAGGCCATGGGCTTCGTGTCGCGCGCACCACGCTGGGCCATCGCACACAAGTTCCCGGCGCAGGAACAGAGCACTACGCTGGAGGCCATCGAAATCCAGATCGGCCGCACCGGTGCCGCCACTCCGGTGGCGCGCCTTGCGCCGGTCGCGGTGGCCGGTGTGATCGTCTCCAATGCCACCCTGCACAACGCCGACCAGATCGCGCGCCTGGACGTGCGCGTGGGCGACAGCGTGATCGTGCGCCGTGCCGGCGATGTGATTCCGGAAGTGGTCAGCGTCATTCTCGAGCGCCGTCCCGCCGGCACCACACCCTGGCAGATGCCGACCAGCTGCCCGGTGTGCGGCTCGGAGATCGTGCGTGAGGAAGGGGCTGCTGCCTGGCGTTGTTCGGGCGAGCTGTCCTGCCCGGCGCAGCGCAAGGAGGCCATCGCCCACTTCGCCTCGCGACGGGCGATGGATATCGACGGTCTCGGCGACAAGTACATCGAAACCCTGGTGGACGCCGGCATCGTCAGGAGCGTGGCCGATCTGTACCGCCTCACCCGCGACCAGCTGCTGCACCTGAAGCTGGTGCTGGATGCGGAAGATCCTTCCGCGCTGGCGGCCAGCCTGAAACTGCACCTGCCGGCCGAAGGCAGCGGCGCGGTGCTCAAGGCTGTGTTGAAGCTGGATGGCAACGACGCGGGGTGGCGCGCGCAGGCACTGGCGCAGCCGGCAGCCTTTGAATGGAACACCAGGAAGATCGCCACCAAATGGGCTGACAACCTGATCGCTGCGATCGATGCCAGCCGTGATGCCACGCTGGAGCGCCTGCTGTTCGCACTGGGCATCGAGCACGTCGGCGAGAGCACCGCCAAGGCACTGGCACAGTGGTTTGGCGATCTGGCGTTGATCCGCCGTCTGCCGTGGCCGTTGTTCAAGCGCGTGCCCGACATCGGTGGCGAAGTGGCGCGCTCGCTGGGCCACTTCTTCGAACAGGAAGGCAACCAGCAGGCCATCGACGCGCTGCTGCAGGTGGGGCAGGTGCGCATCAGCGACGTGCACCCGCCAAGTGCGAAGCTGCGCGAGGGGCTGGACCTTGCCCAGCTGCTGGTCGAAGCGGAGATTCCCGGCATTACCCGCCTGCGCGCGGAGAAGCTGGTGGCCGCACTGCCCAGCGCGCAGGCGGTGCTGGACGCCGAGCACGGCCAGTTCGTCAACGCCGGCCTGCCCGATGACACCGCGCGCGGCGTCGCTGACTGGCTGGACAGCGAGGGCCATGGCGCGATGTTGCTGGCCGCCGAAGTGGAGATGAAGCACATCCTGGCCAGTGCGCCGGCCCTGGCCGAAGTGGTGGCCGGCCCGCTGGACGGGCAGACGGTGGTGCTTACCGGCACGCTGGCCCAGCTCAATCGCGATACCGCCAAGGAGCGCCTGGAGGCGCTGGGCGCAAAGGTGTCCGGCAGCGTGTCGAAGAAGACCAGTTTCGTGGTGGCCGGCACCGAAGCGGGTTCAAAGCTGGACAAGGCGCAATCGCTGGGCGTTCCGGTATGGGATGAAGAACGCCTGCTGGCCTACCTGGCCGAACACGAGTGATGAACCGGCCGGGTGCGCAGGCACCCGGCACGCAACCGCAAAGGAACACTGATGCAGACCGCTCCGCTGGATTTCCGCCTGGCCACCCGTGCCGACGAGGAACTGCTGATCGCGCTGATGCGCGATTTCTACGCCGAAGACAAGATCGAGTTCGACGATGCGCGCGTGCGCCGTGGTGTCGATGCGCTGCTGGCCGATCCGCGCAACGGGGAAGTGCTGCTGTGGCTGGACGAGGCCGCGGCCGTCGTTGGCTATGCGGTCATCGCGATGGGCTTCAGCCTGGAGCAGGGCGGCCATTTCATGCTGCTCGACGAGCTCTACCTCAGCCACCGAGCGCGTGGCCGTGGTCGTGGCAAGCGGGCGCTGGCCATCTGCGAACAACGCGCGCGCGGGCGCGGTGTCAGCCGACTGCGGCTGGAGGTCAACCATCACAACGAACTGGCGCGCCGCCTGTACCTGGCCAGTGGCTACATCGATGACACGCGCGATCTGCTGACGCTGCCGCTGGACCATCCACGCCCGGAGGGCATCCTGTGAGCGAGGCACTGCTGCGCAGCCTGCAACAGCGTGCCGGCCTCAATGCGCTGGTGCGACGCTTCTTCGCCGAGCGTGGCGTGCTGGAAGTGGAAACGCCGATTCTTTCCGTGGCCGGCAACACCGAGCCGAACATCGACAGCTTCCACACCGACTTCAGCGGCCACGTCGATGCGGGCGGTCGACGCCGCTGGCTGCGCACCTCGCCGGAGTTCCCGCTCAAGCGCCTGCTCGCTGCCGGCGTGGGCGACTGCTACGAGCTCGGCCGGGTGTTCCGCAATGGCGAAGCCGGTGGCCGCCACAATCCCGAGTTCACCATGCTGGAGTGGTATCGGGTTGGCTGGGACCACCATCGGTTGCTGCAGGAAACGGCAGAGCTGGTGGGGCAGGCGTTGGCGCTGGTTGGCCGCAGCGCGACGCTGCGCGTGCTGAGCTATCGTGAACTGTTCCAGCAACAGGCCGGCGTGGACCCGTTCGATGCCGATGAGATCGAACTGCGCGCCGCGCTGGGCGAGGTGCACATCGACCCGGTAGGGCTGACCCGCGATGACTGGCTGGATCTGTTGATGACCCACCGTATCCAACCGCACTTCGATGACACGGTCATGACCGTGGTCCACGACTGGCCCGCCAGCCAAGCGGCACTGGCGCGCATCCGCCCCGGCACACCGCCGCTGGCCGAGCGTTTCGAGCTGTATCTGGGCGCGGTGGAACTGGCCAATGGCTATAACGAACTGAACGATGCGGCTGAACAGCGCGCGCGTTTCCAGCATGACCTGCAGCGCCGCCACGCGCGGGGGCAGGTACAGCCCGCGCTGGATGAAGCGCTGTTGCATGCACTGCCTTCAATGCCCGCCTGTGCCGGTGTTGCCGTTGGCATTGATCGCCTGCTGATGGCGATGCACCGCACACCGCGCATCGCCGACGTGCTTGCATTCGATTTCGCCCACGCATGAGCCGATTGCCCCTGGGCCGGGCAGGCTGAACGAAAATACGCGTTTGCGCGCTTGATTCAGCAAGCACGATGATGCTCTTATCACAGCCGATACCGCACACTTGCGTCGTGGTTCATCCATTCATGGGGAAGGCTTTGGTGAAGTGGTTTGCGGTCGTAGCGGCACCGATGTACTCCGTGGCGATATGGGGTGGCCTGCTTCCGTCGACCGCATCGGCGCAGTCGCTTGGCTATGACAGCGAAGTGGTGACCTGCGAATCCCGCGACATGGGTTGGGTGCATTGCGACATCGATGTCAGCAACGGCGTCGACCTGATCCGCCAGTTGTCCAGCAACAGCTGCATCCGTGGCAGCGAGTGGGGCACCGACCGCAGTGGCGTGTGGGTGACGCTGGGCTGCCGCGCCGAGTTCCGCGCGCGCGGTGCAGAGACTGATGCCGTGCCCGCGGCCGAGGGTCACAAGCGTCTGGTGCGGCGGGTGGTGCGCTGTGAATCCAATGGCCGCCCGCAGAGCTGCCCGGTACGCCTGGACGGTGCGCCGGTAAGGTTGCTGCGGCAGCTGTCGGTGCTGCCGTGCCGGGAAGGGCAGGGCTGGGGCTACAAGCGCAATGAGGTGTGGACCACCCGGGGTTGCCAGGGTGATTTCGAGGTGGCCGACGAGCATGGCCGTTTCGTTGACATGCCGCGCCGGCTGACCTGCGAATCCAAGTCCAAGAAGCGCCGCTTCTGTGGCGCCAGCATCTCCACCAGCGCCACCCTCTCCAACCAGCTTTCCAGCACCCCGTGCGAGGAGGGCAGTACCTGGGGCTGGAACCGCAACGGCATCTGGGTCGACGGCGGCTGCCGCGCCGAATTCTCGGTGAACTGATCCCGGATGGGGTCCATCCGTGCGTGGCGTGGCCCTACAATAAGGCCATGAATACCGCCACCGACCTCGACTACGCCCGCTACGACCACATCCGCCCGATCCTGTGGACCGGCGATGCCCTGCAACTGCTTGACCAGCGCAAACTGCCGTTCGTGGTCGAGCATGTGGCCTGCCATGACAGCGACGAGGTGGCTGCCGCCATCCACGCCCTGACCGTGCGCGGTGCGCCGGCCATCGGCATCGCCGCCGCCTGGGGTGTGGTGCTGGCCGCACGTGATGTGCAGGCTGCCGATGGCGCGCATGCGCTGCAGCAGCTGGAACCGGCGCTGCAGCGGCTGAATGCCTCGCGCCCGACCGCGGTCAACCTGGCCTGGGCGCTGGCACGCATGCGACGTTGCCTGAGTGCTGCCGGTGCGGACTGGAAGGCGCTGCTGGAGGCTGAAGCGCAAGCGATCGCCGAAGAAGACCTGGCCGCCAACCGCCACATGGGCGCACTCGGTGCCGGCCTGATCGAGGCCGGCAGCGGCGTGTTGACCCATTGCAATACCGGCTCGCTGGCCACCGCCGGCTTCGGTACGGCGCTGGGCGTGATCCGCGCCGGCATGGCCCAGGACCGCATCGCCCGTGTGTTCGCGGGTGAGACCCGGCCGTGGTTGCAGGGTGCGCGCCTGACTGTATGGGAGCTGCAGCAGGACGGCATCGACGCGACGCTGATCGCCGACTCGGCCGCCTCGCACCTGATGAAGACCGGTGCGGTGCAGTGGGTGATCGTGGGCGCCGACCGCATCTGCGCCAATGGCGATACCGCCAACAAGATCGGCACCTACCAGCTGGCCATCGCGGCCCGCCACCACGGGGTGAAGTTCATGGTCGTGGCGCCGTCCTCGACGGTGGACATGGATACCGTGGACGGCAGCCAGATCGAGATCGAACAGCGCGACCCGGGCGAGCTGTACGGCGTGGGCGGCACCCGTACCGTGGCCGAGGGCATCGCCGCCTGGAACCCGGTGTTCGATGTCACCCCGGGCGAGCTGATCGATGCCATCGTGACCGAGCGGGGGGTGATCCTGAACCCGACCGCGGAAAACATGCGTACCGCCTTCGGCGGTTGACGCGGGCGGCGTGTGCGCCCTGGGTCGGACCCTTTCCGCTGGAAAGGGCTCAGACCCCGGCGTCCGGTAGTGCCGGCCGCCGGCCGGCACCCCCTAAGTTCCTGATTTGTGCCGGTAAAATCACCGTAAAGGCAGGCGGAAAACGGCCCCGTGTGATAGAATCCAGCGGTTGAATCGAGGTTCCGGCACGACCACCCCCGGGTGGATGCGCCGGACTGGACCGCTACCAGACAACGGAACCCGAATGGCAGAAACCGCCAAGGAAATCATCCAGGTCAACCTGGAAGACGAGATGCGCAAGAGCTACCTCGATTACGCAATGAGCGTGATCGTGGGCCGCGCGCTGCCAGATGCGCGCGATGGCCTCAAGCCGGTGCATCGTCGTGTGCTGTTTGCGATGAATGAACTCAACGCGCACAGCAACAAGCCCTACTTCAAGTCGGCACGTATCGTCGGTGACGTCATCGGTAAGTACCACCCGCATGGCGACCAGTCGGTGTACGACACGCTGGTGCGATTGGCACAGCCGTTCTCGCTGCGCTACATGCTGGTCGACGGCCAGGGTAACTTCGGTTCGGTCGATGGCGACTCCGCCGCAGCGATGCGATACACCGAGGCGCGCATGTCGCGGCTCGCGCATGAGCTGATGGCGGACATCGACAAGGAAACCGTCGATTTCCAGCCCAACTACGACGAAAAGGAACTGGAGCCGACGGTCATGCCGACCCGGTTCCCGAACCTGCTGGTCAATGGTTCGGCCGGTATCGCGGTGGGCATGGCGACCAACATTCCGCCGCATAACCTCACCGAATCGATCAATGCCTGCATCGCGCTGATCGACAATCCGGAAATCGATATCGACGGCCTGATGGAGTTCATCCCGGGCCCGGATTTCCCGACTGCAGGCATCATCAACGGCACCGCCGGCATCATCGCCGGTTACCGCACCGGCCGTGGCCGCGTGCGCATCCGTGCCAAGGCGGATGTCGAAGTGGCCGACAACG
>Ga0308171_1004190_pt1 | contig 12186 bp, 11 predicted proteins | sample PhyGR1_FD_202135 | JGI IMG/M metagenome (GOLD analysis project Ga0308171, IMG submission 202135) | Phyllosphere microbial communities from UC Gill Tract Community Farm, Albany, California, United States - DLSLSG.R1 | ecosystem: Host-associated > Plants > Phyllosphere > Unclassified | place: USA... | reverse complement strand
ACCATAGCGCCGCATGACACAGGTCTCCGACCCTTCCACCGGAGACCCATGAATCACCCATGACCCCAAAAGAAAATCCGCAATTTGAGGACAGGCCCGCATTCCCGGCCTTCTCCCACTCAAAAGCCGCCTCACCGCGACGGTGGTACCCGCACCTTGTCCCCGTAATTGCACAGGGCGATCGCCACGCACCGCCAGCATTCCGGCATGCGGGCTTTGCAGACGTAGCGTCCGTGCAGGATCAGCCAGTGGTGGGCGTCCCGCAGCAGGTCCGGCGGGCAGCGTTTGACCAGGGCGTCTTCCACCGCGCGGGGTGTTTTGCCCGGGGCCAGGCCGGTGCGGTTGCCCAGGCGGAAGATGTGGGTGTCCACCGCCATGGCTTCTTCGCCGAAGGCCACGTTCAGCACCACGTTGGCGGTCTTGCGGCCGACCCCGGGCAGGGCTTCCAGGGCAGCGCGGTCGGCCGGCACGGTGCCGCCGTGCCGCTCGATCAGCAGGCGGGACATGGCGATGACGTTCTTCGCCTTGCCCTTCCACAGGCCGATGCTGCGGATATGCCGGGCCAGGCCTTCCTCCCCCAGCGCCACCATGGCTTCCGGTGTGTCGGCTTCCAGGAACAGCGTGGCCGTGGCCTTGTTGACGGAGACGTCGGTGGCCTGGGCGGAAAGCGCCACCGCCACCAGCAGGGTATAGGGGCTGCTGAAATGCAGCTCGGTCTCGGGCGCCGGGTTGGCGTCAGCCAGGGCGCGGATGAAGTCCCCAGCCTGTTTGGCGTTCATCAGGCGGGCGCGGCGGGGCGCCTCGGCCGAGCCATGCAGCGGCTTGCCAGCGGTCCGCTTGCGCAGCGCGGCCCTGGCGGCGGCGCTGGCATCCGGCGGAGTTGGGTCGGCGGCGGCGGCAGGGCGCCGGCGGGTGGCGGAGGATCGGATACGGGTCATGCTTACCTGGCAGGGTCTCGCACGCCGCCACGTCGCGGGCGGGCGATGCGGCGGCGCTACCGACACCCTATGTTGTCCCGGCATGCGGGCAAACCCCACCCCAGGGCCAGAGCCAGCGCTCCTGCCGGAGCCGGTGCTCTTCGAGGCCGTCAGCACCCCCAGCCATAGCTTCCATCGGGGGCTGTTCCTGCTGCTCGCCACCATCACGCTGGGGTGGAGCATCGCCGGCGGCGCGGTGTTCCTGTTCCTCGGCGCCTGGCCGGTGTTCGGCTTCGTCGGCATCGAGTCGCTGCTGGCGCTGGGGCTGGTGATGCTGCACCACCGCCGCGCCGGACGGGCGCGGGAGGTGCTGCGCCTGGCCGATGGCCGCCTGACGCTACGTCGCACCGATGCGCGCGGCCGGCTGACCGAGGCCAGCATGGACGCCTATTGGGCCCAGGTGGAATGGACGGAGCGGGAGGGCCTCGCCCTGGTGCAACGCGGCCAGCGCATGCGCATCGGCGCCTACCTGTCGGAAGCCGAGGCCGCGGCGCTGGCCGGGGAATTGCGGCAGGCTCTGGCGGCGTACCGGCGGCCGTTCTTCGATAATCCTCAGCTGTAGGGCTGGCGGGCTGGCGGGCTGGCGGGCTGGCGGGCTGAAAGTCAGGGGAGAATGGATTCTCCCCCGAAACCCCTCTTCTTCGTTTTGATCTGTTGGGTCTCACCTGCCGGCAACACCCGCACGGAGCCTGGCCGCCCAGCCCGACCCAAACACCGCAGAAAAAGGAAGGGGCTTGAGGGAGTTCCCTCCCCCAACCTTAATCCGCCGCCACGACCCCCCGCCCCGCCAGCAGCCCGCCGGTGGAGGAGGTAAAGCCCATCGCCCGCCGGGCGAAGAACTGCTTCAGCGTGGGCATGCGCTGCACGGCGGCCAGGCCCAGCCGGCGGGCCAGCCGCAGCGGCGGCAGGCTGTTGCCGAACAGCCGCTCCAGCGCATGGGTCGCGCCCAGCATCAGCAACGCGTCCGGGCGGCGGTCCGCCTGATAGCGGGCCAGCAGGCCGGCGCCGCCGGGGTCCTGGTTGGCGGCCACGGCCTCGATCAGCAGCTCGGCCAGGCTGGCCACGTCGCGGAAGCCGAGATTCAGCCCTTGGCCGGCGATCGGGTGGATGCCGTGCGCCGCATCCCCCACCAGGGCCAGGCGGGTATCGGCGTAGCGCGTGGCGTGCATGGCGGTCAGCGGATAGGACCAGCGGCGGCCGATCGGCGTGACGCGGCCAAGATGCGTGCCCATGCGGCGCTCGATCTCCCGCCCATAGGCGTCGTCCGGCATGGCCAGGAAGCGCTCGGCCAGCCGGCGCTTCTCGGTCCAGACGATGGCCGAGATGTTCGGGTACTCCTCCGTCCCCGTCATCGGCAGCTGGGCGAAGGGGCCGTTCGGCAGGAACTGCTCCAGCGCCACCTGATCGTGCGGCAGCTCGTGCGCGATGGCGCCAACGATGCCCATCTGATGGTAGTCGAAGCGGGTGGCGCCGATGCCGGCCTGCCGGCGCAGCGGGCTGTTGCGGCCCTCGGCGCCGACCACCAACGCCGCCTTGAGCACCGCGCCGGTGGAAAGGCGGATGGTGGCGCCGGTTTCATCCCGCGTGACCTCGGCCCGCGCCGGGGCGTGCACCTGCAGATGCGCCAGCGCATCCATGCGGGCATTCAGCGCGACGCGCAGCGCCCGTGCCTCCACCATCCAGCCGAAAGGGTCGCCGCCGAGGTCGGCCGCGTCGAAATCCAGGCCCAGCCGGCTGGCGGGCTCGCCGGGCTGGCCATCCAGCACGCGGATGCGGTGGATCGGCCCCGGGGTCTGCGGCAGCCCGTCCCACACCCCGGCGGCTTGCAGCAGGTTGCGGCTGGTGGCGGCGATGGCATAGGCGCGGCCGTCGAATTCCGGCCGCTCCATCGGCGGCAGCGGCGCGGCGTCCACCACCGCCACCTTCACCCCCGCCGTGGCCAGCACGGTGGCCAGGGTGGCACCCACGGGGCCGGCCCCGATGACGCAGACATCGATCTCTTCGCTCATCCCCGCATTGTGCCGCGCCGGGGTCGCGGATGCGAGGGGCGAAGCAGGGGCAGCGCGCAGGGCGGGCGGCATCCGCCCAAATTTTGTGCAGGTGCGGTTTGTTCCCCCTGGTGAAACGGCGGGCATCCCGCATCCCGCCACCGCACCGCCGCCTCCGTAACGCTTCGTTGCCAAGGCCGCGCCAGAGCCACGGCCCTCACGGCCACCTGTGGCACGGCATTCGCATAGCTCTCCCCAGGCGAGACGGAAGCAAGAGGGGACCGCGCCGCATGAAGCTGGTCATGGCGATTATCAAGCCTTTCAAGCTGGACGAGGTGCGCGAAGCGCTCACCCCGCTCGGCGTGCAGGGCCTCACAGTGACCGAGGTGAAGGGATTCGGGCGGCAGAAAGGCCAGACCGAGATCTACCGCGGCGCGGAGTACCACGTCTCCTTCCTGCCCAAGCTGAAGATCGAGGTCGCCGTACCAGGCGACCTGGTGGAAGCGGTGGTCGAGGCCATCGCCACCACCGCCCGCACCGGCAAGATCGGCGACGGCAAGATCTTCGTGCTGGATGTGGAGCGCGCCCTGCGCATCCGCACCGGCGAGACCGACGACTCGGCCCTCTGATGCCGCAGGTCCTCAACCTTATGACAACGGAACCGAAGCCGATGCGTACGGCCCTGGCGAAGGCGCGTGGCGCTGCCGCCCTTCTCCCCGCCCTGCTGCTGGCAGGCCCTGCCTTGGCGCAGGATGCCGCGCCCACTGTGAATTCCGGCGATACCGCCTGGATGCTCACCAGCACCGCCCTGGTGCTGATGATGACCATCCCCGGCCTGGCACTGTTCTACGCGGGCATGGTCCGCAAGAAGAACATCCTCGCCACGCTGATGCAGTCCTTCTTCCTGGCCGCGCTGCTCAGCGTCGTCTGGATGGTGGCCGGCTACTCCATCGCCTTCGGCGAAGGCGGCGCCTATTTCGGCGACTTCTCCCGCCTGTTCCTCTCCGGCATCGCCGCGAACTGGGATGCGCCCTTCAGCCTGGGCAGCGGCGACGGCGCGGTGGCCTTCACCATCCCCGAAACCGTGTTCGTCATGTTCCAGATGACGTTCTTCATCATCACGCCGGCCCTCGCCGTCGGTGCCTGGGCGGACCGCATCAAGTTCTCCGCCCTGGTGGTGTTCGCGGTGCTGTGGTCCCTGCTGATCTACGCGCCGGTCGCGCACTGGGTCTGGCACCCGAATGGCTGGATCTTCGCCCTCGGCGCGCTGGACTTCGCGGGCGGCACGGTCGTGCACATCAATGCTGGTGTCGCCGGCCTGGTGGGCGCGCTGGTGCTGGGCAAGCGCACCGGCCTCGGCACCGAGAACATGTCCCCCTACAACCTGGCCTTCGCCGTCATCGGCGCCAGCCTGCTGTGGGTGGGCTGGTTCGGCTTCAACGCCGGCTCCGCCGGCTCCGCCGGTGGCCGCGCGGGCATGGCCATGCTGGTGACCCAGTTGGCCGCCGGCGCCGCGACGCTTGCCTGGGTGTTCGCCGAGTGGATCACGAAGGGTAAGCCCTCCGTCCTGGGCGCCATCTCCGGCGCCGTGGCCGGCTTGGTCGCCATCACCCCCGCCGCCGGCTTCGTGCTGCCGGTGCCGGCGGTGATCATCGGCCTGGTCGCCGGTCTCGCCGGCTTCTGGGGCGCCACCGCGCTCAAGCACTGGTGTGGCTACGATGACAGCCTGGACGCGTTCGGCGTGCACGGCGTCTGCGGCATCGTCGGCGCCCTGCTGACCGGCGTGTTCGCCTACGGCCCGCTCTCCGGCACCACGGCCGACCCGGCCGGCATCTCCGGCAGCTTCAGCCAGTTCATGATCCAGGTCTACGCCGTGGCCGCGACCTTCGTGTTCACCGCCATCGGTACCTTCATCCTGCTGAAGATCGTCGACGTGATCATCGGCCTTCGGGTGACCGAGGAAGAAGAGCGCGAAGGCCTGGACGTCTCGCTGCACGGCGAACGCCTCGGCTAAGCCTTCCCCCATTCAGGGACGGAACAGAGACGACGCCGGGGAGAGGCCTCTCCCCGGCGTCTTTCGTTTGGAGAAGGCCGGGCGTTTGGAGAAGGTCGGGGGAAGGAATTCCCCCGAACCCCCATCTTTTTCTGTCAGTTTGGGAGCGCGTCTGGTTGGTGCGGTGCGCTGAACGCCGGGTTGCACCCAAGGCCAAAGTCTCAGGCGATCGCGTCCAGGCCAGGCCAGAATTTTAAAATCATCAATGCCCGCGATCTGACCGGCGCCCTCCGGCAAAGCGGTATGTGAAAACTGGACGCAGTGGATAAGCCCGAGGCACCAACGAACTTATCCAACCACCCGGACGCTCCAGCCCACCCCAACTCGCAGAAAAAAGATGGGGGCCTGGGGGAATTCCTTCCCCCAGCCTTCTTCACGCAGGCACCGGCGCCTCCGCCGAAATCAGCTTCTCCCGCTTCAGTTCCGCCCAGAAATCCGCCGGCACGCGCGTGCGTAGCGCATCGGCGTTCTGGCGGGCCTGCTGGGCGTTCCGGGCACCGGGAATGCTGCAGGAGACCACGGGTTGCGCGTCCAGGAAGTGCAGGGCCGCCACGCGCAGGTCGGTGTCATGGCGCTTCGCCACCGCCAGCAGCTTTTCCCGCTTCTGGCGCATGGCGGGCGGGATGTCCGGCCCGTAGTTGAAGCGGTCCCGCCCCGCCAGGAAGCCGGCGTTCAGCGGTGCGCCGACCATAAGGGAGACGCCCTTGGCGGCGCAGGCGGGGATAATGCCCTTCAGCGCCTGTTCATGATCCGCCAGCGAGTACTGCGTGGCGGCGAGGAAGATATCCGGCTCCGCCACTTCCAGCGTGGCCAGGATGGGGTCGGGGCGGTTCACCCCCAGGCCCCAGGCCTTGATCAGCCCTTCTTCCTTCATCTTCTCCAGCGCGGGGATGGCACCCTTGCGGGCGACCTCGAACTGCTCCCGCCACTTGTCGCCCATGTCGGCGTTGTCGGGCGAGAGATCGTGGATATAGACGATGTCGATGCGGGCGACGCCCAGCCGCTGCAGGCTGTCCTCGATCGAGCGGCGCGTGCCGTCGGCGGTGTAGTCGTAGCGGTAGCGGAAGGGCGGCGCGTTGCGCCAGTTCCCCACATCGTCGCGCAGCCCCATCTTCGCATCCGGCTCCAACACCCGCCCCACCTTGGTGGAGAGGGTGAAGCCGTCCCGCAGCTTGGATTGCAGGAACACGCCCATCCGCCGCTCGCTGACGCCCAGCCCGTACCAGGGCGAGGTGTCGAACAGCCGGATGCCGCCATCCCACGCCGCCTGCATGGCACCCAGCGCGTCGGCCTCCGTCGTCATGATCTTCAAGCCATTGCCCAGCGCCACGCCGCCCATGCCGATGCGCTGCGGCGGCCGCCAGCGGCCATTGCCGCCCTCATTCCGCGGCAAGGGGCCTGGCGCGCCGCCACTGGCAGGCTGCGCCGAGGCCGCGGTGGCGAACAGCGCCGCCCCCATGGTGGCTGCGGTGAGAAGAGTCCGACGTGCTGGCATGCTCAGGGTTCCCGGCCTGTGGTCCATGGGAAGGAAAGCGATCCGCGCGGGCTTCGGTTGACGAGCGGGGCGATTAAAGACGGGGCGGAGAGAAGGCAGGGGAAGGAATTCCCCGGACCCCATCTTTTTTCTGGGAGTGAAGAGACTGTCTCAAAAGCTTGCCGGGTCGGGCACGGCGGTCTTTTCCGCGCCAGCTTTGTCGGCGGCTTGGCCCAATGTCCCTGCATTGGGCCTGTGCCACCTCCGCGCTGGCACGAAAGATTCCGACCGCGCTCTCAGCCAGCAGACTTCTGAAACAGTCTCTAGGACTGTGCCGGGAGCCGAGAGGTTCGCGCCAAGCCGAAGGATGGACGGGCCGCAGGCGCTCGCCGGAGGTCACGGACATCAGGCGCAAATAGACACCGGCATCGAGCACCGAGAAGAATCATTCAATATCTTCGGGCATAGCCGGACCTTCTGTCACCAGCGCCCGATGGCGGCGGCCAGACATGATGATCCAGCGAGACTGCCGCCATAAGGCGTGGTTGCCAAATGACCGGCAGGCTTGCGACAACCGACTAGCCACCGCCCCAAACCGGCAGCCCCTCAAAGCGCCTCAAAAACTGACAGAAAAAAGATGGGGGCCTGGGGGAATTCCTTCCCCCAGCCTTCAAGACTGCCCACCACCCTCAAGCCGGCCGACGCGCCTTCAGGGCCGCGGCCAGCGTGCCGTCATCCATCACGTCCAGCGCGCCGCCCATCGGCACGCCCTGGGCCAGCCGCGTCACCACGACGCCGGAGGACCGCAGCCGGTCGTGCAGGTAATGCGCGGTGGTGGCGCCATCGACGGTGGCGGGCAGCGCCAGGATGACCTCGCCGATCTCGCCCGCGCCAACCCGTGCCAGCAGCGCCTCGATACGCAGGTCTTCCGGCCCGACGCCGGAGAGGGCGGAGAGCACGCCGCCCAGCACGTGGTACAGGCCGCGATGCACCCGGGCGCGTTCCAGCGCCCAGAGGTCTGCCACGCCTTCCACCACGCAGACCACATCCTGGTCCCGGCTGGGGCTGGTGCAGATGCGGCAGGGGTCGGTGGTGTCCAGATTGCCGCAGATGCGGCAGGGGCGCACCGCCTCGGCGGTGCTGCGCATGGCATCCGCCAGCGGCAGCATCAGGCCGCCGGGGTCGCGCAGCAGCTTCAGCGCCGCCCGGCGGGCGCTGCGGCGCCCCATGCCGGGCAGCTTGGCCAACAGGGCGATCAGCCGGTCCACCTGATCGGTGGCGTTGTCGCCCGCCGGGCCGCCAAAATCAGGTGGGTTCATCGGCGGCTCAGAAAGGCAGCTTGAAGCCGCCGGGCAGCCCGCCGCCCATGCCGGGGATGTTCAGGCCGGCGGTGGCCTTCTGCATTTCCTCGGCCATCATCGCCTCGACCTTCTGCTTCGCATCGGCGTGCGCGGCGACGATCAGGTCCTCCAGCACTTCCTTTTCCTCGGCGTCCACCAGGGAGGGGTCGATGGTCAGCTTCTTGAGGTCGCCCTTGCCGGAGAGCGTGACCTTCACCATCCCGCCACCGGCGGCGCCGTCGACCAGGGTGGCGTCCAGCTTGGCCTGCATATCCTGCATCTTGGACTGCATCTGCTGGGCCTGCTTCAACATGCCGGCGAGGTTCTTCATGGGTGCTCCTTGAGCGTCGTGGCCTGGGGGCGGATCCGCCGGAAGGCCGGATACGCGCGTTGAGACAGAGTGACCAGGGCGCACCGCAACGGTGCATCCTGGCGCATGACGGCCCCCGGCCGGATCCACCTGGGGCACAACCAAATACAGGCCCAGGGCATGCCGGCTGCGTCTTTCCGCAGCGGACCGCCCTGGTGCGTGATCATCCCGGGGCCGGATCAACCGGAGACCTGAATCACGCGATCAACAGGTTAGAGCGTGGCCGCCGCATCGGGTTGCAGCGGGTCTGCCCTAGAGGTCGTCGAGATCGACGGATTCGGCGTCGAGCGGTGCGAACTCAGGCCCCATATCGTCACTGTCGGCGGGCAGGTCCAGGGCCGGCAGGCCGTAATCGTCCAGGCTTTCGTCATGCACGCCTTCCACCTTGGCGCCGGGGAAGGCCAGCAGGATGGCCTGGACCATCGGGTGGGACTGGGCGATCAGCAGCCGCTCGCCCGCCGCGTGGCGGCCCTGCTCCGCCAGGGTCGGCTCGCCCGGGGCATTGGAGAGGGTGATGGTCCAGCGCGTGCCGGTGGCTTCCTGCAGGAAGGCGGTCAGCTGCCCGGCCAGATCGCGCGGCGCTTCCGGGATCGGCCGCAACTCCAGCCGCCCGGGTGCGAAATCGACGAGATGCACGCTGTGCAGCAGGTGGGCATGCAGCATCGGCTGCCGGCCGGAAGCCAGGGCCACCAGCTCCCGGAACGCGCGCGGCTGCGGCAACAGCGCCGGGGCCTCGGCCATCGCCACCGGCGCGCCATTGGCCACGGCGCGGGTGGCACCGCCGGAATGCGTCCCGGTATGGGCGCTGGCGGCGGGCGCACCGCGCGGGGCGGCGGCACCATCGGCAGGCCCGGCCGCCATCTGCGGCGTGGCGCCGCTCTCGGTCAGCCGGCGCACCAGGTCGCCCGGTGTCGGCATATCGGCCAGATGCGCCAGGCGGATCAGCACCATCTCGGCCGCCGCGCGGCGGTCCGGCGCATCGGCGACCTCGGAAATGCCCTTCAGCAGCACCTGCCAGGCACGGCCCAGCACGGGAATGGACAGCTTCTCGGCCAGCGCCACGCCACGCACCCGCTCGGCCTCCGGCAGGGAGGGGTCTTGGCGCAGAGACGGCACGGCGCGCAGGCGCGTCAGCGTATGGGTCAGTTCCAACAGGTCGGCCAGCACCACGCCGGGGTCGGCGCCGCGCTCATGCCCATGGTCCATCGTGGCCAGCACGGCGGCGATGTCGCCGCAGAAGGCACCTTCCAGCAGGTCCAGCAACAGGGAGCGGTCGGCCAGCCCCAGCATGTCCCGCACCATCGAGGCCTGGATGCCGCCCTCGGCCCCCGCCGCCTGGGCAATGGCCTGGTCCAGCAGCGAGAGCCCGTCGCGCACCGAGCCATCGGCGGCGCGGGCGATCATGGCGATCGCCTCTTCCTCCGCCGGGATGCGCTCCCGCCCCGCGATATCGGTGAAGTAGCCGCGCAACTGCTCCTGCGGCACCCGGCGCAGGTCGAAGCGCTGGCAGCGGGAAAGGATGGTGGCCGGGACCTTGCGGATCTCGGTCGTGGCGAAGATGAATTTTACCTGTGGCGGCGGTTCTTCGAGTGTTTTGAGCAATGCGTTGAATGCTGCGGTCGACAGCATATGCACTTCGTCAAGGATATAGACCTTGAAGCGCGCCCGGGCCGGGCGGTAGCGCACGGCCTCCCGCAGCTCACGGATATTGTCCACGCCATTGTTGCTGGCGGCGTCCAGCTCCAGCACGTCCGGGTGGCGGTCGGCCAGGATGGCCTGGCACTCGGCGCAGACGCCGCAGGGGCTGGCGGTCGGGCCGCCCTTGCCATCCGGCCCCACGCAGTTCAGCGCGCGGGCGATGATGCGGGCCGTGGTCGTCTTGCCCACGCCGCGCACGCCGGTCAGCATGAAGGCATGCGCCACGCGGTTCTGCGCGAAGGCGTTGCGCAGGGTGCGCACCAGCGCATCCTGGCCCACCACCTCATCGAAATTCTGCGGGCGGTACTTCCGCGCCAGCACCCGGTAGGGGGTGGAAGGCGCCTCGGCCATCACCGGCGCGGCGGGCGCGGCGGCGGCCGGCTCCTCGCCGAAGAGGCCGGGTCCCTGGGGCACGGGCGACGGCGCATCGCCGAACAGGCCGGGGCCTTCGGGCGCGGGCGCCTCGGGCAGCGAGGCATCGGGCATGTCGTCGGAGAGATCACTGCTCATGGCGCGCGGCAAGATCCGGAGTAGGGCCCCGAGGGGCCGGGATGCCGCCAACCGGCAGATGGCGTGCTGAAGGTGGAAGGCCGATGAAACGACCCAAGCGAGAGCTCGTTACGGCTGCTTCCTTCCGGACCTGACCGGGTTGGCGAGACGCCTGTCCGCCACCAACCTTCCGCGGGCACAATACCATGCCGCCCCCCCTCCCCCGCAAGGGGGGTCCCGCCCGCCAATCGAAGCGGCGGCTTGGGCGGCCGGATACGCCCGGCCGGATGGCGGCTGCCATTGCCCCGCCGCCGGTCGCGTGGCAGGGTCGCGCCCGCATGTTGTCCGTCCCCGCCAGCCGCCCCAATGCCTATACCGGCAGCCCGCTTGACCGAGTTTCCGGCCAGCGGGACGACGAAGCCTTCGTCGCAGCCGCCCTCTCCTCGCCGGAGGCACTCTTCGTGCCTGTCTGGCGGAACCAGAGCCTGATGAAAGGCGTCGAGGAGGGCCACCCCGAAGCGGTGCTGCTCTCCGCCGAGGCCGCCGGCGCCGTGCGCATGGCCGATGGGCCCTGGGCCCTGTTGGGACTGTGGGACGGCCGCCCCGTCTTCGCCGTCGATTGCTCCGGCGCCGAGGACCCGCTGCCGCTGCTGCCCGACGGCTTCGGACGCTTCTCCGACCTGCGCGGCGTAGCCGGGCTGCTGCCCGCCGGGGAGGCCAGCGTGCTGGCCCACGCGCGCGGCCTGCTGCACTGGCGGGTGCGCCACCGCTTCTGCGGCGTCTGCGGCGGTGCCTGCGCCCCGCGCAGCGCCGGCAACGCCCTGGCCTGCACCGTCTGCAACGCCCAGCATTTCCCCCGCACCGATCCGGCCGTGATCATGCTGGTGGTGAAGGACGACAAGGTCCTGCTGGGCCATTCCACCCGCTTCCCCAACACCACCATGTACTCCACCCTCGCCGGCTTCGTGGAACCGGGCGAAAGCCTGGAGGAAGCGGTGCGCCGCGAAGTGCTGGAAGAGACCGGGGTGCATGTCGGCGAGGCCTGGTACCACTCCTCCCAGCCCTGGCCCTTCCCGGCCAGCATCATGCTGGGCTTCCACGCCGAAGGCCTGAGCGACGCGATCACCATCGACCCGGCCGAGTTGCGCGACGCGCGCTGGTTCAGCCGGGATGACCTGCGTAACCACGCGGCACTGGGCTTCAGCCTGCCGCGCCTGGACTCGATCGCCCGCCGGCTGATCGAAGACTGGCTGGAGGCCACAGCATGACCACCACCCTACGCTTCCTGCCCTGCCTGGCCCTCGTCCTGCTGGCCGCCTGCTCCAACAACACCGCGCCGGCGCCGGACCTGATCCCCGATACGCCGATGCAGCGCGCCTGCCGCGCCGAAGCCCGCAACGACCCGGCCGTGGTGAATCTCAGCCGCCAGCGCAACCTGGGCAACTGGGCGAACGAGAACCGCGTGGGCTACGAGATGCGGGTGGCGGAAACCCAGGCCTACCGCGAATGCATGCGCCGCAACGGCGCCGCCATGCCCGGCGGCGTGGAAAGCCCGCGCCCGCGGTTCTGACGGTCCTCACTCCAGGGTTTTCGGGTGGAGGAAGGCCGGGGAAGGAATTCCCCGGACCCCATCTTCTTTTTTTCGAGTTTGGCGTCGCGCTTCAGGACTGAGAGCAGGCGCTGCTTGATGTTTTAATCATGGGCCACAAGGGCTGAATCGTCAGTCGCCGGAGGTCCAGGACCTCCGGCGTACCCAGCCGTCTCTCAGACCAAACCTCTCAATGGCCACACCCAAAG
>Ga0308171_1004188_pt1 | contig 12189 bp, 13 predicted proteins | sample PhyGR1_FD_202135 | JGI IMG/M metagenome (GOLD analysis project Ga0308171, IMG submission 202135) | Phyllosphere microbial communities from UC Gill Tract Community Farm, Albany, California, United States - DLSLSG.R1 | ecosystem: Host-associated > Plants > Phyllosphere > Unclassified | place: USA... | reverse complement strand
AGAACGGCGGTCGAGTTCTCGAAGTTCTTCGTGAGCTCGGCGACCGATGCATCCTTCTGCGCCATGGCCACTCCTTGTGTGTACGAGGCGCTCCGCGATGGCGGGGCGCCGGCCGAAGACACCGGGGCGCGTGCAAAAAAGAAGAGCCCCGGCGCAGGCGCACGGAGCTCGGATTCCCGATCGGGAGGAGTTTCATGTCACCTGCGTAGGTCTTCTGCTTCTCAGCAGTCGCTTCGATCGGCGTGCATGCACACCGATGACCGACGGTCTTTGGCTTGGTCCCTACTGTACCCGACTCCCCCGCCTCCGCCAAACCCGCGCCCCCACAGCCCGCCCCGCCGCCCCGCGCCCGCCCCGCTGTTGCCCTGTCCCGCGGCCCGTCGCGCCCCCCGCTGTTGCCCCGTCCCGGGGCCCGTCCCGCGCCCCGCTGTTGCCCCGTCTGGCGGCCCGTCCCTCGCCCCGCCCGCACGCCCGCCCATCACACGATCCGCGCGAGATCACATCTTCTGCGGCGCACGTATTGTGTCATCTCGGCCGGATCGTGTGATCTCAGGTACCGGGAAGGGGAACCCCGAACGCGGCAAGGCGCGCGGCGAGAGTGTCCGGACTGGCGATGTCGCGAAAGCCCCCACGGCAGAACCGCCACTGCGTGGTCCCGCGGATCCAATCCTCACGGCGCTTCTCTCGAAGAAGCACCTCTTCGAGAGTCAGCCCCGCCCTCAACGCTTCGTCGAGGTATTTGCCCTCACCGTCGAATTCCCAGAACGTCTTCTGATCCGGAAGGCCGATGTCAACTGCGTAGGGCTCCCCCGCCGGACCTTCGATGGGCACCTGCAGGTCGAAGTTGCGGAAGCCGAGACGGAAGAGTTGCAGACGGCTCAGGCTCTCGCCCGGCAGCTCGGCGCGCCCGTCGAAGAACTCGATGACCCATCGAGCCCGCGTGATCCCCCGGCGACCCGACGCCCGTCCCGCCCTGACGCGGAGACGTTCGCGCCATCCCTCCTGGGCGACGGAATCGAGCATCCGGCCGTCCACCGCCATCAGCCTCGCAGCCGCGTCGGCGCACGAAACGGCCGCTTCCAAGGAGGCGGTTCGCACGACATCGAAAACGGTTCGTTCCACGGAGGTGCATCTGATGCCGTCCACCTCGACGATGTCGTCAGAGGTCAGCTCGTCCAGATGCCGCGTGAGACCGGGACGGCTCGACATCCTGGCGTCACCGGCGACGGTGACCTCGACGGGTTTGCCCGCGATACCCGACATGGCGAGCCCGTGGACGATCGCCGCCGACGTATGCGACACCACGGCATTCCCGCCCCGCATCCGCCCCACTGCAGCGACGATCCGAAGCCGGAGGTCGGCCTGGGGCCACAGGTCATCGACGGCGCCTCGCGCCACGTAGACGCCGCGCTGTACGCGACGCCATTCACCCGAAGACGCTCCGCGGAAACGCCGCTCCGCGACGTCGCGATCGAGAAGCTCACCCCTTGTCCGCAGGAGTGCGCGAGCCTCATCCACGCTCAGGTCACGGCTCATTCCCTCAGCCTGGGGCTTCGCCCACCCTCCGAGAGCGGCGGTAACTCCGGTCCGTGGACCGTTCTCCAAACTTCGAGGGTGTGCAGGACGCGAGACCACGCGCCCGCAGCGACTCCTCTCGCACCGCAGCGGTCGACTTGCCTCGCCCGCCAGATCACACGAACCCGTCGAGCGCACGCTCTCTGGCCCCGCCACACCGTATGCGCTCGACAGGATCGTGTGATTTCGAGACGCAAACGTCGGCCGCGCCCGGCCGCGCCCCACCGCGGCCCGCGCGCCCCGCCCGCGTCAGGAGACGCGCGGCTCGGGCAGCAGCGCGCGCGTCATGCGCACGATGCGCGAGGGGGTGCGGGCACCGAGCCACACCGTGCACACCGGCGCCTCGCCGCACGCCCACTCCGCGCACCAGGCGTGAATGCCCGCCGCGAGGCGCTCCCCGCGGGGGCGCACGACACCACCGGCCGAGCGGTCGAGCCAGGTCACCCGCCCGTCGCCGGCGTCGATGAGTCCGGCGGAGTTCGCGCCGAACGCCTCGACGAGCACCGTCACGTGGGCCGCGGGCGACAGAGCGGCGGCGATGCGGCGCATCTCCGGGAGATTCAGCGCGTCTCCCCCCAGCAGCACGGCGCCGCCGAGGTCGCTCCACAGGCCGCCGTCGGGGCGTCGTAGCGAGGAGGTGTCGGAACTCATGCACTCAACTTAGGTCACCCTTACTTTCCTCACAAGACCCCGGATGCCGACGCGCCGAGCTTCGGATTCGATCCACGGCCGAGCGGGGTTAGGGTCGAACGCATGTCCCCCGAGCTCGTCGCGTCGCGCAGCGCCGACCTCGACGCACGGATCGTCGCGGATTCGCGTGACCGCGTCGCCTGGATTCGTGCGCGCTCGCGCGGCATCACCGCGACCGACGTCGCGACGCTCACCAGCGCCAACGCGATCTCGCGAGCAGCGGATGCCAAGCTCATGGGCTCGAACTTCTCGGGCAACGCCTTCACGGCGCACGGTCGTCGGCGCGAGCCCGAGATCGCCGCCTGGGTCGCCGCCACCCACGGCATCCGCCCCTCGTCGGCGCTGTATCACGCGGTCGTCGAGAAGCGGCACCTCGCGACCCCCGACGGCGTCGTGGTCGACGGCGAGGGGCGCATCGTCCTCGCCGAAATCAAGACGACGAACAAGGCATGGCGGTCGATCCCCCGCACGTACATGCGCCAGATCTGGTGGCAGCAGCACGTCCTCGGCGCGGAGCGCACACTCGTGGCCTGGGAGCAGCACGACGGCTTCGTCCCGATGCACGACGAGCCCCGATGCCAGTGGGTCGACCGCGACGAGCGCGAGATCGCCAAGCTCGTGGGCCTCGCGACCTCGCTGATCGACGAGCTCTACCGCCGCACCATGGAGGCACGTCGGCCGATGCCGGTGCAGAAAGAACCCACGGACAGATATCGCGCCCTCGCGCTCCTCGATTAATAGTTGACGCAAGTCAAGCATCAGGCGTATCGTTGACGTCAGTCAACTAATCGCGCCAGTGTCGTCGCGGCATCCGTCCCCCTCCCGTGGAGTTCCCGCATGGCAACCACTTCCCTCGACGCGCCTGCCCAGCGGCGCGTCCTCCCCGCCCTCATCGGGCTCCTGCTCGGCACCTTCGTGTCGATGCTCGCCTCGACCGTCGTCTCGACGTCGCTGCCAGTCATCGTGCACGACCTGTCGGGCGACCAGAACGCCTACACGTGGGTCATCACCGCGACCCTCCTCACCACCGCGATCTCCACCCCCATCTGGGGCAAGCTCGCCGACCTGTTCAACCGCAAGGTGCTCATCCAGATCGCGATCGCGATCTTCGTGCTCGCCACCGCCGCCGCCGGCTTCTCGCAGAACACCGAGATGCTCATCGCCTTCCGCGCCGTGCAGGGTCTCGGCGCGGGCGGTCTCGCCGCCCTCAGCCAGGTGATCATGGCCGACATCATCAGCCCTCGCGAGCGCGGGCGGTACATGGGCCTGTTCGGCGCCGTCATGGCCGTCGCCACCGTCGGCGGACCGCTCCTCGGCGGTGTCATCACCGACGCGTTCGGCTGGCGCTGGAACTTCTTCGTCGCCCTGCCCTTCGCCGTCGCCGCGCTGCTCATCCAGCAGCGCACCCTGCACCTGCCGGTCCGCGCGAAGCGGAAGGTGAAGATCGACTACCTCGGCATCGTCCTGCTGTCGGCAGCCGTGTCGCTCCTGCTCATCTGGGTGACGAACGCCGGCAGCACCTTCGAGTGGGCCAGCACCGAGACGTTGCTGATGGTCGGCGGCGCCGTCATCGCCGCAATCCTCTTCATCGTCGTCGAGCTGCGCTCGTCCGAGCCGCTCGTGCCGCTCACGCTGTTCCGGGATGCCACCTTCACCCTCGCCACGATCGCCTCGATCGCCACGGGCCTGGCGATGTTCGGCACGTCGGTCTTCCTCAGCCAGTACATGCAGATGGCTCGCGGCGCCACGCCCACCGAGGCCGGCGTCATGACCATCCCCATGATCGGCGGCCTGCTCGTGGCATCCGTCGTCGTGGGCGCCCTCATCTCGCGCTTCGGACGCTGGAAGCCGTTCCTCATCGCCGGTGGCGTGCTGTTGATCGCGGGGTCGTTCCTGCTGTCGACCATCCACTACGACACGAACTTCGCACTCGTGTCGCTGTACATGTTCTTCCTCGGCGCCGGTGTCGGCATGACCATGCAGAACCTCGTGCTCATCGTGCAGAACACCGCCAACCCCACGCAGATGGGCGCGGCGAGCTCGGGCGTGACGTTCTTCCGGAGCCTGGGCGGCACGATCGGCGTCTCGGTGATGGGGGCGGCGCTGGCCAGCATGGCGACGAGCCTGTTCACCGACCGGGCGGACGACCTGAAGACCGCCATCATGGGCCTCGGCCAGGGCGGCGCCGCCGTCGCGCAGTCGCTGCAGTCGGGCACCATCCCGCAGGTGTCGACCCTCCCCGAGAGCGTCCGTGTGATCGTCGAGGACATCTACGCGCAGTCGATCGCGCACTCGTTCCTCATCGCGGTACCGGTCGCCGTGGTCAGCCTCGTCGCGATCCTTTTCCTGCCCAACCGTCCTCTCACGCGCATGACCACGACCGAGCGCGTCGCCGCGAGCGAGGCCGACTTCGCCACCGTCTCCGTTCCGGCGGGAATGGCGTCCCTCTCGGCGACCGGCACCGTCACGACGCAGGATGCCGCCGCCTCGCGTCGCGCCGCCCGGATGGGGGAGGATGGTTGACGTGACGAGCGAACTGAGCGAGGACCGCCGCGAGGCCGTGCAGGCCCTGGAGTCGTCGTTCTCGGAGCTCATGACCGTGTTCCGCCGCTTCGTCTCCGAGGCGGCGGAACGCGTGAGTCCCGGAATGCTGCCCGCCACGTTCAAGGCGCTCTCCGTCGTCAGCCGCTTCGGCCCCCTGACCCTGTCCGCGCTGGCCGAGCGCCTGGCCGCCGACAAGGGCTTCCTCAGCCGCTCGATCAGCGAGCTCGAGGATCTCGGTCTGGTCACCCGGACCCCCGACCCGAACGACGGCCGGTCGCGCCTGATCTCGGTGACCGAGCTGGGCCACGAGCGTCTGGCCGACGCGCGCGCCCCGCACGAGAGCCGGCTGTACGAGGCGATGGCCGACTGGTCGGTCCCCGACATCCGCCATCTCTCGGCTCTGCTCCACGCGCTCGCTGTCGGAGAGTCGCCGACCCGCGTCTGAGCGGCCCCGGATGGGGTCCGCACCGCCGGCTCCCGGAGATCGTGCGCCCCGCGTCGGAGAGCGGACCGTCGCGACACGGTGACCGAGGTGTAACACCGCGGAGACAATGGCGCGATTGACTGGACGCATCGCGGCGGAGTCGCCGCCGATGCGACCGCACGCGAGAGAGAGCGCCGAATGAGATTCCGATCGACGCGTCCCGAGACCACCCTCGAACCCGCGCCGGCGGTCCCCGAGACGATGCGGGCGGCGGTCGTCGACGGCCCCGGCGGCCCCGACGCGCTGCGTCTGGCCGAGGTCGCGGTGCCCACGCCCGTGCTCAGCGAGGTGCTCGTGCGCGTCGTCGCCGCGGGCGTCAACCCGATCGACGCGAAGACCCGCGCGGGACGCGGCATGTCGGCCGCGATTAACGCGTGGCCGGCCGTGCTGGGCCTGGACGTCAGCGGTGTCGTGGTGCGCACGCCCTTCGACGCGCACCCGTTCCCCGTCGGCACCGAGGTGTACGGCATGGCATCCGTCCCCCGCACCCCCGGCGCCTACGCCGAGTACGTGGTCGTGCCGACGCTGTCGCTCGCGCGCAAGCCCGCCTCGCTCTCGCACGTCGAGGCCGCGGGTGTTCCGGTGGCGGCCCTCACGGCGTGGGGCCTCGTCGTCGAGACCGCCCTCGCCCACCAGGGTCAGCGCATCCTCATCCATGCCGGAAGCGGGGGTGTGGGGCACTTCGCCGTCCAGTTCGCCGCGTACTTCGGAGCGCACGTGATCGCGACGGGGTCCCCGCGCAACCTCGACTGGCTGCGCGAGCTCGGGGCCGCGGAGGTCGTCGACTACACCTCGACGCGTTTCGAGGACGCCGTCGCCCCGGTCGATGTCGTCATCGACCTCGTCGGCAACGTCCACGACGACACCGGCACGCGCTCCCTCGACGTCCTGCGCCCGGGCGGCCTCCTCATCGAGGTGCCCACGGGAGCGTGGCCCGGTTACCGCGACGCGGCCGCCGCGCGCGGCATCCGCTCCACCGACTACAAGGTCATCCCCGACGGCGCCGCCCTGGCGACGATCGGTCGTCTGCTCGACTCGGGCGCCGTGCGCGTCTTCGTCGACCGGGTGTTCGACCTCGACGACGCCGCCGCAGCGCACACGGAGATCGAACGCGGACACACCCGCGGCAAGATCGTGCTGCACGTCAGCGACGACTGACTCAGCCCCGGGCGAGCACCCGGCGCCCCTCGCTCACGATCTCGTCCGCGACGTCGTCGAGCAGCGCCGACGTGAGGTTCCACTGCTGCCAGTACAGCGGCACGTCGATCGGGTCGCTGCCGAGCAGGACGAGCGTTCCCGCGGCGAGGCCGTCCGCCGACTGAAAACGCGGCAGCAGCCCCCACCCGAGGCCCAACTCGATGGCGGTGGCGAAGTCCTGGGATGCCGGCACCCGGTGCCGCGGGGGCGCCGTGGCCACGACCTCCCGGCGTGCGAGCCACTGCGTCTGGAGGTCGTCGCGGCGATCGAAGTCGACGAGGGGCGCCGTCGCCAGCACAGCGGCATCCGCCCCGTCCGGGAACCACCGCTCCGCGAACCCCGCCGCCGCCACCGCCTCGTAGCGGAGGACTCCCAGCCCGCGCACGCGGCATCCGGCCACCGGCGCCTCCCGCGACGTCACGGCCGCCATGACGGTGCCCGTCTCGAGCAAGCCCGCGGTGAAGTCCTGGTCGTCCCGGTGCAGGTCGAACACGACATGCCGGCGAGCAGCGACGCGCGCGAGGGGCGGGAGGAACCACGTCGCGAGCGAATCCGCGTTCACCGCGAGGGGGACGGATGCCACGCTCCCCCCTTCCGCGCCGATCGCGGCGAGCGCGTCGTGCTCGAGCAGCGCGAGTTGCCGGGCCAGACGCACGACGGCGTCGCCGGCCTCGGTCGCGCGGACCGGCTTCGAGCGCACGAGCACCACGCGGCCGAGCTGTTCCTCGAGCGCTCGAATGCGCTGGCTGACCGCCGACGAGGTGACGTGCAGGCGACGGGCCGCGGCATCCAGGGTCCCTTCTTCGACGACCACGGCGAGGGTGCGGGCGAGATCGAGTGGGATGGACATGAAGCCAGGCTAATGGTGCGTGAGAATCATGAGCTGGTCTTTGCTTCGGGATGGACCTAGCGTCGAGGTGTGCTCACGCCCCTGCTCGCCGGTCTCGGCCTCGGCTTCTCCCTCATCGTCGCCATCGGCGCGCAGAACCTTTTCGTCCTGCGACAGGGCGTGCGGCGCGAGCACATTCTCGGAGTCGTCGTCATTTGCGCCATTTCCGACGCCGCGCTGATCCTGCTGGGCGTTTCGGGCGTCGGGCTGGTCCTGCAGGCGGTCCCCTGGCTCATCGTCGTCGTGCGGTGGGCGGGGGCGGCGTTCCTCATCGGGTACGGTCTGCTCGCCGCCCGCCGGGCCCTGCGTCCGAGCGGCGAGACGCTCCGCCTTGACGAGACCCCCGCGGAATCCCCCTCGCACCGGGATGCCGGCGGGACGACGCTGCGGACCCGCCCCGTGCAGACGTCGCTCACCGCAACGCTGCTGACCTGCCTCGCTCTGACCTGGCTCAACCCGCACGTCTATCTCGACACCGTGTTCCTGCTCGGGTCGGTCGCCTCGACGCATGGCGACGGCCGGTGGCTCTTCGCGCTCGGCGCGTGCGTCGCGAGCGTCGTGTGGTTCTCGGGTCTCGGCTTCGGCGCCAGGTTCCTCGGACGCTGGCTGGACACCCCGCGCGCCTGGCGCCTGCTCGACGCGATCATCGCGGTGGTGATGTTCGCGATCGCGCTGTCGCTCGTGCTGCCGCACTGACGCGGCTCCGTCCCGCCTCAGCGCACCGCTTCACCCGGCGCCGCGGGCCCGGATCGGACAGACTGTCCTCATGCGGACGGTGACGATCACGGTGCAGGGCCGAGTGCAGGGAGTCGGCTTCCGCTACGCCCTGCGCGCCGAGGCGGAGGATCTGCGCCTGCGGGGCTGGGTCCGCAACCGCCGCGACGGGTCCGTCGAGGCCGAGGTCTCCGGCGATGACGCGGCGGTCAGCGCCCTGCTCGACTGGGCGCGGCGCGGCCCCTCCCTCGCCCGGGTGGACCGCGTCGAGGTCACCGACACGGACCCCACGGATGCCGAGGGCTTCGAGATCCGTCCCACCGTCTGACCGGACGTGGGCCTGACCGCCCTCATGATCAGAGGGGGTCGCTCGCTCAGCCGGGGACGCTGAATCCCGCCCGCAGCTCCGCCATCACCTCCGCCGCGTCGTCGAACCGCGTGAGGCCCGCAGCCTGACCCGCCCACAGCGAGACGAGGTCGGCATCGCCGGCCGCGGTCGCCGCCGCCCGGAACACGCCGGTGAGCCAGTTCTGCGCGGGGAACGGTGCGATCATGCCGGACGCCTCGATCTCGCGCATCGCGCGGTTCGGGATGCCACGCGCCAACCGACCGCTCATCGCGCGCGTCAGCACGGTGTCGGTGTCGGCCGCCGCGGCGATCGCCGCGCGATGTCCCGCGGTCGCCGCGGACTGCGTGGTCCGCAGGAACGCCGTCCCCACCTGCACGCCCTCCGCCCCCAGCGCCAGAGCGGCCGCGACTCCGCGGCGGTCGGCGATGCCACCGGCCGCGATGACCGGGACGTCCACGGCGTCCACGACCTGTGGGACGAGGGCGAAAGTGCCCACGAGCGAGTGGGCCGGGTCGTTCAGGAAAGACACCCGGTGTCCGGCCGCCTCCGCCCCCGTCGCCACGATGGCATCGACACCTGACGCCTCGAGCGCGACCGCCTCGGCGACCGAGGTGGCGGTGCCCACGACCCGGATGCCGAGCTCTCGCGCGCGCGTGAGGACGGCGGCATCCGGGACCCCGTAGACGACGCTCAGCACGTCGGGGCGCGCGGCGAAGACGGCCTCGAGCTGGTCGTCGAGGGACGGCAGGAACGATGCGGGAGGAGCGAGCGGCGTCACACCGACGGCGGCGAAGAGCGGCTCGGCGGCGCGCAGGAACGGGCCCAGATCGAGGTCGGACGGCGTCACCTCGTCGCCACGCGGGAGCCAGAGGTTCACGGCGATGGGCCGGGAGGTCGCGGCGCGGAGCGCGTGGACGGTGTCGCGGATCCGGTCGGGCGCATATCCGTAGAGACCGAACGATCCGAGGCCGCCACCCTCACTCACCGCGGCCGTCAGCGCGACGGACGACAGTCCGCCGAACGGACCGAGGACGACGGGGATGTCGATGCCGAAGAGCTTCTGCAGGCGCATCCTCCGACGGTACCCGGACTCGGCGGGGACGTCAGGCGGGATCGGGACCGTCGAGGGGACGCAGGAGACGGTTCAGGAAGCGACGGGTGCGCTCCTTCTTCGGCTGCCGGAGCAGCTCGGCGGGCGCGCCGCGTTCGACGATGACCCCCTCGTCGAAGAAGAGCACCTCATCGGCCACCTCCCGCGCGAAGCCGAGCTCGTGGGTGACGATGACCATCGTCCACCCCTCGTTCGCCAGCTCGCGCAGGACCGTTAGCACCTCGCCGACGAGCTCGGGGTCGAGCGCGCTGGTGGGCTCGTCGAACAGCAGCAGCTGCGGCTGCAGGGCGAGCGCACGCACGATGCCGACGCGCTGCTGCTGACCGCCCGACAATTCGGACGGATAGGCGTCGCGCTTCTCGGCCAGCCCGACGCGAGCGAGGAGCTTCTCGGCGCGGGCGACGGCCTCGGCCCGGGGGACGCCGTGGGCCTGGATCGGCCCCTCGATCACGTTCTGCAGCACGGTGAGGTGCGGGAACAGGTTGTGGTGCTGGAACACCATCGCCGAGCGGTCGCGCAGCGCGGTGCGATCGGCTTTCGAGACCTTCGCCGAGAAGTCGACGGTCGGGCCACCGTGGAACGCCACCACGCCGGCATCCGGGGTCTCCAGGCCGTTCAGGCACCGCAGAACGGTCGTCTTGCCCGAGCCCGAGGGGCCGATGAGCACGAGCACGTCGCCGCGGTGGACGGAGAGGTCGACGCCGGCCAGCACGCGGTTCGTCCCGAAACTCTTCTCGAGTCCGGTGACCTGCAGCAGCGGGGTGTCAGTGTGCGACATGGCGATCCAACCTCTTCTCGAGGGCGTTCTGCCCGAACGACAGCACGAGGCAGAACAGCCAGTAGATGAGCGCCGCCTCGAGGTACACGGCCATGAACTCGTACGAGAACGCGGCGATGTTCTGCGCCTGCCGGAACAGCTCGGACACGAGGATGAGGGATGCCAGCGAGCTGTCCTTCACGAGGGAGATGAAGGTGTTCGACAGCGGCGGGACCGACACCCGCGCGGCCTGCGGCAGGATGATGCGGGTCAACGTCTTGCGGTGCGAGAGGCCCACGGTGTGCGCGGCCTCCCACTGGCCGCGCGGGACCGAGAGGATCGCGGCGCGGATGACCTCGGCGGCGTATCCGCCCACGTTCAGCGAGAACGCGATGATCGCCGCGGGGAACGGGTCGATCACCACGCCGACCGCGGGCAGGCCGTAGAAGATGACGAACAGCTGCACGAGCAGCGGCGTGCCGCGGATCACCGAGATGTAGAAGCGGGCGAAGCCCGACAGCACGACATTGCGCGACAGCCGCAGCAACGCCATCCCGAGGGCGATGACGAGCCCGATCGCGAACGAGGCGAGCGACAGCGGGATCGTGCCCGTGAGCCCGGCCAGCAGCATCGGCCAGAACGAGTCGAGCATCAGGGTCCAGATGTCGTTCATGGGCCTCGTTTCTCACTCCGGGGGCGGGGCGGCATCCGTCCGCGTCCACGTTAGGGGTGGGACGCGGACGGACCGCGGGGGTTTACAGGCGACGCTTACTGCGTGACGTCGGCGCCGAAGTACTTCTCGCTGATCGTCGTGAGCGTGCCGTCGGCGCGCAGCTCCTCGAGGGCGCCGTCGACGGCCTCGGCGAGCTTGTCCTGGCCCTTCTTGAAGGCGAAGGCGCTCTGCGAGGTGTCCTCGGTCTCGGCGGCGATCTTCAGACCCGTCGGGCTGTTCGTCTTCTCGTAGTCGAGGTAGGTGAGCTGGTCGTTGACGGTGGCGTCCACGCGTCCCTGCTTGAGCAGCGCAACGGCCTGCGCCCAGCCCTCGACGGCCTCGACCTGCGCGCCGCTCTCGGTCGCCAGCTCGTACCAGTTGCTCGTGAGCGACTGCGCGGTGGTCTTGCCTGCCAGGTCGGCGAAGCTCGAGATGGAGCTGTCGTCCTCGTTCGTGACGATGACGCCGCGCGAGACGGTGTACGGCGCGCTGAAGGTGTACTTCTCCTCGCGTTCCGGGTTGATCGACACCTGGTTCGCGATGACGTCGAAGCGGCCGGCATCCAGGCCCGCGAAGATGGCGTCCCACTGCGTCTCCTGGAATTTCACCTGGAGACCGAGCTTGTCGGCGACCGCCTGGGCGATCTCGACGTCGAAGCCGGTGAGCTCCCCCGCGCCCTCGTGGTACGAGAAGGGGCGGTAGGTGCCCTCGGTGGCGACGGTCAGGGTGCCGCCCGAGACGAGGTCGTACTCGGCTCCCGCAGCCGAGGAGGCGTCGGAGGTCGCACCGCCGCTGCAGGCGGTCAGGGCGAGGGCGCTCAGGCCCAGGGTGGCGGCGAGGACGGTCAAACGACGACGGGGCATAGCTGTTCCTTGCAGGGTGGTGAGGGGGATGACGCGAGATGCGCCTCTGAGCCGAACACGGCGGTACGCCGGTTCCTTCCCGGTTGACGCGGGTTGCACAAGCGTGCAGGCCGCCGCCGGGGTGACACGAGGAAGCCCCGCCGGCGCGAGGCGCGGCGGGGCTTCCCGGTGACGTGGATGTCAGGCGAGGACGTTGACGTCCAGCGGGATGCCGGGACCGAAGGTGGTCGAGACGGCGCCCTTCTGGATGTAACGGCCCTTCGAGCTCGACGGCTTGAGGCGGACGATCTCCTCGAGCGCGGCC
>Ga0308171_1004185_pt1 | contig 12192 bp, 11 predicted proteins | sample PhyGR1_FD_202135 | JGI IMG/M metagenome (GOLD analysis project Ga0308171, IMG submission 202135) | Phyllosphere microbial communities from UC Gill Tract Community Farm, Albany, California, United States - DLSLSG.R1 | ecosystem: Host-associated > Plants > Phyllosphere > Unclassified | place: USA... | reverse complement strand
AAGAAAGGCCCAAAAGAGCGCTTGGCGGACTAACACCCGCCCAGCACGCCGCGCAGTTGGCGGCGAAGAAAGATACCATCAGCACTGGATTCTAAACCCGCCCACTACTCAGGTCGGGGGGGCGTCGGTAGACCAAGCGCGGTGTTTCACCCAGCGGCGGGAACCCACCTCCCTCGGGCCGCAAGATGAGGCGCGGTGGCGTCAGTAGAGCTTGCTCGTTCTCAAATACGACACCATGGCCCTTGCCACCCCGGCGAACATCCGGCCTGAGCTTGAAGAACTCACCGGCTTTGGGCGGATGGGTCGTTGTCGATTCCATGCGTTGGTTCCCATCCCTATGGCTGCCGCCTTGTCGTGCTCGAACAGGTGAACCCGAGCGGTAGATCGCAAGCCAATCGGTGCAGATCGCCTGGCCCCCGGGATGCCAGTGTGCCGCATGTGCTGATACCAACGCGCCAGGTCGGAGCGGGTGATGGCATGAATCTTCGTTCTTTCGCCCAGGAAGCTCGTCAGCATTTCGACGGCTGTCTTCTTGATCGTCCACGTCTTGGGCAGGGTGCTGCCTTTGATGCCGGTCAACCAGCCATCCCGGGCCTTGCCCAAGGTAATTGTTTCGATCGCCGGCTCTGGGGAGGGGGCGGGGTGCGCTGCCGCCATTGGGCCTTAGGGCAGACTGGGACGGGGCAGGTCTCGCCGGTCCGATGTGTCTCGCCATGCATCGCCACAGACAGCCAAACCAGAAAAGCAAAAACCCCTGCGTAAACAGGGGTTTGCTGAAAGTGGCGGAGAGAGGGGGATTCGAACCCCCGAAGCGCGGTTTAGACGCTTACACACTTTCCAGGCGTGCTCCTTCAACCGCTCGGACACCTCTCCGGACCTGCTGCGATAACCCGCTGCAGGGGCGCAGATTCTAGCGGGGGAATTGGAATCGCACAAGCGGCACGATCCGGTCGGCTGGGGGGCTGGACAGGCGTGGCACAATGGACGTCCCGATGAAGACGGTGGCCTGATGTCCTATCTCGTCCTTGCCCGCAAGTGGCGTCCGAAGCGTTTTGCCGAGCTGGTGGGCCAGGAACACGTGGTCCGCGCGCTCAGCAATGCGCTGGACAGCGGCCGCGTGCATCACGCATTCCTGTTTACCGGTACCCGCGGGGTGGGCAAGACCACCATCGCGCGTATCTTCGCCAAATCGCTGAACTGCGAGCAGGGCACCAGCGCCGACCCGTGCGGTCAGTGCCCGGCCTGCCTGGACATCGATTCGGGCCGTTATATCGACCTGCTCGAGATCGATGCCGCCTCCAACACCGGTGTGGATGATGTCCGCGAGGTGATCGAGAACGCCCAGTACATGCCCTCGCGGGGCAAGTACAAGGTGTACCTGATCGACGAAGTGCACATGCTCTCCAAGGCGGCGTTCAACGCGCTGCTCAAGACGCTGGAAGAGCCGCCCGAGCACGTGAAGTTCCTGCTGGCCACCACCGATCCGCAGAAGCTGCCGGTGACGGTGCTCTCGCGCTGCCTGCAGTTCAACCTGAAGCGGCTGGACGAAGACCAGATCCAGGGCCAGATGACCCGGATCCTGACCGCCGAAGAGATCGAATCGGACCCGACCGCGATCGTGCAGCTGGCCAAGGCCGCCGATGGCAGCCTGCGCGACGGCCTGTCGCTGCTGGACCAGGCGATCGCCTATGCCGGCGGCGCGCTGCGCGAGGATGTCGTGCGGGCGATGCTGGGCACGGTGGACCGGACCCAGATCGCGGCGATGCTGGATGCGCTGGCCGACGGCGATGGCCCGCGGCTGCTCCAGGTCGTGGCGCTGCTGGCCGAATTCTCGCCGGACTGGAATGGCGTGCTGGAAGCCCTGGCCGAGGGGCTGCACCGGATCCAGGTGCAGCAGCTGGTGCCGGGTGCGGCCACGGGCGGGGAGGGCATCGATGCCAGCGCCTTCGCCGAACGCCTGCGCCCGGAAGTGGTGCAGCTCTGGTACCAGATGGCGCTGAGCGGCCGTCGCGACCTGCACCTGGCGCCGAGCCCGCGCGCGGGCTTTGAGATGGCCGTGCTGCGCATGCTCGCCTTCCGCCCGGCCGCTGCGGTGCCGCCGGTGCCGCGCGATCCGGATGCGGGCACCGGTGTGAATACCGGCGGCCAGCCTGGCCCGGGCGTCGGCATCGCCGCCGCTGCGGCTGGCCCGGTGGCCGCAGCCCCGCCGGTAACCATTCCGGCGCAGGTCGCCGCGGCACCCGCACCGCCTGCACCGCCGATGCCGGCCGCGCCGGTACGTGCGGTTGAACCCTCCACGCCGGCGGAGACCCCCGCCGCCGACGATGACGATGTGCCGCCGTGGCACCGCGACAGCGACGCGGCGGACCGCGACGAAGCACTGGCCGCGGAAATGGCCACGCCCGATGCCGCGATGGTGCCGCCGTGGGAGGCCCCGCCGGCCCGCCCGGCGGCCGCCCCGGCACCGGAGGTCAAGCCGCCCGCCACCGTGAGCGCGCCGGCGCGCCCGCAGGGCATCGCGATCGCACCGGCTTCCGCTGCGGCCTCGTCGCCGGCGGCAGGCGCGATGGTGCTGTCCTCCGCGCCGGAGTGGCTGGATCTGGTCGCCAGCAGCCAGCTCAATGGCCCTTCGCGGCAGCTGGCTGCGAACGCGGCCTTCATCAGTTACGAACACGGCCTCTTGAAACTGGCGTTGTCGCCCGGATTTGAGTACCTGTGTTCGGACCGCTCGCAGGCGGCGCTGATCGATGCGTTGACCGGCCCGCTGGGCCAGGCCCCGCGGCTGGTGATCGAAACCGGCAGCGCCGAGGCCGAGACGCTGCACCAGCGCGCCGACCGCCAGCGTGGCGAACGACAGCAGGCGGCCGAAGCCGTTTTCATGGCCGATCCGGAAGTGCAGGTGCTGATCCAGCATCACGGCGCCCGGGTCGTGACCGATTCCATCCGTCCCTTTGATGAGTAAAGAACCATGCGTGGCAATATCGCCCAACTGATGCAGCAGGCCCAGAAGATGCAGGAAAATCTGCAGAAGGCCCAGGAAGACCTCGCCAAGCTGGAAGTCACCGGCAGCGCCGGCGGCGGCATGGTCAGCGTGACCCTGACCGGCACCAAGGAGTGCCGCAAGGTCCGCATCGATCCGTCGGTGCTGTCCGATGCGGAAATGACTGAAGATCTGGTGGCCGCAGCGTTCAACGATGCCTCCAACAAGATCGATGCCGAGTCCAAGAACCGCATGGGTTCGGCCACGGCCGGCATGCAGCTGCCGCCGGGCATGAAGCTGCCGTTCTGATCGTGCGTGGCCGGCCGGCCCCGTGCCGGCGCTGCGTGACCCCTGCGCCGCGAAGCCCCCTGGGCTTCGCGCGTTTGTTTCCGAGATGAGCCTTCCGCCATGCCCCTGCCCCTGCTCGAACAACTGATCGAGGCCTTCCGCGTGTTGCCGGGCGTGGGCCAGAAGACCGCGCAGCGCATGGCGTATCACGTGCTGGAGCGCGAGCGCGAGGGCGGCCGGAAATTGTCCGAGGTGCTGGCGCAGGCGATCGAACGGATCGGCCACTGCGCGCAATGCCGCGATTTCAGCGAAAGCGAGATCTGCGCCGTGTGCGCCAATGGCAGCCGCGAACGCCAGCAGCTGTGCGCGGTGGAATCGCCGGCCGATCGCTTGGCGATCGAGCACGCCACCGGCTATCGCGGGGTGTACTTCGTGCTGCAGGGGCGGTTGTCCCCGCTGGATGGGGTCGGCCCGCGCGAGCTGGGCCTGGACCAGCTGGAGGCGCGGATGAAAGAGGGCGAGGTGACCGAACTGATCATCGCCACCAGCGCCACCGTGGAAGGTGAGGCGACCGCGCATTACCTGGCCCAGCTTGCCCGCGCGCACAAGGTCCGGCCCAGCCGCCTTGCGCAGGGCCTGCCGTTGGGGGGCGAGCTGGAATACGTGGACCGTGGCACGCTCTCGCACGCCTTCGGCACGCGCAGCGAAGTGCTGGAGTAACCCGGCCGCGCGCGGCGAGATTCGAAACCGGCCGCGCATCCGCGCTAAGCTCCAGGCCCCTGTTCCAGACCGGTGCGCCCATGAGCCAAGACACCCTGTTCGGCAAGATCATCCGCCGCGAAATCCCGGCCACGATCGTCTATGAAGACGAGGACGTGCTGGGTTTCAAGGACATCGCGCCGCAGGCGCCGGTGCACGTGTTGTTCATTCCCAAGAACGAAGCGATCCCGACCCTGGACGATGTGCAGCCCGGGCAGGCGCACCTGATCGGCAAGCTGGCCCTGGCCGCGGCCGAGTACGCCCGCCGCGAAGGCTTCGCCCAGGACGGCTACCGGATCGTCATGAACTGCCGCGAGCACGCCGGCCAGACCGTGTTCCATATCCACCTGCACCTGCTGGCCGGCGCGCCGCTGGGCCACTTCGGGACGGCCAGCGCCTGATCCCCGCACGGCACCCGGGCACCGCCCGCCCATGCAACGAAAAACGCCGCCCGAAGGCGGCGTTTTCTTCAGCAATTGCCGGCACGCGGCAACGCAGGTGTTACCACCAGCCCCAGCCGCGGTAGCCGTAACCGCGCGGGCCCCAGCCCGGACCCCACGGGCCGTACGGGTAGGCCGGCACCACATCCACCTGGCGCTGTTCCGGCCACAGGTAGATCACATCCGCATTGAGCTTGGGCAGGCGATAGTCGTACTCGCCGATGCGGGTGTTCTCATAGCCGCTGATCTTGCCGATGAACGTCACATCGCGACCGGCCTCGAACACCGCCGGGTCGTAGAAGCCGGCGCGGCACGCCACGAAGCGGCCATCGCTGGCATCGGAGGAGGTCGTGCTCGGGCGGCCGCTGCCGTTGAGCGGGCGCGAGATCAGCTGGAAGCAGGTTTCGCCCTGGCCCGGATTGGTTTCGATGATGCGGCCGCCCCAACGCACGGGGGTGCCGACCTGCTGGGAGGAGACCGAGTCGCGCGGGGTGACCACGCTGAACTGGCCCTGCAGGGGCTTGGGGGCCGTCGCGCAGGCGGTCAGCGCCAACGAAGCAGCGAGGGGAAGCAGGAGTTGGATCTTCATGAGGGTGCTCCGGAGGTCGGGCGATGCCTGCGCAGGTCGCGCAATAATGAAGTGAGGTCGACGTCAGCGCCAGCGTAGCGCGCCAGAACGAAACGGGCGCTGAGTGCCAGCAACGCGGGATCCGGCCGTTGCCGGTGGACACGTTGCGCCCAGTCGCCTGCGCTCTCGGCGGGGGCCCGGGCGAGCCCGAAACGCGCGTAGCGGCGTCCCAGCCGATGCCAGGCCCGCAGCAGCGGATCGCGTTCGCGTTCGCCACGGGCCAGCAGCCACGCCATCCACCCTAGCGCGGCCAGTGCGAAGGCCATGAAAATGCCGATCAGCTGGCTCGGATCGAGCCGGTCGATGCCCAGCGGCTTGAGCAGCTGCTGCTGGCGGCTGGCATTGAAGGACAGCACCAGGTCGTTCCAGCCCCGGCGCAGCCAATCGCCCACCTGGGTGTACTGGCGCAGCCGCGCGCCGAGCCCATCGCCGTCGCCGCCATCGCCCAGCCGGTCTTCCAGCGTGTCGAAGATCCGCTCCGGGGCCACCGCGGCGGTCGGGTCCACCCGCACCCAGCCGCGCCCGGCCAGCCAGACTTCGGTCCAGGCGTGGGCATCCATGCGCCGCACCACCCAGTAATCGCCATAGGGATTGCGCACCCCGCCGGCGAAGCCGGTCACCACCCGCGCGGGAATGCCGGCGTTGCGCATCAGCACCGCGTAGGCGCTGCTGAAGTGCTGGCAGAACCCGGCCTTCTGCTCGAACAGGAAGTCGTCCACGCTGTTGCGGCCCGGCGGCGGTGTATCCAGGGTGTAGGCGAACTCGGCCCGGATCCAGGCCAGGCCGCGCTGCACGATCGCCGCGTCGTCGTCCCCGGCGTCGCGCCGCCACTGCCGGGCCAGCGCGGTGGTGCGCGGATTCAGGCCCTCCGGCAGCGCCAATGCCTGCTGGCGCTGATACGGCGAGAGATCGCCCGGGTAGGCGGTCGCCGCCGCGGATTGGAGGCGCCAGCGGGTCAACGCGGTCAGCGGCGCCGTGCTGCTGAGGCTGTAGCTGTTGCCCAGGCTGCTGCCCGCCGGGGCCGCCAGCGGCAGGTCCAGCGCGACCAGTTGGCGGCGGTCGGTGGGTTCGTAGTCGATCTGGTAGTCCCAGCGCGTGGCGGCGCGGGTCACCGCCGGCGGCGGCCGCTGCTCGCGCCAGTGATCCTGGGTCCAGCGCTGGCCGTCGAACTCGAGCATCACCGGGCCGCGCCAGTATCGCTGTTCCGGTGGCGGGACCGGGCCGAAGAAGATCGCGCGCAGCGCCGGGGTGTCATCGGCCATCAGGTCCAGCCACTGGCTCGGATCCATGCTGTCCGACAGCCCCGGCTTGCCCACGGCGCGTTCGGGGATGCCCCACAACGGCTCGCTCAGCCGGGGGAACAGCCAGAACGCGGCCAGCGTCAGCGGCAGTCCCAGCGCCACCAGCCGGCCGATCCCGCGCAGCTGGGTGCGCAGCCCGGGGGGCGGGGTCTGGCCTTCGGCGTTGGCCAGCCGTTGCAGTGCCAGCAGCGCGCTCAGCCCGGCCAGGACCGCCAGCGCCATGGTGATCGGGCCCTGGTCCAGCAGGAAGGCGGCAAACGGCGCGAACAGGGCGAAGCCGAGCAGGCTGCGGGCATCGCGCAGGCTGCGCAGCTCGCTCGATTTCAACGCGAGCATCGCGCCGAGCAGCGCGCAGCCGGTATCGCGGCCCGGGCGTGGGCCCATCTGCCAGTAGATCGCCGCGAGCATTCCCAGCACCAGCAGCAGGCGGATCGGCGCAGGCAGGATCCGCTGGCGCGACGCCAGCGCGGTCACCACCGCGATCGCGGCGATCAGCCCGGCCAGCACCGGCGGCAGCTGCAGCAGCAGCGGCAGCAGGCCCAGCGCGGCACTGGCCAGGGCCCAGCCGCGTGCACTGGCGGGCAGATCGGGAGAGGGGCGCTTAGTCATGGGGCAACAGCGCCAGGGCGCGCTGACAGAGGTGGTGGTGGGCGCTGCCGTTCCCCGGGCCGAGGATCGGCTGGCCGGGCAGCTTCAAGGTATAGCGGCGGCCATCGCGTTCGGCCAGGTCGACCCAGCGCGCCAGCCGCGCGATGCGTGCTTCGTGGCCCAGCGGCGCCAGTTCGCGCCAGTCGAGCACGACCTCCCGGCCGACCGGTTTTTCGTACTCGCGCACCAGCAGCGTGTCGCGGCGTGCCGAATGCTTCCAGGAAATGCTGCGGGTCGGGTCGCCCGCCCGGTAGGGGCGCAGCTGGTGCAGTTCCTCGCCACTGGCATGCACGCGGGTGTGCAGCGGATCGCCGCCGCTTTCGGGCAGGATCGGGGCCTGTGTTTCGGGCGTGGCATAGACCAGCAGCGGCGTATCCGGCCAGACCCAGGTCCAGGCGCGCACCAGCCCCAGCGGCTGGGTGGTGGAGAGGCGGATGCGGTCCAGATCGAACCAGCCGCGCTGCGCGGTGGGCAGGTCCAGGTCCACCTCCACCTGATCGGTATCGACCAGGTGGGCGAAGGCGATCGCCTCGCCGTGCTCGACCTGCAGCCCGCGGCGCGCGCGGGCATCGGCGCGTGAGAGACTGATCCGCAGCCGCAGCGGATGCCCGGCCGTGACCGGCTCGGCCGAGATCGCATCGATCCGCAGCGCGGACAACTGCAGGTGCGCGCTGATCGTGCTGGCGATCGCGACCGCGGCCAGCAGCATTGCCAGCAGCAGCGCCGGGTTGTTGTTGTAGTTCAGTGCGCCCAGCAGCATCGTGGCCAGCAGCGCCGCCATGAACAGCCCGAAGCCGGTCGGCAGCACGTAGATGCGCCGCCGGTCGATCCGGCGTGGCAGCGTTTCCGGGTGGCGTGGACGCGCCAGCAGTTGCAGTGTTCGCCAGCGGGCTCCCCAGCCGCGGCGCATCTCAGTCGACCTGCACGGTCTGGAGGATGGCCCGTGCCAGCGCCGGTCCGTTGGAGGCTTCCGCTTCCGGCACCAGGCGGTGCCCGGCCACGGATACGAACAGCGTCTGCACGTCTTCGGGCACGACATGCGCGCGGCCCAGCAGCAGCGCATGCGCCTTGGCCGCGCGCAGCAGCGCCAGCCCGGCACGCGGCGACAGCCCGACCCGCACGCCGGCGTGCTGGCGGCTGCGCGCGAGCAGCGCCTGCACATAGCCGATCAGTGCTTCGCTGGCCTGCACCTGGCCGACCGCGTCGCGCAGGGTGCGCACGTCGGTTTCGCTCAGCCGCGCGGTCGCCTGCGCGATCAGGTGGCGGCGGTCCGTGCCGCGCAGCAGTTCGCGCTCGGATTCGGGATTGGGGTAGCCCAGTGCCAGCCGCAGCAGGAAGCGGTCCAGCTGCGAATCGGGCAACGGGAAGGTGCCGGAGAGATCGACCGGGTTCTGGGTGGCGATCACGAAGAACGGGTCGGGCAGCGGATGGGTGGTGCCATCCAGCGTGACCTGCTGTTCGGCCATGGCCTCCAGCAGTGCGCTCTGGGTGCGCGGCGGCGCGCGGTTGATTTCGTCGGCGAGCAGCACGTGGGTGAACACCGGGCCCGGGTGGAACTGGAACTGGCGGCTGCCGGCGTCGTACACCGAAACGCCGAGCACATCGGCCGGCAGCAGATCGGAGGTGAACTGCACGCGCTGGAAGCCCAGCCCGAGGCTGGAGGCAAGTGCGTGGGCGAGGGTGGTCTTGCCCAGGCCGGGCAGGTCCTCGATCAGCAGGTGGCCACCGGAGAGCAGCGCCACGAAGGCAAGGCGCACCTCATGCTGCTTGCCGAGCACGAGGCCGTTGACCTGGTCCTGGGCGGCGCGGAGGGACTGTCGCAGTACATCGGTTAGCATGGCTGGCACGTGGGGGGGATTTTCCATGTCCGTCTCGTCTCGATGATTCCACTGATTCTATAGAGCAATGCAGGGCGAACAACGCGCACGCACGATATTCCTGTTGCTATGGACGCTGATCACTGCCGTCAAACTGGTGGTGGCCGCGCGACTGCCCTTGTTCGTGGACGAAGCCTTCTATTGGCAGGAGGGCCAGCATCTGGCCGCCGCCTATTCGGACCTGCCGGGGCTGACCGCCTGGCTGGCCCGGCTGGGCGTGGAACTGGGCGGCACGCATGTGCTGGCGCTGCGGCTTCCGTTCCTGGCGATCGGCGCATGGCTGCCGTGGCTGGTCTCGCGGATCGCCACGCGCTGGTTCGGCGCGGTGGCGGGCTGGCAGGCCGGCAGCCTGACCCTGTTGATGCCGCTGTCGGCCACGCTGGGCATGCTGGCGGTGCCGGATGTACCGATGGCGCTGGCCGCGGTGCTGTGCCTGGATGCCGGCGCACGGCTGCTGCGCACGGTCGATGCGAGCGCGGCGATGAAGCTGGCGCTGGGCCTGATGATCGGCGCGCTGAGCCATTACCGCTTCATCGGCGTGATCGTGGTCGGCTTCATCGCGCTGCTGGTGCTGCCGCAGGGCCGGCGCATGCTGCGCGATCCGCGCGTGTGGGTGGCCCTGGCGATGGGCATGCTGGCCTGGCTGCCGCTGCTGTCCTGGAACGCGGACAACCATGATGCCGGCCTGAAATTCCAGGTCGTGGAGCGCCACCCGTGGGCCTTCCAGTGGAGCGGCCTGTGGTTCCTGGTGATCCAGCCGATGCTGGTCACCCCGATCCTGTGCATCGCGATGTGGAAAGTGGCGCTGGCAGGCACCCGCCCGGGCGGCGGTGCACGCGCGCAGTGGCGCTATTTCGGCCTGGTCGGTGCGGTGTCCACCGTGGCGATCTTCGTGCTCGGTTTCTTCACCGATGTGGAGCGGATCAGTTTCCATTGGCCGCTGCCGGGCTATCTGGCGCTGCTGGTGGCGGTGCCGGTGGTGCTCAACGGCTGGCCACGCTGGCTGCGCCGGACCGGCTGGTGGCTGGCCGGGGGCGGGCTGGCGCTGGCGTTCGGTTACTACCTGATGGCGTCCACGCCGGTCGTGCGCGAACAGTTGGCCGGCTACAAGTACTACCCGCGCAATTTCGCCGGCTGGGAGCCGCTGGCGGCCGCGGTGCGCGATGAACTGGACAGCATGCCGCCCGGCACGCGGGTGCTGGCCGGCAACTTCAAGGTGGGCGCCGAGCTGGGCTTCCAGCTGCGCGATGCCTCCATCGAAGTGCTCCGGCACCCGTTGAACGACAAGCACGGCCGCACCGCGCAGCTCGGGCTGTGGGGGCTGCTGCACGACGGCCAGCGCGATGCGCCGATGCTGCTGGTGCTCTCACCCAGCGACCAGCGCTACCGCGACCTGCTGGAGCGCTACCACGATGTCTGTGCGCAGGTGGGCCCGCTGCCGCCGCCGCGCGTGGTCAGCAACGATCACGGCTACCAGCGCTTCCTGTTGTTCAAGCTGCCGGCCGAACGCGCGCCGGGCCCCTGCGTGACCCCGGCGATGGCGTGGATCGACAGCCCGTTGCCGCAGGCCGAGGTGCCGGACACGCTGGAGGTGCGCGGCTGGGCCTTCAAGGATGGCGTCGGCCTGGCACGGGTGGTGTTGCTGGTGGACGGCACGCCGGTTGGGCAGGCCGTCTACGGGCGCAGTTTCGACATCACCCCGGCGTGGAAGATCTCCACCGATCCGCAGCATCCGCACGTCGCCTTCGACGGGCGCATCGATACCCGCGCGCTGGCGCCCGGCCGGCACTGGCTGGGCATGGAACTGCACGGCAACGATGGCAGCGTGGAGCGCTGGCAGGAGCAGGCCTTCGTGGTGCCCGAGCGCTAGGCGCGCTCAGGGCAGGCGGTGGCCGGCCTGGCGCAGCAGCTGGCTCAGGGCGATCAGCGGCAGCCCGATCAGCGCGGTGGGGTCGCGGTTCTCGATCGCCTCGAACAGGGTGATGCCCAGCCCCTCGCATTTGAAGCTGCCGGCGCAGTCCAGCGGCTGTTCGGCGGCCACGTAGCGTTCGATCTCGGCGGCATCGAGCGTGCGGAAGTGCACGCGGGTGAGGTCGCAGGCCTCCAGGACCTGGCCATCGCACACCAGGCTCACCGCGGTGTGGAAGGCCACGCTCTGGCCCGACATTGCCGCCAGCTGCGCGTGCGCGGCCTCGGCGGTGCCGGGTTTGCCAAGCGGGGCGCCGTTCAGCTCGGCCACCTGGTCCGAGCCGATCACCCAGCGCCCCGGGTGCGCGGCGGCGACCGCGGCAGCCTTGGCCCGGGCCAGCCGGACGGCCAGCGCACGCGGGGTCTCACCGGCCGCGGGCGTCTCATCCACCTCGGGGCGGGCGGTTTCCATGGGCAGGCCCAGGCGTTGGAGCAGCTCGCGGCGGTAGCGCGAGGTGGAGGCAAGCAGCAGCGGGGTCATGCGACAATACCGGGCACGGGAAGCGGGGCAGTCTGGACCTTGCGGGCGCCGCCAGGCAACCTGACTGACGCGGCATTTGACAGCAGCCCGGTCGGTCCTTAACATTCAGCGGCTTATGTCCGCGAACGTGCCCGAATTGCTGGATGCTTGGCGGATGGTCGCAGCGCGCAGGCGCTTCGACGGCCAAGTCGATCTGGCTGAATTGACCCGCCTGCAAGGGCTTGTTGCCGATACCGAAGGCCGGTGCACCTATGCACTGGAATTCGCGCACGACGACATCCTGCGGGTATCCTATGTTGAACTGACCATCGATACCGAGCTGCCGCTGATCTGTCAGCGCAGCCTGCAGCGGTTCCTGCTGCCGGTTTCGATGGTCCAGCGGCTCGGCCTGATCCGCAGCGAAGAGGAAGAATCCTCGCTGCCGGAAGGCTGGGAACCGTGGCTGGTGCCCGAAGACGGCATGCTGCGGCCGCTGGAGCTGGTCGAGGACGAACTCGTCCTGGCCGTGCCCGTCGTTCCGTTGTCTCCCGATGGCGAGGCAGTGGACAAGGACTGGGCGCCGACCGAAGAAGAAATCAGCAAGGCCAATCCGTTCGCGGCACTGGCGGCACTGAAAAAACAATAGCAGCCGGATTGTCGTCGGCGGCTGCGGCGAAAGCGAAGACTGTGCTGGGCGCTGGCGTCCTGCGCGACGAAACGACGAAGCAAAACGAACCGAGTTTGGAGCAATCCCATGGCTGTGCAGAAATCCCGTGTCACCCCGTCCCGCCGCGGTATGCGCCGTGCGCATGACGCCCTGAGCGCCAAGCAGCTGTCCACCGA
>Ga0308171_1004184_pt1 | contig 12193 bp, 9 predicted proteins | sample PhyGR1_FD_202135 | JGI IMG/M metagenome (GOLD analysis project Ga0308171, IMG submission 202135) | Phyllosphere microbial communities from UC Gill Tract Community Farm, Albany, California, United States - DLSLSG.R1 | ecosystem: Host-associated > Plants > Phyllosphere > Unclassified | place: USA... | reverse complement strand
CGATGCGCCACTTGAAAACATCTCGGCGGTATGGATACTGCTGCTGATCGCGGGTAACGGAATCCCGATATACAACAATGCAGCGGTGCAGGTCACGCCATAGCCCATTCCCAGAGCGCCGTCAATCAATTGTGCTAAAAATCCGACGAGAAACAACCAGAAAAAACGTTCGTCTGTATTGGCATTCAAATACTGGTACGCCACCTCCAGGTCTTTGAAACCGATGTAAAATGACAGGATATTTCCAATCAATAGAATGACGAAAGCTAGAAAAAATACAGTTGCGGTTCGTCGCCATTTTTTTTCATTGTTGATCGGGAAAATGGTCTTTTTCTCGTGCTGACCATCATCTTTCTGAAAGGTAAAATCACTTTCCGTAGGATTGTTAGGCGCAAAATATAGATTCTTGTGTTCCTTTACTTTCGAGATGATGAGCTGGTCTTGCGTCGGATCTTCTGTTGCTACAATGAACAGATCAGCAATCTCCAAATATTCGTCTTTGAAATCATCATTGATGATCTTGATCGATGTATTCTCCAACAACAGATTTTTGATGTCGTCTGAGAGTCTTTTGGCCAAGACACTGATATCGGCCTCCGGAATATCCTGCATCATGTCATTAAGCTGCTCTGAGGCCAGTTTCCCACCTCCAACGATCAGGATCTTGTTTGTGGATGCGTTGATAAAAATTGGAAGTGAGATCTTTGATTTCAAAATATCAGTTTTAAATTATTGGATCAAACCAGCTCCAACGGTTACAAAGCTCGTCTCATCGATGAAGATGATCCCGCCATTTGAAGCCAGATCTGTGTAAGCATCGAAAGCGAACGGTTTTGCAGTTTTAAGTTTCAGTTTGACGATCTCATTAAGTGAAACCTGTTCTACCTCATGCTTTTCCAGGGTATTAACATCCAATTTATATTCGATATCTTTGATCACGGCTTTGGTTTGGGTGGTGTTGTTTTGAATCAGATATTTGGAACCGACCTTCAATGGTTTTTCGCCCATCCAGCAGACGAGCACTTCCAATTCCTGCTCTAGTTTTGGTAAATCATCGGACTTGACGATCAAGTCGCCTCGGCTGATATCGACATCGGTTTCCAAATGGAGGATCACACTTTGCGGTGCAAAAGCCTCTTCCACATTCTTCTGATCAATTTCTATCGCAGAAATTTTGCTTTCAGTTCCAGAAGGGAGAATGGTCACTTCGTCTCCTACTTTGTAAATGCCACTGGTGATCTTTCCTGCGTAACCACGGTAATCGTGATAGTCTTCTGACTGTGGACGAATCACATATTGAACAGGAAATCTGGCTTTTTCAAGATTGATAGTGTTTTCTAATTCTACAGTCTCCAAATGATCCAGCAAAGTTTTCCCTTGGTACCAATCCAACTTCTCGGATCGGTCAACGATATTGTCACCGTCCAAAGCACTGATCGGGATATAGACCACATTGTTGAGCGACAATTGCTCTGCGATTTTGGAATATTCTTCTTTAATATTAATGAAAATCTCCTCGGAATAGTTGACAAGATCTAATTTGTTGATAGCAACCACCACATTCGGGATGTTGAGGAGCGATGCGATGATGGAATGGCGTCTGGTCTGTTCTATGATCCCATTTCTGGCATCGATCAGAATGATGATCAAAGCGGCATTGCTGGCGCCTGTGATCATATTCCTAGTGTATTGCACGTGACCTGGTGCATCTGCGATAATAAATTTACGCTTAGGTGTCGAGAAATATTTGTAAGCCACATCGATGGTGATCCCTTGTTCACGTTCTGCACGTAAACCGTCTGTCAGTAATGCCAGATCCAGTTCGCCATCATTCTTGAATTTGCTGGCACGTTCGACGGCTTCCAGCTGGTCGATGAGGATATTTTTGCTATCGTATAGTAATCTGCCGATCAGTGTACTTTTTCCGTCGTCTACACTTCCGGCCGTTATAAATCTTAGTATGTCCATTTTATTAATGGTTAATTGTTAATGATCAATTGTTATTGATAAACAACTGTTGATGTGGTTTTGAATTGCTCCATAGCCCTGATGGTAACGGCATCCTTTTTTGTTTTTTTTTGTACTTAATGCTAATCAGAAATAGAAGCGTTGTAAAAAAACAAAAAAGATACAGTGGACAGCAGGTTCCCGGCTACTAATTATAATTGATGATGGATAATTGATAAATGATTTTGAAAATTTGCTTGCGATTTAATCATTCATCACTTATAATTTATCATTAATAATTAAAAGTAGCCCGCTTTTTTACGGTCTTCCATTGCGGCTTCGGAGGTTCTGTCGTCTATTCTGGTTTCGCCTCTTTCACTGGTTTTGGTGGTGATGATCTCGGCTATCACTTCTTCCAGATTCGCAGCGTTTGAAAGGACTGCGGCGGTGCAGGTCATATCGCCAACGGTTCTGTAGCGGACTTTTTCTGTAGTCACGACATCGCTTTCCTCAAGATTGACAAACTCGTTCATTGCGATGAACTGGCTGTCATAGTTGAGGACTTCTCGCTCGTGGGAAAAATAAATCGATGGTAATTGGATGTTCTCTTTCAGGATGTAATTCCAAACGTCGAGCTCTGTCCAGTTGCTGATCGGGAACGCTCTTACCTGCTCGCCTTTGTGGATCTTACCGTTGTAGGTATTCCATAATTCTGGGCGTTGAAGCTTCGGATCCCATTGTCCGAAATCGTCACGAACCGAGAAGATCCTTTCTTTAGCCCTGGCTTTTTCCTCATCCCTTCTTCCACCACCGATACAGCAGTCGAATTCGAATTCTTCGACGGTGTCTAGAAGTGTGAAGGTTTGGAGTGCGTTACGGCTTGGTAATTTCCCTTTTGGTTCGGTCAAACCTTTCTCTCTTATGGTATCTTCTACTTTTCTTACGATTAGTTTTTCGCCGATCTGTTCGGCCAGTTGATCACGATATTCCAGAACTTCGGGGAAATTGTGGCCTGTATCGATGTGAACCAAAGGAAACGGGAATTTGCCCGGGCGAAAAGCTTTGAGTGCTAAATGAACCAACGTAATGCTGTCTTTTCCTCCGCTGAAAAGTAAAGCCGGGCGTTCAAACTGTCCGGCAACTTCGCGGAAAATATGAATGGCTTCGGACTCTAGTTGCTCTAGATAATCCAATTGATATTTTGACATTTTAATTTTTCTTAATTGTTATTTATGAACATGGAGACCACATTCTTTTTTGTTTGCATCTTCCCACCACCATCGACCTGCGCGGAAATCTTCGCCTGGCTGGATTGCTCTTGTACACGGTGCACAACCTATGCTTACGAATCCTTTGTCGTGAAGGATGTTGTAAGGAATTTGTTTTTGTTTGATGAAATCTTTGACCTCTTCTGTTGTCCAGAACAGGATCGGATGGTATTTGATGATCTGGTTGGACTCGTCCCATTCCAGTTGTTGGAGGTTTTCACGGTCTGGGGAATGTTCTGCTCTCAAGCCTGTGATCCAAACTTTGTTGCCTTTCAACGCTCTTTTCAAAGGATGGACTTTTCTGATCTCGCAACATTTTTTCCTGTTGTCAACTGAAGTATAGAAAGAATCGGGGCCTTTTTCCTGAATGAATGGTTCCAACTCTTCCTGATCTGGATAATAGGCTTTGACATTGACTTTGTACTTTGACCTTGTTAAATTCCAGGTGTTGTAAGTGTCTTCGAAAAGGCGGCCAGTGTCCAACGTAAAAATATTGATCCCAGTATCTTTAACAAAATCTGTGATGACCTGATCTTCCATGCTGAAACTTGTGGAAAAGCAGATCTCTTCGGGAAAAAGGTCGGTAAGTTGATTCAAAACCTCTTCAATAGAATTGTTCTGAATATTATTTTCAATTAGACTTTGATATATCGATTTTAAATCTTCATTCATATTTTTAATCGTTGCTTGCTGCAAAGTTAATGATTAGAACATATCTTACCAAATTAGTATAATATGAAATGCAAAAAGACTCAATTAATAAAATCTTTTTACATCTATTTCGGGATTCAGATCAATTTGACTTTCCAGATAATCAAACATGACTTTGGAAAAATAAGTTCCGTTGAGCACGCCTCTTGCTCCAAGACCATTGAAAATATGAAGATTTGTGAACTCTGGATGTGTACCCAGAATTGGTCTCCTATCATCAACTGTGGCTCGGAAAGCTGTTTTGATTTTGTTAATGGAATAATTCCCTTTGTAAAAAACCTGAAGTCCTGTTTCCAATTCCTTTACGAATTCGGGGTCGATTTCTTCTGTCTGATCAAAACGATCGTAAGTTCCACCACAATAAAATCGCTTATCTGACAGTGAAAATAGGAAGTGTTTTTTCTTGATGATGTATGGATCAATTGGTCCATCAATCTTAACTTCCAGGCAATGCCCTTTGTTCGGTAACACAGGAATCTGATCAAAATAAGGATTATCTTTCGTATGGATGCCTTCGCAGAAAACAATTTTCTTGAACTGGAAATCTTTGTAAGTGGAATTTTCTGTATCGATAGAATCATGATCAAAAGAATCATTAATAATAATTCCTTTTTCATCAAAGTATTGAAACATATCTTTAAAGAAATTCTCAACATCTATCCTGCAGGAATTTTTGACAATGCCGGATTCAAGCGGATTTTCGACAGAATCCAATGTGATAAAATCAGGATCTAAGAATGGTTTGAGGTCATCTTTATTTGAGTTTTTGAGCCACTGTTTCTTCTCTGCTTCATCGTGGAAAATTCGGGCAACAGGTTCATTGATGATATAATTCTTTCCAGTGTAGGATTCTATCTCGGAGAAAATCGTTTTCAAATAATCCATTTGCTCTTTGGACTTCCAGAAAGTGCTGAATCTTTTGAGGATGACCGGATTACAAACGCCTGCAGAGATATGTGACCCGGAGATTTGCTCTCCATTAAAAATAACAAAAGACCTGTTCTCCTTCTGCAACTGATGTGCAAGAAAAAAGCCTGCAAAACCACCTCCGACAATAATATAATCTACCTGATCCATAAAAATAAAAAACCTGAGTAAAGATACTCAGGTTTTTCTATTTGGAATATGAGAAATCTTAGTAATTCCACATATCATTTTCCATTTGTAGGATCTGTGCTTTAATCCTGTCGCTTTCGTCTAATTGGCCGTCCGCATCGTTCGGAATATATTCGTCAATGATACCACTTCCACCTCTACCTAGACCGTTGTCTGCCTTGTAGATCACAGCTGAGAATCTTCTTGCATTCAGAACATCATCAAAAGTGATATCAGAAGTTGAGTTCTTAGCGTTGAAGATGTAGTTACTAGACAATACCTGTCTCGCATCCGGATAATAGATCCAGAAAAGATCAATTAGATCACCTTCCTCATTTAGGATAGAAGGGTCAAGAGGCGCTCCAGATTCTTGCATCTGTTGTGCTCTTTCGGCTTTCAATATCGCCGCATTCGGATCTTCTCCCATGGCAGCAATACCTAGCAATCTGTATCTAAGTTGTGTATCTCTTTTATCGATATACCACATTCCCATTAACTTCAATGCTTTAACTTTCTCAGTTTTAGTTTCAGAGAATCCAACATTAGCTTCGATATCGGATTTCTTAATTTTGTACCACGATCCATCCAAGTTCACAAGCATTGTTCCAGGCTCGATAGTTGGTGCTTTGGAAGTCTTTTTAACCGTTTTTTTCTTTTTTCCTTTACCAGTCGTTACAGTTTCTTCCGTAGCCGCTGGTTGAGCAGAACCGTTAAATTCCAAAACGTCGGCAAGCCTTGTGGAATATTTCATAAACATTCCATTTACCTGCTTGTTATCAGTTCCTTTCAATGATGTAAAATACTTTAACAAACCTTGCGCTTCTGCATCTGAGATTTTATTTGCATTCAATGTTTCGATAAAATAATTATCTACCATTGGAACAGACGTTGCAGCAGCAATACCTTCAGGTGTCAATCTCGTTGTAAAATCATCACCGGAATAAACCTCTTTTATCTTACCTGAATTAACAGCGTCCAATAAAATCTGATATAGCGATTTGTTTTGTGTTACAAGACCATCACTGTTATGATAAAAAGGCTGATTGATCTTATCATTCATATCAATTATTTCCCATACAACCATACTTCTCAAGATGTCTTTATCTTCGATAAATCCATATTTAAGAGGTGTAATACTATCTTTCTTAACCTCACGGTCTTCTCGGAATGTTTGAGGAGAACCAGCATTAAGAATGCTACTTTGTCCAAAAGCCATCGTTGAGGAAAGACAAATTAAACTATATATAATCTTTTTCATAATAATTATTGAAATATAAAATCAATAAGCTAAAAATAACTTTTTAAAATAAATTAAAGTACACTGATCACAACACCTCCAATATTAGGAAGTACTACGCCACTTAAACCTTGTGCTGTTGCCTGAACATCAAATATTGCGATGTTGTCTCCTGCTCTCAAACCTTTGGTCAGAGATTCTACTGGAGCCAATGAGCTACCATTAACAGACATTACTGCTTTTCCAGGAACTTTCACCTTGAAACTAACAACGTTGAAAGAAACAGGGAAGTCAAAATCCTTCAGTGTTGCAGTCAAAGTTTGTTTGGATATCATGTTTGCAGGCATCACATCATAACTCTTACCTCTGATCTCACCTCTTGGTGGCGGGATATTTTTAACTCTAAATTTGAAAGGTTGAGAGATCATCTTTCCGCTTGGAGATTTTCCAGCGATTGTAAGTGTCACCTCGTTTCCACCAGCTGGCGTTACGTTCCATTTTCCTCTTCCTCCACTTACAGATGCACCTGCTGCAGACAATGTAGTCGCTTCAAGATTGGCACCTAAAATAGATCCAGAAACTGGATTAGATAAACCTCTGTACAGAACGTTCATTTTGTCAGCTGCTAAGATAGCTCCACTTTGTTCTTTCAATGCTTCTGCACCAGAAACTACATTTAAAGTATGAGCGTAAGGTAATGTATGAACTTTACCATTCTTATCCGTGAATGAAATTTGACCTTTTAATTCCTGAGTTCCTACAGCTCCTGTTGCAGGTGTAATGATACCTTGACCATTTACGACTCTAGCACCAGTGATCGCTAGACCAGGAACAGAACTTGCGAAAGTTCCAATTGCCACTTTGATCTCAGCAGGCTCACCTTTCATTACTGAACTAGGTCCAGAAACCAAAGCTTCATAAGCATCAAATTTGATATCAGCATCTACTTTCTCTTGCAGCATAGATGTCAATGCATCTGACTGTAAGTTTCTTGCTTCTGACTGGATCACTTCTAGATTTGATAATGCAGCAACCAATGGCTGATTATAAAATTTGTATTGCGTCCATCCTTTGTTTGCTCTTTTGTCTCCTTTTGGAAACTCAGCAACCATCATTTTGTTTGCTCTTGTTGCAACATCCTTCAACTGAACATTACTTCCAAAAGTTGTTACGATATATTGTCTAAGCGCATCTACTTTAGTTTTCAACTCATTGGATTGAGGCGATAAGGTTTTCTCATCACCATCTTTAAAAAACGTAGTTGTAGATGGTTCCGTATTATTTAGTGCTGTAAAACTTTCCTCAACTGGAATCGAAGGATCCGAATTATATTCAGCTTCAGTACTCATTTTGTTTTTGAGACCATCAATAAATCCAACTAGATCATTTGTTTTTGCTTTCAACTCTTGATATTGAACAAGCATAGGTCCATAAACTTCTGGTGATGATACAGCTTTTGCTTTAAGCGTAGCTTCGAAAATCTTATCATTCTTATTTTCTACCATCAATCTGGTATCCGTAAGAGACTGATTGGTATCTTTATATGATCTGATGATCTCCTGATCGATCTGCATCGCTAGCATCGCGATGAAAACCAAGTACATCAGGTTGATCATCTTCTGACGTGGTGTCTGTTTGCCTCCTGCCATTTTAATAAATTAAATTAATTGTTAAACAAAAATTAAAATGATAGTGATTAAGACTTCATTGCGCTAAGCATACCACCATAAACTCTATTAAGATTATTTAGATTACCAGTTAGGCCTTGTAGTTCTTCGTTGAATTTTTCAGAATGTGCTGCAGATCTTTGGATATCTTCAACATATTTTTTACTGTATTCTGATTGTTTTTGACCTTGCTCCAATTGAAGTGCGTACAAAGCATTCATACTTTCCAAATGAGAAGCAGCCAAGTTAAGTTGCTCGTTATATTTGTGAGTAGAAGCAGAAACGTCGACAGTTTGGTTGATCTGATCTACTGAAGAAGAGAATTTATCAATTCCTCCTCTTAGTCTTTCGAACAAGCTTACGTCTAGTTTGGCATCAGCCAACATCTTATCTAGTTTGTCTGATAGAGACACTTCCAATTCTTTGTTTTCAACCTTAGCTACAACTTTTCTAGGTTGTCTTTCTGCAGTTTCGTCTAATAATTCTGGGTAAACATTTTCCCAAGCATAGCTTTCTTCAGATTTTGGTGGATCGAATGCGAAAAATAGGAAGATCAACGCCTCAGTGATCAAACCAGCTGCAAGAGCTACGTTACCAGTAATAGGGCCAAGACTCCAGTGGGTCATTTTGAATAAAGCTCCTAAGATTACGATAGCTGCACCAAACGAATAAACAAAATTCGTGATTGAATCTTTAGTTTTAAACATGTTCTTTTAAATTTTTAGTTAGTAATAGTTAGTTAATTATTTAGTTGTTCTTTTAAATTTTCCGGCACCTGAAGGGATATCTTGCACCGTTCTGAATCCAACATAGCTTCTTGCAGAATCTTTTCTCTCCCAATCTCTGTAGCCTGTCATCAATAGATAACCTACATCTTTCCAAGATCCACCTCTTACAGTTTTCTTAGCTTCTTTGTAAGCTTGGTTTGAAAGATAAGGGTTCAATGTTGAAGAGAATTCGTAAGTAGAATTGCTGTATGGCGACTCGGTCCATTCGGAAACGTTACCTGCCATATCGTACAATCCATAACCATTTTTAGGGAATTTCTTAACCTGCGCAGTATAAGTATAGTTACCTTTTTTCTCGTCTTCTATGTAAGAACCTCTTTTTGGTTTGAAGTTTGCCAAGTAGCAACCTCTATCATCCTGTAAATAAGGACCTCCCCAAGGATAAGTTGCATTTTCGATACCACCTTTAGCAGCATATTCCCATTCTGCCTCTGTTGGAAGACGGAATCTCATTGCTTTTTGTTTTTTCTTCTTTAGGCTGCTATTATAATCAGATTTGATCTTTGTTTTGAAGTCACAAAATGCTCTCGCCTGATCCCAAGTAACTCCAACTACAGGATATTCTCTGTAAGCCTGGTGCCAAAAATATTGATCGAATAAAGGTTCATTATAAGCATAATTGAAATCCTTCACCCAAACAGTTGTATCTGGATAAACCGCAATACTCTCTTTTTTCAGATAATTTGCACCTCTGTCTTTATCTTTTACAGCAGACATTACATCTTCCCATTGATAATTATATTTGATCTTAGACCAATCTATAATTCTCTCGTTATTGATTCTTTTTTCTGCGGGTAAATACATAGATTCCAAGACCTCTGCATATTTTTCGTCAGGATAAGCAGAAGTATTATAGGTCAATGGCACTTTTTTATCTAATTTTTTAGACTCATCGTATCCATCTCTACCTCCCTGAGACTCAAGGAATTTTTGATATGGGGAAGCTTCGTCGCCAGTTTTCTTGCCTGCGTAAGCGTAGTCAGCAATTGACCCACCATCTCCGCCTTCTTCGCCGCCACCTTCTCCTGCTGCCTCAGCTAATAAACCTCTGGCAATAGAATCTCTTACAGCATTGATGAATACTCTATATTCAGCATTGGTGATCTCTGACTCGTCCATGAAAAAGGAAGATACTGTAACAGTTTTTGGCATTGCTTTTTCTGGAGTTGCAGCAAAATCCTGATCGGCCATACCCATTACAAAAGAACCACCTGGTATTGGAACCATTCCATAAGGTCTTTCTGCAATAAATGACTTTGATGATCCTCTTGGAACCAACTCTCCCTTAATACCGGGATTGCCTGTTATACCTTTCCCACCACCTTTGGAACAAGAAACAATAACCGTTGTTGACAATAATATTAGTAATATCCTTTTCATCTATTTTAAAGAAATTAAGCGGTAAATATATAATTTTTTTTATGAATAATTATCAATTTTTATTCAAAACGTAATTTGTTAAAGAATATTTCACAAAGCATGAAATTATTCTACAGTTACTGATTTTGCGAGGTTTCTTGGCTGATCCACATTGGCTCCTCTTTCAACAGCAATATAGTAAGAAAGCAGTTGTAAAGGTACTGAGGCTAAGATAGGTGAGAAACATTCTGAAGTCTCTGGAATTTCTATAATATAGTCTGCCATAGCAGCAACCTGCGTATCTCCTTTGTTGATAACTGCTATTACGATTCCTTTTCTCGCTTTGATCTCCTGAACATTGCTGACAATTTTATCATAATGTCCAACTTTTGGAGCGATGATAACAATCGGCATATTCTCATCTATCAATGCAATTGGCCCATGTTTCATCTCTGCAGCTGGATAACCTTCTGCATGGATATAAGAAATTTCTTTAAGTTTAAGTGCTCCTTCCAAAGCCGCTGGGAAGTTGTAACCTCTTCCTAAGTATAAGAAATTGGTTGCATCTGCAAATTTCTTAGCAATACCTTTTACAACCTCATCAACAGAATTCAAAACCTCCTCAACCTTTTTAGGAATGGATTCCAATTCGGTGATCAATCGCATGAAATCGGCTTTACCCAAATTACCATTGTGGTTTCCTAATTTTATGGCGATCAAAGACAAAATGGTCAACTGTGCAGTAAAAGCTTTTGTGGAAGCGACACCAATCTCTGGTCCAGCATGCGTGTAAGCGCCTGCATCCGTATATCTTGCGATAGAAGAATCTACCACGTTACAAATTCCGAATACGAAAGCACCCCTTTCCTTAGCAAGTTTGATAGCTGCCATAGTATCTGCAGTTTCTCCAGATTGTGAAATTGCAATTACAACATCTTTGGAGCTGATGATCGGATCTCTATATCTGAATTCTGAAGCATATTCTACCTCAACAGGAACTCTTGCAAACTCCTCTATCAGATATTCTCCGATAAGGCCAGCGTGCCAAGATGTTCCACAAGCAATGATGATGATCCTTTCTGCATTGGTCAATCTTTCAAGATGGTCCCAGATACCTGCCATTTTGATCACACCTTCTTTTGCAAGTAATCTTCCTCTCATTGTGTCAAGAATAGATTTTGGCTGTTCAAATATCTCTTTTAACATGAAATGTTCGTAGCCACCTTTTTCTATCTGTTCTAGATTAAGTTTCAATTCTTGAATGGCGGGCTCTATTCTGGTATTTTCTTTAATAGTTCTGATATCAATACCAGACTCAAGAGAGATGGTCGCCATGTGTCCTTCTTCCAGATAAACGGCTTCTTTTGTAAATTCTACAAAAGGAGAAGCGTCGGATGCAACAAAATACTCATCTTCACCGATGCCAACGGCCAATGGTGACCCTAATCTTGCCACGACCAGTTGTCCTGGAAAATCTTCATGCATTACGGAAACAGCGTATGCTCCATAAACTTCATTCAAAGCATATCTAACAGCTTCTGGGAAATCCAACGTCACCTCCTTATCCATAAAATACTGGATCAGGTTGACCAATACCTCTGTGTCTGTTTCTGATTTGAACTCAAAATCTTTATTGATAAGCATTGTCTTTATCGTATCATAGTTCTCTATGATCCCATTGTGAACCAATGCTATTTTACCATTGTTTGAAAGATGTGGGTGAGAATTGTTATCACTTGGCACGCCATGTGTAGCCCACCTTGTATGTCCCATTCCAATTTTAGAAGTGCTTTTCAACGCTTTAGAAATTGCAACGAGATCGTCAACTTTACCTTTGGTCTTTTTAACTTCAAATTCTCCTTTATCGGTTTCTAAAACAACTCCGGCACTATCGTATCCCCGATATTCTAAACGACGCAATCCATTGATAACAATGTCATAAGCATCACGAAAACCTGTATATCCAACAATTCCACACATAATTTATTTGAGTTTTTATTTTTGAGTAAATATTAATCTTAATTGAGCCACATTAGACTTTATATCGATTTCTTGTCCTGTACTACCTGTATCAGTCCCTTTAAGTACAATACGATAAGGATTATAAGCTCTTGTATTATA
>Ga0308171_1004178_pt1 | contig 12206 bp, 17 predicted proteins | sample PhyGR1_FD_202135 | JGI IMG/M metagenome (GOLD analysis project Ga0308171, IMG submission 202135) | Phyllosphere microbial communities from UC Gill Tract Community Farm, Albany, California, United States - DLSLSG.R1 | ecosystem: Host-associated > Plants > Phyllosphere > Unclassified | place: USA... | reverse complement strand
GCCCGGTCCACGCCCACCTTGTCCAGCAGGCCAGAGTCCACCACCTGGGTGACGATTCGCACCACGTCTGCGATGTCTTCGCCCACGCGCTGCACCAGCACCAGGTCACCCGCCGCGGCGAAGTCGCGGTAGCGCGCTTCTTCGGACTTTCGGCGCTCCAGCGCGATCGGGTGCAGCCACGCCCGAGCCCACACCAGCCACCGGCCCGTGTCGATCTCGCGGCCGACCACGGCCAGGCCCAGCATGTCGTCCAGGCCGCCGCCGTCGATGCCCACGGTGACCACCTCGCTGCGCTGTAGCAGCTCCTCGAGCGAAAACACCGGCACGGCCGCTGCCAGCCAGAAGTCGGCGCCAAGCCAGCGGTCGCTGCGCAGGTTCAGCCCGATCTCGATGTTCAGGTGCTTCGCCAGAAACTGCTGGAAGCCCCCGTCAGTGCGGGCGCGGAACAGCCGCAGTTGATCCTCCAGCCACTCGGCCGAGACCGAGTGCCCGATGTTCGGGTTCGTGATGTAGAAGTTCTCGCGCTGCAGGTAGGCCTGCGCGTCGATCATGCTCTGCGGGAATTCGAACAGCACGCCGAGCGTCTTCCGGTCCGTGACCGTGCCATCGCGCACGCTGCGCCAGTAGTTCAGCTTCTCCTTGAACACGCCGGCCGGCGGCTCATCGCTCTGCGTCGTGAGGTAGATCACCCAGCCCTCGTCGCGCGACACCTGGCCGCCAAGGGCTTCCAGGAACATCGCTTCGGCGTTCGCACGCTTGCCGAACAGCCACAGTTCGTCCACCAGCACCTTGCCCGACTTCTTCCCCGAGACCGTGTCGGTGTCGGCGGCCACCACCTTCAGGCTGTTGCCGTTCACGCGGTGCGTGATAGTGCGGACGTGGCCCTGAACGTGGAACAGTGCCGACAACTCCTCGTCGGCCCGGATCATGCCGGCCGCGGGCTTGAAGCTGTTGTCCGCCACCTCCTTGGTGGGGGCCAGGATCAGGTGCTCCTCGTCCTCCCGCCAGCACAGGATCAGCGCCGTGAGCATGATGCCCGCGGCGATGGTCGATTTCGTGTTCTTCTTGCTGATCAGCAGCCCGAACTCTCGGATCTTCTGTTGCCCGGTCTCGGCGTCGTAGGCGCCGAAGATGGCGGCCACGAAGTCGAACACCCACTCCTCCGAGCACTCCCCGAAGGTGGGCTTCCCCGGCAGGTCGACCACCCGCAGCTCCTTGAAGATGGCCAGCGCGCGGTCGGCCTCCTCGCGGTAGATGGGCGGCGGAATGATCGACCGCCGCTCCACGAGCCGGATCTCCCAGTCCTCGCAGGCGGTCGTCCATTCCATTCGCTACACCCTCTTCCCGCCAGCGGCGGCCAGCTTCGGCGGCGGCGCGCCTGCGGTGAAGCGGCTGGCCACCTTCTTGGCGGCGTCCTGCTTCTCTTCCTTCTTGCCGGCCTCGCCCTTCTTGGCGTGCACGTAGGGCGCGGCGAGCTGGGCGGCCTGCATGCGCGTGCGGCGCTCCTCGCCTTCGTCCCGCATCACCTGCAGCAGAAAGTCCAGCGGCGTCAGCTCGCTGAGGTCCTTCGGCGGCGGGGTCGCCGGAGGCCGCTCTTGGCCGAATGGCCAGTTCGGGTCGGTCTTGTACCCGTCCGCATCCAGCGGTGGCGCCTCTGCCTTCTTGGCGGGCGGCCGCTTCTTGGTTGGTGCTGCCTGCTTCGGCGGATCAGCCGGTGCGGATTTTTTCGGGCGGCCCGCACCAGGCCGCGCACCACCTCTGGGCATGGCGGCCTCCTTTGAATTCTTTGATTTCCGGCCCTCCGGAATTCATACGCAGGGGATTTTTTCTGCGCGTGCGGAACCGTGCGGTATCCAGGGGAAAGGGTTCTAGACTTTCTTCCCCCCCTTCTTCTATCTCGCCCCCAACGCCGTTTGCGCGACACCACGGGAGAAAGGCGAGAATCCTCACCAACTGGAGAGGAGCACGCCAATGAGACTATTTTTCAAGCGACTTGACCGATGGACGGACATGGTGATCGAACTCGACAACCTTGTCATAGGCCCGGGCAGAACAGCGCGAGTCACGCTGAAGATGCTCTTTGAGAATCTCCGGTACTACCCGGTGCTGGCATTCATGTGGGTGGGCGTCAAGCTTCTGAAGCACGATCCGAGCTTGCCGGCGCAAGTGAGCGGAATCCTGTTAATGGGACTGACGATCTTGCTTGGACTACTGACTGTTTGGCAGTCGACTTGGGTTGCCTTCTCTGCGAGCCTTACTACGCTGTCCATGCTTCTTCCCCTTCGGGTCGCTGCGCGCTTTCGAAAGATGGTTCGGTTACGAAGCCCTTGGGTCTACGTGTTGTTCGCCGCAGTCGCCGGGACCGTGATCTCGTCCGTGATGCTTTTGGCGGCGTCGATCGTGAGCGCTTTGAACCGAGCAGGACTTCTCTAGGGCTCTCTTGCCCGTTCCTGCGCCTCGCGCGCCGTCTTGTCCGCATGGCAGTCGGGGCACAGGCACTGCCGGTTGTGGTCGGCGTCCTTGCCGCCGCGCCAGAGCGGGACCGTGTGATCCAGCTCGAACGGGTCCGGCGTGCCGGGCGTAATGTCGATCAGCTTCGCGCAGCCTTTGCAGTGCGGCCCGTCGCGCAACCAGATGCGCAATCGCGCCTCCTGCCGTGCGCGTCCCCGGTCCCGATGGGTTGCCCCAATGCGCGGCGCCTGCTGTAGCCTCGTGGCTTGGGCCATCTCGATGCGCTGGGCGGCGGCTGGGATGCGAGGACGAGATAGCACGACATACTCCTGCTTGCCGATCAACCATCAGAAGGACCAACCATGGCAGCCAAGGAAACCGTCCGCAACCACGTTAAGTGTGAGAAGTGCGAAAACGAGGGAATCGTCGTCACGCGTGAGAACGACCACATGTACATGAGAACGGTCGATCTGCAGGTTAAAGGTGTGGAAGGAAACCTTGACGCCGAAAAGGCCGGCGAAAGCGATTTCAAGGTGACGTGCAAGGCCTGCGGGCACCAATGGGTCATGTAGCTAATCAGCCGAACCCGGCAGGCAGCCACCACCTGGGGCTTGGCTTCCCTGGCGGCGATAGAGGCGTGGTGGATGCGCCCCGGTGGTGGCAAAACGAAAAGGCCACCCGAAGGTGGCTTCTGATTAACGTTGCAATACTATTTGTATCCCTGCATTGCCGCCGTGGTAGAGAGACAGGGTGCCTTCATTTTCCAACACAGCAACGATCGCCGCCTTGATTGGGACATTCCAACCATGCCCGTGAGTCGGTGCCGGAAGCCAGGCCGCCAACTGCTTATGGAGACTTGGCTGTGCGGCAGGGATCCCTTTGCTCAGGCCGAAAGTTTGACGATTCCCTGCTGCTACGCCGTCAAGGATTTGTTGCCACTCCCCGGGTGTGAACAGGTACTGCTTGCCGCTAGCGGTCGCCAAGCCGATCGAGAGGTCGATCAGCACGCCTTTGGACGTCCGCTTGTACTGGAAAAATCCAAGTTGCTTGCCGCCCTTTTTTCCCAAAGTTTGAATAACCTTCACATCATCCTCCTCGGCCAACATTGGCCACACGGAGTATGACGGAAGTCAGGCAGCGATACGGTCGTAGACTGGCTCCAGCATCTTGCTTTCCGTATTCATCCCCTAAGAACAGATATGAACGAAGACCTCAGACAATTACGTGCTTTGAACCTCGCAACCCATACGCTTCTATTGCAGTTGGTACTTGCACTGAAACATTCGGGTTCATTGGACTGCACCCTTCTGCGCAATCAATTGAATCATGCAAGGAATGTCCTTGAGGAGGGAGGCGACCCTGTCGATATACAGGCGAGTCTGCTGCTGGAGCACCTAGTCGAGAGTGTGCTCGAACGTTAAACGCTTCGCTCTGCACATCGCCCCAGTAATTCCTCCACTGACCTGAAAACAAAAGCCCGCATGGCGGACCGTGCGGGCTTCATGAATTCAAGGCGAGCATCACCAACAAGTTTTCCTATCCGGACTCACCGCCCGGCGGACGCTCAACATGTTGGCATGGCGGATATATTGCGCCTGCGCTCTAGGGACGCAGTATACCCTAAACCACGGCGGCGGCAATCTTTTTGAGCGACCCCGTCCGCCTCAGCGCGGCGATTGAACCGCTGCGTGCCCGGTCGACGTGGTGAGCGATGTGCTCGGAAATCGCCTGCCCTTCCCGCCCATGCGGCACGTCTCGCAGTCCAGTAGATCGACATTGCTTGCAGCTTCGGCCGCCGGCCTCTCCAGTGCCGCGGCACTTAGGGCAGCAACGATCGGCCCACCAACCGAGAACATCGAGCAGCTTGTCCCGAGCCTTCGCATAGCCTTGAGCCTTCACCCATGGAAGCAGCCCTGCATGCGGGTCGAGCAGCTTGGGCAGACTGCGCAACCGGCTGACGATGCGTCGACGTTCTGCTCCCATCCATTCTTCAACCTGGGCGCGCGCGCCAGTCAGGTCCAGCGCCTCTACCGTCTCCGGCGCACCGCGCTTTCCCTGCTTCACCCCCTTGATGCGGGGCAGTTGTTCCGCGATCCGTGCAATGTCCTCCTCGGTGATCGGCCGCGGTTTGGCGCAGGCATCCCATTCCGCCATGAGGCTGTAGACGCTTCGCCCGATCTGAGCAGGGGCTGCTCCGGCAGCGATCAGGTAGTCGGCATCACCCCGCGATTCCAGACGTACCGAAAGGTCGGTGCTGTTGCTCGCGTTGGCAATGCGTTCTGCCAGGCATGGGCGGGTGGCGGTGTCTGCGGTCATAAGTTGCTGTGCTTCAAGGTTGGATTGACGGGGTTCTTAGCATTCGCGGACTCAGAACTGGGCGCCGCGGTTGCGCGTAGGTGGAGTGGGCGCAGATGGGGTGGCAGCCGAGCGCTTCGGGATTTCACGCATCCAGTCGCCCATCTGCTGGTACTTGCCGACGAACTCCAGCGGAACGAGACCTTGCGGCCCGCTGCGGTGAGCTACCACCTCGAGTTCGGCGTAGCCTTGGAACTCAGGGGTGCGTTTGCTCAGGGGGTGAGCCCAGTCGTTGAACAGCAGAGCGATCTGGTCGGCGGCGGCCTCGATCGCGCCGGAGTCCCGCAGGTAGGTCATCGTCGGGCGCCCGTAGTGCTCGTCAGCCTTGCGGCTCATCTGGCTCAGCACCACCACGCAGATCTGCAGGTCGAGAGCCATCGCCTTGATGCCGTTCACGATGACGTCGAGCTCGCGGTTCCGGCTTTCCTCGCCAGCCCCTGCCATCAGTTGCAGGAAGTCGATGAACAGCACATCGAGGCCACGCTCGCGCCTGACCTTCATTGCCTTCCGGCGGATGTCCATCAAGGTCAGAGCGCACTGGTCGTCGTGACTGAGGTTGAGGTCGCCCAACCGTCGAGCGGCGTCACCGACCGCATCCCACATGTCGTGGTCCGTGGCGTCAGCCGCCATGATTCGGGCCAGGTCGAACGGGCCGGCCGCCGCAGTGTGCCGGTGCATCAGCTCGGTGATCGGCATTTCCTGGCTCAGGAACAGCACGCTGTGGCCGCGCGCCATGTTGCGCGCCATCGTGAGCGACAGCGCCGTCTTGCCATGCTTCGGCCGCGCGCCGATGACCATCATCTGTCCGCGTCGCAGGCCGCCGTTGAGGATCTTGTCCAGCCCGCCGATACCGGTCGGAATCGCCGGATTCTTGCCGTCCGCGAGATCCTGCAGCAGCGCCAAGTAGTCGTCCATCGACTCGGTAACGTGCTGGGGTTCCCGCCTTGACTTCACGGCGGCGAGCTTCGCCAGCTGCATCTGGGCCCTGTCGATCTGCTCAGCGGATGTGTGCCCGGGCGTCATCGCTCCGTCGACGATTTCGTGGCCGACGTCCATCAACTGGCGCATGCGGTAGCAGTCCATCACCACCCGCGCAAAGTTGCGCATGCTGGTTGGTCCCGTCGCGTAAGGGGCCATCTCGTGGAGTTCGGTGACGCCGATGTCTTTTCCCTGAGCGCAGAGCTGCACATGCACGCTCACGACGTCCACTGGACTGCCCTTTGCGACGAGCGCGTGGATGGCGCGGTAGACCTCGGCGAAAGTTGGGTGGTAGAACGCATCGGCGTCCAACTCGCCGATCTTCTGCAGCATGGACGAGTCGAGAAGCAGGCCCGCGATGAGTGCGGCCTCGGCCTCGACGCTGGCGGGCACTGCGAGTGCGAGTTCACGCATACTCGGCCTCCTGCACGTCGGTGTGGTACTTGCCCTCGAGGACCTTCTCGAAGTTCTCGCGCTTCATCAGCCAGCCCAGGTCCGCAACCCACCTTCGCCCTGTCGCGCCGAGCCGCTCACCACGGAGGAATGCCGACTCAGCGGCGTAAGCGAAGAACTGTCGAAACCACTCCACGCCCTCCTCTCGCGTGGTCGCCATGCGTTGGCCAGCCTTTTCGCCAACCACGGCCTTCGACGTCATCACCCATCGCCAGCGAGCGAGCATCGCGTCGCCCCGTTTCCCGGTTTTGAACAGGTCCGCACGCACACCGGTCATGGTCGGGCAGAGCTCGTGGTACTGCCTCAGCAGCAGGTCGTACGGACACGGCGGCACCTCGGGCTTCGGGGCCTGCAGTCGCTCCCCGATCGGCAGGATTTCGGCCTGCCGCGGACTGTCGGTCGACTGCGAAGTCGACAAAGACCCGATAGGGTCTTCTTCTACGATAGGAGACGGAGACGGAGACGGAGACGGAGACGGAGACGGAGACGGAGCATTGCTGCGATCGTGCTGTAGCAATGCTGGCAGCATGCTAGTAGCATCCTCTGCAGCATTGCTAGTAGCACTGCTCATAGCAATGCTGGCAGCACTGCGTACAGCAGCGTATTCGGGTACTAGCCGATCAGCCTCAACAACGCCGTGATGACGCTTTGCAGCGTTCCATCTGGCCTTGGCGCTGCGCATGTCCGAGCCAGCAGCCCAGGGGTTGTGCTCGGCCCAGTCATGGATCCGGCGATCACCTTCCTGGCCATCCAAGAACTTCACGGCAGCCGCTTCGCGAACGAACGCACCAGGCTCGCCCGACCAGTCGCATGCAAGCTCGATGTCCTCGTCGGTCATGCCGGTGAGGTCACCATTGCTGCGGTTCTGTGCTGCCCACAGGAACAGCCAGATGATGGACAGACCAGCGCCCGGTCCGAGGCGCCGAATCAGCTTCTTCATCTTCGGGTGGTCCTTCAGACCTACCGCGATTCGTGCATCAGTCGTCACCTGACGCCCCCTCGCTCTCTACCCATGCAGCCTCCGCCAGCACCCGGATCGCTTCGATATCCAGCATCGTTGCGGCGGGCGAGAGGCCCGTGGCCTCCGGGATGGGCGCGAGCGCCACAGCGTTCAGCAAGACCTCGCTGACACTGAGCGTGCCCTCTTCGTCTGAAGGCTTCACGAACTTCGCCAGCACGCCGCCCTTACCGGCGTTCTCGAGGACGTCACCCATGTGCATGAGCCGCATCAGGTAAGCCTGCGGGTGCTCCACTCCGCGCTCGCGCAGGAACTTAGCGGTGCCCATCGCGGCACGATTGATTGGGATGTCGGACAACGCATAGCCGCGGCCTCTGGGTGGACCGCTACGCAGAGGAACCTGCCGCGCGGCGCCCCAAGCCTCGACGGCAGCGCGAAAGATCTCAGGATCACAGGGCTCCATTGCTCCGGCGATCCAGGGTGACTTCGCACGGCCACCGACTTGATCGCTCCGAGCGTTTTTGGAAACTACAGGCATCTGCCACCTCAAAAAAAACACCAACAGAAAAAACCAACGGCAGCCAGGTGGTGGAACTGCTCTTCGGGGTGAGGGAGCTACCCTGCCCCTAGCCGTGGCTCAAAAATCAGACGGAAGCGGGAGTACGCGCCATGGGGTCCAGCACGGGAAGGTCGACGTGCTGGCGCTCGCTCTTGGGCTTGCCAGCGGCATTCGTTGCCCGGGCAGCGCGGCGCAGCTTGCGGAGCACCTCTTCTGCCTCAGCGATTTCGTGCTCAATGCGGGCGAGTTCGTTGTCCGAGATCACGCCATCGCTCAGCGCCTCAATCACCGTGGTGGTCACATCCGATGTCTCGCGCATCAGGCGCGACACCTTGGTCATTGGGTTGAGGGAGGCCTCGGGCTCGGGTTCGTCGTTGGGCACGAAACGGCCGCCGCACTCCTGGGCAACGAACGCGGGGTAGTCATAGCAATGAGGCGTCCGGCCTTCGACAAGCAGGCGAGCGATGGCCAGTGCGTCCATTGCGCCGAGCTTGTGCGACACGGCACCAGACAGCTCTTTGCGCAGCACCTCGTCGCCCTTGCTCATGCGAACGGAGAGGACCGCGCGCCCTCCTGGAAAATGGTCTGCACCGCGGCGCAGTGCGTCGTGAAGGCTCATATCCGGCTCTCCCGAATTTGGACGTGGACGGGCATGTCAGCGAAAGCGACCATTGCGGCCATGACTTCCAACACATCACCGCTCTCCCTCGCACTGCAGCTGTCGGTGCGTTTGACCATGCCCGGCACGAACGCACGGAGGCCCGGCGTTTGGTTGCCGGCAAAAGCGATGCGCCCGAAAACACGGATTGCTTTCCCGTCCTTCCGCGACACACGGGCGCGCGCCCGGCCGCATTTCCGGTTGGAGTGAGGGCACTGAAGCGCCATGCGAGCACTCACAGATCCGTTCCACACGTCGACCAGGACTTCGCTTTCCATCAACACATGCCCGGACACTGGAAACCGACTGCAGACTCTCTGCACCTCACGGCTGGAGATGGCGTGGGTGGCGGGCCAGTTGGTGATGCGGGCAGTCATCTCGCGCGTTGAGATGCCAGCGACATTGACCGTGCCGCGAAGACGAAGAGGCCCTGCCTGAGCCTGCTTGGTCGGACGATCTTCAAGCATTCTTGACCGCCTCAGTGGTGCGTTCAGCCGTTGCAAAGACATCAGGCCGGACCACCCGCAGGAACATCAGCCGCGCCTTGGGGATACGCCGTTCCGCGCCAGTCTTGGGGTTGCGCCCAGACCACTGCACTACAGACTGGGGCGTGCATTCGCACAGCTTGGCAACGGCAGATGGACCGCCGAGGGCATAGATGATTTTTCTGTCGTCCATGCCGCTTATTAAAGCATTCATGACAAGTAAAAGCAAGAATGCCTACCATCTATGCATGTAAGCTCTCTTTATGACCTACGGTGACCGCCTCAACGACGCACTCCAGCAATCCGGCAAGGGACGGCGCGAGCTAGCCTCCGCCATTGGCATCAGCGTGCAGGCTGTTGGAGACGTCATCAACGGCAAGACGAAGGCCCTCACGGCCGAGAACAACGCCAACGCGGCGAGGTTTCTGAGCGTCAATCCGTCATGGCTCGCCACAGGGAAGGGCCACCGCTCGCCGATGGCAAGAGATTCCAGGCCGCCAGGTCAAGCCGCTTCAGCAACCGAGAATTTCGTCACCCTCCAGCGAGCGGTCGTGCGGACTTCCGGCGGCAAGGCCCAAGTGGTCTATGCGGAGGACGACCTTCTGCCAATCGCACCAAGCGCGGACTTTCTAGCGCGGCTCGGAATCGCCGAAGGCGATGGCGTCGCGGTCTTGGCCACTGACAACAGCAACGAGCCAGCGATACGCGATGGAGCGGTGGTCTTGGTGAACCGCGGTGATCGTGATCGGTTGAATGGCGAGATGTTCGCCTTCCGTAGCAAGGGTGAGCTGCTGCTCCGCCGCCTGGAGCGAGTAGACGCTATCGGGGTTCTGGCCATCGCGGAGAACCCGCTCTTCAAGCCACGGATCAAGGTGTACTCCGGTCCTGGCGACATTGAAATTATCGGACGAGCGGTGTGGACGGGATCAATGCTGTAACTTGAGGCCCGACCCCTGAAGCCAACTCAGACCCTTACGCCGGACAGGCAAAAAAGCGGGCGCCGCAAGGTTCCAGCAAGAAGATTGTATTAACATCCAGAAACACACTACTGGAGTATTTATGCGTCTTGCCCGAATTCTTGTTGCCTCCGCCTTGGCTCTGCTTGCTGCAGGGTGCGCCACCCCGCCTCCACCGCTTAATTTCTCTGTCCCGGACGTGGGCGTTTCGAGCAAAAAAATTGATGCGGAAGTCAAGGGAATCACTGTTACTCTTGCTCGCCCTGAAGAAAAGAAGGGCGACCTTCCTATGGGGGTGGAAGGCATAACCAACTTCTGGAAGGAAGCTCTGCAGGAGTCCTTAGATCGGATGGCCGTTTTCAAGGATGACTCCAAAAACAAGGTGAGCATCCAAGTAAAGATTTTGGCGTTCAATATTCCCGCCTTCGGCTTGGAGATGACTTCTACTTCGATCGCCCGGTACGAAATCATCGATCGCGCTACGGGCGGAATCATCTACACCCAGGAGATCTCATCTTCTGGCGTGGTGCCCGTCAGCCACGCGTTTGTCGGGATGGTAAGAGCCCGCGAGTCGATCAATCGCGCCGCACAAAACAACATCAAGCAGTTCCTTCAAGCAGTTGAAACTGTTGACGTGACAAAACCGATGTTCCCCAACGAGAAGAAGTAAATCATGCGCGCAGCAAGTCTCATCCTGTCTTTGGCGGTTGTAGGCTGCGCCAGCACTACCGACCCTAGCACTTACTCTGTAGGATCGGTAGGGCAAGTCAACCGCAGCGTACCAGGCACGATCGTGAGCGCCAGAGCAGTCACGATCAATACCAATACGGGTGCCGGTGCGGGCGTCGGGGGCGTAGCTGGTGCAATAGCCGGCTCAAGCATTGGCGGCGGTGCCCGCGCCAATGCACTCGGAGCAATTGGCGGCGCAGTAGCTGGTGCTCTTGTAGGGTCAGCGATCGAACAGAGCGGCGCAAACAAGCCCGGGATTGAGTATGTCGTCTCAACCGCTAACGGCAATCTCCTGACAGTGACTCAAGGGCCCGAGCCCCGGTTTGAGGAAAACCAGAAGGTCATCATCCTGTATGGCAGCCCTGCGCGAATCATTCGAGACCCGCGCCCTTAAGACCCTTTCCCCGCGCCCCGAGCGCTCCAGAGCACGCCCAGCCGGCTTTTCATGCTTCCACCGGGCCTGCGTCATAGACCTCCGCCGGCGCTAGCCGCAGCAGCGTCGACGCCTCGGCCACCGTGCCGGCCAACCAGGTGTCCACGTCCTCGAGTTCTATCGGGATGACGCTGCGCTTGTCTTGGCGGTCGGGCGGCCGCTTCGGGTCCGGGCGGTGCATGCGCGACATCAGCGGGTCGTGGTCTGCGTTGATCGTCAGCATGGTGTAGCTCTCGTGCACCTCGCCCGTGGCCTTGTCGGTCCAGGTGTTCCATAGCCCAGCCAGCCCCCACGGCCGGCCATCGGCGCGGCGGAAGCGCCACCACACGTTTTTGCCGCTCTCCCAGTTGGGCTCGTCGAAATCGGAGGCCGGGATGATGCAGCGCTGGCCGCGGGCCCATGGCTCCTTGTAGCTGGCCTTGGCCGCCAGCTCCTCTGACCGCGCGTTGTTCGTCGGGTACTTGAGCTTTGGCTCCTTCGCAAACCACGGGATGAGCCCCCACTGCCCCACCGCCAGCTCGCGCGAGTACCCGGCATCGTCCCGCGACCGGCGCAAGAAAGGGCCCTGCCCGCGCGGGTGTAGCACCTCATCCCACCATCGCCCACCTTCGGGGTGCTGGCGCGAGATCTCCCACGTCAATTCAATGGTTCGGACGTCCGGCGGCGGCTTGTAGCGATTGCACATTGCGCCAGCATGCGCGCCAGCCGATGCGCCGTCTGTCGGATCGCGCGCACTTTCCATGCTCCGACTTTTGCAGCGGCTGTGCACGGTGGGGCGTAAGGAAACGCCGATTTTGCACCACGCTCTGCGGCTTCCGACACGTTTCATCCAGCTCATATGCACTGTATATTTGAACAGTGTTTATGCATATCTACCAGTTGCGGAGTTTCGGATCGCGCGTTCGTGCCAGCGAACTGCTAGCGCGGCCGCCGGCCTATGGGTGGCTGCAGTACAAGCAAACACCGCTGGACAGCTACGGGCAGCGTTGGGAGGCGCACCTGCTGACCGCCCAGGGCGGCAAGCCGTTGTTACCGCCTCTGTTCTGGGCCAGGCTGCGACGGGTAGATGGCGTGATGCACCTCGTTGGCAGGGAAGACTGCGGCCGGCAAACAAAGAAAGCATCGCCTGCCTGGAAGCGGCAATCCTGGATGTGCGCCGCGGATCTGACGCTCGCAGCGCCGATGCTTGAG
>Ga0308171_1004175_pt1 | contig 12215 bp, 9 predicted proteins | sample PhyGR1_FD_202135 | JGI IMG/M metagenome (GOLD analysis project Ga0308171, IMG submission 202135) | Phyllosphere microbial communities from UC Gill Tract Community Farm, Albany, California, United States - DLSLSG.R1 | ecosystem: Host-associated > Plants > Phyllosphere > Unclassified | place: USA... | reverse complement strand
GCCTCGGCGCTGCACCTGATCCCGACCAAGGGCATGACGCTGCCCTTCGTCTCCTATGGCGGTTCCTCGGTCATCGCCGTGGCGCTGGGGATGGGCATGTTGCTGGCGCTGACGCGGCGACGAATCTCGCGCGCCGCGCAGGACGAGGAATGACACGTCCGATCGTCATCGCCGCCGGTGGTACCGGCGGTCACTTCTTTCCCGCCGAGGCTCTGGCGGCGGAATTGCTGCGCCGTGGCCACCGCATCGTACTGATGACCGATTCCCGCAGCGTCGATTACGGCAGCGCCGTCTTCGCCGATGCGGAGCGTTTCGTGCTGCAGGGCGCCGGGCTGGCCGGGCGTGGCGTGGTGAAGGCGGCAAAGGGCGCGGCGGCGCTGCTGGCCGGCACCGCCCATGCCCGCAAGTTGCTGCTGCGCCTGAAGCCGCAGGCGGTGGTGGGCTTCGGTGGTTATCCTTCCGTGCCGCCGCTGCTGGCGGCGCGCACCATTTCCAGCAGCCAGCGGCCTGCCACCATCCTGCACGAGCAGAACGCGGTGCTCGGCCGTGCCAACCGCCTGCTCTCGCGCGGCGCGGATACGCTGGCGCTGGCCTTCGCCAATACCCAACGGGTGCCGGAGAGCGCGGACAGCGTCGTCGTCGGCAATCCGGTGCGGCCGGCGGTCGCCGCCCTGGCCGGCCAGGGGTCCGTGCGCCTGCTGGTGCTGGGCGGCAGCCTGGGCGCGCGCGTGTTCTCGGACATCGTGCCGGCGGCGGTGGCCGAGTTGCCGCCGATGCTGCGGCAGCGGCTTTCCATCGTGCAGCAATGCCGGACGGAAGATCTGCCGCGCGTCCGCGCCGCCTATGAAGCGCTGCATATCCCGGCCGAGCTCTCGCCCTTCTTCGGCGATGTCGCCGGGCTGTATTCCACCGCGCACCTTGTCATCGCCCGCGCCGGTGCCTCGACCGTGGCGGAGCTGGCCTGCGCCGGGCGCGGCAGCCTGCTGGTGCCGCTGCCGGGTGCCATCGACGACCACCAATCCGCCAATGCCCGCGCGCTGGCGGCCTCCGGCGCGGCGCAGGTCTTGCCGCAGTCGGATTTCACCACCACCAACCTGGCCGCGACGCTGGAAGATCTGTTGGAAACCCCGGATGCGCTGGCCACCGCCGCCCGCGCCGCCGCTGCTCTGGCTGCCCCGCAGGCCGCCGCTACTCTTGCCGACCTCGTACTCTCGCGCGCCGCGGCGCGTGGCTTTCAGGAATAATCTGCCATGCGTGCGCTGCCGCTGAACATCGGGCCCATCCACTTCGTCGGCATCGGCGGCATCGGCATGTCCGGCATTGCCGAGGTGCTGCACAACCTCGGCTACACGGTGCAGGGCAGCGACATCTCCGAGGGCTACAATATCGAGCGGCTGCGCACCGCCGGCATCAACGTGATGATCGGGCATGACGCGGCCAATCTCGGCAAGGCGCAGGTCATCGTCACCTCCACCGCCGTGAAGCGGGACAACCCGGAAGTCGCCGCCGCGCGCGCCCGGCTGATTCCGGTGGTGCGGCGGGCCGAGATGCTGGCGGAGCTGATGCGTCTCAAATGGGGCATTGCCATCGGCGGCACCCATGGCAAGACCACCACCACCTCGCTGGTCGCCTGCGTGCTGGAAGCGGCCAAGCTGGACCCGACCGTCATCAACGGCGGCATCATCAACGCCTACGGCACCAATACCCGCCTGGGCGAAGGCGAGTGGATGGTAGTGGAGGCGGATGAGAGCGACGGCTCCTTCCTGCGCCTCCCCGCCGTCGCCGCCGTGGTGACCAACATGGATGCGGAGCACCTGGACCATTGGGGCACCGAGGAGGCGATGAAGCAGGGCTACGCCCAGTTCGTCGGCAACATTCCCTTCTATGGCTTCGCCGTGCTGTGCGCCGACCACCCGAACGTGCAGGCGATGATCCCCAACATCGACCGCCGCATGATCACCTACGGTTTCTCGCAACAGGCGGATGTGCGGGCCGAGCGCCTGATCACCGACCGCATGGGTGCGACGTTCGAGGTGACGGTGCATGACCGCGGCACCGGCCGCACCCGCCAGCTGAAGCCGATGCGCCTGCCGATGCTGGGCCAGCACAACGTGCAGAACGCGCTGGCCGCCATCGCCGTCGGCATCGAGATGGATATCGACGAGGGCACCATCCGTTCCGCCCTGGCCGGCTTCAAGGGCGTGAAGCGCCGCTTCACCCGCGTCGGTGAGTCCAACGGCATCCAGGTGATCGACGATTACGGCCACCATCCGGTCGAGATCGCCGCCGTGCTGAAGGCGGCGCGGCAGGCGGGGGCGCGGGACGTGATCGCCGTGGTGCAGCCGCACCGCTATTCCCGACTGAAGCAGCTGTTCGAGGAATTCTGCCAGTGCATGAACGATGCGGGCACCGTCATCGTCGCTGACGTCTATGCAGCGGGCGAGCAGAAGATCGAGGGTTTCGACCGCGACGCGCTGGTGGATGGGCTGCGCAGCCATGGCCACCGCAGCGTCGTGCCGCTGCCTGGGCCGGACAGCCTGCCGGAGATGATCAACGCCATCGCCAAGCCGGGCGACTACGTCGTCTGCCTCGGCGCCGGCAGCATCACCAACTGGGCGCAGTCCCTGCCCGAGAAGCTGACCGAGTTGCAGCCGCGCGGCCGCGCCGCCGGGGGCAAGAGGTGAAGCCGGGCATGGCAACATCGCCCACCCTGCCACCGCTGCGCGGCCGCGTGCAGCAGGGTGCCATGCTGGCACCCACCACCTGGTTCCGCGTCGGCGGCCCGGCCGACTGGCTGGTGCGGCCGGCCGACCTGGATGACCTGCTTTTGCTGTTGCGGGACAAGCCGGCAGCGCTGCCGCTGGTGACGATCGGCGCGGCCTCCAACCTGCTGGTGCGGGATGGCGGCGTGCGCGGCATCGTGCTGAAGCTGGCGCGGGGCTTCGCCGACATCGTGGTGGAAGCAGACGGCATCGTCGCCGGCGCCGCCGCGCTGGATGCGACGGTGGCCGAGCATGCCGCATCCGCCGGGCTGGGCGGGCTGGCGTTTCTCTCCGGCATTCCGGGCAGCATCGGCGGCGCCGTGGCGATGAATGCCGGCGCCTACGGTGCCGAAGTGAAGGACGTGCTGGACTGGGCGGAGATCGCGACGCCCACCGGGCTGGTGCGGCTGGCGGCGGATGAGCTGGGCTTTTCCTACCGCCATGCGCGGCTGCCGGAGGGCGGCGTCGTCGTCCGCGCACGCTTCCGCGCCATGCCGGGCGACGCCGCAGCGATTGCCGAGCAGATGCGCGCCATCCGTACCGCGCGGGAGGAAACCCAGCCGGTGCGAGCACGGACCGGCGGCTCCACCTTCAAGAATCCGGATGGCCACAAAGCCTGGGCGCTGATCGACGCCGCCGGCGGCCGCGGACTGCGCCGCGGCGAGGCGCAGGTGTCCGAGAAGCATTGCAATTTCCTGCTCAACCTGGGCGGCGCCAGCGCCGCCGACCTGGAAGGGCTGGGCGAGGACGTACGGGAAAAGGTGCACGCGATGTCCGGCATGGCCCTGGAATGGGAAATCAAGCGGATCGGCGAGGTGCTGCCATGACCCGCCGCGTCGCCGTGCTGCATGGCGGCATCTCCGCCGAGCGCGAGGTCTCGCTCGCCACCGGCCAGCAGGTCATCCCGGCACTGCGCCAAGCGGGGTTCGAGGTGATTCCGGTCGAGGTGACGCAGGACCTGCCGGCGCTGATCGCGTCTCTGCAGGAAGCGAAGCCGGACGTGGTGTTCAACGCGCTGCACGGCCGCTTCGGCGAGGATGGCTGCGTGCAGGGCGTGCTGGACTGGCTGGCCCTGCCCTACACGCATTCCGGCGTGCGCGCGTCTTCCATGGCGATGGACAAGCACGCAGCCAAGGCGGTGTTCGCCGCCGCTGGCCTGCCGCTGGCCGCGCACCGCATCGTCTCGCCCGAGGAGCTGGAGGCCGAGGACCCGCTGCCGCGCCCCTACGTGGTGAAGCCGGTGAACGAAGGCTCCTCCGTCGGCGTCGAGATCCTGCGCGAAGGCGACAACCGCCGTGGCGACATTGCCCGCAACTGGACCTTCGGCCCGCAGATCATGGCGGAGGAGTTCATCCCCGGCCGCGAGCTGACCGTGGCGGTGATGGGCGGCGAGGCCTTGGCGGTCACCGAGATCGGCACCGGCCACGCCTTCTACGACTACGACGCCAAATACGCCGATGGCGGCAGCCAGCACACGATCCCGGCAGCGGTCCCGGAAGAAATCGCACTGGAAGCCAAGCGAATCGCCTTGCAGGCGCATGAAGCGCTGGGTTGCCGTGGTGTATCGCGCGCGGATCTGCGCTATGACGACGAGGCCGGCCGCGTCGTGCTGCTGGAAGTGAATACGCAGCCCGGCATGACGCGCACCAGCCTGGTGCCGGAGCAGGCCGCGTATCGCGGCATCGACTTCTCCGCGCTCTGCGCCTGGATGGTACAGGAGGCACGCCATGGCCCGTAGCCCGACATCTCTCCGCGCCGAGGGTCGGACGCGCCTGGCCTCCGAGAGCACGCGGCCGAAGGCCCCTGCCCCGCAGCGCCCCAGCAGCATCCGCCTCTGGCTGCGCCGCCGCCGCCCCTTGCTGCGGCCGATGATGTTCGGCGTGCTGGGCCTTGGCGCGGTCGGCATCTGCGGCATCGCCGTGGCGGCGCTGGAGCCGGCCGGGCGTTTCTCCTGGGTCAATGAAGGCGTGGCCGAGATCGGCGCGCGCGCCGGGCTGACCGTGCAGGAAATCGTCGTGCGCGGGCAGCACAACACGCCGCGCGAACTGATCCGTGCCGCCATCGGCATCCGCAACGGCGACCCCCTGCTGGCCTTCTCGCCAGAAGCGGCGCGGCAGCGGCTGGAGAGCATTGCCTGGATCGAGAGCGCGGAAGTGCAGCGCAACCTCTCCGGCAACATCACCGTGGATATTCACGAGCGCCGGCCCTTCGCCATCTGGCAGCACCAGAACGATTTCGCCGTGGTGGACCGTGAGGGCCGCGTCGTCTCCGCCGATACGCTGGATGCCTTCGGGCCGCTGCCGCTGCTGGTCGGCGTCGGCGCGCAGAAGAGCGGCGCCGCGGTGTACGACCTGCTGGCCCGCTCGCCGGAGGTGCAGCAGCGCACGCAGGCCTTGATCTTCGTCAGCCAGCGCCGCTGGAATCTGCGCCTGCACAACGGCACCGACGTGCTGCTGCCCGAGGGGCATGAGGACGCGGCCATCGCCCGCCTGGCGGAGTTGCAGCGCACGCAAGCGTTGCTGGACCGCCCGCTGGTCAGCATCGACATGCGCCTGCCGGATCGCCTTGTGGTGCGCCAGCAGCCGCAGCCCGAAGCGCCGCCCGTCAACCACGCGCGTGGCCGGGGGCGCGGATGAGCCGTATCGGCCGCCCCACCACCCCCACCGATGCACCGGCGCTGAAGCGCAAGCGCGCGCGCAGCGGGCCCTATGGCGTGCTGGATATCGGCAGCACCAAGGTGGTCTGCCTGGTCGGCAAGGTGGAGAGCGACGGCCAGCCGCGCGTGCTCGGCTATGGCTGGCAGCGCGCCCGTGGCGTCAAGGGCGGCAACATCGTCGATATGCAGGAGGCGGAGCACGCCATCCGCGCCGCCGTCGCGCAGGCGGAGGAGATGGCGGACCTCAAGCTCTCCGGCGTCATCGTCAATCTTTCCTGCGGCCAGCCGGCCTCGCGGCTGATGAACATCCAGTGGCCGATCGGCGGCCGCGCCGTGACGGAATCCGACCTGCGCGCCGTGCTCGGCGAAGGCCGCCGCCGGTCCTATGAGGAAGGGCGGGAGACGGTGCACGCCGCCACGCTCGGCTTCACCATCGATTCCACGCCGGGCGTCGATGATCCGCGCGGCATGATGTGCGAAACCCTCGGCGCGCGGCTGCATCTGGTCGATGCATCCTCCGCTGCGCTGCGCAATCTCGGCCTCTGCCTCTCCGCCTGCGACCTGGAAGTGGAGGAGCTGGTCAGCGCCCCCTTCGCCGCCGCATTGGCCGTGCTGGTCGAGGATGAGAAGCAGCTCGGCGCCACGGTCATCGACATGGGCGGCGGCACCACCGGTCTCGCGGTGTATGGCGAGGGCCATCTGCTGCACACCGCGCAGCTGCCGGTAGGCGGCTGGCAGGTGACGAACGACCTCGCCCGCGGTCTTGCCACGCCGCTGGGGCAGGCCGAGCGGGTGAAGACCCTGCACGGCAGCTGCCTGGAAGGCGGCGATGACGGCAAGGAAATGATTTCCGTGCCGCAGGTGGGTGAGGACGACGACCATCTGGCGCAGGTTCCGCGCGCCACCGTCGTCAGCATCATCAGGCCACGGCTGGAAGAAACGCTGGAATTGCTGCGCGACCGGCTGGAAGGCGCGTTGCTGGAACGCGAGGCCGGCGCGCGCATCGTCCTGACCGGCGGCGCCAGCCAACTGGTCGGCGTGCAGCAACTTGCCGCGCGCATTCTTGATAAACCCGTTCGAATCGGCAGACCACAACCTGTCCAAGGTCTGCCAGAATCAGCACTCGGCCCCGATTTCGCCACAACCCTGGGGCTTCTGCACTGGGGTGCCGGCGAAGGACGCCCATTACTGGACCTCGATCCCGGCGCGGATCGCAGTGGTGGACGATTTCTTCGCTTCGTTAACTGGCTTCGAGACCGCGTCTGATGCAATCTAGCACCCGCCCGATTCGCCCTATGCCAGAACACGCCTGAGGAGACATGCTGCCATGACGCTGAACCTGACCATCCCGCGCCAGCAGCACACGGATTTCAGTCCGCGCATCACCGTCGTTGGTGTTGGTGGCGCGGGCTGCAACGCCGTGAACAACATGATCGCCATGGGGCTCGACGGGGTCGAGTTCCTGGTGGCCAACACCGACGCCCAGGCGCTGGTCCATAGCCGCGCGGAACGCCGCGTGCAGCTTGGCCCGCACCTGACGCAGGGCCTGGGCGCCGGCGCGAAGCCGGAGATCGGGCGCGCGGCGGCGGAGGAGGCGACGGAGGATCTGGCGCGTCACCTCGAAGGCATGCACATGGTGTTCATCACCTGCGGCATGGGCGGCGGCACGGGCACGGGCGCGGCCCCGGTGATTGCGCGCATGGCGCGCGAGCGTGGCATCCTGACCCTGGGCGTCGTGACCAAGCCCTTCGACTTCGAGGGCCCGAAGCGCCGCCGCGCGGCGGATGCCGGTCTCGAGGAGCTGCAGAGCTACGTCGATACGCTGATCGTCATTCCCAACCAGAACCTCTTCCGCAAGGCGAACGAGCGGACGACCTTCGCCGAAGCCTTCAAGATGGCCGACGACGTCCTGTACATGGGCGTGCGCGGCGTGACCGACCTGATGGTCAACCCTGGCCTGGTGAACCTGGACTTCGCCGATATCCGCACCGTGATGGCGGAGATGGGCAAGGCCATGATGGGCACCGGCGAGGGCGAGGGCGACGACCGCGCCGTGAAGGCCGCCGAGGCCGCGATCAGCAACCCGCTGCTCGAGGACACCTCGATGATGGGCGCCAAGGGCGTGCTCATCAACATCACCGGCGGCTTCGACATGACGCTGTTCGAGGTCGACGAGGCCGCGAACCGTATCCGCCGCGAAGTGGACGAGGATGCGAACATCATCTTCGGCTCCTCGGTCGATGAGGACATGAACGGCCGCATCCGTGTCTCGGTGGTCGCCACCGGTATAGACGCTATGCCCGAAGTGCAGGCCGAGCGCCCGAAGCTGGTCTCCATCGGCGGCGCCGGTGCGGTGAACGCGGTGTCCGGCACCCATGTGCCGCAGCAGGCGCCGCAGCAGCGCAGCGTAATGGGCGCGCCCGTGGCACCCCGTCCGGCCGTGGCGCAGACCGCCGCGCCGCTGGCTGGCCCGGTGCGCGTGCCCGCCGGCCCGATGGCGGGTGCCCCCCGCCGCCCCGCCGGCATGGCGCCCTCCGCCCCTGCCCCCGCGGTGCAGGCCGGCTTCGCCGAGCACCAGGACACGGTCGATTACGGCGCCCCCTCGCCCGAGGACATGCCGGCCGGCATGGTGGCGCAGCAGGCGGCCGAGCCGCAGTTCCGCGCCAGCCAGCCCGCTGGCCGCCCGGCCGTCTCCGCGCCGCCGCCGTCCGAGAGCGGTTCGATCGGCACGTTGTTCCGCCGCGCCACCGGCCTGATGCGCCGCACGCTGCCGCCCGAGGCCGAAGCACCGGCTCCGGCCGCCCCGCGCGCCGCCGCGCCGCAGCAACAGCCCCAGGCCGCCCGCCCCGCCCCGGCCCAGCCGCCGGCCGAGGAAATGGGCCTGGATATCCCGACCTTCCTGCGCCGCCAGAGCAACTAAACAGCGCCGGCCCCGATCCAGGCCAGGATGGCTGCCCAGCAGGGTAGCCATCCTGGCCTTTTTCGATTCTGGGCCCCCGCATCGGACAGCGCAGCGCCAGCGGCGCTGCAGCATGTGTCACACACCGGCATTTCGCTTTGCAGCAATTCAGTAAAAACAATGGCTTGCAGCGTAATATGCAGAAACAAGCGTTGACTCGCCTGGACACAGGGAGGGTGCCATTTAGGCGGTGGCCGAGGCGTTATGTGTGCGACGGTGTTTCGGCTTGATGAAAGGTCAGAGGCGAGTAATGGACGGTTTTCTTGCAGTTGAGACGGGTCGGCGGACCACGCTGAAGGCACCGATCTGCTGCGTGGGCATCGGCCTGCACTCCGGCCTGCGCGCCAGCCTGACCCTTCGCCCCGCGCCTGCCGGCACCGGCATCGTCTTCCGCCGCACCGATCTCGGCCTGGACCTGCCGGCGCGGTTCGACTGGGTGGGCGATACCCGCCTGTGCACCGCCCTGGTGATGCCGGGCCGTCCCGATGTCCGCATCGGCACGATCGAGCATGTCATGGCCGCCTTTGCCGCCTGCGGCATCGATGACGTCATTGCCGAGGTCGATGGCCCGGAAGTGCCGATCATGGACGGCTCCGCCGCGCCCTTCCTGTTCCTGATCGACTGCGCCGGCAAGACCGATACCATGGTGCCGCGCAGCATCGTCGAAGTGCTCAAGACCGTCCGCGTCACCGAGGGCGAAGGCCCCGACGCCGCCTGGGCCGAGCTGGCGCCGACCGCGACTCCGGGCTTCGAGGCGTCGTTGGCCATCGATTTCGCCAACACCGCCATCGGGCGTCAGGCGCTGACGCTACGCGTGACGGAGAATTCCTTCCGCGCCCTGCTGGCCGATGCCCGCACCTTCACCCGGGCGGAGGATGTGGCGAAGCTGCGCTCCATCGGCCTGGCGCAGGGCGGCAGCCTGGCCAATGCCGTGGTGGTGGATGGCCCGCTGGTGCTGAACCCGGGTGGCCTGCGCCACAGCGATGAGTTCGTGCGCCACAAGCTGCTGGACGTGGTGGGCGACCTGGCGCTGGCCGGTGCCCCGCTGCGCGCCCGCTTCAGTGGCGAGCGGTCCGGCCACGCGCTGAACAACCGCCTGCTGCGCGCCCTGTTCGCCGACGCCACCGCTTGGCGCTGGCAGGACGACGCCCACCTGGACACCGCCATCCCGGCCTTCAGCCGCCAGATGGAACGCGAGACGGTGGCCGCCTGAGACCTTTCGGCGTTGGGCGGGCCCCGCACACATTTGCGTGCCAGGCCCGCCCTTCGCCACGACCGGCGGCCCGTATGGGCGCCGGGCCCAGCATCGGCATAGGGATTTCGGCCCCGCGCGGGTCCTTCAACCGCGCAGTTGTCGCTTCCTCGCCCTTGTCCTGTCTCCCTCTGGTCGCTGCACCTCGCGGCGTGATATAGAGCCGGCGCGATGCGCATCCTTTCCAACCGCTCCCTCCGTCTTTCCCTGTTGCTGGCCGCGCCGCTCTGGCTCGGGGCCTGCAGCCAATGGGATGGCAAAACCGCTTCGCTGACGCCGCGCGCCGAATTGGCCGCGCAGACGCCCGAAGCTCTCTACGCGGCGGGCATGGATGCCCTGAAGCAGGAGCGCTTCCAGGAAGCGAAGGAATTCTTCGATGCGGTGGAGCGGGAACACCCCTACTCCACCTGGGCCACCCAGGCCTCCCTGATGTCGGCCTATGCCGACTACATGCGGAACCGCTATGCCGAGGCGATCGGCGGCCTCAACCGCTTCATCCAGTTGCATCCCGGCCACCGGGACATCGCCTACGCCTATTACCTGCGCGCCCTGAGCTACTACGAGCAGATCGTCGACTCGGAGCGTGACCAGAAGGGCACGGAGCTGGCCCTGGCGCAGTTGCAGGAAGTGGTGAACCGCTTCCCCGACAGCGCCTATGCCCGCGACGCCGCGCTGAAGATCGACCTGGCGCGTGACCACCTGGCCGGCCGGGAAATGACCATCGGCCGCTTCTACCAGAACCGCGGCCTGCCGCAGGCCGCCATCGGCCGCTTCCGCCGCGTGGTGGAAGAGTACCAGACCACCAACCACGTGCCCGAGGCTCTGCACCGCCTGACCGAGATCTACCTCTCGCTGGGCCTGGTGGATGAGGCGCGCAAGACCGCCAGCGTGCTGGGCCACAACTATCCCGGCAGCCCCTGGTACCAGGATTCCTACGCGCTGCTTATCGATGGCAGCGAGCCCGCGCCGGGCGACCGCCCCGGTTTCGTGCGCCGCAGCCTGAACTGGATTTTCTAACCCATGACCCGGCGAGAGACGGCTTCGGCAGCACCGAAGACGATCGCGGGCTGAGGCCATCGCATGCTCGTCTCGCTGGCGATCCGTGACGTCGTCCTGATCGAGCGGCTGGATCTCAGCCTGGGCTCCGGCCTGACCGTGCTGACGGGCGAGACCGGCGCCGGCAAGTCCATCCTGCTGGACAGCCTGGGCCTCGCCCTGGGGCAGCGGGCGGAAGCCGGTATGGTGCGTGCCGGCCAGCCCCAGGCCTCCGTCGTCGCCAGTTTCCACCTGCCCAACACCCACCCCGCCCTGGCCCTGCTGGCCGAGCAGGGCATCGTGGCCGAGGACGACCTGGTGCTGCGCCGGGTGGTGCAGGCCGATGGCCGTTCCCGCGCCTTCGTCAATGACGACCCGGTGGGCGTCGGCCTGTTGCGCCGGCTGGGCGCGCTGCTGGTCGAGGTTCAGGGGCAGCACGACCAGGTCGGGCTGGCCGACCCCGCCACCCATGCCGGGCTTTTGGACGCGTTCGGCGGGCTGGAAGCCGCGCGCATCGGCGTGGGCGAGGCCTTTCGCGCCTGGCGCAATGCCGAGCGGGAACTGGAAGCCGCACGCGAGGCCATCGCCAGCGCCCAGCGCGATGAGGAATGGCTGCGCCACGCCACCGACGAGCTGGAAACCCTGGCACCGGAGGAAGGCGAGGAAGACTCGCTGGCCGAGGAACGTCAGTCCATGCAGCAGGGCGAGCGCCGGGCGGAAGCCGTGGCCTCCGCCCTGTCCGAACTGCAGCCGCGGGACCGCCGTGGCGGCGGTGGCCCGGCCGCCGCCCTGCGCAATGCCGTGCGGGCGCTGGAGCGCCTGCCCGCCCCGAACGAAGAAGCCGCCCCCGCCATCACTGCCCTCGGCCAGGCGCAGGATGCGCTGGCCGAGGCGGAAGGCCTGCTGGAGCGCCTCTCCGCCGGCATCGCCCCCGATCCCCGCCGGTTGGAGCATGTGGAGGAGCGGCTGTTCGCCCTGCGCGCCGCCGGCCGCAAGCACGCCGTCCCCGTGGTCGAGCTGCCGTCGCTGCTGCGCGAGTTGAAGAGCCGCCTCGCCGCCCTGGATGCTGGTGCCGAGCGTGCCACGGCGCTGGAAGCCGCTGCCACCGCCGCCAAGGCGCGCTACCTGGAGGTCGCCCAGTCCCTCTCCGCCACCCGTCGCGCCACTGCCGGCAAGCTGGAGGATGCGGTGGCGCGGGAGTTGAAGCCGCTGAAGCTGGAGCGGGCCCGCCTGCATATCAGCATCGAGCGGAAGGACGAGCGCGGCTGGTCCAGCGAAGGGCTCGACCGGATCATTTTCCTCGTCTCCACCAACCCCGGCCAGAAGCCTGGGCAGTTGGACAAGATCGCCTCGGGCGGCGAGCTGTCCCGCCTGATGCTGGCGCTGAAGGTGGTGCTGGCGCGCGGCAGCCCGGTGCCGACCCTGGTATTCGACGAAGTGGATAGCGGCGTCGGCGGCGCCACCGCCGCGGCGGTGGGCGACCGGCTGGCCCGGGTGGCCGAGCGCCTGCAAGTGTTGGTGGTAACCCATAGCCCGCAAGTGGCCGCCCGT
>Ga0308171_1004174_pt1 | contig 12220 bp, 10 predicted proteins | sample PhyGR1_FD_202135 | JGI IMG/M metagenome (GOLD analysis project Ga0308171, IMG submission 202135) | Phyllosphere microbial communities from UC Gill Tract Community Farm, Albany, California, United States - DLSLSG.R1 | ecosystem: Host-associated > Plants > Phyllosphere > Unclassified | place: USA... | reverse complement strand
CCGCGATCACCTGTACGGGATGCATGCTGCCCATGTTATTTCTTTACCTTGTCTTGCATAGACGGAGGCCACATTACTGGCTGCGCGTTCCTGATCGGAACAATGCGTGGCAGACCATCGATGTAGGTACAAAAACTGTTCATGATTACCTCAGCCAACCTGCTTGGTCGGGCTGTGATAGATATCAGCGAACATGTCAGCCATGGCTTCTTCGCTGGGTTCTTCCTGCATTTGCACGCTGACGGCGCGGCTGACCAATTGATGACGACGCGGCAGATGCAGATCATCCGGAATCCGTGGGCCATCGGTCAGATACGCGACCGGCAATTCATGACTGATCGCCAGGCTCAACACTTCGCCGAGACTGGCCGTTTCATCCAGTTTAGTCAGGATGCAGCCGGCCAGCCCGCAACGCTTGTAACTGTGATAAGCGGCGGTTAGAACCTGTTTCTGGCTGGTGGTTGCCAGGACCAGATAATTTTTTGAGCGAATGCCACGCCCGGCCAGGCTCTCAAGCTGCATGCGCAACGCCGGATCACTGGCTTGCAGGCCGGCAGTATCGATCAAAACCACGCGTTTGCGTAGCAGTGGATCCAATGCCTGCACCAGCGACTGACCCGGATCGACGTGCGTTACCGGCACGTTGAGGATGCGCCCGAGGGTTTTCAATTGTTCCTGCGCGCCGATGCGGAAGCTGTCCATGCTCACCAGTGCAACGTTCTGCGCGCCGTACTTGAGCACGTAACGCGCGGCGAGCTTGGCCAGCGTCGTGGTCTTGCCCATGCCGGCGGGGCCGACCATGGCAATCACACCGCCCTCTTCCAGCGGCTCGACTTCCGGTACGGCAATCATCCGCGCCAGGTGCGCCAGCAGCATGCGCCAGGCCTGACGGGGTTCTTCGATATCGGTGATCATCGCCAACAGATCGCGCGACAGCGGGCCGGACAGGCCGATGCGCTGCAGACGGCGATACAGATTGGCCTGGGCCGGACGGCTGCCTTGCAACTGATTCCAGGCCAGGGTGCCGAGCTGCACTTCCATCAGCTCGCGCAGGCTGTTCAATTCAAAACGCATCGAATCCAGTGCTCGCGGATCGACACCCGCCGAGGCCTGCGCAGGCGCTGCAGCCGGACGCGCCGGGGCAGCGTAGGTTGGCTCGCTCAGCGGCTCGGCAGCGGTCAGCGGCAGGCCTGCGGTCAACGGCAGGCCTGCGGTCAACGGCAGCCCGGCGAACAACTGCTGATTGGTGTTGCCGTCGGCTTCGCCACGCAGGCTCAGCTCGGCCTGGGCGGTGACGATGCGCGACTGGGTCTTGCGCAGCTCGTCTTCGAGTTCCATGTTCGGAACCCGTGGCGCCAGCGCCGACAATTTGTAATCCAGAGCCGCCGTCAACTCGACGCCGCCGGCAATGCGGCGGTTGCCGATGATGGCGGCATCAGCGCCCAGCTCATCGCGAACCAGCTTCATGGCCTGACGCATATCGGCGGCGAAAAAACGCTTAACTTGCATAAACCACTACCTCAGCCGTTGGGCCCTACTGTCGCAACGATGGTCACTTGCTTGTTGTCCGGTACTTCCTGGTAGGCCAGTACATGCAGCCCTGGCACTGCGAGGCGGCCGAAACGCGAGAGCATCGCGCGAATCGGGCCTGCTACCAGCAGGATCACCGGTTGGCCTTGCATTTCCTGACGCTGGGCCGCTTCGATCAACGAACGTTGCAGCTTCTCGGCCATGCTCGGCTCCAGCAGAACGCCCTCTTCCGAGCCTTGTCCTGCCTTCTGCAGACTATTGAGCAATATCTGTTCCAACCTTGGTTCCAATGTGATTACAGGCAGCTCGGACTCAGTGCCTACAATGCTTTGGACGATTGCACGGGATACGCCGACCCGCACAGCGGCGACCAGCGCGGCGGTATCTTGACTCTTGGCAGCGTTGTTCGCGATCGCTTCGGCGATGCTGCGGATGTCGCGCACCGGCACGTGCTCGGCGAGCAGCGCTTGCAGAACTTTGAGCAACTGCGACAGCGAAACCACGCCCGGCACCAGCTCTTCCGCCAGTTTCGGCGAGCTCTTGGCCAGCAATTGCATGAGTTGCTGCACTTCCTCGTGGCCGATCAGCTCACTGGAGTGCTTGTACAGAATCTGGTTCAAGTGGGTGGCGACCACGGTGCTGGCGTCGACCACGGTGTAGCCGAGCGATTGCGCCTGCGCACGCTGGCTGATTTCGATCCACACCGCTTCCAGGCCGAAAGCCGGATCTTTGGCGTTGATCCCGTTGAGCGAGCCGTACACCTGCCCCGGGTTGATCGCCAGTTCGCGATCCGGATAAATCTCGGCCTCGGCGAGGATCACGCCCATCAGGGTCAGGCGATACGCGCTCGGCGCCAGATCGAGGTTGTCGCGGATGTGCACGGTCGGCATCAGGAAGCCCAGATCCTGCGAGAGCTTCTTGCGCACGCCCTTGATCCGCGCGAGCAATTGCCCACCCTGATTGCGGTCTACCAGCGGAATCAGGCGATAGCCGACTTCCAGGCCGATCATGTCGATCGGCGTCACGTCGTCCCAGCCCAGTTCTTTGGTTTCCATGGCGCGGGCCGGCGACGGCAGCAGTTCCTGCTGACGCTTGACCTCTTCCAGCGCCACGACCTTGGCGACGTTCTGCTTCTTCCAGAACAGGTAAGCGCCGCCTGCGGCCAGCGCGGCCATGCTCAAGAAGGAGAAGTGCGGCATGCCCGGCACCAGCCCCATCACCGCCATCAAACCAGCGGCCACCGCCAGTGCTTTCGGCGAGGCGAACATCTGGCGGTTGATCTGCTTGCCCATGTCTTCCGAGCCGGACGCACGGGTCACCATGATCGCCGCTGCTGTAGATAACAACAGTGATGGCAATTGCGCCACTAAACCGTCACCGATGGTCAGCAAGGCGTAAACCTTGCCCGCATCGCCGAAGCTCATGCCGTGCTGGAAGATACCCACGGCCATGCCGCCGATGAGGTTGATGAACAGAATCAGCAGGCCGGCGATGGCGTCACCACGGACGAACTTGCTGGCACCGTCCATCGAACCGTAGAACTCCGCCTCCTGGGCGACTTCCTGACGGCGCGACTTGGCTTGATTCTGGTCGATCAGGCCGGCGTTGAGGTCGGCGTCGATCGCCATTTGTTTGCCGGGCATCGCATCGAGGGTGAAGCGCGCGCTCACCTCGGAAATCCGCCCGGCACCCTTGGTCACCACGACGAAGTTGATGATCATGAGGATCGCGAAGACCACGATACCGACCACGTAGTTACCGCCAATCACCACCTCACCGAACGCCTGAATCACCTTACCGGCAGCGGCGTGGCCGTCCTGACCGTGGAGCATGACCACTCGCGTCGAGGCCACGTTCAGCGCCAGTCGCAGCAACGTCGCCACCAGCAGGATCGTCGGAAACACGGCGAAATCCAGCGGCCGCAGCGCGTACACGCAGACCAGCAGGACGACGATGGACAGGGCAATGTTGAAGGTAAAGAAGACGTCGAGCAGGAACGGCGGTACCGGCAACATCATCATCGCCAGCATGACCAGCAGCAACAACGGCACGCCCAGATTGCCTCGACTGAGGTCGGCAACGTTGGTGCGTGCTGTATTGAATAACTGAGTGCGATCCACCGGTTTTCCCCGTTCCTTTAAAGCAAACTTTTGACGCCCCGAACGGGCGCAGGGCGGCTATTGCAAGAAGCTTTCCAACTTTTGCCGGGGAATGAAATAGAGCGGTTTTACTTGGGATTTATCGGCTGATTGGGCTGGCCCCTTCGCGAGCAGGCTCGCTCCCACAGTTTGACATGCATTCCCAATCGGACATTTGGAATACGGCCCCTGTGGGAGCGAGCCTGCTCGCGAAGAGGCCATCGAATGCGGCGCATTTTGTCGATTTAAACGAAGCTGTTTAAAAGACACCTGCAGACACGGTCTCAAGGCTACAAATCCTTGCGCCATTGCCTACAGCCAAGCCAGAATCCGCCGGCTTGTGCACCTGGGGGTCGGATTCTATTGTGGTCCGGTCGCTGACGAATCAGCGATCGGGTTTAGCGACCCGGATCTTGAATAGGTGCATCAGCGTTCCATGCTTTGTCGCGGGTTCAGTATCTGCGACTGCGCCATGGTGGCTGTATGTGGGAGACCTTCGGGTCTGCCGGGTGCCTATAACCGGTTCGCTAACCTGCGTACAGCCGCCACCTTACTGTTTAGCGACAGTGCCTGACGGCTCCACTTATATAGGAGCTTCACCATGATCAAACCCACACCCAACCCGCCCGAATCCGCCCCCACCTCCCCCTACGAATCCCTCGATTCAAAAAAACTCCACCAAGCCGCCGATCGCGCCCTCGACCACTACCTCTGCCCACCCGGCTCGACCCCACCACCCTTCAGCCCCCGCGCCATGTACGCCGTCACCGCCGACACCAAAAACGAAGACCTCCTGGCCAACGCCTGCGAAACCCTCGCCTCGGCCAAAACCATCGCCCAGGAATTCGCCGGGCTGGTCAAACCATCGCAGCGCCGAACGCTGATGGGGATTGCGCAACTGATCATGCTCGGGGAACTGGCGGTAAATCGGGTGCTGGATAATCTGGAGTTGCCTGGATGATGCGGTTCGGCTGAGTGATTCGAGTGAGAGAGCCGGCCTTTTGGCGAGCAAGCTCGCTCCCACATTTTGATCTTCTTGGATGCAAATCTTGCAGCGGCTGAAGATCCTGTCGAGTGCAGCTTGCGCGAGCTAGGCCTCTCGGCGGCGCAGGAGCGCCCACCCCTTCAGCGATACCATTGGTCGGATAACCGTCCCCACCTGTCAGATCTGACAGGTGACGGGCGCCTCGTTCTGCGTTGTGATGAACCTTGCCTGCCATTGTTCCTGGAGAACAGAATGAGCGTTCAAGTCCATTCAACCGAAGCCAACGCTGCCCTGGCCTTGTATCCCGTGTACCCCCCGCAATGGATAACACCGGTGCTGCCTCCAGGTACTGCTGATGGTGGCCTTCCTCTCTCGGCATTCACTCCATCTGGGGTCGAACTTGTCATCGACCCCATAACCGGCTTGCGGAATTGGGTCATGGCGGCTTATGACGTCGTGACTATTTTTGTCAACGGAGTCAACACCGGCATCAGCAAAACCATCTATCCCGGTGAGGAGCAGGAACGCATTCTTTTGCACGTGCCGGCGAGCTGGTTCACAAACGGTGTCAACGATGTCCGCTACAGAGTGACCCGAGCCAGCGGTAACGACGCTGACTCACCCACACTCAAGCTGCTCTACAACAACCCGGCGCCTACCGTCACCGTCAGCCATCCACCCAGCGTCGCACCGGGGCAGACGGCAGTCATCACGATCACCGTCGGTTACTCACGGCCTCACGACACGGTCACGCTCACCATAGGCACCTGGAGCATCACATTTCCCAACCCCACAAGCCCGCTCAACCACACCCTGACGGCTGCAGAATTGCAGTTGATAGGCGACGGCACCCATTCGGTCTTCGCCAGGGTGCGCGATCAATTGACCAACAACAATGAGTCGGCGACGACCCCGATCACTATCACCGCCAATCAGAAGGTGTACAACTCGCCGATAATCGCTGAGGCCGTGGACGGCATGCTCGACGTGGCCGCACTGAGGGGCCAGGACGCCACGCTACGAGCACGCAACTGGACGGGGATCCAGGTCGGTCAGCAGGTGTGGCTGAAGCTCACCGGCCAGAAACCCGACGGCTCGGCGCACGTCCTGCAATTCTGGAATGGTGACACCCACAAGGTGAATGCGACCTGGGTCAGTCAGGGGTTCTGGGATAAACCGCTGCTCATAGCTTTTCTGAAAGAATTGAAAGAAGGATCGCTGTTGAAACTGGAATTCTGGGTATCGGAGGACAAGAGCAATGACTTCGCTAGCGCCACGCGGTTTCCGGATCAGGTGTATACCGTCATTGGCCTGCAACTTGACCTGCCACCCCCGACCTTGAACCCGCCCACAGTGCCGATTGACGTTTTGGCTAATCCGGATGGAGTGAAGCTTCAGATAACAGGCTTCGCAGCAGAGAAAGACGATAAAGCTCAATTCGTCCAGGTGAACGCGCCGGCCGGTGCGCCGCCGTTTCCGGTGGTGGATTTTGTTGGTGGGATTGCAGAGATTTCATTGAGCGCTGCGTTTCTGGCGGCTTGGCATGGCAAGGCGATTGAGTTGCGGTGGGATTTGATTCGTACCGGAGTTCCGGCTGGAGAATCACCAACAGTCAGGTTTGATGTCATGACAATCGCTGATGGAGACCCGCGTTTGCCGACACCCGTAATTCTCCAAGCAATTGGGCCGGACGAAGGAAAAGTACTTGATTTATCGACTTTTGATGGCGATGCGACTGTGACAGTCGATACCTGGACAGCCATGGCAAAGGGACAAAAGTTCTGGCTGCTTTGCGTAGGAAAAAAAGATGATGGATCGGACTACGAAATTTCGTTGGCTAATGGAATTGAAATTGAAATGCCAGGTAAATTGAGCAGAACGCTTTTGCGTTCGGAACTAGACCGCCTTGTTGATGGATCTCTTCGCGTGGACATTAGTGTTGGATTCAGCACCAACGCGGACAAAAACGACGCTACTCTGTTCCCTAGTCTAAATGTAGGCCTCAAGGTACGTGCAAAACTCATCATAGATGATTCACCTTTAGAGTTGTCAGGCAGGACAGTGTCAATCGTGAATACCAGTGGTCAGTACATCGATAGATGGCGCCTTACGGGTGTTCATCCGTCTGGAGCCTCAGCAAATCGTCAAGCGTCAGGAGGAGTGGGTCAAATTACTTATCAATCGGATAATCCAAAAATCGCAAACGTCAATGACGTCGGGTTAATCTGGAGTGAAGGTAATGGCAGCACCACCATCAATGTAAGAGATAGCTCAGGCCAACATGCCTCAATTTCTGTTTCTGTAAGCAACGTCGAACAATGCATTGTCTCACCATCACTTATAGCTGATTCAAAGATTGATCAGTGGGTCAATGCGAATGGCCGTGCTGTAAAAACGTCAGACCTGGTTTTGTTCCGAACTAAATTTTTTGTGACTCAGCCCGCTGCCTATGGAATTCGCTCAGACGTTAGTTTGTATTGGGGGTTGTACAACGAAGGACACGGGTGGAGAGAGCATGCTTATCATTCTAGCCCTGGACACACTGTCTTGTGTTTGCGGTAGTGAGTCGACGCTTCGCCTCATCAGAATTGAGAGAAAAGGGGACAGGAGTAAAGGGAACGGATTTATTTAACCAGTGATCTAGAACAGCGGGGCTTGAACTTGGTTGTTTTCCTGACCGGGATGACCCCTTAGCGAGCAGGCTCACTTTCGACGGTTGATCGCATTACAAGTGGAATCAAGTTTGCTCGCGAAGGCTACTGACAGGCAATAATCGCCCAAAAAAACCGCCGTTGCGCATCATCGGGACGGCGGTTTTCTTTTCAGGTGTTTGGCGATGAGGGCAAACTGCCGGTCAATACCGAAGGATTTTCACTTTCCCATTTTTGGTCCTGGGCAATTCGAACTCGACTTCGCCGCCCACTTTGATCTTCGCCTGCAAGGCCTCAGCCAATGGAACGCTGAATCGGTACTCTTTGGCAGTCAGAAAAAATTCGTGGCTTCGGCAAAGGAAAGGCATCGTCCCGTCGGCTTCGGCGTGATGGTGCCTTTGCCGGTTTTTTCATCGTAGCTGCTGAAAATACCTTTCATCGTCGTGCTCCCTTGCACTCGCTCGCCTGACCGCGCCAGTACGCAGCTGCATCTTGCATCAAACTGCAAAATCACGGCGACTGCACCTGTCAGAGTTGACAGTAAAGGGGAATCTCAGACAAAAGGCTGCGCAGCAACGTCAGGAATCCCGCCGCAAGTCCGGTGGAATCGGCAGATCATCCTTGAGCGGGTCCGGCCGTTTGCCCTTGCCCGCCTGGTGTTGGCGGATCTGGTAGACGTAGGCTAATACCTGCGCCACCGCCAGATACAGTCCACCGGGAATTTCCTGCTCAAGCTCAGTTGAGTAATAGATCGAGCGCGCCAGCGCAGGCGACTCGAGCAGCATGACGTTGTTGGCCACTGCGATTTCGCGGATTTTCAGGGCGATGAAGTCGCTGCCCTTGGCCAGCAGCACCGGCGCGCCGCCCTTCTCCGAGTCGTACTTGAGCGCGACCGCGTAGTGGGTCGGGTTGGTGATGACCACGTCGGCTTCGGGAATCGCCGCCATCATCCGTCGCTGGGACATTTCGCGCTGGGTCTGGCGAATGCGTTGTTTGACCTCGGGGCGGCCTTCCTGGTCCTTGTGTTCGTCGCGCACTTCCTGCTTGGTCATCTTGAGCTTCTTCATGCTCTCCCAGATCTGCACCGGCACGTCGACGGCGGCGATGATGATCAGACCGCAGGCCAGCCACAGCGTGCTCCAGCCCACCAGCAAGACGCTGTGAATGATCGCCATATCCAGTGGTTCGTGGGCGATGCGCAGCAAGTCGTCGACGTCGGCGGACAACACCAACAGCGCCACGCCCAAGGTGATCAGAAACTTCGCCAATGCCTTGAGCAGTTCAACCACAGCCTTGAACGAGAACATCCGTTTGAGGCCGGCGGCCGGGTTCATCCGGCTGAATTTGGGTGCCAGCGAACTTGCCGCGAACAGCCAGCCACCCAGGGAGATTGGCCCGATGATGGCGGCGAGCAACAGGGTTATCATCACCGGCTGAATCGCCAGCAAGGCGATCAACCCTGACTCCAACAGAAAACGGCCCATGGCGCCCTGATCCATGACCACTTCGCGGGACAGGGTGAAGTTCAGGCGCATCACGTCCATCATTTCTTGCGCAAGCATGCCGCCGAAAATCAGCAGCGCAGAGGCGCCGGCCATCATCACGGCCAGAGTGTTGAGCTCTTTGGAGCGAGCAATCTCACCCTTCTCTCGGGAGTCCTTTTTGCGTTTCTCCGTGGGGTCTTCTGTCTTGTCCTGACCGCTTTCGCTCTCTGCCATGACTCAGCGCGCCCGTGCCAGTTCGCGTAGCAACTGCAAGGCCTCGCTGGCCAGCGGTTGATACTGGTTGAGAATATCCGCAAGGCCGACCCAGACGATGAACAGGCCGAGCACCAGGGTCAGCGGAAAACCGATCGAGAAAATGTTCAGTTGCGGCGCGGCGCGGGTCATCACGCCGAAGGCTATGTTGACCACCAACAGCGCGGTGACGGCGGGCAACACCAGCAGCAGCGCGGCGCCGAGCACCCAGCCGAGTTTGCCGGCCAGTTCCCAGTAATGCGCGACCATCAAACCGCCGCCGACCGGCAGCGTGGTGAAACTTTCAGTGAGGACTTCGAACACCACCAGATGGCCGTTCATCGACAGGAACAGCAACGTCACCAGCATGGTGAAGAACTGCCCGATCACCGCCACTGAAACGCCGTTGGTAGGGTCGATCATCGAGGCGAAGCCCATGCCCATCTGGATCGCAACAATCTGCCCGGCGACGGCGAAAGCCTGGAAGAACAGTTGCAGGGAAAAGCCGAGTACGGCGCCCACCAGAATCTGCTCGCCGATCAGCAGCAGGCCGCTGAGATCCAGCGGGCTGACGGCGGGCATCGGCGGCAGCGCCGGGGTGATGACCACGGTGATCGCCACGGCGAAATACAGGCGCACGCGGCGCGGGATCAGGGTGGTGCCGAACACCGGCATGACCATCAGCATCGACGCCACGCGAAACAGCGGCAACATGAACGACGCCACCCAGGTGCTGATCTGGGTGTCGGTCAGCTGAAGCAGCGATTGCATGGCTTAGCCGATGACCATCGGAATGTTTTTGTACAGCTGGATGATGTATTCCATGAACGTCTGCACGATCCACGGACCGCCGATGATCAGGGTCACCAGCATCACCAGCAGACGCGGCAGGAAGCTCAGGGTCTGTTCGTTGATCTGCGTGGCGGCCTGGAACATCGACACCAGCAGGCCGACCAGAAGGCTCGGCACCACCAGGATGGCAACCATCATGGTGGTCAGCCACAGGGCTTCACGAAAGATATCGACCGCGACTTCCGGCGTCATGGCGAAACACCTCCAAAACTGCTGGCCAGAGTACCGATGATCAGCGCCCAGCCATCGACCAGCACGAACAGCATGATCTTGAACGGCAGCGAGATGATCAGCGGCGAGAGCATCATCATACCCATGGCCATCAGCACGCTCGCCACGACGAGGTCGATGATCAGGAACGGAATGAAGATCATGAAGCCGATCTGGAAGGCGGTTTTAAGCTCGGAAGTCACGAACGCCGGCACCAGAATGGTCAACGGCGCCTGATCCGGGCTGGCAATGTCGGTGCGCTTGGACAGGCGCATGAACAGCTCCAGATCGCTGGTGCGGGTCTGCGCGAGCATGAAGTCCTTGATCGGCACCTGAGCCTTTTCCACCGCTTGCTGGGCGGTGAGGGTTTCCGCCAGATACGGTTGCAGCGCGTCGTTGTTCACCCGGTCGAACACCGGCGCCATGATGAACAGCGTCAGGAACAGCGCCATGCCGGTGAGGATCTGGTTCGACGGCGTCTGTTGCAGACCGAGGGCCTGACGCAGGATCGAGAAGACGATGATGATCCGCGTGAAGCTGGTCATCAGGATGACCGCCGCTGGAATAAAGCTCAGCGCGGTCATGATCAGCAGGATCTGCAGACTGACCGAATATTCCTGCGCGCCGTCGGCATTAGTGCCCAGCGTGATCGCCGGGATAGACAACGGATCGGCGGCGAACGCCAGCGGCGCGGCCAGCAACAAGACCAGCGTCAAGACGATGCGGAGCGCACCCATTACTTCGTATCCTTTTGGTCCTTGCCAAGAATCTTCAGCAGATGCTGAGCAAATTCCGGCGTCGCTTTTTCACTGGCGGTGGGGACTTCGACCGGCTCTTTGAGCACGTGCAGCGCGGTGATGGTGCCGGGGCTGAGGCCGAGCAGAATCTGCTCGTTGCCGACCTGCACCAGCATCAAGCGGTCACGCGGACCGAGCGCGCGTGAGCCGATCAGCTCGATTACCTGGCCCTTGCCCGCTGGCCCCGCCTGCTGCACGCGGCGCAACAGCCAGGCGAGGAAAAAGATCAAACCCAGCACCAGCAGCAAACCGAACACCAGTTGCGTTAACTGACCGGCCACGCCGCTGTTGACCATTGGCGCGGTGGCGGCAGGCGCGGCAGTGGTTGCACCCGGCTCGGCAGCCAGCACGCTCAACGGCCATGCCAGCAGCACCCAGAGAAACCTTTTCACTCAGCGCAGCTTCTTGATGCGTTCGCTTGGGCTGATCACGTCGGTCAGGCGGATGCCGAACTTCTCGTTGACCACCACTACTTCGCCGTGGGCGATCAAGGTGCCGTTGACCAGCACGTCGAGCGGCTCACCGGCCAGACGATCAAGCTCGATCACCGAACCCTGGTTGAGTTGCAGCAGGTTGCGGATGTTGATGTCGGTACTGCCGACTTCCATCGAGATCGACACCGGGATGTCGAGGATCACGTCCAGGTTCGGACCGTCGAGGGTCACCGGATCATTGTTCTTCGGCACGCTGCCGAACTCTTCCATCGGCAGACGGTTGGAGCTGGAAGTGCCGGCGTCGGCGGCCAGCAGTGCATCGATGTCAGCCTGGCCGGCGTCACCGGTTTCTTCCAGGGCCGCAGCCCATTCATCGGCCAGTGCCTGGTCGTCCTGCGCGTTCATATCGTCGTTCATCATGTGTCCTCGGCGGGCAACAATTCGGTTAAATACGGGGGTGAAAAGCGCCGCCTCAGCGACGCTCGATCGGCTCGATCACCTGCAACGCGAGGTTGCCTTTGTGCGAGCCCATCTTGACCTTGAAGGCCGGCACGCCGTTGGCGCGCATGATCATGTCTTCCGGCATCTCGACCGGGATCACATCCCCCGGTTGCATGTGCAGGATGTCGCGCAGCTTCAACTGGCGGCGGGCCACGGTGGCGCCGATCGGCACGTCGACATCGAGCACGTCCTGGCGCAGGGCGTTGACCCAGCGCTCGTCCTGATCGTCGAGGTCGGACTGGAAACCGGCGTCGAGCATCTCGCGCACTGGCTCGATCATCGAGTACGGCATGGTCACGTGCAGATCGCCGCCACCGCCATCGAGTTCGATGTGGAAGGTGGAGACCACAATCGCTTCGCTCGGGCCGACGATGTTGGCCATAGCC
>Ga0308171_1004161_pt1 | contig 12256 bp, 11 predicted proteins | sample PhyGR1_FD_202135 | JGI IMG/M metagenome (GOLD analysis project Ga0308171, IMG submission 202135) | Phyllosphere microbial communities from UC Gill Tract Community Farm, Albany, California, United States - DLSLSG.R1 | ecosystem: Host-associated > Plants > Phyllosphere > Unclassified | place: USA... | reverse complement strand
GCCGTTGGCAGAATCATTTAGGATCTTGGTTACCAATCTCAATTTTATGCTACCGAAAGGTGATGGCGCAAAGGTTATTTTTGTAACGTCAACAATAAAAGGGGAAGGTAAAACATTTGTCTCAGTCAACCTTGCTTTAGCTTTAGCAACTTCTTTAAAGAAAGTATTGGTCATAGGGTCAGATATCAGAAATCCGCAGTTGCAGAGATATAATCCATCTATGAAAGGTGCAAAAGGACTTTCAGAATATCTTTATGAGGATGTTCAAGATCCAAACACTATCATCCACCCAAGTGGATTTAACGAAAACTGTGACTTTATATATTCAGGAATTATTCCGCCAAATCCAACGGAACTACTTCAAAACGGACGATATGCGAAGTTGATAGAGTCGGTAAAATATGATTATGACTACGTAATACTTGATACTGCACCACTGATGTTGGTGACGGATTCCTTCTTGATTGCGGATATTGCTGATGCAACTGTATATGTTACCAGATCAGAAATTACAAACAAAGGATTTATAGATTTCGCTAATAGTAATATTGAATCCAACAAAATTAAAAATGTAGCTTTTGTTCTAAATGATGTTCATAAAACTAATTTTGGATATGGAAACAAATACGGATATGGATACCAGGCAGAAAAGCAAGGTTTTTTACATAAGCTGAAAAACATATTTAAGTAATAGATAATTGATAGTATGAGTATTAAAAAAAACTTTTTATTTAATGCCACTCTTTCCATAAGCCAAATTATTTTTCCAATCATCACTTTTCCTTATGTTACCAGGATTTTGATGCCGGAAGGGTTAGGATCTGTGAATTTTATAGATAGTTTTATTCAGTATATATTAATGATCGCAGCTTTAGGCATTCCTGTGTATGGTGTGAGAGAGATTGCTCGGGTAAAAAATAATCCCAGCAAACTTGCCGATACCTATTCCGGTCTATTAATGGTACATTCTCTATTGTCCATTATTGCTGCAATTGTATTCTATGTAATGGTTTTGAACATACCCAAACTCTCAGCAGAATATGAGCTATGTATGGTGGGTATTGGGATGATACTAACCAATGTTTTTATGATCAATTGGTTGTTCGGTGGATTGGAAAAATTCGTTTTTATTTCCATGGTTTCAATCAGTGTGAGAGTCTTGACTATCATAGGTATTTTCATATGGGTCAAAAGCCCTGAGGATAAAGTACTATATTATGGACTTAACCTGGTGGGAAATGTCATTTCCAGTATTGTAAATATGTACATAGCAAGTAAGTACGTTAAATTTTCTTTCAAATTCATTGATCTCAAAAAACATCTAAGTCCACTTTTTATGCTTTTTTCACTGTCGGTCATTACCAGCGTATACGTTTTGCTAGATTCTGTGATTTTAGGTTTTTTGAAGAATAATGTGGAAGTTGGATACTATACAACGGCAATGAAGCTGAGTAAAATACCAATATCGTTGCTGACTGCACTTACATCCGTACTGATTCCCAAGCTAGCAGCAAGTACGGCTGACAATAATTCTGGTGAAGTAAGTGGTCTTATTGACAAGTCTATGAACGCTTCACTTATCATTAGCATTCCTATTGCATTCGGGATGTTCAGCCTTGCGAGAGAGATTATTCTGGTCTTTGCTGGTTCGCTTTATCTACAGGCGTTATCTTCTTTTCAGGTATTATCGTTTATCATTATTCCAATCAGTATCGCGCTGATAAGTTATCAAATTCTTTTACCAAAAAATAAAGAAAAATATCTTATGTTTTGTTCCATCATTGGTATGGTCGTAAGCTTGATACTCAATTTTGTACTAATTCCAGCCTTGGGAGGAACTGGTAGTGCAATAAGCAGCGTCGCAACGGAACTTATAGTTGCGCTGATGCTTTTCCTTGTGAGCAGAAAGTTGGTAGATATTTTGGTTCCTTATAAAATGATTGGCAGCGCAATTTTTACGTGTCTATCGTTTTTCGTCTTCAAATATATTTTTCAGAATGTTTTTACTAATAATGTTTTTATAATCATATCTACTGCTCTTTGTGGTGGAATTTTTTACTTCGGAATTATGGGCTTCGTATTTCGTGTAAAATTGATAAGAGATTTATATGCATCAGGTATAAATAAATTTTCTAGACTTTTGCAATAATTAATCTATGGAAACCCAACCTTTAGTCTCAGTCATCATTCCTAATTATAACCACTCCGGATATCTTCTGGAAAGGATAAATTCTGTGATGGAACAGAATTTCAAGAATTTCGAGGTGATCCTAATGGATGATCTTTCGACGGATGGTAGCAAAAACATTTTATTAAGTTATCAAGGTAAGCCGAAGATTTCTCACATTGTCATCAATACAGAAAATTCTGGTTCCACCTTTAAGCAATGGAAAAAGGGGTTACAATTAGCAAAAGGAAAGTATATTTGGATCGCTGAAAGTGATGATAGCGCATCCCCAATTTTTTTGGATAAACTAGTAGCGATTTTAGAATCTAATGAAGCAATTAGTGTTGCATTTTGTAAATCCAACATTATAGATGAAAATAATAATGTCCTATCATTAGAAAATACCCAGGCCACCATCGATAGCAGTCTCGGTAAAGAAAACTACATTATTGATGGCAGAGAATTGTTGGATAGAGCATTTAGACATCTCAATATCATACCCAATGCCAGTGCAGTGGTATTTAGGAAAGATGCGATTGACCCAGTGGTTTTTGAACGCATAAAAAAAATGCGCTATGCGGGTGATTGGCTTTTCTGGGTAAGCCTGATCCAAGACTTTAAAGTTGCCTTTGTTAGTGAGTATCTCAACAATTTCAGGTTTCACTCACAATCTACCAGAGGCGGCAAATCCGTGGAAGATGACACAAAGCGTATGGAGGAATGCTTATCTATAATTGATGAGATAAGTGGAAAAAATAAATTCAATCGTGCTAATGTTAAGATGTCGTGGCTACATAAAGACTGGATACTGAGAGTAATTAATAGAGATAAAGATTATAAAGAATTAATAAGAACACCATTTGATAAAAATTTAAGATATTACATCATAGTGATAGAATTGATCTTGAAGCATAATATCAGAAAACTAATAAAAAAGTAGGTGATGAGTGAATGTATAGATTCAAACGAGTTGCTTTCCATTGTCATACCTACATATAATAGAGCACAAATTTTGGAAGAGAATCTTCAGAAGATGCTACCAGATCTAAAGAAATATAATATTAATATTTATATTTCAGATGATAGTACAAATGATGATACTGAGATATTTGTAAAAAAAATGGCATTGTCCTACAATAATATTTTTTATTACAGGAATCACATTCCACTAGGCCATGATGAAAATTGTATTTATTCGCTGTCTTTGCCAACGTCTAAGTATGTGTGGTATCTAGGTGATGCAATAATAATTAGAACATCTTTTTTTGATGATATTATAAAACTATTAAAAAGTGCTGATTACGACTACGTTTGTATGAATGCGGACGGAAGAGATCTTAATGTGGAAAGTCAGCTGTTTGTTGATAAAAAAAGTATTTTATCAAAAATTGGATGGCATCTAACATATTCAGGTGTTACTATCTATAGTGCAGAAGTATTGAAGAGATTGAGTATTGATCTAAACAAAACTCGTAATTTTCCTCAACTTGCGCTCATATATAAGGCGGTCAAAGATGATATAAGATTATTTTGGATCAACAGCAAAGTAGTGTACAGTAATCCCAATAAAGTAAGCTATTGGGGAGCAAATCTATTTGACATATTCATAAATGATTTGAGAAACCTGCTTATCTATTGTGGTTTTAGCGAGAGTGACGCTACTTTTGGCGTGAGAGATCACGCTGAAAGAACAGGTGTGTTCAGTTATTATATGATTGCAATGCTAAGGAAAAATAATAAAATATCGGTTCCAACTGTAGTAAAGTTTAAAAGTCTAATTCAAGAATATACCTCCTTGAATTTTTATTTCGCTTGTATATTAGCAGCTCTACCCGTTGGATTATTGAAGAGGTTTTTTTTACTGAAAAGTTAATAAATTGAAAGAATTATTATTTCTTATGCTTTTTATTATAATTATATTTAATATAGTTATAATCAAGCATGATAAAATCAAAAAGATATGGCTTGTAATATTCTCAATAGTTTTGATTATAACCGCAGCTTTTCGAGGTGAAGGAGTAGACCAGGACTATCAGATGTACGAGTTTATTTACAATCATGTAGATAATATAAAACTTGTAACCACCGAACCAACTTACATGTTTTTTTGTCAGCTCTTTCGCAACTTTTTTCAGTTCGATTCGGTTTCCATCTTTATTTTGTATGCAATTCTTGGTGTATCCATTAAAATGTATTCGATCAATAAGATCAGCAATTTCGTTTTTCTATCATTGCTCATATATTTTTCAAATTTGTACATTTTACATGATATGACACAGATTAGAGCGTCGATAGGATCGTCGATATTATTATTAATGATAAAGCCAATCACCGAGGGTAATAAAAAGCAATTTTTCGTGCTATTCTTCATAGCCTTTTTATTCCATTACTCATCCATGATATCATTGGTACTCCTATTATTGAATCCTAATAAAATAAATAAAAAAGTATGGTTTTTGGTCATTCCAGCGGCTTATTTCCTATACTTCATCAATTTTTCTGGTGTCAATTTTTACAAATTCATACCCATCGAAGCAGTATCGTCAAAGGTTAATACATATGTTTTGACACAGGATGCAAATGAAGAAGAGAAAGTTAATGTCTTCAGTGTATTGCTGATTATCAAATTTTGTATCATATCACTATTTCTCTATAAAATAGACGACCTTTTCGAAAAAAACAAATATGCAATTTTGCTTTTAAAATTATACATCTTATCATTTTTTGTGTTGATATTTTTTGCAGATGTAATTACGCTTTCTCTACGATTCAGTGAGTTTTTGAACGTCGTTGAAATTGTGACATTGCCACTTATTGTATTTTGTTTTCCCAACAAAATAAGATTGTTGCCAAAAGCATTTGTCATCGTGTACTGCCTTTTCTTGTTTTATTTGCATATCAGGGCAGAAACCTTACTAATATTCTAATTTTATGACAGATATATCTATAGAAAGCCTACAGTTTGTAATTGTCTTGTACAAGCAAAAATTTTCAGACTGTAATTCTGTTAATACCCTTTTCAAGTTGTATGGCGGAAAAAATATATCGATCCTGGTATATGACAATAGTCCGAGTCCACAAGAGATAGCAAAAAGCGATTCTTGGGAGATAAGTTATATTCACGATGTTCAAAACTCAGGACTTGGTAAAGCATATAATGTTGCAGCTCAAATTGCAGAAAAAAACAATAAAAAATTCTTGTTTTTGCTAGACCAAGATACAAGCTTCCCATCGGAATCTTTAGAAATATATTTAGACTCAATAAAGCAATCTCCCGAAGTCAAACTTTTTTCACCGATTTTGTATATCGATACCAATTTGATCATGTCGCCATCAAAAGTACATTTAAAATGGGGCAGATTTATCAGCAGTATTGAACCAGGTCTATATTTTTTCAAGGATTATGTGCCAGTCAACTCAGGAATGTGCATAGAGCTAGATGCGTTCAAAAAAGCTGGAGGTTACAATGAAAATATAAAATTAGATGGTTCTGACTTTCAATTCATTGAACGATTTTCAAAAAATCATAAAAAGTTTTGTGTGATCGATCTTCGCGCAAATCAGGATTTTTCTTTAAACGACGATAATTTCAATAGCGTTTTGCATAGATATAAGATTTTCTTATCCGATCTTCATTTTTTTGAATCTCACACTTTGTACGATACATTATGTTATCAAAGAATCAAATTTGTTAGGACTGCAATTTTGTTCAAACAATTCAAAAAGATGATTTTTTTGAAACTTTATTTTCAGTCTTTTTTTAAATAATTATGACAAAAACCGCAATTTTATTAGCAACCTACAATAGTGAAAAATATATTATTCCGCTATTAGATTCTATTCAAAATCAGACATACACCGATTGGAGTTTGACTATTCATGATGATGGATCATCTGATAGGACATTGGAGATCACAGAAGAATATATGTCAAAAGATGGTAGGATATCCATTGCATTGGAAGGTATGAAGCTTGGCGCTGCAAAAAGTTTTATGGAACTACTGAAGATAACCAATGCAGATTACTATCTTTTTTGTGACCATGATGATGTTTGGCTTCCCAATAAGGTTGAAAAGACAGTAGAACTACTGGATAAGATTTCTACATCGAATCCACAATTACCGGTTATAGTCCATTCAGACCTATATGTCGTTAATGAAGATCTTCAAATCATCAATAATTCTTTTTGGAAATCATCTCGGATTGATCCAAAGGTGCTAAAGTTTGTAAATATATCTCAAGTATTCAATTCTGTTACAGGATGCGCTATGGCATTTAATAATAATGCAAAAACTGTTTCCTTTCCGTATGCAGACAATTTGCCGATGCACGATTGGTGGATTAATCTTTGTGTTCTTAAGAACAAGGGAATCGTAGAGGAGATTGTGGAACCACTTATCTACTACAGACAGCATGGGAACAATGAGGTTGGTGCAAGACAAGTTGATAATTCTTATTTTTATCAAAAATTACTCAATATCAAAAAAACAATTGGTGACCAACTGACACATATTAAATTTTTGAGATCCATTGGAGGAATCAATTTTTTTCAATACTATTATTATAAGTTATACTACACCATCATAAGAAACCTTTGATCCAATGTTTCATTTACAAAAAGATAGCATTCGTTTTTACCTAATACTTATTGTAGAATTAGTGTTTTCTCCGTTTCTATATCTTAAAAATTTTGTTCTTAATTCTATCAGTAGTTCTAGGCCTTTAGAGAAAAGGAAATCTAGAAAAGATGTCGAGACAGATGTTGTCTATGTCAATATCCACGAGTGGGGAGGTTACAAATTAGAAAGGAAAAAGAAAATAAGTATCATTCCAGAATTCTCTTGCGGATTAAAATTCCAGTTGGAAAGATTTAATAATGAAAAGCAAACATCAAATATCTTCCTCAACGTCACACTGTCGGATCCAGAATTACATAATGATTTGGATTTCATAAAATCAAAATCTGATTGTGTAGATTTTGTAAATAATGACGGCATGGATTTTTCAGGGTATTCTTTTTTCTACGAGAAGATAAAAGATAAAAAGAATTCATATGTAATTCTTACAAACTCCTCTGTGAATAGTATCTCAGATTTGTTTCTAAGAGAGTATATAGATTTTATGGAAAACAACAAACAGGTAGGAATACTAGGTGTATCATATTGCTCAAAAATGATTCAAACATTGATCAAAAATAATTTCACACCACACCTGCAAAGTTTTTTCTATTTGACGACAATAGATGTCCTTAGAGAAATAGTCGAAAAAAATAATGGCTTCCCAGGGAAAGGGATCACACATAAACTATTATTGATCAGAAAAGGTGAGATCGGCGTTTCACAATTGGTTAGATCTTTGGGTTACCAACTGGCAGTTGTCACAGAAGGTGACGGAGTACAATGCTTTGGAGAAAATGGATTTTGGGATAATGGTAAAAGAAGGTGGAAATTGAAAATGGGCGATTTTCGATTGCATACTCAAAATCCCAACAGAATAAATAAAATATCGTAATCTTGAAAAATATCTTTTTTTTATCTTTTTTATTTAATTTTTGTCTTCTTTACGCTATAGAAAGCATTTCACTTAGATCATTAGGCGCAAAAGGTGATGGAGTGACAGATGATACTGCTGTTTTGATCAAGGCTATTAAAATGGCTGATGTCAAAGGGATGGATATTACGGGTGAAAATCTGAACTACAAATTATCAGGTAGTCATGAGCTTAGCTTGAAAAAATTATCTTTGTCGGATATCAAAATTTGCTTTGACAACGATTACAAAAAACAATTTAACATAAAGATCAACTCTAATAATATTAAACTTAGCAATATAAATGTCGCTGGAGGAAGAGGCACTTATAATAAAAATATAGAACAGTGGCGCGTATTTTCTGAAGAGGCCAAGGTAAAAAGTATTGAACCAGTGCCGTCTCACATATTTTATTTTGTGACCTCGTTGAATACGGCGACAATCAGTATCGATAATTTTTACGCAAAAGATATCCATGCACAATCTTGTCTTACGGTCTACACACTGGGAAAAGTATATTTACAAAACTTGAATTTTAGTAATATTAGCAACAAAACGTTTCAAGTCTACCATACATTCGATGATGGAAAAACCCAAGCAGGAGAAACTCATCTAGATAGTGCAGTTGCAAAAAATATCGGAATACTGCCAGTGCAAATTCTAGTGGATGGGAAAATGTACAAAACGGCTTTAGGAACGTATATGCCTCAATCATCTTTCAACTTTATCGTTACTGGTGGTAATTTTTATGCGAGCAACATCAATGTAAACAACTACGCTTCAACTGGATTGACGGCCGACAGGAATTTGTACTTTGAAGCTAAAAATGTGAATCTATCAAGTAATATATCCAACATATATTCTAATAATCCATCTGGCGCTTTGTGGTTTGAAGCCTGTAAAAAAGCTTACGTTAAAGATGTTAAAATTATAATTAAAAATCGATCTAAACTCGACTTAAACTTTGATAATTCTGCAGTGCACTTTTATGGTGTCAATTCTAATATAGTAATAGATAATATGATTATACAAAGTGATAAGTTATCCTTGAACAAAGGTGTAAGAGGTTCTTTGTCTGGTGAAAATTTCATCACCATCAATAATTTGGATGTAACTGGTGGCTTCAAGTCTGAGGCTGTGTTTTTTGCATCTTTGGATTCTGATATGAAAAATACATTATCATTTGGAAACGTGACTTTAAGAAGTAATAATATGGTGTTTGATATGATGAAATCGGTTAATCTTAATAATGTTATAGGAATTACAAAAAATGAAATTGTGTCTTATAGATTACCTGTGGGCATTAGTAAAATTGGCAATTTTTCGCTAAAAAAATCTAATCTAAATCAAGTGGAAGTGAGTGCCCGTACAAAAGATATCGTAATTAATAAAAACATAAATGTTAAAAAAATAATTTACAAATGATCACAGCAAGTATCGTATTATATAATAACGATTTAAAAGTACTGAGAGAAGCTATTGATAGTTTTTTGTATTCTGATTCAGCGACACATCTATATTTGGTTGACAATTCACCCTCAGATGACTTAAAAATATTGGGGAACGAACAAAATATCACATATCTGCATTACCCAGATAACTTAGGATTTGGAGCTGCTCACAATATCGCAATTAAAAAAAGTTTGTTAACGGATAGCACGTACCATTTGATTTTGAATCCTGATGTTTATTTTGAACCATTTGAGATGGACAAAATGATTGCATTCATGGAACAAGATCCGCAAATAGGGCAACTGATGCCAAAGGTTACGTTTCCAAATGGAGACCTACAGTATCTGTGCAAAAGAAATCCAACTATGTTTGACTTGTTTGCAAGAAGATTTATGCCAGGATTTTTAAAAAGTAAATTCAAGCAAAAAATGGATCTCTATGAATACCGTGACCATGATTATAATAATATAATCTACAATGTACCCTATTTATCGGGATGCTTTATGCTGTTAAGAAATGAGATTCTGAAAAAAAGTGAAATTCTATTTGACGAAAAAATATTTATGTACATCGAGGATGCCGATTTGACACGCAGAATTTTGCAAGTTTCAAAAACGGTATACTATCCTTTCGCGCATATATATCATCATTACGGAAAAGGTTCTTATAATAATTTTAAATTGATGAAGTACAATATTGATAGTGCATTATACTATTTCAAGAAATGGAAGTAATTAAATTTAACTTTGCAAGCAACAAGAAGGTTATCTATAACAACTTTATACTTATTAAAATACTTTCTTATTGAGTTTTTTAAGGGAATTTTAATATATTTGCAAACAAAAATAACCTACAATGATGAAAAAAAAACAAAACTATTCCATATGGATAAGTGCGTAAAATAAAGTTTTATGAAAGTAAAAACTTATTTGAAAGTATCTACTCCAATAGAACGATGTCTCTTTATTAATGTAAGCGATATCTCTCTCAAGCTCTTTCGAGGAAACAAACTTAGAAGATCTTTTAAGGTGATTAGATATAATTCCGAAAAAAATACAAAAAGTATTTTGGAATATGTAAACCGTTTGAATATCAAAACAATTGTAATTGAAACCTCAAATCTTAACCATTTGCCAGAAAATTTAACAAACGATATAATTGATGCAAGACTTAATGGAGTAAGGGTTTTTGATGCCCAAGAGTTCTACGAAATAGTAAATAGACGGATCCCCCTAGTAAAACTTAATTCTAATGAATATTTAGCTGATGATATTTTTTCAATCGGTCTTAAACATCATTCTGGATTATCTTCGAAGAGAATCATAGACCTTTTGGTTGTCATGACAATATTGCCATTCGCATTACCCTTGGTGATGTTAGGCTGTTTTTTAACCCTGATTTCTTCTTCTGGTAATGTTCTTTTCGTACAGGAGAGGATAGGTGTTGGTTCAAAGAAATTTAAAATTTACAAGATCAGAACAATGAAATCCAAGCACAGTGGAGGTTATACAACTTCTAATGATGATCGGATTACAGGCATTGGCAAATTTTTGAGACTTTCAAAAATAGATGAGCTTCCTCAACTTTATAATATCCTTAAAGGTGATATGAGCTTAATTGGACCAAGGCCAGAAAGGCCAGAATTTGTTGATATGTATAATGAGGAAAATGCATATTTTGATTTAAGACACGTTATAAAGCCAGGTGTAACAGGTTGGGCGCAGGTGAACTTACCCAAAGCTACGCCAGATGATAATCTTAAAAAGCTGGAGTATGACCTATACTATATAAAAAACTATTCTCCAAAATTGGACATTGAGATTATAATAAGGACCGTACGAGTTGTTCTAACCATGAATAGCAACTAATAAATAGATAATTTGCTACAGATTAAATTTTAAAATAAATGAGGATAAAAGAAACACCACTTAAGGATTGTTACATCATAGAACCTACGATTTATGAAGATGATAGAGGCTACTTCTTTGAGAAATTCAATGAGAAAAAGTTCGAGGAACTTACGGGTCTTAACGGTCACTTTGTACAGGATAATATTTCCCGGTCGAGCTATGGTGTTTTGCGTGGATTACACTTGCAGAAGGGAGAGAATGCACAAGCCAAACTAGTTTCTTGCTTGGAAGGAAAGGTCTTTGACGTTGCTGTTGATCTAAGAAAAGATTCGCCAACATTCGGTAAATGGTTTGGGATAGAACTTACGGATGAGAACAAATTGCAATTATATGTCCCGCGCGGTTTTGGACATGGCTTTTCTGTTCTGAGTGAGAAAGCAACCTTCGCATACAAATGTGATAACTTCTACAGCAAAGAGTCAGAAGGAAGTGTTTTGTGGAATGATACAGACCTTAAAATCGACTGGCAACTACCAGAGGAAGACGTCCAACTATCAGAAAAAGATAAATTATCACCCACTTTTAAAGACGGTAATTTTTAATAAATACAAATAAAAAGGAGTCAGATTGATTCCTTTTTTTTATTCCTAAATTTGCAACCTCAAATTTTCATCAATGCGTACTAAATCAACAGGTAAGAAAAAAATAAATATTGTCACTCTTGGATGTTCCAAAAACGTCTATGATTCAGAAGTACTCATGGGTCAGCTGGAAGCCAATGGCAAAAAAGTGGTCCACGAGGAGAAAGGTGATATTGTAGTGATCAATACATGTGGATTTATTGACAATGCGAAAGAAGAAAGCATCAACACGATCTTGGAATATGTGGACCTGAAGAATCAAGGTCTTGTAGAAAAGGTTTTCGTGACAGGTTGTCTATCTGAAAGATACAAACCAGACTTGATCCGTGAGATTCCAGATGTGGACCAATATTTCGGGACTCGCGATCTTCCTATTTTGTTGAAACATCTTGGTGCCGATTACAAACACGAATTGGTGGGCGAGAGATTGACGACCACACCAAAGCATTACGCTTACCTCAAAATTTCCGAAGGCTGCGACAGACCTTGCTCTTTCTGCGCAATCCCGTTGATGAGAGGAAATCACATTTCTACACCAATCGAAAAATTGGTCATCGAGACTCAGAAATTAGCTAAGAAAGGAGTGAAAGAATTAATTCTGATCGCTCAAGATCTTAC